>Ga0075430_100004266_pt1 | contig 12072 bp, 13 predicted proteins | sample RhiMetdeltSRZDD4_FD_75294 | JGI IMG/M metagenome (GOLD analysis project Ga0075430, IMG submission 75294) | Populus rhizosphere microbial communities from Tennessee, USA - Rhizosphere MetaG P. deltoides SRZDD4 | ecosystem: Host-associated > Plants > Roots > Rhizosphere > Soil | place: USA... | reverse complement strand
CCGGCCATGGTGGAATTCGCGCTCCGCTTCGGACCGGCAGAGTATTTTGCGCTGGCGGTCCTTGCGTTCGTGGCGGTCTCCGCCATGCTCGGCGAGTCGCGGCTCAACGGCTTCGCCAGCCTCCTCTTCGGGCTCCTGCTCGGGGTGATCGGGATCGACCCGCTCACGGGTGTACCCCGGCTCACCCTCGGCATCCCGGAACTGCTCGACGGCATCGACGTGGTGGTCGTCGCCGTCGGACTCTTCGCAGTGGGCGAGGTGCTGTACATGGCCTCACGTTCCCATCTCGATCCCGAGATCGTCATGTTGCGCGGATCTCTCTGGATGACCCGTGAGGAATGGGCGAGATCGTGGAAACCGTGGCTTCGCGGCGCGGCGATTGGCTTCCCGCTCGGCGCGCTCCCCGCGGGTGGCGCTGAGATTCCAACCTTCCTGTCTTACGCGGTTGAGCGACGCCTTGCGCGCGCTCCGAGCGAGTTCGGCCGCGGCGCCATTGAAGGGGTGGCGGGACCAGAGGCGGCCAACAATGCGGCGGCTGCAGGCACCCTCGTGCCGCTGCTCGCCCTCGGACTACCGACCACCGCCACCGCCGCCATCATGTTGGCGGCATTCCAGCAGTATGGACTCCAGCCCGGACCGCTTCTGTTCCAGCACGAGCCGCGGCTCGTCTGGGGACTGATCGCGAGCTTGTATGTCGGCAACGTGATGCTGCTCGTGCTCAACCTGCCGTTGGTAGGGCTTTGGGTACGGGTGCTCACCCTCCCGCCACGCGTCCTCTACAGTGCGATTCTGTTGCTCGCGAGCGCCGGCGCGTACAGTGTGAACCGCTCTGCGTTCGATGTCGGCCTGCTGTACGCAATAGGAGGGGTCGGGTACCTGATGCGGTGCCGCTCCATCCCGCTCACACCGGCGATCATCGGCGTGATCCTCGGACCGATGGCCGAACAACAATTGCGCCGCGCGCTGGCGATTGCCGAGGGATCTCCTATGGTGCTCGTCACGCGACCCATCTCGGCGGCGTTCCTTGCGGCGGCGCTGCTACTGTTGGCGGGACCCCGAGTCATCAACTGGTGGCGCCGTCGGTAACCCCCGCGAACAGCTTCGTCGTCAACGAGATCGGTTCCGCGGAGACGCTTGGTGTTGCCCGCGACCGCCACGACGAACGCTGCGCTGGTGATAACATCGAATTCTGCCGTCCACCAATTCGCCCGCCATCACGACCACATCGCTGACGCGTCGGTTCGACACGGTACTTGCCGTCGATCATCTCGACCTCTCGATTGAACGGGGCACCATCTTCGGGTTGCTCGGTCCCAACGGTGCGGGCAAATCAACGACCATCAAGATGCTCACCACGCTGCTTCCGCCTTCATCAGGGAGCGCCCACGTGGCGGGGTTCGACGTCTCGCGCGAACCGGGACGCGTCCGTCAGGCGATCGGCTACGTCCCCCAGCTCGTTTCAGCCGACGGCGCACTCACAGGCAAAGAAAATATGGCGCTGTCCGCGGCCTTGTACGACATCCCCAGGCGCACGCGGGTCGGCCGCATTGGAGATGCGCTCTCATTCATGGGGCTCGGTGACGCGGCGGGCTCGCTGGTACGGACCTACTCGGGGGGCATGGTGCGACGACTCGAGATCGCGCAGGCTCTGCTGCACAATCCTGTCGTGCTCTTTCTCGACGAACCAACCATCGGACTGGATCCAATCGCACGCCACGCTGTATGGGACAGACTGCTCGAAAGCCGGCGCCAGTTTGAGACGACCATTCTGATTACCACACACGACATGGAAGAAGCCGACACGTTGTGCGACGTTCTCGCGGTCATGCACAAGGGACGGATTGCCGCGCAGGGCTCGCCGGCCGAGCTCAAGCAACGTGCCGGCGGCGACGCGACACTCGATGACGTCTTTGCGAAATTCGCCGGGACTGCGATCGCCGATGACGGGAGTTTCCATGACATCAACCGCACACGCCACGCGGCCAGCCGGCGCGGCTGAGCGCCTCGAATCGAGCGCGGCCTTCACGTTCGCTCATCACGCGGCCGCGATTGCCGCGGTCGATCTTCTCAAGTTACGCCGCGATCCCACCGAGCTGCTGACACGCGTCGTCCAGCCGCTTCTGTGGTTTCTCGTCTTCGGACAGGTCTTCGCGCGGACGCGCGCGATTCCGACCGGATCGCTGTCCTATCTGGAGTTCATGGCGCCGGGCATCCTTGCGCAGAGTGTGCTCTTCGCCGCTATCTTCTACGGCATCGCCGTTATCTGGGAGCGCGATCTCGGCATCGTCCACAAGGTGCTTGTGTCGCCGGCGTCGCGATCGTCACTCGTTGTCGGCAAGGCGGTGGCCGCCGGCGTACGCGGGCTCGTTCAGGGCGTGCTCGTCGTCGCAATCGCGCTCATGATGGGCGTGCGGGTGCGTGTCGATCCGGTTGGCGTGCTCGGCGTCTCGGCGGCGGTGTTTCTCGGCTCGGCACTCTTCGCGACGTTTTCTCTGGTGGTGGCGTGCGTGGTGAAAACCCGGGAGCGCTTCATGGGCATCGGACAGGTGCTGACGATGCCGTTGTTTTTCGCCAGCAATGCGATTTATCCCATCAGCATGATGCCACCCTGGCTCGGCGCGGTCGCACGAGCGAATCCGCTGACCTATCTCGTCGACGCGCTACGCACGCTGATGCTTGTCGGCGCCGTCAGCGTCGTCGGGTTGGCGGTCGACTTTGCCGTGTTGACCGTGATTCTCGTGGCGCTGATCGCCATAGCCGCGAGGCTCTATCCGGGCCTGGCGCGGTGAACCTTTCCGTGGAAGATTCGGTGCGTGCAACCGTCTCACCACCCGGCCCACGTCGCGTACCAGAGCGTTCCACCAAGCGCGAGGCCAACTAGAAGCAGCGACGTCACCGTCGTCGTGAAGTACGGGTAGACCATGAACAACAGGCCAGCAACAAGATACGTCCACTGCTGCTGCTTCTTTCCGTAGACGAACAACACAAGGCCGACTCCGCTTGGGATGAGCGACAGGAACAGCCAGGTGGCGTCCACGACTATGAGCCGCCCAGCCTTGCGTAATCATCTGGCGTGTCGACATCAACGAGGCAGCCGGGATCGACGACCGCGACGCTTTCAGCGCGGTCGGCATACGCGTTGACCACAGCCCTCGCGCCGCGGTCGAGCGGCGTCGCACGCAGCGCACCGAAGACCTGCCGATCGAAGATCACAGGATGGCCGTGCCTGCTCCCGATCTCGGGTCGTACGATTGGCGCTGCGTGCCGTTCCCACGCCTCCACCAGTCGCGTGACAGTGTCGGCAGTCACCATCGGCACATCGACAAGCGTCACGAGCAGGCCTTGTGTCTGAGGGCCAACGACCGCCTCCATTCCAACGATCAGGGATGACAACTGCCCGCGCGCAGGGTCTGGGTTACGGACGCACCTCACCGCCCGGGCAACCGAATGGGATGCACACAACTCGGCGGTCACGTCGTGATGAACGCCGGTGACGATGGTGATTCGGGTGAGCCCGGCGTCGAAGAGGGTCTCGATAATTCGGATGATGAATGGCCGGCCGTCGGGAGTCTGGAGGACGGCCTTGGGAGAGCCCATTCGCGTCGAGGCGCCGCCGGCCAGCACGAGTGCCTCGAGCATGGGCCGATCCTAGCAAGGTTCAGAACGATAAGGGGTTCGGGCATGCCTTGACATTGCTGATACACTTTCCGAGCTTTACGGGCGCCTGCACACGGACCGCAGCCTTGCCTGGCTTCATCATCCGCTTACTATCGCGGTCCGAGGGAGTACCTGGGGATGGTCCCAGGTTTTCGCGCGCGCATCGGAGGACACGGCTATGCCGACTGGGACAATTGCTCGCCTGCTCATCGACAAGGGATTTGGATTCATCCGTGATGAGGGCGGTCTCGAACACTTTTTTCACCGTAGCTCGGTACGCAACGCAGTGTTCGAACTGCTGCGTGAAGGGCAACGCGTGGAGTTCATCGTCGAGGAGTCAACCAAGGGCCCGCGGGCCGGTGAGGTGCGACTGCTCGAGGGCTAGGTCTGGCGTGATGACAACCAGCGTCGCCACAGCGACGCTGACGTGAGATCCCCGGTGGCGGGATCGTGCACGAGCACTGAACGAGCCACTGCTTTCGCAAACAATCGGTTGGCGGTCAGGATGACTGCTGCCATGCGGCGTTCGGCGATGACCCTGGCTATGTCCGCGCCGAACGCCTCCGCCTCGGTTTCCTCAACCAGCGCATTCGGATGTTCGGCCAGCAGCAGACTGGGCTCGGTTGCGATCGCTCGCGCCAGACGGAGCCGCGCCCGCATGAGCAACGACAGCCCTGCCGTCGGTGTCTTCAGCAGTTCCAGCGGCAGACCCACCTCGCTCGCCAACGACTCGACACGAGTTCGAAGATCCGCCGGCAGGTCGAATACCTCTAGCGAGAACGGCATTGCCAGATTCTGCTCGACGGTCATCTCACCGAGCAGCATCGCGCGTTCGCTGAGGATACCGACGCGCTCGAGAAGACGCACCCATTCCTCGTTGCTCGTGACGACGGTCGTCGGCTGACCGAGCGTCTCGACCACACCTTTGTCGGGGAGCGTCGCCGCCGACACGAGATTCACGAATACTTCCGCTTGCTCCCGGTCCATGCCGAGGATGGCCACGGTCTCGCCCGCACGCATCCTGAGTGCGCGGACGCGCAGGGGCCTCAGCCCGTGATAGTCGCGTTCGACGCCGTTGATGGAGACGACGATGTCTGGGGTTTCAGGCATGCGCGCGGGACGCGGCCTTGAGGGCGAGCCAGTCCTGCTCAGGAAGTGTGCGGCTGCCCGGCGCGCGCTGCTGCTGCGGATCGCCATGGAAGTCGGAGCCGCCGGTGACGAGAACGCCAGCCACGCTGGCTATTCGCGTGTAGTGCTCGACAAGCGCTGCGTCGTGGTCTGAATGATGCGCCTCGATCGCATCGAGACCCGCCTCGCAGAGCGCTGGAATACGCGCGTCGATCCCCGTCTTGCCGGGATGCGCCAGCGAAGCCAGACCGTCGGCGCCGTGGATGACCGCGATCACCGCCTCACTGCTCGGACCCTCACGCGGGACAAACGCCGGCCGACCCTGCCCGAGCCACTTGTCGAACGCGTCGGCGATGGAGGCGACGTGTCCGGCCCGGATCATCGCTTGCGCCACCTGAGGACGACCAATTGAACGGCCGTTGTTGAGCGCGGCCTCCTTGAGGAGTGGCTGCACGTCCACAGGCATTCCGAGTGTCGACAGGCGTTCGGCGAGAGCTTTTACACGATCGATGCGGCGGAGTCGCTGCTGTGTGAGAAAGGCGGCCAGCGCCGGCTCCTCTTCCCGGAGGAAGTAGCCGAGAATGTGCACGTCCCGCCCATTCTCGACCGCCGTGATTTCGATGCCACTGACGGCCTCGATGCCGAGAGCCGACGCCAGAGCGCGAACCTCAGAGGTGCCCAGCGTGGTGTCGTGATCGGTGACCGCCATCACCGTGACGCCGGCCGCATGTACGCACTCGACCAGTTCAGGCGGAGTCAGGCGACCGTCGGAAATTGTGGTGTGGAGGTGGAGATCGACCAACTAGTTGCCGGCGCTCGCCCGGTCTGGCGCGGAGCCGCGACGAGCCCGCCTCCCCTGCCGTTTGACGAGCGCGCGGTACTCGCGGACGAGGAGGTCGAGATGTTCGCGTTCCTCATTGGCAAACTCGAGAAAGATCTGCTTGCCCTCTGAATCTTCGAAGCGCTCTCCGTACTTCTTGAAGAACCTGTGCGAGCCGCGTTCGCACCGGATGCCGATCATCAGCGCCTGCTGATCGTCGACGCCTTTCCGCAGACGGTCAACGCCCTCGGCGAAGATCCCGCTGGCCGCGCCTTTGAAGTACAGGAACGTGGGCCGCGCCTCGAGGTGTGGATCGCGTAGCAGCAACTGGGCGTAGCGCTCTTCAAGCCGGCCAAGATGCTCACGCTCTTCATGAGCGAGATCCTCGAAGATCTTGCGGCCGCGCGCATCGCGTGTGATCTTGGCCGCGCGCAGGTAGAACTCGGCACCGCTTCGCTCGGTGGCAATCGCTATGCGCAACGCGTCGCGCGCGAACACCATGTCTGAATGACCGTGGTCCAACGCATCGACAGCGCGACCGGTACGGCACGCTTCGCAGGTCCCATAGATCTGGACGATGCTGTGGCCGATCGTGAAACCGCGCGCGACGGCAACCTCGTCAACGGCGCTTTCGATGTCGGAGCTCAGGAACTCGAAAGACTCCTGACAGCCCTTGCAGATCAGGTGAAAGTGGCGGGGCTGGCGATATGACGGCTCGAAGCGAAACCGTCCTTCACCAAAGTCAACTTTCCTTGCGATGCCAGCGTCCACCATCCACTGGAGTGTGCGGTAGACCGTCGCGCGACTGATGCGATGGTCTTCCTGGCGGATGCGATCGACCAGGTCGTCGGCGCTGAGGTGCCCGTCCTGCCGCAGGAACACGCCGACGATCTGTTCGCGCTTGCTGGATCGCTTGCCGCCGGCTGGCTTGAGCCGACTGAGGTCGGGAAAGCTGGTGATCACAGTTCGATCGCTTTCCGCGTGCGCAATTTCAGGCGCTGAAGGACGAGCCGCAGCCGCACGTCGATGTCGCGTTCGGGTTCTTGATGGTGAAGCCGCCACCGGTGACGGTCTCCACGAAGTCGACCTCTGCGCCCTTGAGATAGCTGATGCTGACCGGGTCCACGAACAGACGGACGCCATTGGACTCGAATATCTGATCCGCAGAGCCCCCGGCTTCCTCGATCATCAGACCGTACTGGAAACCCGAACAGCCGCCACCCTGGACGAACACGCGCAAACCGCTGCCCGCCTTGCCTTCTTCGACCAGCAGTTCGTTGATCTTGCTCGCCGCCGTCGTGGATACGTTGATCATCGGGTCCAATCTCCTCATCAGGACGCCATAGCAGCGCCCGGTGGGGCTATGCCCACACCCTGAAATTATACGCCCTGCCCCCGGGTGAGCGGCAAGCCGAGTTCGGTCTAGGCCATCCGGGCCAACTCGGCCGCCGAGGCCTGCTCGACGTCCTTGTGAAGGCTGTTCCCATGGGCGTCCATCGTGACAATTGCCGGGAAATCCTTCACTGTCAGGTGCCACATGGCCTCGGGAGTGCCGAACTCGATCAGTGAGACGCCGTCAACGCTTGTGATGGTCCGGGCATAAAACTGAGCCGCGCCACCAATGGCGTTGAGATAAACAGCCCCCGATTCCCGGAGAGCCTGGAGCGTCTTGGCGCCCATGCCGCCCTTGCCGATGACCGCGCGCACCCCGAAGCGCTTGATGATGTCGCCCTGGTAAGGCTCCTCGCGAATCGATGTCGTCGGCCCGGCGGCCGTTACCCGCCAGCCGTCGCCGTCCTTCGCCACGACCGGGCCGCAGTGGTAGATGACCCCGCCACGGAGGTCAACAGGGGGTTCGTGCGACATCAGGTGGTGATGAACGGCGTCACGACCGGTATAAGCGCGACCGGAAATCAAGACGACGTCGCCAACCTTCAGTTCGCGGATCTGCGCGTCGGTGATGGGCGCTTCGAGATGCACCTCGCGGCCTGTTCGCTGGAAACCAGCCTGGTCGGACATGCTGATGATGGGCGCGGTCTCGTCGCGGTACAACCACTCCTTGATGGCACCGGTTGACCCGTCGAGCACAACGCCCAACCGCCGGAATGCCCAGCAGTCGTACGCCACCGACACAAAAAAGCTGGCCGGCAGACGATTGAACGCACCGATCTTGCAGCCGATGAGCGACGTCTTCCCGCCGAAGCCCATCGTGCCGACGCCGAGGTTATTGACCTCGCCCATGATCGACGCTTCGAGTTCGGCGAGGCGGGGATCAGGGTTCAAGTCATCGAGCGTACGGAAGAGCTGTTCTTTGGCGCCCACGTAACCGGACGTGCGATCGCCGCCAATGGCAACGCCAATCGCACCCGGTGCGCAACCCTTGCCCTGCGCGTTCCACACCGCATGCAGGATGCATTTCCGCACACCCGCGAGCGACCTGTCTGCGCGACCCAGGTTCGGCAGCTCCGTCGGCAGCGAATACTGCGCGTTCATGTTCTCGCAGCCGCCACCCTTCAGGATCAGCTTCACCTCGATGTCGTCCCGTTCCCACTGTTCGAAGTGAATGATGGGTGTGCCGGGTCCAAGGTTGTTGCCGGAGTTCTCTCCGGTGATCGAATCGACCGAGTTGGGGCGAAGTTTTCCGCGCTTGGTAGCCTCGGCGACAGCTTCGCGAATCTTGCGCTTGAGAACCACCTGATTGGCGCCGACCGGCGTCTTGACCTCGAAGGTCGGCATGCCCGTGTCCTGACAGATGGCGCCTTCCGTGTCACACGCCAAGTCGATGTTCTGCGCGATGATGGTCAGCGCCTGAGCTGATTGCGTGCCGGCGGTTTCCTGTCCCATCGCCGTCTTCATCGCCGAACGGACATCGGGCGGGAGGTCGGTCGACGTCTTGACGATCAGGGCCACAACGCTGTCGAAAAATGAGGCGGGCATCAGAAAAGTATAATTCCTGACGTGTGGCGAACCGAGCGCGATTCGCTGGGCGAGCATCAGGTTCCTGCTGACGCTTACTACGGCATTCAGACCTCGCGAGCGGTCGAAAACTTTCCGATCAGCGGGCTGCGCGCGCATCGAGAGCTGGTCGACGCTACGCTTCTGATCAAGAAGGCTGCGGCCCTCGCCAACCAGTCGCTGGGCCGTCTCGACAGCCGGCTCGCCAACGCCATCGTTTCCGCCGCAGATGAAGTGCTGGCTGGCGCCCTCAGAGATCAGTTCGTTATCGACGTCTATCAGGCCGGGGCCGGCACGTCCCACAACATGAACGTCAACGAGGTGCTGGCCAATCGTGCGGCCGAACGCCTTGGAGGGACGCGAGGCGACTACAGCCTCGTGCACCCGAACGACCACGTGAACATGGGGCAGTCCACCAACGACGTGTTCCCGTCGGCAACGCGACTGGCGCTACTCCTGGCGCATGCGCCGCTCATGGAGACGGCGCGCAGTCTGACTGCCGCGCTCGAGGCGAAGAGCCGCGCCTTTCAGGGTGTGCTCAAGGTGGGCCGGACGCACCTGCAGGACGCCGTGCCTATGACGCTTGGGCAGGAGTTCAGCGGCTACGCCGCCTGTCTGGCTCGCGCGTGCGATGAGGTGGACCACGCGTCCATCGCTTTGAGAGAAATGAACATCGGCGCGACGGCCGTCGGCACCGGGCTCAATGCGGGAAGCGATTATGCGGACCGCACGGTCGGTCATCTTCGGGAGATGACGCGCCTCGAACTCGCGCCGGCGGCAAACAGGTTTCGCGTGACGCAGAGCATGGGCGACGTGCTCGGCTATGTCGGCACGTTGAGGCGTCTGGCTGTGGAGCTTGGAAAGGTGGCGAGCGATCTGCGTCTGCTCAGCATGGGACCGCGCGCCGGGCTCAGCGAGATACGCCTTCCGGCGGTGCAGCCTGGCTCATCGATCATGCCTGGCAAGGTGAACCCGTCGATTCCCGAAATGGTGAATCAGGTGTGCTTTCAGGTCATCGGCTGCGACATGACCGTCACCGTTGCCGCCGAAGCCGGACAGCTCGAACTCAACGTCATGATGCCCGTCATCGCGTGGAACGCGCTGCACGCATCCAGCATCCTGCGCGAAGCCATGCGGGCCCTGCAGACGCGCTGCGTGGACGGGATCGAGGCGGACGAGGCACGTTGCCTCGAGTTGTTGCAGCGAAGTACGGCTGTAGCCACGGCGCTCAGTCCGTACCTTGGGTACGCAAAGACCGCGGAAATCGCCAAGGAGGCGGTACGGACAGGGAAATCCGTCCGCGCGATCGTCGTAGAACAGCAGTTGCTCCCTGAAGCGACCCTCGAGCGCATCCTCTCGCCCGAAGCCATGACGGAACCCGGCATCGCGGGCACGAGCAACGAGGGGAAACAGTGAGGCTCGTGGTCGGTACCGCGGCACTTGTGCTGATCATTGGTGCCGCTGCAGTGAGCGGACAGCAGCCAGCCCACGGTCCGCTGTTCCCGCCTGAGAACCTGGGGCTCCTCGAGGGGCCCGACCGTGCCGAATGGCAGAAGCCCGAGCAGATCATGGATGCGCTGGCGATTGCCGACGGCGGGCGTGTGGCCGACATCGGCGCGGGCGCCGGATGGTTCACGATCCGCCTCGCCCGTCGCGTGGGCCCGAACGGAATCGTCTATGCCCAGGACGTCCAGCGCCAGATGCTCGACGCGATCCGCAGGCGGGTCACGCGCGAGGGCCTGCAGAACGTGCAGACGCGTCTCGGCGCGGGTAGCGATCCCAACCTGCCCCAGCGTGCGCTCGATGCGATCCTCGTCGTGGATGTCTATCCCGAAGTGGAAGAGCGGATTACCTTCCTCCGTAATCTGGCCGCGGCGCTCAAGCCGAACGGACGCATCGGCATCGTGAACTACAACCCCGGGAACGGCGGACCCGGACCTGCCCCGACTGAAGGCGTACGTGTGGAGCAGTCCGCGGTCGAGGCGGACGCGGCCAAGGCAGGGCTCCGCGTGCTCTCGCGCGCGGTGTTGACCTACCAGTACCTGGTCGTCCTCGGCCATTAGGCTGGGGACGGCGGGTCTGAAGACCCGCCCTACGTAATGAAGACCCGGCGTGCGGAGTGGGTGGTAAGATCGGCGTCCATGTCTTCGACCACACTCTTCAGCACCGTCACCACCCACCATGGAGCGGCCGCATCAACAGCGACGCGGGCTGCGTCGGTCGTGCTGCTGGCCGGACTGACTGCTGCAGCAGCGCAGATCAGCACCCCGCTCCCGTTTACTCAGGTTCCGTTCACGTTCCAGCCGATGGTCGTCCTGCTCGGCGGTCTCGCGCTCGGCTCCCGCCTCGGCGCTTCAGCACAGGTGTTGTATCTGCTGGCCGGGATCGCGGGACTCCCGGTCTTTGCCGCCTCGGCGTCTCTTCCCCAGGGCATCCTTCGCCTGATGGGACCGACCGGAGGCTATCTGCTTTCCTACCCGGTTGCTGCCTTCCTCGTGGGACGGCTGGCCGAGCGTGGTCTCGACCGGAAGTATCTGACGTCGGTAGTGGCCATGTTCGCGGGCCTGGTCGTGATCTACGCGGCCGGCGCATCCATGCTCGCGATCGTGACACGACCGGTAAGTACATCAGCGGCGGCGGCGTTCCAGAACGCCGTGCTCACAGGTGTTCTGCCCTTTGTCGCGGCGGACCTGTTGAAACTGCTCCTCGCAGCGGCGATCGTCCCGAGCCTCTGGAAGCTCGTTCGCCCAACTAACCCCTAGCCCCAGCCCCTAACCCTAACCCCTAGCCCCCAACCCCTAACATGCGCCGAGTCCTGACGATCGCGGGAAGCGATTCAGGCGCCGGCGCCGGCATTCAAGCCGACCTCAAGACGTTCGCCGCCCACCAGGTCTACGGAACCACCGCGATCACGGCTGTCACCGCGCAGAACACGCTCGGTGTGACGCAGTTTCTGGCGCTTCCTTCGGATCTCGTCACCGCCCAGATTGAAGCAGTGACCTCGGACATTGGCGTCGATGCCGCCAAAACCGGCATGCTGCCAAACGCCGCCATCGTCGAAGCCGTGGCCGCAGCAGTGGAGGAACTCGAGATCCCGTTGCTCGTCGTTGACCCGGTGATGGTCGCGAAGAGCGGCGACAGGCTTATCGACGATGAGGCGCTTGGGGCGTTACGTGCGGAACTGCTGCACCACGCATTCGTCGTGACGCCGAACATTCCCGAGGCGGAAGTGCTGGCCGGAATGACGATCGTGACGGACGACGACCGGCGCCGCGCGGGGGAACGAATCCTGGCCCTTGGTCCAACGGCAGTGATCATCAAGGGCGGTCACTACGGTTCGGATGAGATTCGCGATCTCCTGCTGGACCATCGCGGCTTCGAGGAATTTGTCGCTGAGCGTGTGGCGAGCACGCAGACTCATGGCACCGGGTGCACCTTCTCGGCTGCGCTGGCGGCGCACCTCGCGATTGGCCACACGCTGCGCGAGGCTATTCCTCTCGTCCAGCGGTACA
>Ga0075430_100004264_pt1 | contig 12074 bp, 12 predicted proteins | sample RhiMetdeltSRZDD4_FD_75294 | JGI IMG/M metagenome (GOLD analysis project Ga0075430, IMG submission 75294) | Populus rhizosphere microbial communities from Tennessee, USA - Rhizosphere MetaG P. deltoides SRZDD4 | ecosystem: Host-associated > Plants > Roots > Rhizosphere > Soil | place: USA... | reverse complement strand
TCAACTGTCGGATCCGCTTTTGTGCCCGTTCCGCGTTGGGACAGGTTTCCAGCTCACGCCAGTTGTCAGCGCCACAGTCAGCGACGTCGATGGGCAACGTCCCATCGGGGTGTTCGGGACCGAGCCGATAGCGCTTCGGTGTTCGGTCGCCCTTCATGGCGTGCCGATCGCTGCGAGCGGCCCGAAGGGTGGCCATCTCGAGTGCTTGCTCTTCCAGAAGCGCATCATGCCCCAGAAGGGTCGGTAGAGGTTTCGTCATGTTCCCCGGGGATAGTGCTTTGATGACGCGGCCCTGGATGGGTGGGCGCTCAGGAAAGTGCAATCAGCATAACGACTAAGCACTCCCGCGGCTGTATCGTTGTGCACAGTGCCGCTCGCGAAAGGTCCGGCTAAAGCCGGACACTACGACTACCTGGACGACGATTGCGGATGCGTTGAGTGTCTCGGGAACTAGCCGTAGACAGTCTACGTCTTAAAGGCGTAGACTGTCTACGACTATGGCCAAGACCCCTGACGACCCTCGCCTTGACCTTCTGCAAGGCACCCTCGACATGCTCATTCTTCGGACCCTCCAGTGGGGACCCGAGCACGGCCACGGCATTGGCCAGGCCATCCGCACGCAGTCGGACGATTTGCTCAGGGTCGAAACTGGCTCGCTCTATCCCGCGCTGCACCGTCTCGTGAAGCGCGGCTGGTTGAACGCGGAATGGGGCGTGAGCGAGGCCAACCAGCGCGCGAAGTACTACCGGCTGACGGCCGCGGGGAAAGCGCAGCTCCTCCGCGAGCAGGACCGCTGGTCTCGGCTCGTCCATGCCATCGGTCGAATCATGAACCCGGCACGGGCGGATTCAGGCAAATGAAATGAAGGAGCGCGGCATGCGACCCGATGAACGCGACCTCGACGAGGAAATCCGCGGCCATCTGGCGATCAACATCAAGGAGCGGATCGATCGCGGGGAGGATCCGGCGAGCGCGCGTCGCGCCGCCCTCATGGAGTTCGGCTACATGCCCGCCGTGCGCGACGAGATGCGGCGCGTCTGGTACAGCCGTTGGTACGACCACGTAGCAGCGCTCGCCCGAGATATCCGGTTCGCCGTACGCTCCCTCGCCCGTGCCAAGGCACTGACCGTCACGGTGGTGGTGACGCTCGCCCTGGGCATCGGCGCCAACGCGGCGATTTTCAGTGTGGTTCGCAGCGTGCTTCTGCGTCCGCTCGTCAATCGCGAGGCGGATCGCCTGATCTATATCCGCCAGGGCGCCCTGGGGCTCGCCATTCAGAACCTCACGTTCTCGGTGCCCGAAATCAATGACTTCAAGTCGCGCGCCACGACGATTGCCGCCTTCGGCGATTTTTCCACCGTCAGTTTCACGCTGATCGGGTTCGGCAGGGAACCGCGCCTCGTGAGGGCCGGCGTCGTCAACGGATCCTTTTTCGAGGTGATGGGACTTCGGCCGATACTCGGCCGGCTGTTGGGCCCTGCCGATGATGGCCCCGGGGCGTCGGGCGCGGCTGTGCTGACGCACCGTTTCTGGAAAGACGTGCTCAACAGCGATCCGACGGTGATTGGCCAGACGATTCGTCTCGGTTCAACTCCTGCGACCGTGGTCGGCGTCCTCGAGCCGTCGGTGCCCTACCCAACCGAGACCGAGATCATGTCGAACATGGTCACGAGCCCCCACCATCTCGGGGCAACGATGAATACCGACCGCAAGCACCGAATGACGGACCTCTTCGGCCGGCTGGCGCCAGGCGCCACGGTGGACGCCGCGCGCGCCGAACTTTCCGGCCTGCACGCGTCGATGTTGCAAGAGCATCCCGACGCGTACTCCCCCCAGGCTCGGATCCGCCTGCAGGTCAGGACGCTCCAGGAACAAATCGCGTCACCGGCGCGGACCATCCTCCTCGTGCTCATGGCGGCGGCAGCCGTTGTGTTCATCATCGCCTGTTCGAACGTGGCCAACCTCATTCTGGCCCGGTCGGTCCGCCGTGAAGCAGAACTTGCCGTGCGTGCCGCGCTGGGCGCCGGGCGCGGCGCGCTCCGGCGGACGCTCCTCGCCGAAAGCCTGGTCCTCTGTGCGGCTGGCGCCGGCGTCGGCCTGTTCCTGGCCGGGCCGCTCGTGAGGGTGGCAGGCAGCTATGCCGCGCGCTTTTCCATTCGGGCGCTCGAATCCACCGTGGACGCCGGCGTGCTTTGGCTTGGAGCAGGATTGGCCCTCATGGCGGCCGTGCTGCTCGCCTACATTCCCCGGTTGCCGTCATCCGATCGGTCCAGCGGTTTAGGGCTGACTGGTGGCGGAGTGCGGATCACGCGAGGCACGAACCGACGTCTGCGGATCTTCGCCACAACCCAGATCGCATGCGCGTTCGTGCTGCTGGCGGCAGCCGGCATGCTCGTCACGACTTTGACGGCCTTGCAAACCGCCAACACCGGCTATGACCTGCGACACGTATTGGCGATTGACCTTCCAGACAGGCTCGGACCAGGCTTACGCGACACGTCGAGAGGAACTGTCCTGCAGGAGGTTGCCCGGCGGATCGGCGAGCTGCCAGGCGTAGAGGGTGTCGCGATGGGAGAGAGCGTACCCTGGCGCGACCGCAGCACGACAAAGCTGCAGTTCATCGCCGAGGGATACCAGCCCGCGAACGGCGAAGAAAGCCCGACCGGTCGGTTGCGCTACGTTTCCCCGCAGTACTTCGCGGTGCTCGGCGTCCCGCTTCTGGCGGGGCGGGACTTTACGGACCACGATCGAACCAGCGGAGAACACGTGGCGATTGTCAACCAGAGCGTGGCGCAGCGGCTGTTCCCGAACGGTGACGCGCTCAACCGGCGTCTGACGCCCACCAATCTGGGAACCAATCTTGGAAGTCCAGAGACCAGCCGCATCGTCGGCATCGTCGCCGACGTGGATGACGACAACGTCGTGCAGGAGCCGTCGATGATCGTGTACTACCCCCTCGGCCACGGGGGCAGCCGTCTCTTTGTGCGTGCCTCAGAAGATCCGCGCATGCTGATCCCGTCCGTGTCGCGCACCATCCGCGAGATCTCCGCCGATCAGGCAGTCGAGCGACCCGCCACGCTCGAGGATATTCGCACCGAAGTCCTGGCGCCGGAGCGATTGAATGCGTTCGTGTTCTCGGCCCTTGGCGGCATCGCCCTGCTCATTGCGGTTGTCGGCGTCGCTGGCGTCCTGGCATTTTCGGTGAGCGCGCGCACGCGTGAGTTCGGCGTGCGGCTGGCCGTGGGCTCCACGCCGCAGGATCTGCGAGCCGGCGTGCTGCGGGACGGCGTGCGGACTGCCGCGATCGGGATCGCCGCTGGCGCGGCGGGCGGTTACGTGCTCGCGCGAATCGCGGGCGGATTCTTCGACTACGTGCAACTGCCTGGTGCGTTGCCCCTGATTGTCGCAGCGATTGTACTCATCGGCGCTGCGATCGGGGCGTCGCTCGTGCCAGCCGCGCGCGCGTCACGTGTCGATGTCTTGCAGGCGCTTCGATCGGAGTAGCCAGGCAGTTTCTTCTGCATTCACACTCCGTGGGAGGAATGATAAGGAGAATCACCGGCATCTTCTTCATGACTATTGCGATGACCATCGCCGTAGTTGCCACGAATCCCGCCGGCGATGGCAACGAGTACTGGCCGCAGTGGCGCGGGCCGCTGGCGAGCGGCGTGGCGCCAGCGGGCGACCCGCCCATCGAGTGACGTAGCCGTCGGCGTGCCCGACCGCCGTGTCAGCAATTCGCTGCTGCTCGTCATTCAGCCGATACATCTCGAATCCTCCTTACGCCGTCTGGACGAGTTCGACCTCGAGATCGAGGGCCCCGCGCAGCGTGGAGACCAGCGGCAGACGCTCGATCGTTTCGTCGAAGAGCGCGCGGGTGGCCTTGTCGCGATCGCGAGCCGCCGGCGGCGCGCGAACTCCCGCAGGCCGTTGACGACCTCGCCGCCGACCGCTCCAAGCGCGTACTCGAACGCTGCGACATGCGGCGACGCGTCGTGGAACTCGACCGGACGGCCGATCGAGAACTGGCGGCGGCCGGCCGAAACGCGCGCGGCCGCGGGTCCCGGCGCCATCACCCGCAGGGAAATGGTGATGGCGGTCATGCGTGAACGCTCGCCGGGCGTTTCACGCGAGCCCGGCAGGGGCAGATATCTTGATCAGCGAATGCGTGGCGCGACGCGCCAGTGGCGCGGAGTTATCAGGTGAAGCCAGAGCCGATGCGGTACGAGACCGTCCAGTTCGCATGCTAGCAGGAGCGGGATTGGCGGAAGGAGCGCGGCGGACGCCATTCGAAAGGACTTACCGAACGCGAAACGACTCTGCACTCCACTCAGGCGGTATTCGCGCATTTCCGCGACGGTCCCGCTCTTGCACGACGCGGCACCCATGCCGCAACGGGCACGATGGATCTTCTTGTTTCTACTCGTAGCAGGAATCGTAAGCTGGACGGCGGAAGCCACCGCCCAACCACAACCCCCGCCGGCGACGCCTGAGGATTCAAAGTCGAAGCCCACGCCGACAAACTCTACGGCCGGCGGAGAACAGTCACCCGACGACGACGACCGACGGCTCCGCCTGGCCGAGCCGGACTTCACGGTCGTCAATCTGCCGACGACCCTCGTCCTGCCGCGCCACACGTTCAACTTCCGACTGACCCATCGGTTCCTTGGCGATCTGACCGAAGGTTCCTTCACCGATCAGCTCGACAACATCTTTGGGCTCGACAACGGTGCGGTGATCGGACTCGAGCTCCGCTTCGCACCGATTCGCCACGTGCAGGCGATTGTCTTCCGCAACAATCTGGCCAAGACGATCCAGTTTACGGGCCAGTACGACGCGATTCGGCAGAGCGCGTCGTTCCCGGTCTCGGCGTCGGCGATCGTTTCCATCGAAGGCACGAACAACTTTCGGCCCGAGCGCGACGATGGCTCTGGCGGACATCGTTCACCAGCGCTCGGCGGGATCGTGTCGCGCAGCTTTTCCGATCGCCTTGCAGTGTACGCAGTGCCGATGTGGGTCCATGACGTGGTCAGGAATGCTGACCGGGACACGTTTTACATCGGCGTCGGCGGACGCGGGCGCATCTCGCGCAACGTCTACGTCGTCGGCGAGGTGTCGCCGCGCGTCAACGGGTTCGCCCCGGGCGATGTCGAGTACGCGTTCGGAATCGAGCGGCGCGCCGGCGGCCACATGTTTCAGCTGACGTTCACCAATTCGGTTGCTAGCACCTACGGGCAGATCGCGCAGGGCGGATTGCCCGACACGCTCTACCTCGGGTTCAACCTGGGGCGGAAGTTCTACTGAATGTTTATCGGAGGACCGATCAATGAAGAAGCTTGCGTCCGTACCCATGTTGCTTCTGTTGGTGTGTGCCGCGGGATGCGACGACGACTCGCCCACGTCACCAACACCGACCGGACCGATGTTTACGATGGCACTGCTATCGTCGAATGAACCATCCCTCCCAACCCCGAGCGAGGCCCCGTGCGCGGGGAACGTGACGATCCGGTTCAACCTTACCCGGGACGCGGCGCAGGTGATCACCGCCGCCACTGCCGATTTTCAGGCGACCATCAGCGCCTGCCCCGCCGGCACGACCATCAATATCGCCCACATTCACCGGGGAGTCGCGGGTGTGAACGGGGGTATCGTCGTCAACACCGGCCTGACGGCCGGCGAGGTCAATCTGGTCAACGGCGGCGGCTCGTTTACCAAGAACGGCGTTCCGATCGACCCACTGTCGCTCGCCCAGGAGATCATGGACAACCCGAGCGGGTTCTACTTCAACATCCATAGTACGAACAACCCGGGGGGCGTGATCCGCGCGCAGCTGGTACGCACGCAGTAAGTCATGAGGCAACTTCGCCGCATCGCGCTGCTGATGCTCATCGTGGCTATGCCGCGCGGAGCGTCCGCATCGGGGCACGGCCCAGTGTTCGGCGGTGCTACGCCGACGCTGGGCCGAGGTGGATGGCAGCTCGACCAGGTGTGGATGGGCCGACTGGGCAACGGGTCCAGAGACGACGAGCAGATGCTGCGCACGATGATCAGTGTCGGGCTGACGGAAGACATCCAGATCTCCGGCTCGTTCCCCATCCCGTTGCAGACACCCATCTACATGCCGCGCGGACGGCCGATGGCGCTCATGTCGGCGAACCAGGATGCCGAAGGCATTCTTGCCTGGCGTTTTCAGCGGCGTCCCCTCGGCCCCAACGCGCGGCTCGAATCGACGGTCTACGGTGGCATGGCGATACCGCTCGAGGAGTTCCGGAAGGACGGCATGCGCGCGACGCCTTCGATGTACGTGGCAGCGGCCACCGGCTACGTCTCCCGCGAACACTACGTCTGGGTCGGCGGCGGCTACCAGCGTTCGGCTGAAATGAGTGGCGACCGTGCGGGCGCCACCACCTTTGTGAGCGCCGTGTACGGGTTTCGACCTCCGGCGCTGCGACTCGATTACCCGAAACCGGACCTGCGTTTCTTCGTCGAGGCGGTGGGTGAACACACCGAGCGAGGCCAGCATCACGGCTTCGAGATGGAGTTCAGCGGCGGGAGCGCCGTGCTGGTCGGCCCGACAGCGCTCCTTCTTTACAAAGAATACGGTCTCGAGGCTGGACTGCTCTTTCCGGTGTATCAACAGAATAACGGCCTCCCTAACGAGCGGTTTCGCTTCGCGATCAATTTCAGCTATTTCTTCTGGATGCGTTGATGCATCTGCGTCTCGCGCCCGCCCTCCTCACCGCACTCTCCTTTCTGGCACCCACCGTGGCCTCGGCGGAGTTCCGCCGAATCGAAATCACGATCCACGGCATGGATTGCGCGACGTGCGCCCACGCCGTGCGCGTGGCCGCTCTCAAAATTGACGGCGTCGAGACCGTCACGGTCTCGCTTCAGCGCGCCGTGGCCGACATCCGAATGCGCGAGGGAAACCGTGTCACGATCGAACAGATACGGCAGGTGGTCCGCAGAAGCGGGTTCACACCACGCGAGGCCAACGTGACGGTCGTCGGCTCGGCGATCGAGCGTGGTGGTGCACCGGCGATTGCGGTGAGCGGCATCGACGAGGTGTTGATCGTCGATGTGCAGCGGAGCGATGCGTCGGCGTTGAAAACTGTGGAGGATGCGCGCAACGCCGACCCTTCTGTTGTGAGCGAGGTCACCGGCATGCTGAAACCCGCGGCCGGGCAGCCCGGCCAGATCGCCATTACCACCGCAAGGGTTCGGCGAACGCAGTAAGAAGACGCTCGAAGAACGCGGCGTGAAGAGCCATGTCCGCTAAACCCTCGCCGCGCAGCTGGCGCGGCTCGCTGACAGAAGTCCCGCGCCCGCGTGGTCCTGGTGGAAAAACGGGAGTTCGCAGCCTGACGATCGTCACCCTGATCTGACCAGCGGCCGTGCGTTCAAAGAGTGGACGAGCGCCGGCCGCAGGTCGCGCGGGCTGCTGACACCGAACCCCAGATCGCGCAGGCGACCATCTTCGACCGCGTAGATCCACGCGTGGACGGCGACTGGCTGCTGGCGCGCCCACGCATCCTGCACGACCGTCGTCTTGCAGACGTGCATGGCCTGCTCGATGACGTTCAGCTCACACAGCCGGTTTTCGCGCGCCTCGGCGCTGCCCGCGTTGTCCACCTGCATGGCGTGCTTGGCGTGCACGTCCTGCACGTGCCTCAGCCAGTTGTCGATGAGCCCGAGCTTGGCGCCCTCGATCGCGGCGCGGACGCCGCCGCAGGCATAGTGCCCGCACACGATGACATGGCGCACCTTCAATACGTCGACGGCATATTGGAGGACCGACAGGCAGTTGAGGTCGGTGTGCACGACGACGTTGGCGACGTTGCGATGGACGAAGAGCTCGCCCGGCATCAGGCCGACGATGTCATTGGCAGGGACGCGGCTGTCGGAACACCCAATCCAGAGGTATTGCGGCGCCTGTTGTGCTTTCAACCGCTCGAAGAAATCCGGGCGCTTTGCCACGCACTCGGCGGCCCAGCGACGATTGTTTTCGAACAATTCCGGCAGATCGTGCGCGTCAGCTCTCAGCATCCAGCCCATTATCGGGCAGACGGGCTCCGACACGTACGAGCTCACGCGATGAGCACTCTATGGTCCTCGACGAAGGGCCCAATCGAGAACGGGATCGCGCCCCTCCATGAAATCCGCTGGCCCGGCGGTGACGGCGACGCGCGGCGAGATCCCAACGTCTTCAATGACCTGGCCGTCCGCGGTGTATTCGATCCACCGGGAGACGGTGTACGCCCATCCGTTCGCCAGCGGAAACGTCTCGGGACTGGCCGATGCGCCGGCCGTCCGATCGCCAACGAGCGTCACGTTCGGCAGCTGCCGCATCGCTTCGATGAAACTTTCGTTGCTGCTGGCGCAGCGCCGGCCGATCAGCAGCAGCACGTCACCGGCGTATTGCCACGCACCACGCGGACTGAGTATGCGTTGAATTGGCGGTCCGAAGTCGCTATGTAACGGGCCCATCCGGAATCGCACGGAGCCCGTGATGGTGGACGTTCGCGCAAAACGTCCGGCAATCTCGAACGCAATCTGATCGCCCCCGCCCCCGTTCATCCGTACGTCGAGAATCAGCATCGGCGCGCTGCGAAAGCGCTCGAGCGCCGCGTCGAAATCTGCGGCGCGAATGCTCGCGGTGTTCCATCCTTCGATGGCGATGTACGGCATGCTCTCCAGCACGCCGTAACCCCACGCAGTCTGTCCCTGCGTCCAGTTCGCCCTGGCAATGTACTGCTGCCACACCGATCGATCCCAGTTGACGAACGCCTGGGGATCGTAGGTCGTTATGACTGCCCCGCCGGGATCGCGCAACACGACGTGCGTATCGTGAAGGTGTGCGAGCATCTCGCGGATGACGACGATGAACTCGCGCTGATCGGTCGCGGCGATGGCCCTGGGACGAAACGTCGTCCGCAGGGCGTCCCAGTCGATGCCTTTGTAGTCGAAGTAGGAGTACTGCCGGTCGAACGTGCTCCACAGGGAGTCGAACTGCGCGGCGAAATCGGCGGCCGGAGGTGAAGGTGACGTTGGCGAATCGCGTGAGTTGCAGGCGATCCAGGCAACCAGAGACAGCGTCGACAGAATGAGCAACAACGTCTGTCGGCGATTCATCGCACCAGGTCCCGTGGGGCAAGCGGGCAGACCACCGTCGACACCTCCTTCTGAAGTAGTATCTTGACGACGAACAGAGCGACCTGATCGACGTTGCCACCAGGGAGGGACTCGTGCCCAGCTTCCTCATCCAGTCGTACAAGGTTCGACTCGAGCTCCAAAGGGTTGGAACCCCAGCCATCACCCACCGCAGCCGGATCATCGAGATCGAAAGCGTGCCGCTCTACCATGGGATCGTCGAGCGCGCGATGCTCAATTTCTCGACCTACTGGGACAACTGGTCGACGCCAGCTGTCGTGGGGTTCTACAACATCACGAATCCGCTTCGACCGGTACTCACCGGCTGGTTGCCATCGACCGAGTATTCGTACTGGTACGATGTCTTGCGCTCCGAAAAGCCGCTCACATTCTTCTACGACATCACACTCATCGGCGGCGCCAACTACGTAGGCCGAATCTCGCTGGGCAGCTCGACGGAGCCGGTTGGCGAAGGCCCTGAAGACGTCAGTCCGTAACCGAGGGCTGGCGTGATGATAGCCTTGTCGATCGATGGATCGGGCCGGCGGGCGCCGCTCACTTGAAGTTCGGAATGCTGTTTTTGGTCGCGTCGTGCCGCGTCTTCAGTACATTGCTGATGGATGTGAACACGATGTTCTCACGCTGCATCGCCATCTGTAGCGACAACGAGGACATCGAGAACAACGCTTCACCCGCGCCGCCAGAAATCGCCTCGAGTTCGGCATCACCCAGAAGGTCATGACCTGGTTTCAACTCTGAAAGGACATCGGCGAGTTCGTTCGCAGTGAAGGTCAAACCATGCCGGCCACCGAGCTCGATTAGCTGCTGGGGCGAGGTCTCAGCGCCTGCTTGCAGCTCGGTCATCAAGTCCCGACGAAATGCTTCGCTCGTTGCCACGCGTTCCACGAATGACCTCGCGTCTGGCTGGCTCATCGCGCACCTCCTCGTGGGCTGTACGACAGATTATCTGTCAGGGGCAGGAAATGCGGAAGGGGTCGGGCGCACTATACTTCTCGAGTGCCCCTGACGCTGCTTTGCATCGCCACCTACCGCAAAGGTGACGAGTTTCTGCGCGAGTGCCGGCGGCAAGGCTGCCGCGTCCTCCTCCTGACCGAAGAAAAGCTGCGCGACTCGGACTGGCCGCGAGAGGCCGTCGATGCGTTCTTTTACATCCGTCGTGACATGCCCCTGGACGATGTGCGGAAGGGGGCGGCACACCTGGGGCGGCACGAACGCATCGATCGGATTGTGGCGCTCGATGATTTTGACGTGGAGCTGGCGGCCATGCTGCGCGAGTACCTGTTGGTGCCTGGCATGGGCGAGACCACCGCGCGTGCGTTCAGGGACAAGCTGGCGATGCGGCGACGCGCTCGCAGCGCGGGGATTCCCTGCCCCGCTTTCGTCCATGGGCTGAATCACGCCGAAATCGACGAGTGGACGCGGCAGGTTCCGCCGCCGTGGGTGTTGAAACCGCGATCGCAGGCCGCCGCGCTCGGGATCAAGAAGTTGCAATCGGCAGACGAGCTGTGGCGGGCACTCGAGGTCGCTGGCGACGGACAGGCCGACTTCCTCATCGAGCAGTTCGTTCCCGGCGACGTGTATCACGTCGATTCGATCGTCTACGGCTCGAAGGTTCGTTTTGCGGTGGCAAGCCGCTACGAGACTCCGCCTTTTCAGGTGGCGCACGAGGGTGGGATCTTCGTGACGCGAACGCTGCCCGCCGACGACTCTCGCGTCCAGTCGCTCCTCGAAATCAATGCGCGCGTGCTCGAGTCGTTCCGGCTGCTCCGCGGCGTCTCGCACACCGAGTTCATTCGCGCCGGCAGCGGCGACGTTTACTTCCTCGAAACGTCCGCTCGCGTAGGCGGCGCCTACATCGTCGACGTTGTCGAGGCGGCGACCGGGATCAACCTGTGGCGCGAATGGGCGCGGGTGGAGATTGCCGGCGAGCAGGGACCGTACGAGCCGCCAGCCTCGCACGACCAATGCGGCGGTATCGTGCTGTCGCTGGCCCGTCAGGAGGCGCCTGACACGAGCGCGTACACCGATCCGGAGATCCTGGTTCGAATCAAGAAACCGCATCACGCCGGGTTGATCGTGGCGTCGAAGAGCAGCGATCGCGTTGCCCACCTGCTCGCCGATTACACGCGCCGGTTCCACGCGGACTTCCACACCAGTGCGCCCGCGCCGGCGCGGCCCACCGAATGAGCCGTCTCATTCGCAAAGTCCTTCCGGGCGTCCGGTCCGCCCAGCGCGGCGTCGCCCGCGACATCGACGTGTTTCTTCCCGCGTCCTATCGCGAATCACGTCGTCGATATCCGGTCGTCTACATGCAGGACGGCCAGAACCTTGCCGATCCGCATCGTGCGTTTGCCGGCACCTGGGAGCTCGAAGCGGCGCTCGAGACGCTCGCGTCGCGCGGTGTCGAAGCGATCGTTGTCGGGATCCCGAACATGGGAGAGGCGCGCGTGCGAGAGTACACGCCGTTCGTTGACGCGAAACTCGGCGGCGGCGATGGCGACGCGTATCTCGCCTATCTGGAACGAACAGTGAAGCCGCTGGTGGATCGTAGGTTTCGGACGCGTCCGGAACGCGACGCTACAGGGGTGTTCGGATCATCTCTGGGCGGGCTCATCAGCCTGTACGCTTTTTTCCGGGCGCCCGACACCTTCGGGTTCGTTGGCGCGATGAGCCCGTCCGTGTGGTTCGCGAACCGCGCGGTCCTGACATACATCGAGCGGGACGGAACGCCAGCCGGACGCCTGTACGTCGACACAGGAACTGAAGAAGGAAGCAATACGCTGCGCGACGCTCGCCAGCTCGCCAGCCTTTTGACGCGCAAGGGGTACGGAAGCGATCAACTGCTGTTCGTCGAGGAGCGCGGGGCCAGGCACAGCGAGGTGGACTGGGCACGCCGGCTGGTG
>Ga0075430_100004260_pt1 | contig 12085 bp, 11 predicted proteins | sample RhiMetdeltSRZDD4_FD_75294 | JGI IMG/M metagenome (GOLD analysis project Ga0075430, IMG submission 75294) | Populus rhizosphere microbial communities from Tennessee, USA - Rhizosphere MetaG P. deltoides SRZDD4 | ecosystem: Host-associated > Plants > Roots > Rhizosphere > Soil | place: USA... | reverse complement strand
TCGCGCCACGAGTGCTCCACCTCGCCGACCCAGATCCCCGCGAGATCGCCCTCGAGCTTCAGGCGAATGCGGTCTGCCTCCGGCTGCACGGTGATCCTCAGCATGTCCCCTCTCCTGGATCGAACCGGGCAAGTAGAATGCCTACACCGCTCTGGAGAGTCGACGGGCCCTTGCGTGCGCTCATGATCCGGAAGCCCGCGCGTCGGCGCGCGCCAGAATCTCGGCGGCGATCTCACGCGCCAGAGTACCGAGAAGCCGGTTCATGCCCGTGACGAGAGACTGATAGCCGGTCCCGGCCACGGGCTCACTCATCGTGGAGCGCTTCAACGCGAGCTCCTGGCCGTCTCTGCCGACGAGTCGCCAGCGCGCATCGAGCGTGACCTGACCGCCGGGCAAGCCTTCGAATTTCAGGATCATGACCGCGACCTGGTAGTCGAGCACCCGGGCAATACCGCCGCGCCAGGGAAACACAGCGATCCGCTCGCTGCCGATCTGCGTGGCGAGATCGTTGGCCAGCACCTGTGCAATGCCACCCTCGAGCGGCTCGGCCCAGCGGTGGTACGTCGAGATCTCGACGTCATCGCCGGCGCTTCGGGTCACGATCTGTGCCCGATTCAGATAGCCTGGAATCAGTACGGGACCGACGCCGACGGCGACGCCGGTGGCGGCGCTCGAGGCGGAGGTGCGCGGCGCGCCGTTCGGCCCCGCGGAGATTGACGAGAGCACATAGTATCGGGTGGGATCCGCGACCCCCACGCAGCCCGTCAGGATCAGTGCGGCAACGATGAGGAAGAGCACGCCGCGGCTCGCGTGATGGCGCGTCATCGTCCGTTTCCGACGGCCCGGCGGCCGTAGATCAGTGCATCCGGGTTCCGCTCCAAGAAATCGGCCAGCGATCCCAGAGCCCGTACGCTCTCGCGAAGTTCTAGCAATGTCTGGCCGAGCTCGTAGCCGAGTGCTGTGTCCTGACTGAGCGTCCCATCGACACCGCCCAGGGTTGCCTGCGCGCGCTCCAAGGTGACACCCGCCGTGTTCGATGTCTTCTCCAGCGACGTGAGCAGCGGATCCGCGTGTGCGTCGATCTTCGCCACGACGCGGCGGGCCTCCTGCACGAGCGCCGGCGCTTCGGCGAGCGCCGCCTGGGCGGATTTGAGGGTGGCCTGGGCGTCGGCGGAGAGCGGGCCGACCTGAGCATTCAGGTTCCCGGCCAGCGTGTCCGCCTTCTGGATCAGCCCGCGGGCGTCAACGAGAGCCGCGTCCAGACTCTTCAACGAACGCGCTACTTCCGGAGACTTCAGGACCCGCCGAGCTTCATCGACCGTTCCCAACACGGATTGCGCGATCTCCTGGAGAGGCAGCGTCGCGAGCGTATCGCTGAGCCGTTCGAGCTTCGCCTCCCAGCGCTCGAGATCAGTTGGGACGGTGGGCATCTCGAGCTCGGAGGGGTCGAAATGGCGCAGCACGATCGGCGTGCCGGGGAATTCGTCGATCGCGACGTAGAGGACGCCCGTCACGAAGCTCTGGGGTCTCAGCTGAGCGCGAAAAGAGCGCTCCTTGATCGCGGTCTCGATCGCGGCCGGGATGTCGCGGGGCGGGACTCCGCGCAGGTTGTCCGGTTCCATATCGGCATGGACTGCGACCAGCGATTTACCCCAGCGGACTTGCACGTCCGTCACTTCGCCGATCCGGACACCGCGCATCAGCACCGGCGCGCCCTTCTGGAGACCGGTCACCGCGGAGTCGAAATACATCACGTAGTGAACCTTCTGCTTGAACAGACCGGTACCCCCCCAGAACAGCAAACCGGCCACGAGCACGATGCCGGCGCCGAGAACGAAGGCGCCGATGACGGTCGGGTTCGCGCGCACACTCATACGGCAGCACCTCTTGCCGCGGCATCCACCGCGCCGCGCCGCAGGAACGTCCGCACCGTGGGGTTCGGGCTCTCGTCACGCAGCGTCTTGGGATTGCCGTAGGCGATCATGGTCCGCGTCTCGCCGTCGAGGAACACCGAGTTGTCGGCGATGGTGAAGATGCTCGGCAGCTCGTGCGTGACGACCACCATGGTGGCGCCGAGGCTGTCGCGCAGCTCCAGAATGAGGTCGTCGAGCCTCCGCGAGCTGATCGGGTCCAGCCCGGCCGACGGCTCGTCGAAGAACAGGATGTCCGGGTCGAGCGCCATGGCTCGCGCCACGCCGGCTCGCTTCAGCATCCCGCCGCTGACCTCGGAGGGATAGAACTCCTCGTAACCGGCCAGGCCCACCAGCGCGAGCTTCAGCGAGACGATCTCGCTGATCTGGCGAGCCGGCAGCCGCGTGAACGTCTGGAGCGGCAGGCCGACGTTCTCGGCGAGCGTCATCGAGCTCCACAGCGCCCCGGCCTGGAACGACACGCCCAGCCGCCGCCGTAGCTCGTCCTGCGTTTCCGGCGGCGAGCCCCAGAAGCTCTCGCCGTCGTACACCACGTCGCCCCGCGCGGGCTGCTTGAGGCCGACCATGTGATTGAGCAAGGTGCTCTTGCCGGATCCACTGCCGCCCATGATGACGAACACCTCGCCCCGCCGGATGACGAAGTCCAGGTCGCGCTGGATCACGTAGCTCCCGTACGCCATCGTGAGCCCGCTCACGTGAATGCGCGGCGCCCGGTCAGAAGCCGAGGACATTGAGAATCACCGCGAACATCCCGTCGAGGACGATCAGCAAGACGATCGACGTCACCACGGCGGACGTCGCCGCCAGACCGACTGCGGAGGCGCTGCGCCCCGACTGCATCCCGCGCAGGCAGCCGGCCAGCGCCACGATCACGCCGAACACCACGCTCTTGGCGATGCCGATGAGAAAGTCGCTCGCGTGCACGGCGTCGCGGGTCTGCTCGAGGTACTGCATTGGGCCCAGACCCAGCATGCCGATGCCGACCACCGCGCCCCCGAGAATGCCCACCAGATCCGCGTAGACGGTGAGCAGCGGCATCATCGCGATGAGCGCGAGCATCCGAGGCAGCACCAGGAACTCCATGGGCGAGATCCCGAGCGTGGCCAGGGCGTCGATCTCCTGATTCGTGTTCATCGTGCCGAGCTGGGCCGCGAAGGCGGCGCCGGTCCGGCCCGACATCACGATGGCCGTCATGATGCAGCCGATCTCGCGGGTCATCGCGATGGCGACCAGGTTGGCGACGAAGATCGATGCGCCGAATTGCTGAAGCTGGACCGCGCCGACGAACGCCAGGATCAGTCCGATCAGAAAGCTGATCAGGGTGACGATGCCGAGCGCGCGCGGGCCGCAGTCCTGAATGACGACGAGAAGATCAGAGCCGCGAAAGCGCGCGCGTCCACGCAGGAACGCCCCGAACGCCAGCAGGCTCTCGCCGAGGAACGCGAGTCCCTCCGAGGACGCCCTCGCGGTTGCGATGGTGCTGGCTCCGATTCGAGCCAGCCATGGCGGCCGCGCGTCGCTGCGCCCGGTCTGCCGTTCAGGGACGGCCTCCGCCAGGGCCACCAACCGCTGAACGCCCTCGGGAAGGCCGGCGCGGTCCGCGTCGATGCCCAGCTGCGCCGCCTCGCGGAGCACCCTGAGCACGAACGTGACCAGCCCCGAATCCCACGCGGTGATCTGACGGGCGTCGAATGCCACGTGACGGATGGCGCGTGAGCGCAACTCATCGAGCAGGCCGCTCGGCTCCGCAAGTCCGTGCTGGCTCTGCCACGGACCGGCAAGCTCCAGCACGGCCCCGTCCGAGCTATCGTGGTGCACGGCCAACGTCGCGGCGGAGACGGCAGCGTCGGTTCTGGCCACGACCATACGTTGGGGCAACCGCCATGCCAGACGCTGCCAACGCTCGACCGCCGCCGATTCGCTGCCGAGACAGCCACTTGGGCTGAGCGCTGAACGAGAGCGAACCAAGGTGCTACACGAGCCTGCTAGCCGGCCGGCACCTGCCCACCGGTTGGCATCAGGCGCTCGCGGCGGCCTGATCAGCTGGCGGCCTCGATTCCCTCTGCCAGCTCACGGAGAGCTTTGTTCCGTGATCGATGGGCGATTTCGTGACCGACCGCGATGACGATCGCGAGGGGCCACTCGATGACCTCGAGCAGCGCCATCACGGCGACGCCGACGTACCAGGCGACGTGGCCGGGATCACGCGAGTCGGAAACAGATATACGGGAGCGCCGCTTGGCGATCCGACGTTTCACCCGGCGGTCCGCCCGGCCCCGTCCATTCGCGGCCAATGGCGGCCGGGCGGGCCGGGTCGTCGACTCCCGACGTCTCGTGGTGGCCACGACACCGGAGGCGACTACTCGCCGTCGGCTTTGCGCGCTTGTGCCACAGGCGCTGCCAGCGTGGACTGAATCAACCGTGCTCGCTCCACGTCCACGTTCGTCTTCAACACGGTCCCGCCAAGCCCACGAATGGCGTGCAGGATCACCTCCATGTCGCCCTCGTCGTCCAGCACGAAGATGGCGGAGGTCCCGGGCTCCATCAGAGCTTGAATCTCCTTGATGAAGTCGTCGCTGATCCCGGTCGAGGCCATGACCGCGGCCGTTCCGGCGCTTCCGACCGCGGCCCCGATGGCCACACCGACAAGGGGCCCGCCGAGCACCAGGCCCGCGAGGAAGCCGACCGCTGACATGCCCAGGACGTTGGGCGCAGCTTCGAGCGGTTCTCGCTCGAGCGAGAACGATCCGTCCGGGTGTCGCACGGCCACCGCCACGTCCTCGAGGAGCAGGTAATTCTGAGCCCGACCGAGCCGAGCGATTTCCTCGCGGACCTCGCCGGCCCGCTTCACGTCGTCGTATCCGACGGCCCACAAATGACTGGACGTTGCCATTGCCGATCCTCCCGGTGCTTTTATGCCGCGGCCGGACTGAGCTGGGATGTGCCGCCCGAGGCGACCTGCTTCATCGCGACGGCAAGCTCCTCGTACAGCCAGGGCGTTCCCGCGTCCTGCCCGACGGCGTCCGCCTGGGCGGCGATCGACCGATCGAACGCGCCCAGTAAGTCATCGCGGTCGATCGCTTGTGTCGCTCCGTCGCGCTGGACCCGATCGGCGAGCCCCTCGAGAATCGCAGCCGCGCTCTCGCCAACGCGGATCGTCGAGGCCCGCACCGCGTCCGGGCGCCTGGCGGACGACTCGCCATCGCGGGCGATCGCGAGAAGGACGAGAAACACGGACTGGGCGTCGGCGGTCAGCCGTTCGACGGCCTGCGCATCCGCGGCGGCCGCGCCCGGCTCGAACTTCGAGGACTCGATGAATCCCAGCACGTCGGTGACCTGCTGCGAGATCAAGCTACGCCGCGCATTCACGTCGCCCTCGCGGTCGCGCGGCTGGGAGGCCATACGGGCGAGCGCGGCAAGCGAACGAAACACGTCGGCCAGTCGCGCGTGCATGCGATCCGCCGCGCGAACCGGCCACAGGAAATGCTCCACGATGCCGAACACGATCAGGCCGAAGGCGACCCCGATGAGGCGATCACGAACCACCGTGGCGCTCGTCGAGGCCGCGAGGTGCTGGAGCGTCGCTTTGTAGAAGGCGAGCCCGGTCTGATAGCCGCCGTAGGAGATTCGCGGCGAGCCGAAGTTGATCCACGCGGCCACCGCGGTGCCGCTCGCGAAGACGAGCCAGAAGCCTCCGACGCCGTCGATATTGGGAAACGCATAGACGAGGGCGAACAAGCCCATCACGCCGCCAAGGGCCGCGCCCCCGAAACGCAGGAGCCCCTTCTGGTTGCTGGACCCGATCGTCGACAGTGACACGACGAAGCAGGTGATCAGGGACGTGTAGATCTCGGGATAGTCGAAGCCGACGAAGAGGATGTAGCAGATCAGCCCGGCCAGAGCCCCCTTCACGGCGAATTGCACGTACTCGGGATTCGTCGTCGCGTCCGGCAGGACCTGACGCGGTCGGGCCTCTTTCCCTTCCCGGCCGGGCGATTCCATGCTGGCGACGATGGCGAGCTGCTCGAACGTGCGCCCCATGTCGGCGAGGGGCGGTGGCACGGCTGCGCCCGGGCCGCCCGAGCTCGACCGCGCCGCGCTCTCGACCGGCTCGGGCCAGCGCGGTGCGGCGAGTACCTGCCGCGCGTGGGCGCAGCTGTCGGCCACCTTCGAGAGCAGCTCGCGCGGCGACGCGGCCGGCGCCGACGACAGGAGAGTCCGGAGCGCGCCGGCGTCGGTCACGAGTCGGTCGACCAGGGTGATGGTGGCGGCGAGCGCCTCGTGGCGTTGTCGGGCTCGGGAGTTCGTCAGAGAGGCCGTCTTGAGCAGCGCGAGTGGACGCGACATCCCGGCAGTGGCGAGCGACTCGAGGGATGGCGACGAAAGAGCGGGCGCGCTCCCACCGTGAAGCCCGCGCACAACGTCCTCGACGACGCGCAGGCGCGTATCGAGCTCACGCCGGAGCAACGTCAACGGGTCGCCCGGCGCGAGAAGAAGCAGCACGCCGAGGTTGACCGCAAGTCCCAGCGCTACGCACAGCCACAGCCACAGCACGAACTCGACGAGACCCTCCGGCGGCAGCGGCGCCACGTCTGGAAGCGCCATCACGAGCGCGGCGGGCAGGCCGATCGCGGACCCGAGCGCGCCGACGATCAGCACGCGCTTCAAGAACAGGCCGACGAACATGAAGGCCACGAAGAACACGATGCGCAGCCAGGCGATATCGATGGCCACCTTCAAGGCTAGAAGCGCTGCTCCCAGCCCGAGCGTGACGCCCGCCAGACCCAGGACGGAGCCCAGCAAGGTGGCGGCCGTATCCTCCTGCGTGAGGAGGTACATCACGATCATCACGACGAGGGCATGCGGGATGTGGTGCGTCAGGATCGGGATCGTCGCGATCACGCACGCCAGGGTCAGCCGGAAGGTCGCGCCGCTGCGCCCGGGTGTCGGCGCGAGCTCCCGGCGCAGGAACTCGACGAGCGACGCCGCCGTCACTGGCGCACGCGCGCGAGCGAGCCCTGCACGGTGGCCACCGCGGAGGCACCGATACGGAACGAGTCATCCGGGTCCTCGATCCTGATCCGGACCGGAAAGCGCGCCGCGAGCCGGATCCAATCGAGCGAGCGCTCGACGCGAGGCAGCCCGTTGACGCTGGTGCCGTTTTCGGGCAGCACAGCCCAGCCGAGCCCGACGACGGTCCCTCGAAAGTGGCGGCCAGGATGAGACTGCAGGTAGACGTCGACGGGAGCGCCCGCGGGAATGTGACGAAGCTGGGTCTCGCGGAAGTTCGCCATCACGTACCAGTTGCCGGTATCCACGAGCGTGAATACCTCGACCCCGATCCGCGCGAAGGCGCCGGGGGAGATGTTGAGGTTGACCACGCGGCCGCTGAACGGCGCACGCACGCGCGTGAACTCGAGGTCGAGCTCGGCGGAGTGCACCGCCGCCTCGGCGGCCGCGATGCGCGCGTTCATGTTGGCGACCTGACCCACCGCTTCCTCCGCCCGAGCGCGCTCGCTCTTGGACTGCTGCAGCGCAGCCTCGGTCGCGATGTGCTGAGCGCGGGTTGACGCCAGGGTCGCCTCGGCGGCCCGCTTCTTCGCGCGAGCTTCGTCGAGCGCCGCGTCGGCGGCCACCACCGAGGTCCGCGCCTGTTCCGCGGCCATCGCCGCCGAGATCCGTTTCGTGCGGGCCTCCTCGACCTTGTCCTCGGTCACGAATTGCTGCGGCAGCAGCGGCTCGAGACGAGCGAGATAGTCCTCGGCATGCCGGAGCTCCGCCCGGGCGCGCTGGAGCGACGCCTCCGAGGCAACCCGCTGCGCCTGAAAGCGAGCAATCTCGGCATCGGCGACGACGGGATCCGCCTCCCGGCGCACGACGTCCGCCGCGGAGGCGTTGAGCTTCGCGCCCGCGCCCGTGATCGCGGCGTCAGCGGTGGCGACGGCGCGCCGGTACCCCTCGACCTCCTTGCCCGTCAGCGCGAGCGCCGCGCGGGCACGGGCCAGCGCAATCTCGTACGGCCGCGGGTCGACGACGAAGAGCACGTCGCCTTCGCGGACCTGCTGGTTGTCCCGCACCCGCAGCTCGACGATGTGCCCGCTCACCTGGGGCGCGATGCCCACGAAGTTCGCGCGCACCGTGGCGTCGTCCGTTTGCGGCCGCGTGGTCCACTGCATCAAGGTGACGACGACGGCGATCGCGGCACCGGTGACGATCAGGCCTCCGATCAGGCGGCCCGCGAGGCGCCGCGCTCCTTCGTTGGGGAGGTCGCTGTGCGGCTCCATCGCCTAGATCCTGAACCACGTCACCCAGAGAACCAGGGTGACGAGCAGCGCCAGGCTCGGATAGACGAGCGCCCGCGGGCCGACGTAGGGATCGACGCCGACGCGAAGGAAGACCTGTCGCGCCATGACGGCGACCACGATCCCGATCGCTGCGCAGAGCATCCAGGAAGGGAAGAACGAGCCGATCACGTTGATTTGTGGTCCCATGGCCTCCCGCCTATCGATCCGGAACCGGGCTCTCGCCGGTGTTGAACGCCAGCGCCGCGGCGGACTGCAGCAACTGAACCTTCGTATCGAGCTCGACGAATCGCGCGCGGCTGAGCTCGCGACGCGCCGCCAGGAGATCGGTGAGCGTGCCGAGTCCCATGCGATACGTGGCCAGCGAATCGTCGTACGCCAGCTGCGACGCTTCGAGGAGCGCGGCGGCGACGTCGAGCCGCCGGTAGGCGAGCTTGACGTCGGTGTACGCCTTCCAGACTTCGCTCACCGCGCGGTCGCGGGTCGCGGTGATCTGATCCTCGGCGGTTCGGCGCGTCGACTCGGCCAGCTCGACCCGGCGCTGCCGCGCGCCGCCGTCGAACACCTCCCACGCGAGCGACAGCCCGATGCCGTAGCTCGGCTGGGTCGCGCCGAACCATTTGGTCGATTTGTCGTCCGCGGTGATCCGTGCGTTGCCCAGGATCGAGCCGACGTCGCCGACGAGCGACAAGGTCGGCCAGTAGGCGGCACGCGCCCGGCGGACGTCGGCCTCCGAAGCGCGGAGCGCCGCCACCCGGGCGAGGAGATCCGGCCGTTTTTCGAGCGCGCGGTCGATGGTCTTCTCGACCGACTCCTGCAGGTCGGTGCCCGCCGGGAGGTTCGAAAACTCCGTGACCTGGATCGGGGTCGTCGGCGTGATGCCGATGCTCTCGGCGAGCGTCACCTGAGCGTCCCGCTCCTTCGCGAGCACGTCCTCGAGGTCGAACATCGCCTGCGCCGCCTGCTGCCGCGCGAGCGCGACTTCGGGGCGCGTGGCGAGCCCCCTCGTCAGCCGGCTTTCCGTCGCCTCCTGTACCGTGCGCGCCGCATCGAGCGAGCTCTGAGCGACGGCGATCCGCGCGCGAATGCTCGTCATCCCGTAGAATGCGCGCTGCACGGCGAACGCCACCTGCTGGTGCTGGCGGTTGAATCCGAGATTCGCCGCCATGAGCCGCTCCTTCGCGGCGTCCCGAGCGTTGCCGCGACGACCGAAGTCGAGCAGCAGCCAGCGCAGATTCAAGGCGGGCACCGCCTGGAGCAGCTCGAGACGGAAGAATCCGTCCGAGGCGACGGACGTCGGGACCGGCACCGCCAGGTTCTGGTAGCCGCCAAGTACCGAGATCGCCAGCACCGGGAAGTACTCGCTCTCGACGAGCCCGACGGCGAGGGCGGCGCGACGGGCCCCCTCCCAGGCCACTCGAGTCTCGGGATTGGTGCGCTGCGCGAGATCGATCAGCTCGGGCAGCTCGTAGCGCTTGTCCGGATCGATGCGGGAAGCCTCGGGCGTCTTGAGCACGTCGGCGTAGTTACCGAGATTCGGGGCGCGCCAGTAGCTGCTCGGCGTCGGCGCGACCTGACGGCCGTAGCGCGCGGGCATGCCCGCAGCCGGCGGCGGTTCCGGGCGCGGCTCCTGCGCCGTGGAGGATTGCGCGCCGCACACGAGAAGGACGACGCCGATGGTCGCGGTCAGTCTCGCCAAGCTTGTCATGGATGAGCCCTACATCCTCGGCCGGACGATGCCGAGCTTCTTCATCTTGAACTGCAGTGTCGACCGGTTCATTCCCAGGCGCGCCGCCGCACCGCGCGCGCCGGCCACCACCCAGTGGGTGTCCGTCAGTGTCGCGACGATGTGAGCGCGTTCCGCCTCCTCGAGGGTCTGCGCCGGCCCCCGCGACAGGCCCGCAGTCGCGCGCACGTCGAGATCACCGAGCGGGACGCGGAGAACGGGGCCGGGCGACAGGATGACCGCGCGCTCCATGAGATTCTGCAGCTCCCGAACGTTTCCGGGCCACGCGTAGCGCGTCAACACCTCCATGGTCTCCGACGGGATCGTTTCGATCGCCCGCTTCATCCGACGCGCGTAGTGCTCGACGAAATGGCGAACGAGCACCGGGATGTCTTCCGCTCGCTCGCGCAGCGGCGGCATGTGAACGGGAAACACGTTGAGGCGATAGAACAGGTCGGCCCGAAACTTCTTCTCCTCGACGAGCGCCGCGAGATCACGATTGGTGGCCGCGATCAGCCTCGCGTCGGTGCGAAGCGTGCGCCCGCTGCCCAGTCGCTCGAACTCGCGCTCCTGGAGCACCCGCAGGAGCTTCGTCTGCAGCTCGACGGGGATTTCACCCACTTCGTCCAGGAAGATCGTTCCGCCGTCGGCCAGCTCGAAGCGGCCGATCCGCTGCGCGATCGCGCCGGTAAACGCGCCCTTCTCGTGACCGAACAGCTCGCTTTCCAGCAGTCCCGTCGGGATCGCGGCGCAGTTCAGCTTCACGAACGCCTTCGAGCGGCGCGGGCTCAGATTGTGGATCGCGCGCGCGATCAGCTCTTTGCCCGTCCCGGTCTCTCCGCAGATCAGGACCGTCGAATCCGTGGGCGCCACCGTCTCGACGCTGCGCAGCACCCGGCGCAGCGCCGCGCTCTGGCCGACGACGTCTTCGAAGTTCCGGTCGGTGCGAACTTCGTCCCGAAGATAAATTCGTTCCGCGGCAAGCTTGTCCTTCAGGCTGCGAATCTCGCCGTACGCCAGCGCGTTGTCGACAGCGATCGCGATCTGGTTGGCGACTTGCATCAGGAAGCCGACCTCGTCGTCCGTGTACGCCGTCTCATCGTGCCGGCGCAGACCGAGCGTGCCGAGAACGCGGTCGCGGCTGGCCAGCGGCAGGATGCAGCCGACGACGAAACCCGGATCGAACCACGTCGGATTGAGCTCCAGGCCACTCTCGAGCGCCTCCGCCGTCGAGCCCACCCATGGCTTTCCGGTGTGAAACACGTGCGTGCTGACCGTTCCCTCCCCGTAGATCAGCTCGTGCCCGTCGAGGGCGTCCCGGCTCCCCGGGTAATCCAGCGCGTAGGCGCGAAGGTGCCGGCCGTCGGCGTCCGGCAGCGCGACCACCGCGGAGTCCGATCGCATCACGCGCCGCGCGCTGGCCATCACCGTCTTGAGGACCTCGCGGAGCTCGAGGTTGGAGATCAGCGAATTCGTCAGCTCCAGCAAGAGCGCCAGACGATCGTGCCCCTCGCGCAGCTCCTCGTGGCTGACGGCGTTGTCCAACGGGACCGCGATCTCTTCGGCGATGGCCGCCAGGAGCCCGGCGTCCTCCTGGGAGTAGGCATGGGGGTGGCGCGAGGCGATCTCCAGCGTTCCCAGGGTGCGTTGCGGTGCGGTCAACGGCGCCGCGCAGGCGGACTGGAGGTCCTGCGCTGTGAGGTCGGGCCGGGCGGCTTCCTCGAGCACGTAGCGCCGAGGCTCGCCGTTGACGCCTCGATCCAACGAGAGGGTCAGGCGATCGAAGACCAGGAGCGGCCGCAAGGCGTTGGGAATGGCCCGCAGGAGGTCCTCGACATTGCGCTGGCCTTTCATGGCCTGAAAGACGCCTAGCGTCATGACCTGACCTCCGGCTCGCGGCCGAGCGGTTGTGGTTCCCGCGTGTGCTGTCACCGTACGTTCCGCGCAGGCGCCGGTCGTGACCGCTCGGTGGTCTTTGGGTAACGAGTCGGTGTCCATGCCGATTGGGCGGAGGATCAGGTCGAAAGCTGCCGAAAGTGAAGGCATCTTGTTCCCCCCGAACGGCTTAGCGCTCCTCCACCGTTGGCCCTTTAGAGGGGAGCAGCGACCCAAGCGGTTACGCGGCC
>Ga0075430_100004257_pt1 | contig 12089 bp, 12 predicted proteins | sample RhiMetdeltSRZDD4_FD_75294 | JGI IMG/M metagenome (GOLD analysis project Ga0075430, IMG submission 75294) | Populus rhizosphere microbial communities from Tennessee, USA - Rhizosphere MetaG P. deltoides SRZDD4 | ecosystem: Host-associated > Plants > Roots > Rhizosphere > Soil | place: USA... | reverse complement strand
AAGCCGATCGCCTTCCGCCACTCGAAGCTCTGGTTATAGTAGTTGCAGCGCGTGTCCACGCAGATGTTGCCGCCGAGCGTCCCCATGTTGCGCAGCTGCGGTGACGACACGAGCCCGGCGGCGGTGGACAGCGCCGGATAGCGTCGTGCGACCTCCGCATGGGTGGCCACCTGCGTGAGCGTCGCACCGGCGCCGATGGTCATGCCGCCGCCCTCCGTCGCGCGCACACCGCGAAGCTCTCGAATCCCGCGCAGGCCAACCAGCGCCTTCGGCTCGAACTGGCGGCGCTTCATGTTCGGGAACAGGTCGGTGCCGCCGGCCACCAGCATCGCCTCCGGCCCGCGATCAACGAGATACTTCACGGCGTCGCCGACCGTTCGCGGCGCCAGGTATTCGAACGGGGGCAAGCGCATCATAGCGGCTTCGGTGCGATCCCCGGCTCGGGGGAGCTCGGGACAACGGCGGGCTCGTCGGCGAACGGCCGCATCGCGATGGCCTCCGCCGGCTGGCCAAACGCCGACTCGACCACCAGCGGCTCCTTGAACGTGAACAGTGGAAGCTTTTCGGGGCCGATGCGCGCCGGCTTGCCCTGCCGCTTGAGCTCGAGCCCCTTCAGAATCTTATCCGGCGTGATCGGCACCTCGTCGATCCGCACGCCGGTCGCCTGATAGATCGCGTTGGCGATGGCCGGGATCACCGGAAGGAGCGGCCCCTGCCCGGCTTCCTTGGCGCCGAACGGGCCTTCGGGATCGTCGGTCTCGACGAGGAACGTGTGGATCTCCGGCGTCTCCAGCGTCGTCGGGCTCTTGTAGTCGAGCATCGACGGCGTCTTGTGCAGCCCCTTGCGGAACACCTGCTCTTCCATGAGCGCCTCGCCGATGCCCATGTAGATCGAGCCCTCGACCTGGCCCTCCACGAGCAGTGGATTCAGCGCCCGTCCGATGTCGTGCGCGATCCACACGTCCTCGAGGTCGATCGCACCCGTGTCCTCGTCGACGGTGAGCTCGACGACGCAGGCCGAATACGAGTAACACGGCGACGGACCGACGCCGCCGCCCTTGTACTTGCCGGCGCGCTTCGGCGGCGCGTACGAGCCGGGGAACGCGAGGACGCCGTGCGAGGCCTCGCCGAGCTCGACCGCCTGCGCGAATGGCAGCGCCTTGTCCCAGTCGTCCGCGACGCCGATCCGCTGCTCGCGCGCGACGAGAGCCGACGGCTGGACCGCGAGCTTGGCGGCCACGGCGCGGAAGATCACCGCCTTCAAGCGCTCGCTGGCCTGGATGGCGGCCTGGCCGCACATCAACGTGACGCGTGAGGAGTAGGAGCCGAGATCCACCGGCGTCAGCATCGTGTCGGCGGGATGGACGTGCACGTCCTTCGGGTCCAGGCCGAGCACCTCGGCCACCAGGTAGGCGAGGATCGAATCCGAGCCCTGGCCGATGTCGGTGGCGCCGCACAGCACGGTGACGCCGCCGCTCCGATCGGCGCGGACGACGACGCCGGAGTGCGGCATGTTGTTCCAGTAGATCGCGGTGCCGGCGCCCGTCATGTAGGCGGAGCATGCCAGCCCGATCCCCTTCCGCTTGCGTCGCTGCCAGAGTGGTTTCGCGCCCGTCTCCGCCGCCTGGTAGCGCGGCCGCTTGTCGCGCCATCCCGAGGCCTCGACCACCTTGTCGAGACACTCGCCGAGGCCGATGGTGGTGACGGTGAGATGGTTCGCGGTCTTGGTGAACGGCTCGGCGACGATCCGCCGCCGCATGTCGGCGGGATCGAGACCGAGCTGCTCGGCCGCCTTATCGAGCTGACACTCGAGGGCGAAGCGGGGCTGCGGCGTGCCATGGCCCCGCTTGGGACCGCAGGGCGGCTTGTTGGTGAAGACCCGCGCCCCCTCGAACTTGTAGACCGGCATCTTATAGGTGACGGGGTTGATCACGCCGGTATAGAAGGTCGACGCGACGCCGTAGGAGCCGTAGGCGCCGCCGTCGAGCCACGTGCGGAGATGGCACCCCGTGATGTCACCCTGGCGCGTGAAGCCCGTCTTGATCCACATCAGCACGGGGTGGCGGCCGCGGTGGATGTAGAAGACCTCCTCCCGCGTGCACGTGATCTTCACCGGCCGGCCGGTGAGCTGGGAGAGCTTGCAGGCGGCGATCTCGTGGGCGAACGGATCCAGCTTGCCGCCAAATCCGCCGCCGACCGGCGCCGCCACGACGCGGATGTGGGCGGCGGGCACGCCCAGGATCTTCGCGAGCAGCCGGTGCACGTAGTGGGGCGTCTGCGTCGAAGACCAGAGCGTCAGCTTGCCGTCGGCCATCCAGTGGGCGACGGCGGCGTGCTGCTCCATCGGCAGATGCGTGTTGCCCTCGAAGTAGAAGACGTCCTCGCGCACGAGGTCCGCGCGGCTGAAGGCGGCGTCGACGTCACCGAACTGGAGGGCGACGTTCTTGTGAACGTTGGGCCCGTCACCGTACTCGTGGATCCGCACCTCGGGGTGCGCCAGCGACTCCTGGATCGACATGAGGGCCGGCAGCGGCTCGTACTCCACGTGGATGAGGCGGCACGCCCGCTCGGCCGTCTCCTCGTCGACGGCGGCCACGGCCGCCACGGCATCGCCGACCATCCGCACCTTTTCGGTGCACAGCGCCTCCTCGTCCTGGGACACCGGCAGGATCCCGAACTTCACGCGCGGAAGATCGGCACCGGTGATGACCGCGTAGACGCCCGGCAGCTCACGGGCCCGCGCCGTGTCGATGCCGACGATCCTCGCGTGGGCGTGCGTGCTGCGCAGCAGGCGGCCGTGCGCGAGTCGCGGCGGCGCCAGGTCATCGGCGTAGCGTGTCTCACCGGTGACCTTCGCCCACGCGTCGATCTTCGCCAGCGGCTGGCCGATGACGGTGAAGCGGTGCTTCGTCATCGCCTGGCCCCTTCGTGCACGCCGGGCCGTCGCATGCGCAGGGCGGCGAGCTCCACGGCGTCGAGGATCTTCGTGTATCCGGTGCAGCGGCACAGATTGCCCGCGAGTGCCTCCTTGATGGCCTGGCGCGTCGGTCCCGGCGCCTCCTCCAGCAAGGCCTTGGCGGTCAGGAGTATCCCGGGCGTGCAGTAACCGCACTGCGCGGCGCCGAGCTCGGCGAACGCCTGCTGCAGCGGATGCAAGCGGCCGCCGTCGGCCATGCCCTCGACGGTGGTGATGGCAGCGCCTTCCAGGTCGGCGGGGAGCGCCAGGCAGGAGAGCACGGGATGCCCGTCGACGAGCACCGTGCATGTGCCGCACTCCCCGAGCTCGCAGCCGTGCTTCGTTCCGGTCAGGTGGAGGTCCTCGCGAAGCACCTCGAGGAGCGTCCTGTGGACCGGCACCAGCAGCTCGCGCGATTCCCCGTTCACGGAGAGGGTGAGGCGCGTCTTCATCGGCTCCCTTGCCCGGGCTGATTAATCACTGCTGAAGATGACTTCGAAAATACTGAACCGATGCCGTCCCGTCAAGCGCCGCGGCCGCCCGCGGCGGGTGGCCGCCCGTTTGCAGCCCTCCCCGGATCGCAGCGGGAGGTGACGAGGTGGCATATATCATCGCGTGGACGCTGGGCCCGCCCGTGTCCCTGATCATCCTGTTCGTGCTCCTGTTCGGCGTCTGACGTCTGCCTCGTGACATCCGCCGTGTCGTCGTAATATCGCGCATGCCTTACGCCCGGACCGACGATCGCATCAAGCTCTACTACGAGGAGCACGGTCCCACCGAGACGATCGAGGCAAGGCCTCCGCTCGTTCTCGCCTACGGAATCGGTGGCAATGCCGACCTGTGGGACGTCAACATCGCCGCGCTCGCCGCCCGCCGTCGCCTCGTGCTGTGGGAGCCCCGCGGCCACGCGCGCTCCGATAGCCCCGACGATCCCGCGCGCTACTCGTTCGCGCGCTGGGTGCTCGATCTCGAGGCCGTGCTCGATCATCTTCGCATCCGCCGCGCCCACGTCGGCGGGCTCTCGCTCGGCGCGGGGATCGCGACGCGCTTCACGCTGGCCTTTCCGGGACGGGTCCACTCCCTGCTCGTGACGAACTCGTCCTCGGCGGCCGGCCTGCCGCTCTCCGTCGAGAACATCGTCATGCGCGCGCGCTCGATCGAGGTGACGCTCACCAAGGGCATGGACGCCATGGCGGAGTTCTCGATGGCCGCCAACCCGAACGTGGCCAACCGGCTCGCCCTCGACCCGTCCTCGAAGGAGGAGTTCTACGCGTACTACCGCCGCCTCACGCCGATCGGCTACGCGAACTCGCTCCGTGCCTTGCTCGCCATGGACCACATCACCGATCGGCTTCCCGAGCTGCGCGTTCCGGTGCTGCTGATCGGCGGCGACCGCGATCCATCGCTCGGGCCCATGCGAGTCATGCATCGGAAAGTCCGCGGCTCGAAGCTCGTGGTGCTCTCGCCGGCGAGCCATTTCGCCAACCGCGATCAGCCGGAGGCCTGGAACCGCGCGGCCGTGGAGTTCCTCGAGCGGTGCGATGCAGCCATCGTGCGCCAGCGCCGCCAACGCGGCGCCGGCGCACGACCGATCAAGGCGAAGCGAAGCTCGAAGCGTTACTCGCCGTAGACGATGGTCGTGTACTTCGCGTAGAGGCCGAGGATGTTGAGCGTCTCGTGGTCCACGTGATGAATTCGCGTGATGCCGCCGTTGGCCATGGCCGCCGAGATGCTGGCATCGCCGTGGGCGAACAGGATGATGCCGACCGCGGTGGCGCGGCCCACCTTCGACTGTCCGGTCGCCGATCCGGCCGACACGGGCCCTCGTTCATTGAGGGTAATAGGGGCCGTCACGGGCGCGTGACCTACCACCGCACATCCTGACAACAAGGCTGCGCACGTGACTGCAAGCGTGAACTGGCGTCCGATTGTCCTCATGGTCCGTCCTTTCGCAGCGTGGACGCCTCACTTCGCCTGATGCGCCGTCCACAGTAGCAGGCATCGGCAGGCGCAACAACGCGACGCGCGGCGCGCGGCGGGCAGGACGACGGTGTTGTCCTTCCCGATGCGTCGATTCTGACCGATCAAAACCTCAACGATGTCGATCAACAGCGGACGGCTCTCGTCGCTAACTCGATGATTTTGCGTGGGCGTGCGCACGCCGGGGGCCTGGCATCGTTGATGCTCGGACGATGGCGTGGAACATCGCCGTCCACGGGAGTCGCCACGATGAAATACGACGGCTACGGCCGCGTCAACACTCGCACGATTCGCATACCGCCCCACGACCCGCGCCGCACGCGGAACCGCACCCGCGCCGGACGCGGTTCGCGCCGCATCGCCGCCCGTCTTGCGCATGGGCAGCTGAGGCGATCGGGCACGGTCGGCGATGGATGGGCGCCGGCGGTGGTGGCGCCGGCGCCCATCCGCTGAAGTCGGCTACTTCTTGCTGGCGTCGTAGAGCTCGCCGAACAGCACCCAGCGCTCGCCGTCGAACTTGCCGAGCTGCTCCTGCTCGATGGGCGCGTGATCGGTCGGGCTCGTATTCACCTTGATCCCCGGCAGGAGCAACGGCAGCTCGAAGTTCTTGAGGTTGGCCGCCTGCCGCATGATGTTTTCGCGACTCAGGTCGTTGCCGCACTGCTTGAGGACGTGCACGAGGGTCTGCGCGACCGAGTACCCGTAGGCGTTGAACTGGTCGTCGATCGCTCCCTCCGGATAGTATTTCTTCATCCACGCGACCCAGTCCTGGAAGCCCTTGTCATTCCGCCACTGGGGATCGGTGATTTCCTTCATGTACAGCGCGGTGATCAGGCCCTTGGAGGCTTCGAGGCCCGCCGGCTTCAGCACCGTCGCCAGCGACGATGACACGTTGTTGAGGAAGTGCGCCGGCTTCCAGCCGATATCGTGCGCCTTCTTGATCGCCTGCACGGCGAACTTCGGAATCGTGACGTTGAAGAAGACGTTGGCGCCGCTGTTCTTGAGGTTGACGATCTGGGAGTCGATGGTCGGATCCGTCACCTCGTACGTCTGCTCCATCACGATGAGCTTCTTGGCGGCATCGCCGAGCCCGTCGTGGAGCCCCTTGCGATAGTCCTTCCCGTAGTCGTCGTTCTGGTAGAGGATGCCGATCTTCGCGTCCGGGAAATTCTTCATGATGTACTGCGCGTAGATCCGGCCCTCGGTCTGGTAGTTCGGCTGGAAGCCCATGGTCCACGGGTAGTTCTTCGGGTCGTTCCACTTGGTGGCGCCGGTGGCCACGAACAGGTGCGGCACCTTCTGCTGGTTCACGTACTTGTGGATCGCGGTGTTGGTCGGCGTGCCGAGCGTCTGGAACAGCAGCGCCACCTGATCCTGCTCGACGAGCTTACGCACCATCTCGACGGCCTTGGGCGGGCTGTAGGAGTCGTCGTAGGTGATGTACTCGATCTTGCGGCCGTTGACGCCGCCCTCCTCGTTGACCTTCTTGATGTAGGCGCCGATCGCCTTGCCGATCGTGCCGTAGGCGGAAGCCGGCCCGCTGTACGGGTTGGTATTGCCGATCTTGATCTCGGTCTTCGTGACGCCGGGCGGATCCGCCGCCATCGCCGGCACGATGGGTGCCAGCGTCAGCGCCACGACAAGCGTTCCGAGCACGGTTCTCCTCAGCATGGTGTCCTCCTGTTTGAGCGGCGGCCGGCGGGCCGGCCGGGTGGCGACCATCTTACTCCGGGCAACCGTCACGCACTCTCTGCGGTTCCGCGCCGGGTGGCACGGGCGAAGGCCAGGCGCAGCGCGCCGGCGATGCCGCGCGGCATGACGTACATGAAGACGATGAGGAAGACGCCGTAGATCGCCCACGGCGCCGCCTTGGAAATATCCTGGGCCCAGTTGGGCACGAACTGGATGAACAGCGCGCCGAAGATCGCGCCCGAGATGGACGCCAGCCCGCCGATCACGATCCCGACCAGGAACGTGATCGAGCGGAAGACATCGAAGCTGTCGGGGGCCACGAAGGCGATCGCGAGCGCGCTCAGCGCGCCGGCCACGCCCGTGTAGGCGGCGCTCACGCCGAACGTGAGGGACTTGTAGAGCGCCGTGTTCACGCCCATCGCCTGGGCGGCGATCGGATTGTCCCGGATGGCGACGATCGCGCGTCCGGTACGGCCCGCGAGCAGATTACGGGCGAGCACGAACAGCACGACCAGGATGGCGAGGGTGAACAGGTAGAGCCACTGGTCGGGCGAGATCTTCAAACCCCACGGGGGCGCTGGCTTCGAGAGCACGATGCCCTGCGAGCCGCCCGTCCAGTGCTCGAAATACTTCAAGATTTGCGGCACGGCCAGGGCGAGCGCGAAGGTGGCGAGCGCCAGGTAGAGGCCCTCCAGTCGCAGGGCCGGAATGCCGAAGAGAAACCCGACGACCAGGCACACCACGCCCGCCGCCACGATCGTCACCGGGTAGGGCACCTGCCAGCGATCGATCATGATGGCCGTCGTGTAGGCGCCCACGGCGTAGAAGGCTCCGTGCCCGAGCGAGATCTGACCGTTGTAGCCGGTCAGCATGTTGAGGCCGAGCAGCGCGATCGCATAGATCCCGACCTGGGTGAACTGAAACAGCCGGAAGTTCGAGACGAGCAGCGGCAGCGACAGCGCCACCGCCAGCGCGACGGCAACCGCGAGGAGCGGCGCGCGGCGCGTCACACCCGGTGGACCGCGACGCGACCGAACAGGCCGCTCGGCTTGAACACCAGCACGACCAGGATGAGTGCGAGGGCAACCGTCAGCTTGAGCTCGGTGCCGATGAAGCTCACGTACGTGCCCACGATGTTCTCGATCACGCCGACGATGAGGCCGCCGAGGACGGCGCCGCCGGGACTGGTGAAGCCGCCGAGCGTGGCCGACGCGAACGCGTAGATGAGGATGCCGGCCATCATGTTGGGATCGAGGAACACGATCGGCGCCACCATCATCCCGGCCACCGCGCCGACCAGCGCGGCGAGGCCCCAGCCGATGGCGAGCATCCAGCCGACTCGGATGCCGCACAGGCGGCTCGACGCCGGATTCTGCGCCGCCGCGCGCATGGCCAGCCCGAGCGTGGTGAAGCGGAAGAAGACGTAGAGCAACGCGAGCACGATCAGCGTCACCGCGATGGCGCCCACGTCGTGGGCGCCGAAGACGACGTTGCCGATCTTGATCGGCCGCGCCGGAAACGGGCTCGGAAAGGGCTTCTGGATGTACGAATAGATCCAGCCGGCCACGCTGTTGAGGATCACCAGCAGACCGATGCAGACGATGACGATGGTGAGAATCGGCGCGCCTTCGACGGGTCGGATCACGATTCGCTCGATCAGCACGCCGCCGACGAAGGACAGCACGAGCGTGCCGAAGAAGGCCACCCAGTACGGGAGCCCGGCGTTGATCATCGTCCACGCCAGGTAGGTGCTGAACATCGCCATCTCGCCCTGAGCGTAGTTCACGACGTCGGTGGCCTGGTAGATCATCACGAGCGCGAGAGCAACGCTGCCGTAGATCCCGCCAGTGGCGAGTCCCGAGATCACCTGCTGGATCAGGATGTCCATCGCTCAGTAGCCGAGGTAGGCGCGGCGGATGGCGTCGTTCTGCCGGAGCTGTGCGGCCGGTCCCGACTGGACCATGCGCCCGGTCTCCATGAGATAGGCGTGGTCGGCCAGCGACAGCGCCATCGAGGCGTTCTGCTCGACCAGCAGCACGCTCACTCCGCGCTCGCGGTTGATCGTACGGACGATCCGGAAGATCTCCCGGACGACCAGCGGGGCCAGCCCCAGCGACGGCTCGTCGAGGAGCAGCAGCCGCGGCCGGAGCATCAGGCCGCGCGCCACCGCCAGCATCTGCTGCTCGCCGCCCGATAGCGTGCCGGCCAGCTGACGCTTGCGCGAGGCGAGCACCGGAAAGTACGCGTAGACGCTCTCGAACCCATCGGCGAGGCCGTCCCGGCGGTTACGGCCATAGGCGCCCAGGCGCAGGTTCTCCTCGACCGTGAGGTTGACGAACGTCCCGCGGCCCTCGGGCACGTGCGCGATCCCCAGCCGGACCAGGTCCTCGGTGGCCCGGCCCGCGATGCTGCGGCCGTCGAAGACGATCTCCCCGGCGGTGCGCACCATGCCGCACACCGCGCGCAGCGTCGTGGTCTTGCCCGCGCCGTTGGCGCCGAGGATGGTCGTGATCCCGCCCGCCTCGACGGCGAAGTCGACCCCGTGCAGAACGCGCGTCCACCCGTATTGCGCCGTGAGGCCGCGAGCGGCGAGGAGCGCCGCCATCAGCCCCGTGCCTCCGCCGGCTCGTCGGCGCCGAGATAGGCGCGGATGACCTCGGGATCGCGCTGGACCTGGCCGGGACTGCCCTCGGCAATCTTGCGGCCGAAGTCCAGGACGACGACCTTGTCCGAGACCTGCATGACGAGGCCCATGTGATGCTCGACGAGGAGAATGGTCACCCCGCGCCGATCGCGGATCGTCCGCAACAGCGCGGCCAGCGAGCCGACCTCCTCGTGATTGAGACCGCCGGCCGGCTCGTCGACGAGCAGCAGCTCGGGGGCGCCCGCGAGTGCGCGCGCGAGCTCCACCCGCTTCAGCGTGCCGAACGGCAGCCCGGCCGCCGGATGGCCGGCCACCGCCTGGAGGTCCAGGAACGTCAGCAGCTCGGTGGCCCGCGCGCGGATCTCGGCCTCTTCACGACCGACCCATGCCAGCTGCAGGGCGTTGCTCAGGAAGTCGGAGCGCGTGCGTCCGTGCACACCGATCATCACGTTCTGCAGCACGGTGAGCGTGGGAAACAGCGCCAGGTTCTGGAACGTGCGCCCGACACCGAGCTCGCTGATCCGGTGGGCGGGCAGCCCGAGCAACGAGCGTCCGCGGAAGCGGACGTCCCCCTGCTCGGGTGTGTAGAGCCGGCTCAGACAGTTGAAGAGGGTCGTCTTGCCGGCGCCGTTCGGTCCGATCAGGCCGACGATCTCCCCTTCGGCCACGTCGAAGGACACGCTGTCCAGGGCGACGATGCCTCCGAAGCGGACGGTGACGTCGCGCACGGCGAGGATGGGCTCCGAGCGGCTCACGGGTACCCGCTTATACGAACTCCCTCCGACGTTGTCAAACGGCCGGGGCGGTCAGCGCGCGCGCCGCCGCTCGTGCGCCGACAGACCGCGCTCCCACAGGTATTCCGGCTCGCCCATGTGCTTGCCGACCCAGCGCCCGAGGACGAAGAACAGATCGCTCAGCCGGTTGACGTACCGCAGCGGCCACTCGCCGATGGGCTCGGCCCGCGAGAGGGCGAGCACTTCCCGCTCGGCGCGCCGACACACCGTGCGCGCCTGGTGGAGGAAGCCCTGGATCCGACCGCCACCGGGGAGGACGAACGACTTCAGGGGCCCGAGGTCTTGCTGGCAGTGGTCCATCAACCGCTCAAGCTCGGTCACTTCCGCCTCGCTCACGCGGAACATGCCCTCGTACGCGGCGGCGGCCGGCGTCGCCAGCTCGCTGCCGAGGTCGAAGATCTGGTTCTGGATCTTCTTCAAGACGCCGTCGAGCCACTCGTGCCGGGCACGCGCCGGCGCCGGCTCGCGAAGGCGCTCGGCGTTGAAGACGCGCGCGAGGCCCACGGCGGCGTTCAGCTCGTCGAGCGTGCCGTAGGCCACGATCCGCGGCGAGTCCTTCGGCACGCGAGCACCGCCCACGAGTGCCGTCTCGCCGCCGTCCCCGGTACGCGTGTAGACGCGCGTGATGCTGATCGTCATGGGCGCCTCCTCGTACGACGCGGCCCATTCTACTTGAACGCTCGCGCGCCCCCGGCGATGATCGGCCATGCGCTCCGCGCGTCCGCGCTCCGTGCTCGCCACCGCCGGCGCCATGCACTTCGTGCACGACGGCTTCTCCGAGATCCTCTACGTGCTGCTGCCGGTGTGGGCGGCGGAGTTCCGGCTGTCGCTGTGGCAGGTCGGCTTCATCAGGACCGCCTACACGGGCGGGATGGCCGCCTTCCAGATCCCCGCCGGCCTGCTGGCCGAGCGCTTCGGGGAGCGCCGGCTGCTCATGCTGGGCACGCTCGTCACCGCCTGCGCGTTCATCGCCGTCGCCACGCTCGCCGACAGCTTCGTTCCGCTGCTCCTGCTGCTGACGCTGGCGGGGCTCGGCTCCGGCGTGCAGCATCCGCTGTCGTCGTCGGTGGTGGCCAAGGCGTACGAGGACGGTCCGCGGCGGGCGGCGCTCGGCACGTACAACTTCGCGGGTGACATCGGAAAGGTCTCCAGCGCCGCGCTGATCGGCCTGGTCGCCGCCTTCGCGGGCTGGCGGGTGGCGGCCACGGGCTACGGCGCCGTCGGGATCGCGGCGGCGGTGGTGCTGGTGATCGTGCTGGCGAGCCTCGACGCCGGCAGCGCCCCCGCGCGCGCCCGCGTCGCCGCGGACGACGCCGGTGTTCCCGCCGGCTGGGGCATCCGCGACGCACGGGGCTTCCAGGCGCTGTCGGCCATCGGCATGATCGACAATTCCACGCGCTCGGGCCTGCTCACGTTCCTGCCATTCGTGCTCATCGCCAAGGGCATGAGCGTGGCCGGGGTGGGCGGCGCGCTCGCCCTCGTCTTCGCCGGCGGCGCCATGGGCAAGTTCGTGTGCGGCGTCGTCGCCGAGCGCGTCGGCATCATCCGCACGGTGGTGCTCACGGAAGCGGCCACGTCGGTGGCCATCATCGCCATTCTTGCTTCGCCGCTGCCGGTGGCGATGCTGCTGCTGGTCCCCCTCGGCGTCGCGCTCAACGGGACGTCCTCGGTGCTCTACGCGACGGTGGCAGACCTGGTCACGGCCGAGCGGCGGTCGCGCGCGTATGGCCTCTACTACACACTGACGATCGCCGCCTCCGCGGTGGGCCCGACACTCTATGGCGTCATCGGCGACGCCGTCGGTGCCGCGACGACGCTCAGCCTGATCGCCATGGTCGTGCTGACGACCATCCCGCTGTGTCTCCTGCTCCGCACCGCCGTGGCCGCCCCCGCGCGCGGCTGATCAGCCGAGCAAGAGCCGTAACCGGCGAGCGCCGGCGCGAACGGCGCGGGCGCCGTGCGTCGGTGGCACATCGGATGCAGCAGGAGAACGCGGACAGGTTTGCAGGAGGACGTCATGGCA
>Ga0075430_100004256_pt1 | contig 12089 bp, 9 predicted proteins | sample RhiMetdeltSRZDD4_FD_75294 | JGI IMG/M metagenome (GOLD analysis project Ga0075430, IMG submission 75294) | Populus rhizosphere microbial communities from Tennessee, USA - Rhizosphere MetaG P. deltoides SRZDD4 | ecosystem: Host-associated > Plants > Roots > Rhizosphere > Soil | place: USA... | reverse complement strand
GACACGAATTCCTGGCCCTGGGCGGTGCGGATCTTGAAGTGAATGTGCACCGCGCGGCCCTGGTACCAGCCGGGGTAGATCGTGGTGAACCGCGCCGACCCCGCCGCGGTCGTCGTCTGGAAGCCACGCAGGAACTTCTGGCCCACCGTGCTGCCGTTTGGATCCCGGACGTCCGAGTAGGCGCCGAGCGCGTCGCAGTGCCACACGTCCACGATGGCCCCGGCCAGCGGCGTGCAGGCGCCGCTACCCAGACGAGACACGTTGAAGACCAGGTCGAGGGCGGTGCCGGGCCGGACGTCGCTGGTCGCCGGGTCGGAGCGGATGTCCGAGCGGTCGAGCTTCGCGTCGACGAAGAACGGTCCCTCGGTTTGCTCCGGCCGGACGACGCAGGCCGGGGCACTGCGGCCCGGCTGCTGGCCAAGCGTGCGCCCGGCCGCGAGCGCGACACTGGAGAACCCGAGCAGGGCGACCACTTCGCGGCGTCCCAGCACGCGGCCGCGGGTCACGTCGTCAGCGTCCATGATGATGATGATAACGACGATTGATTTGCCAGGCCAGCGGCTGGCGTCCACCATCGGAGCGGGAGGATGCTCACGATGGACGCGACGCTCGATCACGTCATGCCGGTCACCGTCCGGCCGCCGGTCGTCATGGCCGAGGGCTCGGGCTCGTGGCTGCGCGACACCGACGGCCGGACCTATCTGGATTTCGTGCAGGGCTGGGCCGTCAACTGCCTGGGCCACGCCCATCCCGTCATGGTGGAGGTGCTCCGGACGCAGGCCGCCCGCCTGATCAACTGCAGCCCCGCCTTCCACAACGAGCGCATGGGGCGCCTGACCGCCCTGATCGCTTGTTCCAGCGGGCTCGACCACGTGTTCCTGTGCAACAGCGGCGCGGAGGCCAACGAGGGAGCCATCAAGCTGGCCCGCAAGTGGGGCGTCCGTCACCGCGACGGCGCCTACGAGGTCGTCACGACCCATGGCAGCTTCCACGGTCGCACGCTGGCCACGATGTCGGCTTCCGGCAAGCCGGCCTTCGAGGGGCTGTTCGAGCCGAAGGTCCCGGGCTTCCGGAAGGTCCCGCTGAACGATCTCGAGGCCCTCGCGGCCGCCATCACCGACCGCACCGCCGCCGTCATGCTGGAGCCGATCCAGGGCGAGGCCGGCGTGATCCCGGCCACCGACGACTACCTGCGCGGGGCGCGCGAGCTCACGCGCGCGCGGGGCGTGCTGCTCATCCTCGACGAGATCCAGACCGGCATCGGTCGCACCGGACGTCTCTACGGCTTCGAGCACGTGGACGTCCGCCCCGACATCCTCACGCTGGGCAAGGGCCTGGGCGGCGGCGTGCCGCTGGCAGCGCTCGTCGCCAGCGCCGGCGCGAGCTGCTTCGAGCCCGGCGATCAGGGCGGCACCTTCGGCGGCACGCCGCTGATGGCCGCCGTCGGCTGCGCCGTGCTGGAGACGGTGGGACGCCCCGAGTTCCTCGCCGCCGTGCGCGAGGCCGGCGACCATCTCGCCACGCGCCTGCGCGCGCTCTCCTCCGAGCTCGGCCACGGCGAAGTGCGCGGCCGCGGCCTGCTGCTGGCCCTCGCCCTGACCCGCGGCGACGCGTCGAAGGTCGTCGACGCCGCCCTCGACCGCGGCCTGCTGATCAACGCCCCCCGCCCCGACACGCTCCGCTTCATGCCCGCCCTGACCGTGACGCACGCGGAGATCGACCGGATGATCGAAATCCTGGAACCTTGCTTGGCTTGAACGGTGGAGGCGGTCGTCGTGGGCGCCGCCGGACGCACGGAGACTGACCCCGCGGGCCGGCCATCGTGGCGAGCCGTCGTCGCCGTTCGAGCGCGGGGCTCGGCGCGCGAGCCGCTCTAGCCTCTACTGGCCGCCGGCCCAGCCCCCTCCGGGGGATGGGGGGCTCGAGCGCGCCGAGCCCTGCGCGAGTTACGGCGACAGGCGAGCCACGTTGGCCGGCCCGCGGGGTCAGTCTCCGTGCGTCCGGCGGCGCCCACGACGACCGCTACCGCGGTTTCTTCAGGAACAGGTTCAGGGCGTCGGGCGCGACGAGATCCGGCGCCGTCCAGCCGTTCAGGTCGTACTCGGCCATGCACTGCTCGGCGAGAGCGCGGAAGCGCTGGGCCGCCCCGTTGCCGTGGGCCATCTGCCAGGTGAGGAACCGGACCGTCTCGGGCGCGCCCGCGTAGTTGCGCTCGTACAGCTCGTGGCGGCCGCCGAACTCGGTGCCCATGGCGTCCCACAGGAGCTTCATGAGCTTGATGCGCTCGACGGCGTCGGTGCCGTCCGACCCGCGCAGGTACCGGTCGAGGTATGGGCGCAGCTCGGGCGACTGGAAATCGGCGGCGTGCGAGTTCTGGTAGATCAGCGCACTGCCCAGGATGCTCTCGGTCAGCTCCTTCACGCGCGGGTAGGCGACCGTGGCCAGCACGCGATAGGCCTGGGCGTACTCGGGGTTGGGCAGCACGGTGCCGCCCGACCACGGCGCCGGCGTGCGGGCCATGGCGTCGCTCAGGCCCCACAGCATGTTGCGCCAGGCGATGACCTCGCCGATGGAGGCCTGCACGTTGCGGTTGGCGCCGCTGCCGACGGCGTCGGCCGCCTTGAGGAGCAGGCCGGTGATGAAGTCGAGCTTCACCGCGAGCCGGACGCAGCCGTGCAGCATGGCGCGCGGGAAGAAGCCGGAGTGCTCGAAGAACGTGTTCGACTTCTCCACGTTCTCGTACACGAGCACGTTCTCCCACGGCACCAGCGCCCGGTCGAGGATGAGGATGGCGTCGTTCTCGTCCATCCGGCTGCTGAGCGGGTAGTCGAACGGGCTGCCCATCACCTCGGCGGCCATCGCGTAGGAGGGTCGGCAGATCAGCTTGACGCCGGGCGTGTCCATGGTGGCGATGAAGACGACCGCGAACGCCTTGCTCTTGGTCGGCGTGGTGGTGGGGTGGGCGATGAAGTTGGCGTGGGTCAGCGCCGAGCCGGTCGCGACGACCTTGGCGCCGCTGACCACGAGCCCGGCGTCGGTCTCCTTCTCCACGTGCACGTACACGTCGGCGACCTCGTCGGTGGGACGGTGCCGGTCGACCGGCGGCTGCACGAGCGCGTGGTTCAGGTAGAGCACGCGCTCCTGGGCGGCCCGGTACCACCGGCGCGCGTTGTCCTGGTAGGGCGCGTAGAACTCGGCGTTGGCGCCCAGCGTGGCCAGGAAGGCCGCCTTGTAGTCGGGCGAGCGTCCCATCCAGCCGTACGTGAGCCGCGCCCACGCCGCGATGGCGTCGCGGGCGGCGACGAGCTCGTCGGCGCCGGCCGGCGCGCGGAAGTAGCGATGCGTGAAGCCGCCCGAGCCCGTGTCGGTCGGGCAGGTCAGGACGTCGCGCTGCGTGTCGTCGTGCAGGGCATCGTAGAGGCGCGCGAGCATGCGGGCGGGATTGCGGAACGCCGGGTGCTCGGTGACGTCGGCCACACGCTGCCCGTAGATCCAGACCTCGCGGCCGTCGCGCAGGCTCTGGAGGAACTCCTTGCCGGTGAAGGGAGGCATGTCGGGATCGTAGTGGCAACGAGCGGGCGATGCAACGTGCGCCCCCCGGCGCTCACCGCCGGGGGGCGCGGTCGGCGCGATGGCCGCGAGCCGTCCGGCCGACCTATAATGCCGGCGTGATTTCCGCGGAGCGGTTCGCCACGGGGATGACGTTCGACGAGTACCTCCGCTACGCCGGCAGCCCCGAGAACCTGGCGCGCGAGGCCGGGTGGTGGCTGGGTCGGGAGCGTCGCGACCTGAGTGGCGGGCTTCGGGCCTGGTACACACGCATGCAGCTCAGCGCAGCGCAGATGGACGCGATCCGGTGGCTGGCTTTCCACCCGGACGGCCCCGCCAGGCTGCTCGTGATCTCCGAGGAGTGGTCGTCCGACTGCCGGCGTGACGTGCCGTCCCTTGCGCGCCTGGCCGAGGCGGGGGGTCTGGAGCTCCGCATCTTCCCGCGCGACGGGCAGAAGCTGGGACACGGTCCCCGCGCGGACCCCGCCGAGTCTCCGACGGCCGACATCGTCAACGAGTTCCTCAACGAGAAGGACGGCCAGACGTTCCAGTCGGTCCCGGTGGCCGCGTTTTTCACGCGTGACATGCGGCACCTGTACACGTACTTCGAGTACCCCGCGATCTATCACAAGGAGCGGCTCGCCACTGCCATGCAGGTCCCGCGACCCGGCGAGAACCGCGAGCAAGCCTGGCCGCGCTTCATCCGCGACTGGGGCGCCCTCCAGCACTCCCCGTTCTTCTTCATCTGGGCCAGCGCCGCCCTCGACGAGATCCTCTCCGCCCTCCACGAACGCATCGTCGCGGGCTCACCCGCATAGCGCGGGACTCGCGCCCGCAACGACGCGATGAGGGAACCGGGTGGGTGGATGGTCTGTCGTTGTGACGCGCGCGTTCAAGGCGACTTCGGGAGTGCGGATTGCTGATCGCGTTGCGTCGAGCCGGGGCGGGGCACGAGGTCGCCTGTGCGCGCCGCGGCACTCGCCGGCGAGCCGTCGTCGCCGTTACGAGCGCAGGGCTCGGCAAGCGCGCCGCCGACCATTCGACTCATCACCGACCGAGCCCCCTCTGGGGGATGGGGGCCCGCGCGAGCCGAGTCCGGAGCGAGTTACGGCGACAGGCGAGCCGGCACGTGCCGCGGCGCGCACAGGCGACCTCGTGCCCCGCCCCGGCTCGACGCAACGCGATCGCTAGAAGAGCTCGCGCGAGGCCAGGCGCGCGCCTTCGGCGAGGGCGCCGAGCTTGGCCCAGACGACGTCTGGATCGACGGCCGACTGCCCGACCCAGGTGCCGAACCCACAGTCGGTCCCGGCGATGACGTTGTCGCGGCCGACCAGCCTGGCGTAGCGGCCGATGCGCTCGGCCACCAGCTCGGGATGCTCGATGAAGTTGGTGGTCGAGTCGATGACGCCCGGGATGAGCACCTTGCCGGCCGGCACCTTCACCCGCTCGAACACGCGCCACTCGTGGGCGTGGCGCGGGTTGGCCGCCTCGAACGAGATGCCGGCGGGCCTGGCCGTGAAGACCACGTCGAGGATCTCCGCCAGCGGCACGTCGTAGTGGTGCGGTCCCTCGTAGTTGCCCCAGCAGAGATGCACGCGCGCCTGGTCGGGAGGCACGTTGGCGAGGGCGTGGTTCAGGGCCTCGACGTGCAGCCGCGCCGCCTTGCGGAACTCCTCGGTGCTGAGGGCGGCGTACTGGATGTGGCGTCCCATCGCCAGGTCCGGGCAGTCCACCTGCAGCACGAAGCCGGCGCGCGCCACCGACTCGTACTCGTGCCGCATCGCCTCGGCGATCGCGAACAGGTACTTCTCGTGGCTGCCGTAGTACTCGTCGCGGAAGAACAGCGAGATGACGCCGGGGGAGGCGGCGGTGAGGAAGCCCTCCTGGGCGGCTCCGCTCAGCGCCGCGCGGAGGTTGGCGGCATCGGCGTCGGCGGCGGCTCGATCGCCCACCGTGATCGGTCCCGTGCAGGCCGGCGTCTTGCGCCGCGCGCGGCCCGGGTCGCCGAACACGCGGCGGGCCATGCCGGGAAAGTCCACGAGGTCCCGGTACTGCAGCGGGTGGCTGGCGCCGCCGAAGCCGGTCAGCCGGTCCTTGGGGTAGGTGGCGTACGACGGCTTGCTCATCTCACCGTCGTCCACGACGTCGAGGCCGGCCTCGACCTGCTTGCGGACGACCTCGGCCACCGCCGACCGGATGCGCGCGGCCAGCGCCGACGCGTCGACCGGCACCCCTTCTTCCTTGGCGAACATGGTCCGGATGAGATCCTCCGGACGCGGCAGGCTCCCGGTATGCGTGGTGAGGAAGCGCTCGCTGCTGCGCTTCACGCCCGGCCGCTCACGGGGTGGTGCCGGGGGTCGCGTCGAGGTCGCGGGCGCCCGAGGTGCGCTGCCGGAACTCGGCCGGGGCCTCGCGGCCGGCCCGGGCGTAGGCCTGGCTGATGGCCTCGACGTTGGGGCTGAAGATCGTCCGGCGGTTGCCGCGCGCCCACTCGTTGGAGCCGCGCGGCATGTCGCCCGAGCCCTGGAAGCGCGGCATGACGTAGCGGGCGAACAGCTCGTAGCTCTTGAGCGTCTGCTCGCGCGTGGCCCACTCGTGGGCCCGGAAGAGCAGACCCCCGAAGCCGCCGCTGCTCAGCTCCCACAGCTTGTCGATCCCGCGCACGACGGTCTCGACCGAGCCGACGAGCGTGGTGCCCATCTTCACGCCCTCGGTGAGGGGGTCGTCCGACCGGCCGGGCGGCCGTCCGAGCGTCTCCTCGAAGTAGGTCACCGTCTCGTGGCGCTCGGCCTTCTTCACCTGGCGCATCGCCTCCTCGTCGTCCTCGGCCACGTGCACGTTGACGACGAGCTTCCAGTTCTTGCGGTCCAGCGTCTTGCCGTGCCTGGCCGCGGTCTCCTCGCCGATCTTCCACTGGTTGGCCAGCGCCTCCGGCCCGCCCGGGATGCCGGCGCCCAGCGACAGCACGCCGAGGCCGTGCCGGCCGGCCGCGATGACGCCGGAGGGCGTCATGACGCTGGCCACCGCGATCGGGAAGTGCGGGTCGGTGTAGGGCGCCAGGTGCAGCCGCGCCTCGCGCAGCTCGAACCAGTCGGTCTTGAGGGTGACCGGCTCCTCGCAGCGGAGCAGCGCCATGATGGCGTCGAGCGACTCGTCCATGCGCGGACGCTGGGTCACCGGCTCGATGCCCATCATGTAGGCGTCGGACACGAGCGCGCCGGGCCCGCAGCCGAGCATGGCGCGGCCGCGCGTCATGTGGTCGAGCTGCACGAAGCGCTGGGCGACCAGGAACGGGTGGTGGTACGGCAGGCTCGTCACGCCCGAGCCGAGCATGATGTGCCGGGTGCGCTGGGCGGCGGCACCGATGAAAATCTCGGGCGAGGCGATCAGCTCCCAGCCGGCCGAGTGATGCTCGCCGATCCATACCTCGTCGTAGCCGAGGTAGTCGAGCCACTCGATCAGCTCCATGTCGCGGTCGAGGGCCAGCGTGGGGTTCTCGCCGAGCTTGTGGAACGGCGCCAGGAAGATGCCGAATTTCATCCCTTTATGGGTCATAGCCCGCTAGTGTACCCGAGCCCGGAGGACCCACGCTGGTTTTGAGCACCAGGTCAGTCTCGATCGACAGTCATGACGCGCGCGGTGGATCAACCGCGTTTCGAGCGCCGGCTTAGCCGGCGCAATCCTGCCTTTGGTCTGGGGGAGGCATCGGAGGGGGCCGTCGAGGCCCCCTCCGAAGTTACCCTGCCGGCTCCCCCGCGTTGACCGCGAGGACCTGACCGGAGATGTTGCGCGCCGCCGGGCTGCAGAGGAACGCGGCGGCGGAGGAGATGTCGGTGGCGGTCGCCATCCGTTTCAGCGGCGAGCGCTCGAGCATGGCCTTGCGCATGGCCTCGGGCGAGATCCCGCGCACGCGGGCCTGGCCCTCGATGACGCTGTCGATTCGGTCGCCCTCGATGGCCCCCGGCGCCACGCAGTTGACCGTGATGTTGTGCGGGGCCAGCTCCAGCGCCATGCCGAACGTCATGCCCACCTGGCCGGCCTTGGCCGAGCAGTAGCCGATGCGATAGGGCAGCCCGCGGCGCCCGGCACCCGAGGAGATGTTGACGATGGCGCCGCCGCCGGCCTTGATCATCTCGGGCACGGTGAATCGGATGCACATGTAGGAGGACGTCAGGCACGAGTTGATCGTGTAGAACCAGTCCTCCTCGGTGTACTCCTGCACGGGCTTGGTGGGGCCGCCGTCGCCCGCGTTGTTCACCAGCGTGTCGATCTTCCCGAAGGCCTTCACGCCGGCCTCGACCATCCGCCGGACGTCCGCCTCGCGGGCGGCGTCGCCCGTCACCGCGATGGCGCGGCCGCCCGCCTTGGCCACGAGGCCTGCGGTCTCCTCGAGCAGGGCGGCCGAGCGCGCTGCGCAGACGACCGCCGCGCCCTCCCTGGCGAACAGCTGGCTCATCACCCGCCCGATCCCCTTGCTCGCGCCCGTGATGATCGCGACCTTGTCGTCGAGCATTCCCATGGCAGAGGATGATACTTGACAGACGCCGCACGCGCCCGGAAAGTCACGCCATGCCCGACACCGCCGACGCCCTCGTCCAGGAGCTGGACCGTGCCGTGAGCGAGGTCCTGACCTACTTCGCGGGCCCCGGGCGAACCAGCGCCGCCCGCGTCGACCGCTGGCAGGCGCGCGACGTCCTCCAGCACTTCATCTACTTCCACGATGCCACGGCGTGGGGCATCCAGTCGGTGGCGCTGGGCGGCCCGCCGTGGCCGGTCCCGGGTGACGCCGACACCGTCAACGAGGTGTGTCGCCGGCTGCACGAGCACGAGAGCTTCGACGATCTCCTCACCCAGGTCCGCCTCGCCCACGCCCGCCTGGTGCGGGCCGCGCGCAGCTCCCCGGACCTCGACCGCCCGTGCTTTCGCCGCGCCAGCGGCGAGACGATGACCGGTCGCCAGCGCCTCGAGCTGCTGGCCCGTCACTGGCGTGAGCACGTCCAGGAGCTGCAGGCCGCCGAACCGAGAAGGTAGCCTGCGCGCTCATCGGCGGCGGCTCTGGCCGGCGCGCGGGGGATCGGCCGCTCAGCCGCGGCGCGACTCGACGACCAGGAGCCAGGCCGCGGTCGCCACCACCGCGGCCGCGCTGAGGGCGAGCGACCAGTGGACGTTGATGAGCGCGCCGAGCACGCCGACGGTGACGCCGCTGCCCGCGCGCAGGCCCAGGATCGCGGTGTTGAACAGGCCGACCACGCGCCCGCGCACCCGGGGCGGCGCCAGCGTCTGCACGAGCGTCTGGGCGATCGAGGTGAAGGCGAGGTTGAACACCCCGGCCAGCACGAGCAGCGTGACCGCGACGGAGTAGACGGAGGCGAACGGGAACAGGCCGATCGTGAGCCCCCACAGCCCCGCGCACGCGATGGCGGTGCGCGGGCTGGGCCGGACCACGTTCACGGTCTCGAGCAGGAGCGTGCTCAGGATGGCGCCGGCGGCGTTGCCGGCCAGCAGGATGCTGTACCAGAGCCCTGCCTCGTCGGAGCCCAGATCGTGCGCGTACTGGGGCATCTGCGCCTGGAAGGCGTTGCCGACGAAGAACGAAGTGATGCCGCCCAGCGCGATCATCATCACCAGCCGTCGGTCGCCCCGCACCTCGGCGAGCAGTCGCCAGGCGGCCGCGAAGCCCAGGCGGGCTCGCGCCGGCTGCCCGGCCAGGTGGTTGTGGCCGGTGTAGGGCACCCGCAGCAGGAAGATGGTGAACGGCAGATAGAAGGCGACGTTGGCCAGCAGGCCCCAGGCCGGCCCCAGCAGCAGCAACAGCCCGCCGCCGACCGCCGGCCCGAGGAGGATGGCCAGGTTGCGGCTGCTCGCGTTGAGGCGCACCGCGCTCAGCAAATGCTGGCCGCCGACCATGTCGTGGATGATGAGCTGCGTGGCCGGTGCGCCCACCACGCCGGCGGCGCCGTGGATCAGGAGGATCACGATGGCGTGCCACACTCGCAGCGTGTCGGTGAGGAACAGCACGCCCCACGCGACCGAGGCGACCATGAAGAGCGCCTGCCCGATCTGGATGAGCTTGCGGCAGTCGTAGCGGTCGGCCAGGGCGCCGGCGTGGAAGGAGAAGAGCAGGAACGGCACCCAGTGGCTGATCACGGCGAAGCCGGCCAGCGTCGGCGAGTGGAACTTCTGGAACATCACCCAGTAGCTGATGACGTGCTCGATGTTGTCGGCCGTCATGGCCAGCAGGCCCAGCGCGAAGTAGCGGCGGTAGTGCGGGACGTGGAGGGCCGCGAAGCGCGGCGCGGTCGATGCGGCCGGGGCGGACGCGACGCTCACCGGGGTGCATCGTACCACCCGGGCCGTGGGCCGGCGCGTCGGCCCGGAGCGTGGATCTAGCGGCTGGCGGACTTCGCGGCGGTGAGGGACTGCTCGACCTGGGCCACGACCTCGCTCGCCGTCGCCCGGTCGCGGCGGATCAGGTCTTGCTTGACGGTGACGCCCAGCCGCGTCGTCGCGGGCGAGATGGGCGTGAAGGTGAGGCGCACCTCGCGGTCGATTCCGTCCGCGCGCACGATCAGGCTCGCGCCGTCGGCCCTGGCATCGACGACGGGCAGCTCCATCCGATCGAGAGTCCGGCGCACGATGGCGGCCAGATCCTCCAGCGAGAGCGTGAAGGTACGGTAGGCCGTGCCGCCCAGCGTGTATTCCGTGCCCGCCCGCAGGGCGCTTCCGGCGCCCGAGCTGATCACGGCGGCGCCGAGCGCCCCCACCGCGATCCCGGCGCAGCCGGTTGTCAGGAGGGCCACGAGCACGAGCAGCACGAGGGATGCCTGACGCACGCCGCACGAGCGTGCAAGGCGGGTGCCGGGATGACGCTACTTGAACTGCTGCTCGAAGACTCCGTCCCACGACTCGGGAGGATTCGCCTGGTAGGCCAGACACCGCTGGACCATCGACCGGGACGGCCCGTCCTCGGGCCAGTGAGTGAGGGCCTCCTGGAAGAGGCCCAGGGCGTCGGCCCACACGCCCTTGCGGTAGGCCTCGAGCGCGTCCGCGTAGGCCGACAGCGCGCGCTCCCGCCCGGGCTCGAGCGCGACACCGGCCTTGCCGATCAGCTCGTACAGGCGAACAGCCTGCGCGCGCCCCAGGACCCTGACCATGTCCAGCTCGCGGAGGAGGAACCCCGGCTCGACGAGCCGGGCCGTGTTCTCGCTGATCAGGATGTCGGTCCGATAGACCTTGTTCAGGCCCTCCAGGCGGGAGCCGAGGTTCACCTGGTCGCCGACGACCCCGTAAGCGAACCGATACTTGGACCCCAGGTTGCCCACGACCATCGGACCGGAGTTGATGCCGGTGCGCGACCGCAGCCGGGGACGCCCGATCTTCTCCCACTCCTCCACGAGGGCGATCCGCTGCACGCGCATGGCGAGCGCCGTCTCGCAGGCGTGCCGGGCGTGCTCGGCGTCCTCGACGGGCGCGCCGAAGAAGGCCAGCAGCTCGTCCCCCACGTACTCCTTGAGGGTGCCGCGATGCGCGAAGATCTGCTCGGTCATCCGGTTGTAGTACTCGGCCAGCATCTCGGTCATCTCGTGCGCCGAGTACCGCTCCGAGTACGAGGTGAATCCCTCCAGGTCGCTGAAGAGGACGGTCAGCACCTTCTCCTCGCCGCCGAGGCGCAGGCGGGCCGGATCCTTGGTCATCTCCTCGACCACGTGCTCGGCCACGTACTGCTTGAACGTGGTCTTGATGCGCCGACGCTCCCGCTGCTCGGTGACGTAGTAGTAGAGGGTGAGGGCGATGTACACCGTCAGCAGCGCCATCAGCGGGTAGACCGTGTTGAGCCACAGGCGGTTGCTGACGAACACCCAGCGCGTGAGCAGGACGTAGAGCGTGAACAGCCCCCCGGTGAACAGGACCCCCATGAGCGGGCTGAGCCGGGTCAGCGCGACCCCCGTCAGCGCGCTCATTCCCACGATGGCCAGCACATCGAAGACCCGCGACCACTCCGGCCGGGCCATGAAGCGCTGGGTGAGGATGTTGTCGATCACGGTCGCGTGGACCTCGGTGCCCGGGTAGCGCGGGTTGAACGGCGTGTTGCGCAGGTCGTAGGTGGCCACCGCCGTGGCCCCCACGAGCACGATGCGGTCCTTGAAGGTGCCAGGCGGGATCGCGCCGCCGAGGACGTCGCTCACGGAGACGTGGGGGAACGTCTTCGGGCCCCCGAGGTAGTTGACGAGGAGCTTGCCGGCCTCGTCGGTCGGCACGAACCGCTCCCCCATCGAGATGCCCTCGATGCCGTGGGTGCCGACCTCGACCGTGAGCTGCGGCCGGCCCAGGTAGTGCCAGGCGCACAGCAGGCCCAGCGGCGGAAAGAGGTCGGTCCCGCCTTGGATGACCAGGGGCATCCACCGCAGCGCGCCGTCGCGGTCGCCCTGGAGGCTGAAGTACCCCGAGGAAGTCGCCACGTCGCTGAACATCTGGAGGTTGGTCTGGGGCGCGTACCCCTTGATCAGCGGCGGCTCGGCGCTCATCCCCGTCCGGCGGAC
>Ga0075430_100004252_pt1 | contig 12100 bp, 9 predicted proteins | sample RhiMetdeltSRZDD4_FD_75294 | JGI IMG/M metagenome (GOLD analysis project Ga0075430, IMG submission 75294) | Populus rhizosphere microbial communities from Tennessee, USA - Rhizosphere MetaG P. deltoides SRZDD4 | ecosystem: Host-associated > Plants > Roots > Rhizosphere > Soil | place: USA... | reverse complement strand
TCCTCCGTCTGAGCCATGAGATCAGGCCCGTCGCCGCTCTGTGATGTGGGTCAGGGCCAGGTGGAGCGGTGCCCGCCGCCGGTCGCATACTCGACCGTTCATGCACCGGATGACTCTTAGGAGGCCCACCCCTGCCATGACGCATCCCCTAACTCGCCGCACCCTCTTCATTCGTGGCGGTCGGCTCGTGGTCGGGGCGGCCGTGCTGTCGGCGTTGCGTCCGTCGCCCGGCTTCGCACAGCCGTCGGTCGACACCGAGGATCTCGTTGACGCGGGCGACGGCTTCCGACGCGGTAGAGGAGACGGGGCGGAGGTCGGTGCTGGACCGCGCGGCGCCGTGGTCAGGCCGACGAGAGACGGTGCCACCTTCGTCTCAACACCCTTGCGCGGCTCGATGCCGTTCACCCATATCGGGCTGCATTGGGCCACCATCACGCCTGGTGGTGCCGACCCAACGTTCGAGCTTCGGTCAGGTCCGGACGGGGTCACCTGGTCAGACTGGCAGCCGGTCCAGGTCGAGCGAAGCCCGGAGGACACCCGCGTCGACGATGCCTTTGGTGGCCTGATCTACGTGGGCGACGCCCGTTACGTCCAGTATCGTGCCCGCTTCCGCGCGGCTCGCGGTGGAACGACGAGCCTCCAGCGGGTGACCGCCACGGCCATCCACTCCAAGCCCGTGGGCGGGACGAGTCCCCCGCCTACGGTCACGACGGTGACCGACCAGGACGCCGGGCGCAGCCTGGGGGTCGTCCGACGCGAGGACTGGGGGGTGGACGAGGCGGCTCGGTTCTCGGGTGGGCGAGAAGTCTGGGCCGAGATGTTCGTGCCGGCCAAGAAGCTGGTGGTCCATCACACGGCCACCCGCAACAGCTACGCGGACCCGGCCGCCGCCGCCGCCGAGGTGCGGGCGATCTTCCAGTATCACGCCGTCCAGCAAGCCTGGGGCGACATCGGCTACGCCGCCATCATCGACAAGTTCGGCTTCATTCACGAGGGGCGGCACGGGCGGGGTGGCGATCCGGGCGACGCCTCAGCGACGCGCGAGATCCTGAGTAGCGGCGTGGTCGCCGCGCACGACTTCGCCCACAACTACGGCACGGCCGGCGTGGCGCTGCTTGGCAACGCCACCGCGAAGGACTGGCCGATGCGCGCGGCGAGCGGCCCGATGTGGGACGCGCTGGTCCGTTACGGCGTCTTCGAGGCGGGGCGCCACTTCCTGCGGCCCGTGACGACGGGCGGCGCCCCGGCAGCCTCGGACTTCCTGCGCTCCGATGGCACCTGGACGATCGGCATGCGCACCGTCTCGGGGCACAATGAGACGTCCGCCACCGCCTGCCCAGGCACGCCGGTCATGAACCTGCTCCCGAGCCTCAGGACCGCGATCCATACGGGCCTCGTCGGCGTCAGCCGCACCGGCGTGCAGTTCACGTCAACGCCTGGCGGAACCCAGGTGGCACGCGGCACGCGGCTTTCGTACGCTTGGCAAGCTGAGCCTCCCGAGGCCGGCTGGGCAGTTGCGGGCTATGAACACTGCTGGGAGGGCTGGAGCAAGCCCGCCGGCAGCGACGACATCCACTATCTCGTGGGGTACCAGACAGATGGGTCCGGACAGATAGTGTCGCAGCCGCGTGCACGCTGGACGGTGGTCGACCTGAATACCAAGACCGCCAGTTTCGCCCCGAGCCAGCCAGGACACTATACGTTGCATGTGCGTGCCGTGCTCAGCGGCCCCGGCGGGGTGACGCGGCGCGGCGCCTATGAGGCCAACCACACCGTGCTCGTCACGTAGCGTGCTCCGTTCAGGGGTGCGCCGACATGGTTGTCGGCACCTTTGACTTCGTCATCGCGCTCGTAGGTGCCGTAGCCGAGGCTCGGCAGGACGCTGTGCCACACGGCTCTAAGCACTGCTCTGGCGCCTTCCGGAATTCGACCCTACTTTGGCGTCTTCGCAGGACTTTGGGTTCGGGCAAACTGCTTGAGCCGGCGCCATTCCGGCTGGTTTCGGGAAGTCCAAACCGTCGTTTCGCACCTCTGACATCATGGCGCCAGAGTAGTGATAAGAACACCCCACAGGCTCGGCTCCCGGTTGGTGGGGCAGTTCCTGCTCCTGGCCGCCCTGTTCTACACTGGGGCCGAACTGGCCCGGGCGACCAGCGTAGTGTTTGCCGGGCAACCTCGTCGGCATGCTGACCCTGCTATGGCTGGGGGTGGTCCGGCTGGAGCACGTTCAGTACGCGGCCACCCTGCTGCTGCACCGACTGAACCTTATCTTCATCCCGCTCTGTGTGACCCGCGGGGTCACCGATCGTCTCTCAAGTGAGGGTGTGTCCGATTCACCCCCTCATCGGAGGGAGGCGAAGCTCCAACGGCCGTAGGTACACGCGTTTCGCAGCAAGCTGACCGCCAGTCCGGCGATAGCGTGGGTCCCGAGAGCAGCTGCCGCCACGACGCAGAGCACCATAAACACGTTGACCGCACCGCCGTGAAGCCCCAGCATCAAGTCCTCGCGAGCCAGAATCACGCCGGGAAGTTGCGCCGTAGCCAGGATGAGCAGCCAGGTCGTGGGGCGCATCCGGTCGTCCCACGGATTCAATCTTCCCGCGATGGCGTGGACGGTATGATGAGACACGCCCCCGACGTACGGCGCCGTTACGAGAGACGTGACCGTAATGCACGATCGGGAAGCAAGGTCGAAGATTCGCGCACGCGGGATCGTCCGTCCCTGTACGAGCCGGCGATCGTTACTTGTAACGGACAGACTGCGACGGAAGGACGGCGAAGGCCAGGGATACCGGTGAGCCGCGAGCAACGGTGTATCGTTTTGGTTGTCTTCCACGGCTACAATCAACGAGTTCTCGGTCAGAACCCGCCCCTAACTCGCCGCTGCCAAGAAGGACCCGTGGCGTGATGCAGGCTTGCAGGGCACGAGGAGTACAGCGACAGATGCGCTGCAGTGAAGGGTGCCGTGGCTGATCGTTGTGCGACCCTCGTCAAGACGACGGATGCCGCGAGCGCGGCATCGTGCTGGCCGACGCGCTTCGCCGACTTACGCGAGCCGGCTCTGAAGTCCACGGTGAGGGACGCATTATCGGATTCGATGCTGTTGCCTCGAGCTTGTTCGGCGATCTCGCGTGCCTCCACGGACGTTCCATCCAGGAGATCCTCCGTTTCGTCGTGCACTCAGGTGGCACCGATATGCAGGTCAATTGGGAAGGTCGCATCGTGGATGCAGCTCTTCGTACGCTGGTCGTCGAGGTGAGCGGCGCGAGGATTCTCAGCATCCCACCGTCGATAAGGGACGTGTACATCGTCCACAGCGACGCCCAACACGGGGCAGCGAATCGGTTGCGCGAGCAGGTCCTGACCGGCGTAGCCCAGGAGCTCCGGGGGCCCCTGTCAGCAGTGGCCGACATCCTGGACAGCCTGGAATCGGAGCATCGCAAGTTCAGCGAACACGACATCGACCCGATGATATTGTGCTCGGCTCGGCGCAACGTGTTGGGCCTGCGCGACCTGATGGCCGATCTACTCAACCGCCGACAGCAGTCAGGCGGGCAAGGTCCGCGTCGATCCGCGAGCGGTTGCGTTAGCCACGATCGTCAAGGACGCACTCCTGGCCGAGCAGCCACTCAGCGCCCTGCGGGAGCAACGCATCGGGTCCGAGCTGACACACGATTTCTCCCATATGCTGGCCGATCGGCGCTCCGTGCGGCAAGCGATGGCCCATCTGCTCAGGAATGCCTCGCAGTACCGTCCGGCCCGCCAGCCCATTCGGGTATGGACAGGGCGCGCCGACGGACGGGTCCGTGTCACGGTCGACAATCGTTGCCCAGGCATACCGGCCGAGCGGCGAGCGAGCCATTTCGAGCGATTCTATCGGGTGCGGCTCGGCTACGACGAGCCCGGGATCGGCCTCGGGCTGGCGATCGCCAAGGGGATCATCGAGGCCCACGGTGGCAGTGTCGCGGTTGAGACGCAGATGAACGTGGGGACGAGCGTCTGGTTCAGATTGCCGGAAGCGAGGGTGCCTGGTCTGTGAACATCCTGGTCGTGGAAGACGATCGCGATCTGGTCGACCTGCTGAATTTTGCGTTGCGCCGTGCGGGGTTCGGCGTGCAGATGGCGCACGATGTGCCAACGGCATTGCGGATCCTCGAGCAATCCGAGCCGGATCTGGCCATCGTGGACCTCAATCTGGGCTCAGGGAGCGGCTTCGACGTCCTCAAGGGCCTTCGCCGGCGCAGCGAGATCCCCGCGATCGTACTGACCGGGCGACATGCCGAGGACGACAAGGTCCAGGCCTTCGAGCTCGGCGCCGACGACTACGTCGTGAAACCATTCAGCCACCGGGAGTTGATCGCCCGTATCCGCGCTCAGATCAGGCGGAATCGGCGGACGACACCCACCGCGCAGCCGGTCGGCCGGGAGCTGGCGTTCGGTCCCCTCAAACTCGACGCCTCGGCACACAAGGCGACCAAGGACGGCCGACCGCTGGACCTGACGATCACCGAATTCCGCCTGCTCGAGTATCTGATGATCAACGCCGGTACCCTCGTCGCCACGCGCACGATTCTGAAGCAGGTCTGGGGGTACGAAGATGCCGGCGCGACGGATGTGGTGCGGGTCACCGTCTATCGCCTCAGGCGCAAGATCGAGGACCAGCCCGACAATCCGCAGCTCTTGCATACTGTCCCCGGCGTTGGCGTCATGATCGCGACGAAGGAGAGCTAGGTCCTCTCAGGGCGCTTAACGCAGATTCCGGTCGCACTACGCTGCAGGCGACGTCCAGGACGCGGACCGTCAGGTTCACCTGGCCAGCACCCCCTATCGCGCCGCACCATGCATCGGGCTGCGACCGGACTGTACGCCCAGCGGGCGGATTGTACGAGCATGTTACGGGCCTGTCATGGTCTCGCACGATTCCCCGCCTTACAGTGGTTAGCGTTGTGACGACCGAAGGCCGAACGGGCATCTTGGACTTCCTCTCCGACGTCGATCTCTTCGCGACGATCCCGTCCGAAGCGCTCGTTGCACTGGCGCGACGTGCGGAACGGCGATCGTTTCCGGCCAAGAGTCAGCTCATGCGGCAGGGCGAGGTCGCATGCTCCCTGCACGTCATCGTCAGTGGCCGCGTCCGTCTCGAGAGATGGCATCCGGCCCTTCGCGTGCCGATGGAGCTTGACGAACTGGGGCCGGGCGACGTTGTCGGCGAGCTGGGACTGCTCGACGGCCAGCCTCACGCTGATACGGTCACGGCGATCGACGATACGGAGACGATTGCGCTGGATACCGCGGCCGTCGCCGGTATGGTGCTCCTGTTTCCGGATGCCTCGGAGGTGTTGCTCGCCGCCGTGAGCCGGCGGCTGCGGAGCCCGGCGGAGCTCGTCGAGCGAATCGCACGCACCGACGCGGGCTGAGATTCGCTGGCTGGTCCAACGCGGGCGTAGGCCAGTGGAAGGGCTCGCGAAACCGCATGTGCGTCGGTGCCGCGCGTGGAAGCGTGGGCAGGCGTGTCCCTCGCCGCCAGCAGTCCGGAGGTCGGATCCGCGCCCCTGTTACGCGATTGTTCGCCGTCCGAGGCGAAAATGACGCCTTTTTTCCAAATTGTTACGGCGTCGTACGCAGACAGGCGGTACGATGGCGCCCGGCGGTGGCGGGCACCATCCGCACAGTGGCTTGCAGGAAACGGGGCGCAATGAGCTTGCGGATTCTCGTCGCGGACGACCATGACGATCTCGTCGAGTTGTTGACCTACGCTCTACAACGGGCCGGATTCACGACCTTCGCGGCGGCCGACCTGACGACGGTCATCAAGCTTGTGAAGGACAAGCAGCCCGACCTTCTCGTTCTGGAGCCGGATCTGGGAGGCTCGGACGGCTTCGCCGTGCTGAGGAGCATCAGGCAGATCAGCGATGTCCCGGTCATCATCCTGACCGGTCGAGACTCTGAAGACGACCGCGTCCACGGGCTGGAGCAAGGCGCCGACGACTACGTCACGAAGCCGTTCAGCCATCGCGAGCTCATCTGGCGGATCCGTGCGCAGCTCAGGCGGCGAGAGCGAGTTACCGCCACGCCGCGGTCGACTGCTCTCCTCGAGGCCGGCCCTATCAGCCTCGATGTCGCGCAGCACATGACCGTGCATGAAGGTCGACAGGTCAACCTCACGGCGAACGAGTTCCGACTGTTGCGCTTTTTGATGGCGAACGCCGGCAGCGTCGTCCCGATGCGCATGATTCTCAGGGAGATCTGGGGCCGCCATCGGAGCGACCCGGATGTGGTTCGATCGACCGTGTGCCGCCTGCGGCGCAAGCTCGACGACGATCCGGCCGCTCCACGGCTGCTGCATACCGTGCGCGGCGTCGGCGTCATGCTGACGCTCCAGCCCGCGGCCGCCGTGGCGTCCGGACGGTGACGGGTCGGTACGCCCGAGCCGTGCACGGTTCCTGCCCGACGCCAGAGCCGAGTCCGTCCCGCGCGTCGAGCGCCTACACGGGGTACTGGCCGGGCCCTATCCCGACTGCGAGAGCGTCGTCGATGCCGTCCGACGGGTCGTCCGAGCGCCCCGCCTATCTGGAGCATCGGTCGCTGAGGGGCCTCCGGGGCGGGTTTCGCACCGAGAACTAGACGTTAGGGCAGAGCATGTCTTCAAAATGTGGATCCCGCGGATCGAGCCGAGTGATCCACGCGGTCGCCCAGCCGGTCCTGTGCCTGATCGTTATGGTGCTTCTCCTCGGAGCCGAAACAGGGCACGCCCAGACGGCCACGCCGACGAAGGCGCCCACGGCAACCCCCACGGCCACGACGACGCCGACGATCGTCCAGGTGGCGACGCCGACTCAGACCACGACACCGACGGGCCGCGCGGCCATCGTCGGCCTGGTGTACCGAGACAGCAACGCCAACGCACTCTTCGACGGTCGGGAGGAGGGTATCGACGACGTCCAGCTCACGCTCGAGCGGATCGATGTCGTGGAGAAGGCGAGGACCGCCAAGTCGGATAGCAAGGGTAAATACCGCTTCGACGACGTGGCGATCGGCTCCTATTTGCTCACGCTCAGGGTCCCGAGTAATTACCGCGCGACCACCACCACGCGGCGCGACGCCGTCGTTGTCTCGTCCCTGGGGAGTATCGAGGACTTCGGGCTGGAGCGCGTAGACGGCAACGAGAACGACTCGAACGGTTCCGGCAACGACAACACGAGCAACTCGTCGAATCAGACGTCCTCGCGGAGCAGCTCCAGCGCCCGTGCCAGGGCAGCTGCCGCGCCGGCCAGGACGCCCACTCCGATGCCCACTGCTACGCCCACCGCGACCGCTACCCCGACCATCCTCAACCGGCTGCGAGATCTCGTATCGCTCTCGCAGAACCAGTTCGTCAGCTTCACGATGCAGGGCCAGACGGACGACAACGGCCGACGCGCCGATTTCGCGGCTGAAGGCAACGTCCTCGAGGCCAAGGACATGGCGATGCGCCTGGCGATCAACGGCAAGGAGCTGGAGATCGTCGTCGTCGGGCCGAACCCGTACGAGCGCGCCGCGCCCGAGGAGTACTGGGACCGGACGAGTATTGAGGAGCTGCGGCGTCGCCACGGGGTGCTCTCGCCGCTCGACGTGTTGGCGTTGCCGCTCCTCGCCGACCAGACCTTCGAGATCCGAAGGATGGGACTCGAACAGGTCGAGGGGCAGGTCCTGCAGCGCTACCAGATCGATGTCCATCGGCCGCCGCCACCGCCCGTGGGCGCGGGGCCGGCCGCCGCCGCGCCGCGAGGTGGGCAGGCGAAGCCGGCCATCGCCGCAGCCGGACCGGATCAGCTCGTGGTGCTCGAAGGTCGCGTCGAGCTCTGGGTCAGCGAGGGTGACGGCCTGATCCACACGGCCCACCTGGCCCTGGGCGTGCCATCGGCCCGACGCGACTACACGGGTCGGCTCAATCCCGCCTGGATGGACGTCTGGCTGCGCTTTAGCGATCACAACGTGGCCTTCACGATCAACGAGCCGCGGGCCGAAGCCCTCGTCCGGCCGACCGACGTTCCGGTGGCCGTTCGGGTACCACCGGTCGCCGGGCCGGCGGCGGCCCCGGCAGCGGCCCCGGCAGCGGCGGTTGCTCCGGCGCCGGGGCGGCCGCAAGGCCAGCCCGCGCCTGCGCCGCCTCGGCAGAGCGGCCCGCCACCGGCCGCCGAGGCGGCGGAAGCCGCGGTCTCCACCGGGCCGGTCATCCCTGACGTGTCCGCCGACCAGCGATCGCGGGATGCCGAGGAGGCGCTGGTCGCGCTCGCCAGCGCGGCTGGCCCCCGTGACGGCAGCGAGATCGGGCCCGATCGGGTCGTGCTTGCCGTCCCCTGGGAGACGGCGCCGGTGAGCTCGCCGGCAGCCGAAGCGCCGATCAACGACGGTGTGGCCGCGCTGAGGCTCATCCTGGAGGCGTATGGCGTGACGACGCAGCTGGACGACCTCGAGGCACTGGCCGATGGCTGGCTGCCACCAGGGGCCCCACACCCGCCGGTGCCGCTGGAGACGCTGATCCGGATCGGCGAGCGGGGCTCACTGAGGGCGCTCGGGCCGACGCGAGGACCCGGTGGTGGCGAATGGACCGCGACGCTGGCGCGCGACTTCGTGCAGCGCGGCTATCCGGTGCTCATGCGGGTGCGGCCGGGCCTCCTCGCGAGCCCACCGTCGGCGGCACCGCAAGCCGACCGCTACGTCGTCCTGGTCGGTCGCGAAGGCGAGGAGCTGCTATACCACGATCCGACGGCGCCCGATGGGGCCCGACTCCGCATCTCAGCCGACCAGCTGGATCAGGCCTGGGCGGGAGCGGCGCTGCCGCGGCAAGGCGCGGCGTTCGGCTTCGGCGTGAACATGATCGGGCTCCTCCAGGGCGCCACGGCGCGCGCCGCTGCGTCCGCCACGACGGTGCCGACGGCCACAGCTCGGGCGGCGCCGACGTCGGCACCGACGGTGGTCGTCGCCGCGTTGACTCCGATACCGCCGCTCGAGGCCAGAGCGTCCGAGGGGCCCGCCCAGTCAGTGGAGCAGAGCCAGGGATGGAGCTTCCACCCGGCCCTGCTCGCCCTCTTCGCCGTCCTGGCTTGTGGTGTCGGGTTCGTCGTAGCCCGCTTCGCGCGCTGAGGTGACGATGCAGACGGACCGCTCGCTTTCAGCCCTCACTGCCATCGCCGTGACCGCCCCGAGCACGCCCCGACGGGGGCCATCAGTGCGCCCCGGCTCGGACGATCAGGTCCCGCCAGGGGAGGCGCCCTGCGCCCATCCGACGTGGCTGCCCAGGGCCCGCGTGCAGGCGGGGCTGCTGATCCTGGCGCCGACGCTCCTGTTGGTCTTCGCGCGCTACTTCGTGGCCTCGACCGACCCGGACTACTGGTGGCACGTTCGGACCGGCCAGTACATCGTCGAGACCGGCACGCTGCCGCGCGTCGACATCTACTCCTACACCGTAGCCGGCCACCCATGGGTCACCCACGAGTGGCTCACGGAGATCCTGCTGTACGTCGTGCAGCAGCAGATCGGCTACGTCGGCAACGTCGTGCTGTTCGGGCTCCTCGCGGCGTTGACGTTGTTGGCGGTCTACGCCACCTGCCGCCTGCGCGGGCTGGGCGAGCCGGCCGCGGCGATGCTGATGCTGTGGGCCGCGGGCATCGGGATGGGGTCGGCGAACGTCCGTCCGCAGCTCCTGACGACGTTGCTGCTGGCCGTCTGCGCGCTGCTGCTGACGCTGTACCTGCGCGGCCAGACTCGGGCGCTCTGGCCGTATCCGGCGCTGATGGCGCTCTGGGTGAACCTCCACGGTGGCTACGTCATCGGGCTGGTCTTGCTGGGGCTGACCGTTGTCGGCCAGGGGGCAGCCTGGGTGTTGGGTCGACCGGTCCCTCCGTTTCGACCGTTGCTCGTGGTTGCCGTCCTATCGGGGGTTGCGACGCTGATCAGCCCGCACGGCCTGGAGGCGATCTACTACCCGTTCACCTACGTCGGCAGTCAGAACCCGTCGATGCGGTACATCGCGGAGTGGCAGTCGGTCGACTTCCACCAGGCCAGGTCGCTGATCTTCGCCGGCAGCCTGCTGCTGGCGATCCTGCTGGGCATCTGGCGCCGGCCGCTCGGCCCGAGCGAGGCGCTCTGGATGCTGGCGCTGGCGATGATGGCGCTCCAGTCGATTCGCCACCTGGCCCTCTACGGCGTCGTGGCGATCCCGTTGCTGGCCGCCCGCCTGCAGGCCGAGGTCCCGCTGCTGCGCGGCACGCTGGCGACCTGGCGGCGGCCGATGCTGCTGGCCATCATCTGGCCGCTGGTGGCGATCTTCCTGCTGCGGCTCGCGTTCGTCGGTGGCGGCTGGGAGCATGCCCAGGTGGGCCGAGAGCCGAACGCGAGAACGTATCCGGCCGGTGCGGTCGAGCACCTTCGCACCCACGAGGTCCCGGGCAACCTCTTCGGGAGTTACCACTGGGGCGGCTACCTGATCTACCAGTTCTATCCGGAGCGGTCGGTCTTCGTCGACGGGCGGATGGACCTCTACGACGACGTTATCGAGCCGTACATGATGGTGACGGGATTGAAGCCGGGCTGGCGCGAGGTGCTCGACGAGCACGACGTGCGACTGGTCCTGATCGAGAAGGAGGGCCCGCTGGCGGTGGTGCTCGCGGACGACCCGAACTGGCGTCTGGCCTTCACCGGCGATGTGGAGCGGCTCTATGTACGCCAGTAGCGTGAAGCTGAGCACCATCCTGGCGACGTGGGCCGGAGTACCGGGCGGACGGTTCGGCGCATGCCTGGTCGCTGTCGCGGACGCACCTCCGGTCAATGGCCACGCGACGGCGCACCCGGAGGAGGAGACTCCGCCTGACGCGGGGGAGCGCGGACGGGAGACGTCCGGTGGCCGAACTATCGGAGCCTTGATCGCCGCCGGGCTCATCTTACAGGTCCTGCTGGTCGCCTTCGTTCTCCTGTACGTCAACGTGCCGATTGGCTATGACGTGCCGTTCGGGCTGAGCCGAGAGTCGCCGTCGCTCTTCCGGACACTGTGGCCGTACCCGAGCCTGTCGCTCGAGCCCGGCGCGTTCAGGCAGCTGGCCACGCTCGTCATCATCGCGCTGTGGGCCGTGTACCTGGCGGCCTGGATACTCGCGCGGCGCTCCATGCCCGGGTGGCGGCGCCGGCAGATGGTGCTGGTCATCACCGCCTTCACCGTCCTGTATCACGTTGTTCTCACGCTGATCATGCCTCCGGTGCTCTCGTCCGACATCTACCACTACGCCCTGTTCGGCCGGATGGTGGCCTTCTACGGACTCAACCCATACGTGCTGCCGGGCAACGTCGTCAGCGGCGATCCGGTCTGGCCGTGGGTCTTCTGGCGCGATGTGACGACCCACTACGGGCCGATCTGGACCCTGATCTCGGCCGGGGCAGCCGCCCTGAGTGACCAGAGCGTGCTCCTGACCGTGCTCACGTTCAAGGGCGTGGCGGCCCTGTTCAATCTGGCGAACTGCCTGCTGGTGTATCTGTTGGCGCGCCGTCTCACCGGAGGCGATGGCGTTGCCGCGCTGCTGCTGTACGCCTGGAACCCGCTGATCCTGATCGAGGTGGCGGGCAACGGGCACAACGACGCGGTGATGATGACGTTCGCGCTGCTCGGGCTCCTCCTGGCCGCCCGGGGCTGGCTGTTGCTCGGCTTGGCGGCGCTCCTGCTTTCGGTGATGGTGAAGTATCTGACGGGGCTGCTGGTACTGTTCTTCGTCCTGCACTGCCTGGCCCGAGCGGGCTCGTGGCGCCAGCGGGCGGCCCTGGCCGGACGCATGGCGGCGGTCAGCTTCCTGGTCGTCGGCGCACTGTATCTGCCCTTCTGGGCCGGCCCGGCCACGCTGGAGCGGCTCGGTACGGTGGGCGCCCCCTTTAAGAGCTTCCCGCGGTTCTGGCTGCGGGAGTGGCTCGCGAAGCTGCTGGCCAGCGGGGGGGACATCGGCCTGGCGCGAGCCGCGGCCGAGCCGTACATCGAGTGGGGGCTCTACCTTGGCTTCGGCCTCTTGATGCTGGCCCTCGTGCCGACGGTCGCGGCCCGTGGGTCCGGCTGGCTGCGCGTGCTGAACGTCTGGGG
>Ga0075430_100004250_pt1 | contig 12102 bp, 3 predicted proteins | sample RhiMetdeltSRZDD4_FD_75294 | JGI IMG/M metagenome (GOLD analysis project Ga0075430, IMG submission 75294) | Populus rhizosphere microbial communities from Tennessee, USA - Rhizosphere MetaG P. deltoides SRZDD4 | ecosystem: Host-associated > Plants > Roots > Rhizosphere > Soil | place: USA... | reverse complement strand
TGGTCGACCCGGACATCGACCGAAGGGCGCGCGTACGCCGGCTGCTCGACCACCTGCTGCACTCGGCCCACCTGGCCGACCGGCTGCTGGAGCCGGGTCGGGACCCGATCACCGTCGCGGCTGCCGCGCCCGGTGTGGTCGGTGAGGACCTCGCCGATCAGGTCGCCGCGGTCGGCTGGCTCTCCGACCGGTTGCCGAGCCTCGTTTCCGCCGTGGCCTACGCCGCCCAGGAGGGCTTCGACGTCCACGCCTGGCAGTTGGCCTGGACGCTCACGCCGTTCCTCGACCGCCAGGGTATGTGGACCGACTGGGCCGAGACCCACCTCACCGCCGCGGCGGCCGCCGAACGTCTGGGCGACCGCCACGCCGAGGCGTACGCCCTGCGCATCGTCGGCCGCGCGTACGGACGGCTCGGTCGTCTCGACGACGCGCTCGACCACTTCTCCCGGTCCCGACAGGCCTATGTGGACATTGGCGATACCAAGGGCGAGGCCAACTGCAACGAGGGCATGTCATGGATCTTCGAGATGCAGGGGAGGCTCGTCGACGCGCTGGAACACTCCGAGCGCGCGCTGGAGCTGCTGCGCGCGGCCGACGCCCGCTACGTACTGGCCCACCTGGTGAACGCGGTCGGCTGGTGCCACGCCGCGCTGGGCGACCACACGACGGCACTCGCCTACCTCGACGAGGCCCTGACCCTGCACGAGGAGTCCGGAAACCGCGGTGGTGAGGCCGAGACCCACGACACTCTCGGCCTCACCCGAGCCCGCATGGGTGAACACGCCGAGGCCGCCGACTGCTACCGCCGAGCGCTGGCGATCTGGCGCGAGCTGGGCTACCAGTACTACGAGGCACAGACCCTCGACCGGCTCGGCGACGCCCTGCACGAAACCGGCGGCTCCTACGCTGGTACCGCCCGGGAGGCCTGGCGGTCGGCCCTGCTCATCCTCGAGGGCATGCGCGACCCGACCGCCGGGGATCTCCGGGCGAAGCTGAGCGCGGACTACGGCGCACAGATCGCGTAGACCTCGGCCCGCCAGAACCCGGTGTACTTCAGGTGCTGGGGTATGGTCGCGGCGACCGAGGCGCCGGTGACGGAAGCCGGGCCGATCGGTCGCAGCGACTGGATGCCGACGTAACCCGCGCCGCCGCCGAGCATGCCGCCGAGGCCGTGCAGCCTGGTGCCGGCGGGACAGTTCACCGAGATCGACTGGAAGGACTTGTCGGAGTAGACGGTCCCGGCCATGACCCGCTGCTGGCCCGGTACCGGGTCGATGCAGATGGCGTAGGCGCGAGCGAGCGGAGCGGTGTCCGGTGACCCGTCCGGCGTCCGGATCGTGCGCACGTACACCCGGGTGAGATCCGGGGAGATCCAGATGCCGTCGAGGATGTAGCCGAGCTTGCCGGCCGAGTTGCCACCCGCGCCGATCAACCGCTTGCCGGCCGGGCAGACCGCCGTCGCCTCCGCCAGGAACGAGCCCGCCGGCGGTTGGCTCTCGGCCTGCACGATCTCGTACCCGCTCATCCCCGAGGCACAGATCGCGTACGCCGTCAGCGTGGTGGTCAAGGAGAAGCCCTGACCGATGCCCGCGGCGTACAGCGACTGGCCTCCGCCCTGCGGGCTCACCGCCTCCAAGCGCACCCGGGCCGGCGTCACGAGGTTTCCCCCGCCGCCGGTGAGTTGGGTGCCGGTGGGACAGGTCGCCACAGCGGTGTGCACTCCCCAGGCATCCGGCCCGACGGTCGTCGTCGTGGCGACGAGAAGCCCGGGCAATGCCGCGGCCGGCGACGGCAGGAGTACCGCCGCCGTGACCGCGAGCACTGCCCCCCAAGAGATACGTCGTTGGTCGAGCATGGTCGTCCTCACTACTGGGCGCAGACGCCGTACGCCTCGACCCGCCAGGCACCTTGGTAGTTGGTGCCGGCGAGGACGCGCGCCGTCACGGACGCATTGGTTGGGTTCAACGACTGCAGGCCGACCTGGCCCGCTCCGCCGCCGAGCATCCCGCCGAGGCCGTGCAGGCGGGTACCGAACGGACAGCTCACCGAGATGGTCTTCGTGGTGCCGGTGGAGTTCTGGGTCGCGGCCATGACGCGCTGCTGGCCCGGTACCGGGTCGATGCAGATGGCGACCGCGACGGCGTACGGGGCGGTGTCCGGGGACGCGCTCGGGGTGCGCAGCGTACGCACGAACACGCTCGTGAGATCCGGGGAGATCCAGATGCCGTCCAGGACGTAGCCGGGTTGGCCGGCGTTGCTGCCACCGCCGCCGATGACCCGTTTGCCGACCGGACAGGTCGCCATCGCGGCGGCCATGAACGATCCGGCCGGCGGTAGGTGCTCGGCCCGCACGGTCTGGTATCCGCTCATCCCGGAGGCGCAGATCCCGTACGCCGTGATCGCCGTGAACGGGTTGCCGTTGCCCAGGCCGGCGGCGGACCACAACGTGTCGTTGCCGAAGGACGGAACCGCGGCCGACACAGTGGCCGTACCGTTGCTGAGCCGTGCCCCGCCTCCGGTGAGCCGGGTTCCAGCCGGACAGGTCGCCTCGGCGTAGTACAAGCCGCCGGGAGTCGGCCCGAACGTCGTCGACTGGACGACGACCAGGCCGGCCAGCGCGACGGCGGGCGTCGCCACGAGCAACGCCGTCGCGGATGCGACGACCGCGGCGGCGGCGAGAGACAGCTTCTTCACGACGGGGACGGTAACCAGCACCGTGGGTGTCCGGCGGAATCCCGGACACCGTCTGGTCCTGGTTGCACCCCCGGCATAGGTTTGACGGTGGTGGATGGCTTCGTCGGGGTGCACGATGTTCTCGTGGCCGAGAAGTCGGCGAAGGCGGGGCAGCTGACGCTGACCGTGCACCACGTTTGGGTCACCGACCAATACACCGAGGTGGAGCTGAGCGCGACGAACAGCGGCCGCGTGTCGCTGTCTCTGCCGCTGTACGGCAATTGCCAGTTGATCGTGCCCGGCGGCAGGACGCTGTCCGCCCACGCGTTCGCGGGTGACTGGCCGGAGACCGTGCCGCCGGATGTGCCGGTCCAGGGCACCATTCGATTCGGCCCGCTGCCGCCCGGCACCACGAAGATCAGCGTGAGCTTCGGCCAGGTCTTCGGGCCCGGTCCGCACTCTGTCACCATCCGCGACATCTTATTGAAGCCTCAGCCCACGGCTACTTCCGCGTCAGGCAGCGGTGGCGCGGGTCCGTTGGGCAACTTCGGCAGCGGAATCTTGCGTTTGAACCACTCGCAGAGCGGCTTTGCCCAGATGCAGATGCGTTCGAGGAAAGCACCCGCGATCGCGGCCGCGACATAGATCCAGCATTCCTCGGCCAGATCACCCAAACTCGGCCAGTCGTTCGATATCCCGCAGATCACCAGCGCGATGATGGCGTAGACGAGTATCGTCACGATGAGGCAATGTACCGGCAACATATGGCAGAGGATCTGCACGACAACTATCGTGAGGAGGCCGAGCAGCAATTCGGCGTACTTCACAATGAACCGCCAGATCGCCTTCAACACGTTCAGGATCGGCTGATAGCAGATACTCGGGTCGAAGAGGCAGACGCAGCCGCCCAGCAGCGGGAAGAGCTTTCCGACGACCATGCAGGCCCACAGATCGTGCGGCGGTTGCGACGGCGGCAGCGTCACCGGTGGTCCCGGCTCCGGGGTGGTGGTGACCGGCGGATGTTGCTTCCGCTCCACCTCGTCGGCGTGCGGCATCGGGGGCGGGGTGCACGTGCCGTTGTCACACGACGTGACGATCGGTGAGAGGGCGCCGGGCACGATGACGATCGGGGTACCGCCGGTGAGGTCCTGGCTCTTGGGCCGCTGGCTGGGCTCGCTGCCGAGTGGCTTGCGCGGATCGCTGTCGTAGAGCCATGGCGTGCGGCACAACGCGTCGCACGTACCGCCACCGCCACCGCCTCCACCGCCACCACTGCCATTGGCCTTCTTCATGGTCTTGCGGATCTCGTCGGTGAAGTCCACTTCGCTGTGTTTGCTGTTGCCGCAGTAGCTCTGGTCGTTGACCCAGTAGACACGGCAGTCGTCGGACCCGCTGCCGCAGCGGGGGTCGCCGCCGTTGCTCATGAGGCACATGTAGTCGTCCGACGAGCCTCCCCCACCGTCGGGCGGTGCGCTACCGAACGAGTCTTCGGGGCAATCGAGGGTGTCGCAGTCGTTCCGATGGCCGCTCGGATCATTGGCCACGGTGGGCGCGCCGTTGGCGTACTGGTACCGGTTGGCCTGCGCGACCGGATCGGGCGGCAGGGTCCAGGTGTCGCGGCTGGTGAAGGTGCCCGTACCGGGCTGGTACCAGCGGGCGTGGGCGTTGACCTGTCCGGTGTTCGGGTCGACCCAGCCACCCTGGAAGCCCAGTGACAGTTGGCCGCTCGATGCGGTGACTTGGCCGTACGGGTCGTAGCTCGCCGACGCGCCGACCGCGCCGGTCGCCGGATCCGCGGCCGCGGTCACGTCGTCGTGCACTCCGTCGGCGAGCAGCCGGCGGCCGGTGCCGGTGCCGACCTTGTCGGATACCGGCGCACCGTCGGGCGCCCGCACGATCAGTGCGTTCTCCCCCGACGGGTTGGGCGACCGGACCGGGTTGTTGGTCAGGTCGTGGTACACGAACCCGATGCCGTTGCGCGCGGCCACGCGGTCCAGCCCGTCGTACGCGTAGTCCACTGTGTACGACGTCGTCTGGGCCCGGGTCAGCCGCTCGAAGGCGTCGAAGGTGTACGTCGCTGTCTGTCCACCCGCGACGGTCGAGGCCAGCGTGCCCCGCGCGGTCCAGGTCCACGACTGGTCGGCCTGACCGGCGCCGGTGGCCGATACCTGGCGGTTCCTGGCGTCGAATGTCGTCGTACGGGTACCGCCGGGTCCGCTGACCATCGTGCGGTTGGATGCCGCGTCGTAGCCGTACCCGACGATCTGGCTGTCCGGTCGGGTCCACGACGTCAGCCGGCCCAACCCGTCGTAGCCGTAGCCGTTGGTACCGGCACCGGCGACACCCGCGGTCGTCTTGGCGGTAAGCATGCCGTCGAGGTCGTACCCGTACGTCGTACTGGACTCGGATGTGCCGCCGGGCCGTCGCCAGGCATCGGTCGCGAGCCGGCCCAGCGCGTCGTACGTCATGGCCCGCGTCGGTGCGCCGGCGCCGTACGAGATGCCCGACAGCTCCCCCGCCGCGGTGTAGCCGTAGCTCAGCGTCTGCCCGGTGAGTGGATCGGTCATCGTGGCCGGTCGGCCCGCGGTGTCGTAGGTGAACGTTGCCGTCCCGGTCACATCGGTGCGGGAGACGAGCTGGCCCGTGCCGTCGTAGCCGAAGGAGGCGTTGCCGCCCGGGCTGGTCGTACCGGTCAACAGCCCGCGGTCGTTCCACGTGAACGTGGTGTCGCCGGCCGGCCCCGACACCTTGGTGACCCGACCCTGAGCGTCGTAGTCGAGCTGCCTCGCCACGGTGGTGGTGCCGCCGCCCGAGCCGGTCTCGGTGGTCAACCGGCCCAGCGCGTCGAAGGTGCGGGTGCGCCGGACGCCGCCGGGCAGGTTCTCCTGGACCGCCTGACCGGCCGCGTCGTACACCGTGGTCCAGGTGCGGTCGGCCAGCGTGGGATGTGCCGTCGTGGTCGGCTCGATCACCGACTCCGGCAGTCCCAGGGTGTTGTACGTGTAGTCGGTCGCGTTGCCGCGTCCGTCGACCATCCTGGTGCGGTTGCCGAGCGCGTCGTAACCCAACTGCACCGTCACAGCCAGCTGGGTCACGGAGGACTGCTGTCCGGCCGTGTCGTACCCGTAGCTCGTCACCCGCCCGGCCGGACTCGTGGCCTTCGTGGTCCGGCCCGCGCCGTCGTACTCCTTCTGCGCGGTCGTCAGCGGAGCGGACAGCACCCCGCCGCTGACCGTGTGCCGCGATTGCACCGTCGGTCGGCCGGCCAGGTCGTAGCTGGTCGTACCGGCCCGGACTCCGCCGAGCACCTGCCGCACCAACCGCCCGGCCAGGTCGTAGCCGAGCTGCGCATCCGGGCCGGCTGGCGGAGTCACGCCCGCGAGGTCGCCGGCTCTGGTGTACGCCAACGCCGTGGTCCGCCCGAGTGGATCGGCCACAGTGGACAGATTGCCGAACGGGTCGTACCCGAAGGTCGTGGTGTAGTACACGGTCTGCCCGGTGTCCCGGTCGCTGGCCGTGGACGTGTCAGGCTGTCCCAGATCGTTGTACGTCGCCAGCCGGTGCGCCCCGGACGGGTCGGTAGCGTCCAGCAGTTCGCCGACCCGGTCGTACGCGAACGTCCACACTGGAGCCGGCTTCGACCCGGCCCCGTCCGGATCCGGCTCCGTCGACGAGACCGCCCGCCCGTACGCGTCGTAGCTGGCGGTCCGGACCCGGCCCAGCTGGTCGGTGGCCGTGGTGAGCAGACCCCGTGCGTCGTACTGCGCCGAGATGGTCGGGTTGACCGTCGAACCGCCCGGCGGTGTGTAGGCAGGCAGCCGGACCTGCGTTGTCCGGCCCATCGCGTCCAGCGTCATTCGGGTCACCGACCCGGCCGGGTCCCGAACGTCGGTGATCTCTCCGAAGGTGTTGCGACCAAGCGTCGTCACCGGCCGAACGTTGCCCGTGGACACGCCGGCGACCCATGTCGTGCGCGGCGCACCGGTCTGGGCCACCAGCTCGCCGAGCTTGTCGTAGCTCAACGAGGTCGCGATCCCCGTCGGGTCGGTCTGCTTGGTCAGCAGCCCGCGCGCGTCCCACTCGTACGTCGTGGCCAGGCTCGCGGGGGTACCACCGGTGTTGTCGACCGTACTGGTCAGCAGCCGGCCGGCCGCATCGTAGGCGAAGTCGGTGCGCTCGGTCCGGCCGGGTGACGCGCTACCGGTGTGGGTCTCGCGGGCCACCGTGCCGTCCCGGTTGCGGGCGTACGCCGTGGTACGCGCCAGGCCACCGGGATCCAGCACGGTGGAGGTCGGGTAACCCGCGGGATCGTAGGCGTACGTCGTCGTCACGCCGCCCATGCCGGTCGACCGGGTGAGGTTGCCGGCCTTGTCGTAGTCCACATCGGACAGCACCGTGGTCGAGACGATGTCGCCCACGGCGTTGCGGCGTACCCGGCTGGTCGTGGCCAGCCGGTCGTCGCCGTAGTAGGTGTACCCGGTTTCCCGACCCATCGCGTCCACAATGGACGCCAGCCGACCGGCGGGGTCGTACGCGCGCGACTCGAGCACCAGCCGCGTGGCGGCCGAATCCATCGGGTCGACACCGGCGCCTACCGCGGCCGTCTCGATCAGCCGGTGCGCCTCGTCGTAGGCATACTCCTGCACCAGGCCCGGCCGGGTGACCCGAACCAGCTCGCCGCGGTTGTTCCACACCTGAGTGGTGGTCGCGCCGGCCGGGGTCGTGGACGAGGTCAGCCGCCCACCGGGGTCGTAGCCGAACGTCCAGGTGCGCGACGCGTCGCCACCAGTCGAGTCCGAGACCGCCTGCCCGGTCAGCCGCCCCACGGCGTCGTACGCGTACGTGGTCACCGCGGTGTGGGTGACTCCGGTGATCGGGTTGACGACACCCGGCGCGGTCCGCGAGGCGGGCAGCGAGACCGCGTTGTACTGCACGGTCGCCGTACCGTAGTTCTCCGTCGCCGACGAGGTGGTGGTGCCCACGATACGGCCCAGGGAGTCATAGGAGTGGACGGTGGTCAGGCCCGCCGGTTCGACGACCTGGGTCAGGTCACCGGCGGCGTCGTAGCCGCGGGTGGTGACCGCGCCGTTGACGTCGGTCGACGTCAGCAACAGACCGGCGGGAATCGTTCTCGGTACCACGCTCGGCGTGAAGACCACGGCGAGTCCCGACCGGAGAACCGGCTGCTGGAAGGAGTGCTGCACGGCCCGGAGCCCGGAGGCTTCCTCCACTCCCGTCGTCGCCGAGCCCCCCTGTTCGTCCGGCACGGCGTCGATGCCGGAGTAGTTCAGCGAGATCTCGCCGTTCTCGGCGAAGACTATCTCCGCGCTGATCCGCTGGGTCGCGTCGTCGAACCGATGCGCGTTGCGCCACTCCACCACGAACTGGCGGTTCGGTGCGGTACCGATGGTCGCGGTGCGCACCGACGCGCTGGCGTCGACCACCAGGTCGTCCCAGAACGCGTACACGGCCGCGTTGGGTTCGTCACCGCTGGGCACTGCCCCGTTGAAGTAGAGCGCTTCACCCGGATCCAGGAAGGTGAAGACGCCGTTGGTCGATACCCACCCGGTCGAATGAGGCTGGCCATGGAACGCGACCGGGAACGGCAGGGTGATCTGCTGAATCTCGTCGTCGCCGGTCAACGCCAGCACCGACTGGTCTGCGGGCACGAACGCCCTGGTCTGTTCGGACTTCGAATAGACGGTACGGTTCCCGCCGCCCGGCTCCGTACCGGTGGAGTAGGTAGACGTCTCCACCGGCGCTACGCTCTGTCCGGCGGGCTTGGGACGGGTGGTCCGCGTTACCCGCCCCGCCGCGTCCAGGTCGAACGTCGTGCGGTACGTCGTGTCGGTCGCGGACGACGAGCGCGGGTCGGCCCGCCAGATCGGTACGTCGTTACGCGGGTCCAGCGGGTCGTTGGGGTTGAGGAAGTACCCGGTGTACTCGGTCGCGCAGTTGCCCGTTGCCCGGCACCTGGTGCGGCCCAGCACGTTGCCCCGCGCGTCGGTGTCGAAGGTCGTGGCGTTGCCGTTGCGATCGGTCATCCTCGACACGAAGCCCGCTGCGTTGTACTCCCAGGTCTGCTGACCGAACGTGTCCTCTATGGACACCAACCGGCCGCCCTGCGTGTCGTCGTACCGGTAGGTCGTCGGCTCGCCCGTGTCCGACGTGACGGTGACGCTCCGACTTCCCTGCTCGGCCACTGGCGACTCGATGCTCCAGACGGTGCCGTGCCGGTCGGTGACGGTCTTGACGCGTCCGGTCGTGTCGTCGTAGCCGACCTGCGTCGCGACGAAGCCGCCCGGCTCGGTCACCTTGACCAACCGGCCGCCGATCGTCGCCGCCGCCCAGTGCGCCCGCACCTGGTCGTCCAGGAGCGAACCGCGGTAGAACGCGAACTCGTCAATCTGACCGGTGAACGGCGTGTAGGTCGTCGTCGACCCGCTGACCGACCGGGCGTTGCCTAGGAACGCGTGCTGGCTCGTACCGTGATGGGGCCAGCCGAACGTGCTTCCTTCCAGCACGCCGTCGACGTAGATGTCGTCGGTGCCTTCGCCCGTGACGAGCACCAGGTGGTGCCATTGCCCGTCGTTCACGCCCGGCTTGATCTCGGTCAACGAGCTGCCCCCGTCGGGGTAGGGCCTGAAGTTGTAGCGAAGCACACCGTCGGTGTGCACGGAGATGCGGTGGCGGACCTGCGTCGAGTTGGTCATCGTCCCGTTCTGCAAGGCGAACAAGGTCCCGGAAGCGCCCGGCGGAGCCTTGAACCACAACTCGTACGTGCACTCGCCACACGAGTTGAAGAAGTTCGTGGGCATGGCGACCGAGGCCGTGGACGCGCCGGTGAACGTCGCCGAAGCGTCCGAGAGTCCCTGGATCGCGCCCGCGCCGCCGAGGGTCACGCCGACGTAGTTGCCGTCCAGCTGGCCGGGCGTGGTGGCCATGAGGTTGCGCGCCACGCTGCCCTCGGTTTCACCGAGCGCCCAGTACGACGCCGGCCCGTCGTTGAGCACCGCGGTGCGGTAGTAGGAGGTCGACGTGTACTCGTAGGCCGTACACGACGCCGCGGACAACGGGCTGCACACCTGGGTCAGTCGGCCGTTCGTGTAGGCGTAGGTCCACGTGGCCGCGGTGCCCGACTCCGGGGTCCAGATCGACACCGCGGTGACTTGCGAGCCCGTCCACGTGATGCGCAGCTCGCGACCGCTGGCCACGTCGACCATCGCGGTGATCTGGTCGTCGTGGTACCGGTACCCCTGGGCCCGGCCGTTGGCGTCGACGAGGAAGAGCAGCCGTCCGGACGAGTCGTACTCCCGCCGCTGGCCGTCGGCGTCGCGCAGGGTCCACCCGGAGGCGGTCCGGACCAGTGTCATGTTCGTGCCCAGCGGCCCGGTGTACGACGTGCCGTCGAGGCTCACGCCGAACCGGAACTGCTGCCCGGAGGCGAGCGTGACCACCGCGTCGTCCGGCAGGTTCCACCGGCGCAGCTCGTCGAGGCGCTGATCCAACGCGCTGGTCCAACCAGCACCGAACGCACCCACCCGGGGATCCTGCGAGTTGTACGTGCGGCGCAGCTCGAGCGCCGGACCGGACGCGCTCACCGAGGCGTCGGTGACCGATGTCGAATAGTTGCCGACCAACGGATTCACACCAGGAGGCTGACCGCCATCCGGTGCGCCGGCGAGGTGGCTGGTCACGTGGGCCTGCGGAACCATCGGCGTGAAGAACATCGGTCCGATCTCCGGACTCGAGGCCTGGGTGTCCGAGACGGTCACGTACCAGAACGAGGCCTTTCCCCAGGACAGCACGCCCATCGGCACCGGCCACGTCGGAGACGTGATCTGGCCCGAGCTCTGGCAACCCACCGGCGCCTGCGGGGTGCCGTTGCAGATGCGGAACGTGAAGCGCTGCGCGCCGGCCGGCGTGTTGTCCGGGTCCCAGTAGTCCGCCCAGAGCGCCGGGAGGAGCGACTCGACGAACCCGTTGTTCGGCGGCCAGTTGCCGCGGATGGTCGGTGCGCCGTTGGCGATGGTGAACGGCACGACGCCGAACGGTACGCCGTACGTGGTGTTGAACGAGGCGCCGGACGGGTTCACCATGTCCACCCGCAGCGTGTAGTTCGCGGCCCCCACGATCGGGTTCACGGTCACCACGACGTCCGCGGACTGGTGCGGGCCGACGTTGTGCGGCATGGCGATCGGCGTACCGGTCTGCACCGTGCCGCCGGACGAGTTGAGTACCCGGAACGCCAGCTTGTAGCCGTTGGTGGGGGTCCACGTCGTCATGCCCCAGTTGGTCACCCGGATCGTGATCCGGCCCGCCGTCGTGGCGGTGACCGGTGGGTCGAACACCGGCTTGGGCAAGGCGTACTTGGCCCCCTGGTCGGAGTAGTTGACGTCGACGAACGGGCGGTTGTTCGTGATGCTCGCGTTCGCGGAGGAGAACCGTTTCCAGCCCCGGCTGTCGGTCGACGACGCGCGTACCGTCAGCCCGTAGTAGGACTCGGTGCGGTGGACCCAGCCCATCACCCGGTCCGCCGGCAGCGGGAAGGACTCCCACGCCCCGCCCGGGCAGTCGTAGTAGCCGTGCGCGAACGTCCGCGACGCCAGCGGATGCGCCGAGTCGTACGACGGCCCGGCCCAGGTCTTCGCGGTCGAGCCGGCCCAGGACTGGGTCACCTTGTACACCGTGACCGGCCGCGCCTGGCACGAGTACGACCAGTACTCCCACAGGTTGAGCGAGGCGCCGTTGATCCACCGGTTGGACAACGACGACATCAGGTCGTTGAAGTGGACGTACGACGCCGACTTCTCGCTTCCGCCGTTGTAGGTACCGACCAGCAGGTCACCTTCGCTGGAGTTGTTGCGGTTGGCGAAGTCCCGGGACGAGACGAACGTGTCGTCGCTTTCCGCGTTGTCGCGGAAGCTCGGATCGACGGTCACCGGGAACACCCGCGCCGGGTCCCGCAACCAGGCCGCGTCCAGGTCGACCCGCAGTGCCCAGCCGGTGCCGTGCTCCACCAGCGAGTACCGCACGTTGTTGGACCGCTCACCGCTGCCCCGGTGCGGGTCCACTGTGGAGTCCACCATGAACCCGGGCGGGACGAATCCGCGTACCGCGCCGGCCGGATCGGTGAACACCACCGTGCCGGCCGCCTCGTCGAGCGAGGGTGTGACTCCGTACAGCGTCAGCGGGAACAGCCACGAGGCCGGCGCACCGGCCGAACCGAGGACGATCTCCTCCTTGACCCCCCGGTCGGTCGCGGTCAGCCTGAGGTTCGCCCCGGCGCGGATTCCGGGGTACGTGACGGTAGGCCCGTTCACCGTCGCCGGTACCGGGGCCGCGTCGGCGACGCCGAACCCGACCCAAGCCTCCTCGCCGAGCGACAGGCCGGCGACCGTGGCGTCGGTGGACCGGTCGGCCATCGAC
>Ga0075430_100004248_pt1 | contig 12107 bp, 9 predicted proteins | sample RhiMetdeltSRZDD4_FD_75294 | JGI IMG/M metagenome (GOLD analysis project Ga0075430, IMG submission 75294) | Populus rhizosphere microbial communities from Tennessee, USA - Rhizosphere MetaG P. deltoides SRZDD4 | ecosystem: Host-associated > Plants > Roots > Rhizosphere > Soil | place: USA... | reverse complement strand
TTGAGCAGCGTGATGCCGTCGGTATCGGGCATCCAGATATCGAGCAGCACCAGGTCCGGGCGGTTCGCCCCGCGCAGCCGCCGCGCGGCGCCGGCGCTGTCGGCGAGCAGCACGCCGTGCCCCTCGTCGGCCAGGATTTCCGAGAGCAGCTCGCGGATGCCGATCTCGTCGTCCACCACCAGGATCTGCGCCATGGCGCCCTCAGGCCGCCTGGGCCAGCGGCAGCAGCACGCTGACCGACGCGCCGCTGTCGGGCCGGTTCTCGATGGCGATGCTGCCGCGGTGCTCGTCGACGATTTTCTTCACGATCGCGAGCCCAAGGCCAGTGCCGCGCGGCTTGGTGGTCACATAGGGCTCGAAGATGCGCGTCATCAATTCCTCGGGAAAGCCGTCGCCGTTGTCGGTCACCGACAGGCGCAGCTTGTCGCCGACCAGTTCGGTGCCCACCTCGATCGCCGGCAGCAGGCGCGGCTCCTTGCGGTTCTCCAGGGCATCCTGGGCGTTCTGCACCAGGTTGTGGATCACCTGGCGGATCTGCGCGGTATCGGCCCATACCGGCGGCAGGCCGGGCGCCAGCCGCGCGGTGATCGGCACGCGCGAGGTTTCATAGAGCGCCAGCACGTCCGTGATCAGCGCATTCAGATCGAGGCCCGCAGGCACCGGCGCCGGCAGCCTCGCGTAGTCGCCGAAATCGTCCACCATGGACTTGAGGGCCGTGACCTGGTTGACGATGGTTTGCGTACTGCGCTTCACCACTTCCGCGTCGTCCGGGGCGAGGCGGCCCTCGAGCTTCATCTCCAGGCGTTCGGCGGAAAGCTGGATCGGCGTGAGCGGGTTCTTGATCTCGTGGGCGAGCCGCCGCGCCACCTCGGCCCATGCGGTAGCGCGCTGCGCCTGGATCAGCTGCGTGATGTCGTCGAACACCAGCACGTAGCCGCCCCCGGTCGCCTCCGGGAGCGCCGCGCCGCGCGCCAGCAGCGTCTTGCCGGTGCCGCGCAAACTGATCTCCTGCTGCCAGGTGCGCTCGCCGTGCTCCAGGAACTGGGCGCGCACGCCGGCGGCAAAAGTCTCCAGCGCCGCGCTCCACGCGGCCAGCGGCCGGCCGGCGTGGGCCTGCAGTTCGTTGCCGAGAATCTCCGCGGCGCCGCGGTTGGAGATCGTCAGCCGCAGCGTGCGGTCGAACACCAGTACGCCGGCCGACAGGTTGGCGAGGATATTCTCCAGCGAGGCGTTCGCCGTCTCCAGGGCGATGCGGTTGCTCTCCACCACCTTGCGCGCCTCGTCGAGCTGGCGCGTCATGGAATTGAACGACTCGGTGAGCACGCCGAGTTCGTCGCGGCTGGTGACCGGCGGCCGCTGCGAAAAGTCGCCGCGCGCCACCGCCTGCGTCGCCTGCGCCAGGTTGGCGAGCGGCGCCGACAGGCGCGCCGACAGGATTGCCGCCAGCGAAACCGCCACGAACAGGCCCATCAGCAGCGCCAGGGTCAGCGTGACGATGTAGATACGCCGCAGGCCCTGGCGCGACAGCGCAAGCTCGCGGTAGTCGCGGTAGGCCGCTTCCACCGCCTCGGCGCTGCGCGCCAGCCCGGCGGGCACCATCTGGCGCAGCTGCAGGAAGCGCGATTCGTCGGCGATCGCCAGGCCGGTCACCGGCAGCACCACGCGCAGGGCCAGCGGTCTGCCCTGCAAGGCGTCGATCGAGGTGTAGCCCCGCGCCGAGCGCGCCTGGCGCAGCATCTGCGCCGTCGGCAGTTCGGGCAGGAACCGGGCGACGTCCTCCGTGGCGCTCGCCACCAGCGTGCCGTTGGCGCCGACCAGCACCGCCTCCTGCACGCCAGCCTGCTCGCGCAGCCGGTTGAGCAGCGCAACCTGCTGCGCCGGCGAGCGTTCGGCGAGCTCGAGCGCCATGGCGCGGCCCTTGGTCTGCATCTCGGCGAGCATGCGGTCGATGGCCGATTGACCGAGGCTGATGCCGCCTTCGAGCGCCGCGTCCACCTTGACGTCGAACCAGGATTCGATGCTCTTGGTGAGGAACTGCACCGATACCGTGTAGACCAGCACGCCCGGCACCACCGCCATCATGGCGAACAGCAGCAGGAAACGCAGCGTCAGGCGCGAGCCGAACGCACGCCCGCGGTAGCGCCGCACGACCCCCGCCAACTGGTAGGCGACCAGCGCGGCGAGCGCGGCGGCGAGCGCCGCGTTCAGGCCGAGCAGCAGCGGATAGTGCTGCGCCAGCATCGTCGAATCCGCCGCGCTGGCCGTCGCCAGCAGGAATATCAGCACCCCGGCGAGCGCCGCGCCGACGATCAGCAGGCTCCTCATCGCGGGCTGCCTTCCTGCGCCTCGCGCGCCTCGGCCGGCGCGGGCGGGGGAGCCGGCGGCGGCGGCGCCGGCGGGGCGAAAATGAAGCGCTTCCAGGGAGACTCCAGGCGCAGTTCCCGGCTGGTGAGCGCGCTCACCTGCAGCGGCCTGGGCAATTGCGCGGTATCCAGGCGCATGCGCACGGCAGCGTCATAGGACGTGCTGCGCAGTGTCGCCGAACGTCCCAGGACCTGCCAGTTGCGCAGCCGGCGCATGACGTCGAGCGCTTCGTCCAGCGTGGCGAAGTTCTGATGCAGGGGCCCGGTGGTCAGTCGGTACTGGCGCGACAGCGCGTGGTACGACAGGCGCAATTGCGTCGCGCGCGACACGGTATGCTCGTCCCACCAGTACCAGCGGGGGCGGGTGAGTTCGAACTCGACCACGAAGTACAGCGGTACGCCGTTGGCCACCGTCTCGTTCAGCCGGGAATTGAACTCGAAGGCGAAATCCGCGCTGAGCAGCAGCCCCTCCTCGGAGGCGGCGAGGCGCGCGTCGAGCACCTCGATGTCGTCGGCGCGAGCGCACAACGAGGCGGCGCAGGCCAGGGCGACGAGGAATCTGGCACAGGTGGCGCTCACCCGCATCGCGCGCCGCGTCAGCCGGCCTTCTCTAGCAGACCGTAGAAAAAACCGTCGTGCTGCGCGCACGGCAGCAATTGCGCCGGGGCGCCGGCCGGCAGCGCGGGGCGCCGTGCCTGCGGCACGCGCGCACAGAAGGCATCCAGCACCATGCCGTTCTCCTCCGGAAACACCGAGCAGGTGACATACAGCAATTTACCACCCGGGGCGAGCACCCCCCAAAGCGCATCGAGAATCGCCGCCTGCCGCCGCGCGAAGGCGGCAACATCGTCGGCGCGGCGCAGCCACTTGATGTCGGGATGGCGGCGCGCGATGCCCGACGCGGTACAGGGAACGTCGGCCAGCACGCGGTCGAACGGCTGCCCGTCCCACCACGATGGCGGGGCCGTGCAGTCCGCGATCTGCACGCGCGCCTCGAGGCCGAGCCGCGCCAATCCGGGCCCGATGCGCGCCGCACGCGCGGCATCGGAGTCGAGCGCGAGCAGGCGAATCTCGGCGCTCTCCAGCAGCTGTGCGCTCTTGCCGCCGGGCGCCGCGCAGGCGTCGAGCACGCGCTGGCCGTCCCGCAGGCCGAGCATCGCCGCGCAGTGCTGCGCGCCGGCGTCCTGCACCGACACCAGGCCCTGGTCGAATCCCGGCAGCCGCTCCACCGGCACCGGCTTGTCCAGCAGCAGGCCGTGCGCGCCTGCCGGGCAGGCGGCGATCCCTGCCTGTGCCAGCTGCTGCAGATAGCTCGGCTGATCGGTGCGCCGCCGGTTGATGCGCAGGCACATCGGCGGGTGCGTATTTCCCGCTTCGAGGATCGCGCCCCAGCGCTCCGGGTAGGCGCGCTGCAGGGAATCGATCCACCACTGCGGATGCTGGTAGCGTGCCTGCGGCTCGGCGGCGATGCGGCGCTCCAGCGCCCCCCTGGACCGCAGGTAGCCGCGCAGCATGCCGTTGACGTAGCCGCGCGCGGGCCACTGCTCCAGCAGCGCGCAGGCACGCACCGCCTGATCGACCACGGTGTACTCGGCATAGCGGCCGCAGTCCAGCGCATACAGCGCGCACCAGAGCAGCGCCTGCACGCGGGGCTCGGGTGCGCCCTTGTGCGACAGCGCCTGCACGATCGCCTGCACGCGCCCGTAGCGCCGCAGGGTGCCGTAGCAAAGGTCGAGCAAGGCACCGCGCCCTGCGCGGCGCTCAAACGCGTCGTCGAGGCTGCGCCCGGCGCCAACGCGCGCCACCGCGCGCGCCGCTTCGGCAAGCGCCGGCGCGAGATCCGCGTTGCGCTTCATTGCAGGCGCTCGCCTGCGTCGATCGCGCAACCGCGCAGGAACGCGTCGGCGCCGAGCCGCCGTCCCCCCGCGCGCTGCAACTCCAGAATGCGCAGTGCTCCCTTGCCGCAGGCGACCAGTATCCCGGAGGGCCCCGACTCCAGCACGGTTCCGGGCTTTCCGCCGGCGGCATCGGCCGTCGCACGCCAGATCTTGAGCGCCTCGCCGCGCCAGGGAGCCGCCGCGCCCGGCCAAGGGCGCAGCGCCCGCACCAGGCGCTCCACCTCGACCACGGGGGCCTGCCAGTCGATCAATGCCTCGCGCTTGTCGATCTTGCGCGCATAGGTCGCCCCGTCCTCGGGCTGCGGCACCGCGCGGGCGCGTCCCGCGGCGACCTCCGCCAGCGCGGCGACGATCATGCGGGCGCCCAGAGCGGCGAGCTTGTCGTGCAGCGTCTGCGCGTCGTCTTGCGTGTCGATGGCAATGCGCTGCCGCGCAAGCACCGGGCCGGTATCGAGGCCCGCGTCCATGCGCATGATGGAAATGCCGGTTTCACGGTCGCCGGCGATCAGGGCGCGCTGGATCGGCGCGGCGCCGCGCCATCGCGGCAGCAGCGAGGCGTGGATGTTCAGGGCTCCCTGGGGCGCGACGTCCAGCACCGCCCGCGGCAGGAGAAGGCCGTATGCGGCGACCACCAGGGCGTCGGGCTCTGCCGCGCGGATCCGCTCCAGCGCAGCGGGCTCGCGCAGGGCCGCGGGCTGGAATACTTCGATGCCGCGAGCAAGCGCCAGTTGCTTGACGGCGCTGGGGGACGCGCGCATGCCGCGCCCCGCCGGGCGGTCCGGTTGCGTCAGCACCAGGGATACCGCGTGGCCGGCATCGAGCAGCGCGCTCAGCGCGCGCTCGGCGAATTCAGGGGTGCCCGCGAAAACTAGGCGCAGGAAGGCTTAGGCAGTCTTGCGCAGCTGCTTGGCGAGCTTGGCGCGAACGCGCTGCTGCTTGAGCTGCGAGAGATACTCGACGAACACCTTGCCTTTGAGGTGATCCATTTCGTGCTGGATGCACACCGCCAGCAGGCCCTGGGCCTCGAGCGTGAACGGCTTTCCGCTCGGATCGCAGGCGCGCACCCGCACGCGCTCGGCGCGCTCCACGACGTCGTACACGCCGGGCACCGACAGGCAGCCTTCCTCGATGTCCGAAATTCCGGAAGCATCGACGATCTCCGGATTCACCAGGACCACCAGGGAATCATGGCGCTCGGAGACATCGAGCACGATAACCTGCTTGTGCACGTCGACCTGCGTGGCGGCCAGGCCCACGCCGGGCGCCGCATACATGGTTTCCGCCATGTCGCGCACCAGCTTCCTCAGCGGCTCGTCGAATACGGTTACGGGAGAGGCGACCTTGTGGAGCCGGCCATCAGGGTAGCGGAGGATATTCAGTAGGGACATCGGATTGGCAAATAGTGTTGCAAATTGAACTGATTAGATGCAGAATCTAAGGCAGCAGATAAACAATGTGCCGTTTGTGCTAAATTTAGCTGGCCAATGGACTTTTCAAGGCAGCCCGGGGACATGGACAAGGTTCGGGGGCACCATGCACGACCAATTGCGTAAGTCTATCACAGCGCTCGTTTTTGTCGTATCCGGCCTGGCCGCCGGGGCGGCCTTTGCGCAGGTTCCGGCAACCCCGATTGCGTTCAAGCAGGACGCCCCCGATCGCTACGTCGTGGTGCGGGGCGACACCCTTTGGGGCATCTCCGAGCGTTTCACCGATTCGCCGTGGCGCTGGCCCGAAATCTGGAACTTCAACCGCGAGCAGATCAGAAACCCGCACTGGATCTACCCCGGCGACGTGATCGTGCTGGACCGGGTCAGCGGCAAGCTGTCCATCGCGGGCGCGGACGGCGGCCCCGGCGCGGGCGCCGGTGCGGGCGCCGGTGCGGGCGCGGACGGAGGCCCCGGCGCGGCTGGTGCGGGCGACGCGCGGCGCGGTCTCGGCGCCGGCGGTGTCGTCGGCACGGTCAAACTCTCGCCGCGCCTGCGCGCCGAGTCGACCGCGCGCGACGCCATCCCGAGCATTCCCGCCAATGCGATCGAGCCTTTCCTGTCGCGCCCCTTGGTGATCGAGCCCGACGGCCTGGATAACGCGCCGACCATCATCGCCACGCAGGAGAACCGCGTCATCATCGAAGCGGGAAACCAGGCCTACGTGCGGGGCATCGGCAATTCGAAGGAAGAGAACTGGTTCGTCTATCGCCGCGGCAGGCCGCTCGTCGACCCGGATACGAATCTCACGCTGGGATACGAGGCCATCTACCTCGGCACGGCGCGCCTCACCCGCGCCGGAGACCCTGCGATCGTGCAGCTGACGACCGTCACGCAGGAAGTCGGCACCGGCGACAAGCTGGTCCCGGTAGGCATGCCGGAAGTGCCGAAATACGCGCCGCATGCCCCGGCCGTATTCATGCAGGGCAGGGTGATGAGCATCTACGGCGGCCTGGGAAAGGTCGGCGAGTCCGGACCGCAATCCATCATCACGCTGAATCGGGGCCGCTCCGACGGCGTGGAAGTGGGCCATGTCTTCGCGCTGTACCGCCCCGGCCCGGTAATCGCCGACGCCTCCAAGGCGACGGGGGGCGCGCCGGCGACCTTCAAGCTTCCCGACGAGCGCTACGGGCTCGCATTCGTGTTTCGCCTCTATGACCGGGTCTCCTACGCTTTGGTGATGCGCATATCCAGGCCGGTAAGACCGCTGGATGTCGTTCAGACCCCCTGACCTGAACTGCGGGGGACAGTCCCTCCGCACCTTGCCTCCGGGATGACGCAAGATCCCGGGCTGGCAAGCTGGTTGCAACTCACGCTCACGCCCGGGCTCGGCGCCGCCGCAATACGCGGCCTGCTGCAGCAGTTCGGCCTGCCCGAGAAGGTGCTCGGCGCCACGCGCGCGCAACTGGAGCGCGCCGCCGGTCCCGCAGCGGCGCAGCTGCTGCGACCCGAAGGCATAGCCCCGGCGATCGAACGCAGCCTGCGCTGGGCGGAGGAACCCGGACACGCCATCATCACGCTCGCCGACGCGGAATATCCCAGGCTGTTGCTGGAAATCCAGGATCCGCCGCCGCTGCTGTACGCAATCGGCCAGCCGGCCCTGCTGCAGCGTCCCGCGCTCGCCGTGGTGGGCAGCCGCAATGCGACGACCCAGGGCGCGCGCAACGCCGAGCAGTTCGCCCGGGCGTTCAGTGACGCCGGGTTGACCATCGTGTCGGGACTGGCGCTCGGCATCGACGCGGCCGCGCATCGCGGCGGACTGGCGGGCGCCGGTTCGACCATTGCGGTGCTGGGCACCGGAGTCGACCAGGTCTACCCGCGGCAAAACGCCGCGCTGGCGCAACACATCGCCGAAGCCGGCCTGCTGCTCTCGGAATTTCCCCTTGGCACGCCGGGCGCGGCGCACCACTTCCCGCGCCGCAACCGCCTGATCAGCGGACTCGCGCAAGGCTGTCTGGTGGTCGAGGCCGCCCTCGCCTCCGGCTCGCTCATCACCGCACGCGCGGCGGCCGAGCAGGGGCGCGAGGTGTTCGCGCTGCCGGGATCGATCCACTCGCCCCTGTCCAAGGGTTGCCACGCCCTCATCAAGCAGGGCGCCAAGCTGGTCGAATCCGCCGACGATGTGCTGGCCGAGCTCACCGCCTTCCGGCGCAGCGGATACGCCTCCACGCGCGCGGCGAGCGCGGCGCCGGAGGATGAACCACTGCTGGTGCAGATGGGGTTCGATCCCGTGGACGTGGATACGCTGTGCGCGCGGTCCGGGTTGGCGGCGAAGCAGGTGGCGGCGGAATTGCTGCGGCTCGAGCTGGCGGGGCAGGTCGCCGCGCTGCCGGGCGGGATGTACCAACGGCTTGCCTGAACCTCAACCGGGAGAACAAGAACATGTTCGATGTCCTCGTCTACCTGTACGCGAACTGCCACCAAGCCGACGTGTCGCACGACCCGGACAGGGTGGCGCGCAAGCTCTCGGCGGCAGGGTTCGAGGAGGCGGAGATCAGCGCCGCGCTGCACTGGTTCGCCGGCGTGGTACGCGCGCCGCAGCGTTCACTCGCCCCGCTGCCCGACCGGGGCCGGGCGTTCCGCGCCTTCGCACCCAAGGAATTGGCCAAGCTCGACGTCGAGTGCCGCGGCTTCCTGCTTGCCCTGGAGCAGTCGGGAATCCTCACGCCGCAGCAGCGCGAGCACATCATCGAACGCGCGCTCGCGACCGCGGACGAGGCGCTGGCCCTCGAGCAATTCAAGCTGATCGTGCTGATGGTGCTGTGGAACCAGCATGCCCCGTCCAGCCAACTGGTGGCGGCCGAATTGATGACGGCGCCGGGCGCCAGGCCGCCGAACTGAGCGCCGCGCGCGCGCCGCGGTTGTAAAAGCGCGATCTTTGCGGGTATCCTCTGCGGCCTTTCGCGCCGCATGAGCAAGAATCTGATCATTGCCGAGAAGCCTTCCGTCGCCGCGGACATCGCGCGCGCGCTGGGCGGCTTCACGCGCAAGGGCGATTACTTCGAAAGCGACGAGTATGTCCTGTCGTCTGCCGTCGGCCATCTGCTCGAGCTCTCCCTGCCGCCGGACCACGACGTCAAGCGCGGCAAATGGTCGTTCGCCAACCTGCCGGTCATCCCCCCACATTTCGAGCTGGCGCCGATCGAGCGGGGCGCCGAGCGGCTCAACCTGCTGCTGCGCCTGCTCAAGCGCAAGGACGTTGTCGGGTTGATCAATGCCTGCGACGCGGGCCGCGAGGGCGAACTGATCTTCCGCTATATCGTGCAGTACGCGCGCAGCAAGAAATCGATCCGGCGCCTGTGGCTGCAGTCGATGACCACCGCCTCGATTCGCGACGGCTTCGACCGGCTGCGCGCCGACAAGGAGCTGCTGCCGCTCGCCGATGCCGCCAAGAGCCGCTCGGAGGCCGATTGGCTGATGGGCATCAACGGCACGCGCGCCATGACCGCGTTCAATTCCAGGGAAGGCGGCTTCTACCTCACCACCGTGGGCCGCGTACAGACGCCGACCCTGGCCATCCTGGTGGAGCGCGAGGAGCGCATTCGCGAGTTCAAGGCGCGCGACTACTGGGAAGTGCATGCACGCTTCGGCGCCAAGGCCGGCGAGTATGCGGGCCGCTGGTTTGACCCCGGCTTCAAGAAGGACGACGACGGCGAGCGCAAGCCCGAGCGGTTGTGGCAGGCGGCTGCGGCCGACGCGATCGCCGCGGACTGCCGCGGCAGGCCCGGCACGGTCAGCGAGGAAACCAAACCGACCACGCAGGCCTCGCCCCTGCTGTTCGACCTGACCAGCCTGCAACGCGAGGCGAACGGGCGCTTCGGCTTCTCGGCGCGGGGCACGCTGGCCCTGGCGCAGTCGCTTTACGAGCGCCACAAGGTGCTCACCTATCCGCGGACGGACGCGCGCGCGCTGCCGGAAGATTACCTCGGCACGGTGCAGAAGGCGATGGACATGCTCGCCGCCGACCGCGAGTACGCGCCGTTCGCCAAGATGGTGCTGAAGAACGGCTGGGTAAAACCCAACCGCCGCATCTTCGACAACAGCAAGATCTCTGACCACTTCGCCATCATTCCCACGCTGCAGGCGCCCAAGAACCTGAACGAGGCCGAGCGCAAGCTCTACGACCTGGTGGTGCGGCGCTTCCTCGCCGTGTTCCACCCGTCGGCCGAATTCCTGCAGACCACGCGCATCACCGCGGTGGGGGAGCATCGCTTCAAGACGGAAGGCAAGGTCCTGACGAGCCCGGGCTGGCTGGCGGTCTACGGCCGCGCCACGGAAGGCGAGAACGAGAACCTGCCGCCGGTGGGCGCAGGGGAGAAGGTCAAGACGCTGGAGGCGGCGAGCGCCGCCCAGCAGACCAAGCCGCCGGCGCGGTACAGCGAAGCCACGCTGCTGTCGGCCATGGAAGGCGCCGGCAAGCTGGTGGAGGACGACGAGCTGCGCGAGGCCATGGAGGCCAAGGGCCTGGGCACGCCGGCGACGCGGGCGGCGATCATCGAGGGGCTGATCCGCGAGGAGTACGTGCACCGCAATGGCAGGGAGCTGGTGCCGACGCCCAAGGCGTTCTCGTTGATGTTCGCCCTGCACATGCTCGGCATCGTCGAACTCGCCTCGCCGGAGCTGACGGGCGAATGGGAGCACAAGCTGCGGCTGATCGAGCAGGGCAAGCTGACGCGCGCGGCGTTCATGAAGGAGATCTGGGCGCTGGTCAAGAACACCGTCGAGATCATCAAGCACGGCGAGATCCCGGACACCGTCTACGCGACGGTGCCGGCGCCTTGCCCGAAATGCGGCGGCAGCGTGCAGGAGAATTACCGCAAGTTCCAGTGCCAGAAATGCGACTTCTCGCTCTGGAAGGTGACCTCGGGGCGCGAGTGGTCGCCCGAGGAGGTGGCCGAGCTGATCACCAAGCGCCACATCGGGCCGCTGACCGGGTTTCGCAGCCGCATGGGCAAGCCGTTTGCCGCGGTGATGAAGCTCAACGACGAATTCCGCACCGAGTTCGACTTCGGCCAGGGCAGCGGCGCCGACGGCGAGGCGGCGCCCGACTTCAGCAGCGTGGAACGCCTTGGCGACTGCCCGAAGTGCGGCTCAGGCGTGTACGAGCACGGCATGGCCTACGTCTGCGAGAAGTCGCTGGGCGCGCAGCGCAGCTGCGATTTCCGTACCGGCAAGATCATCCTGCAGCAGCCGATCGAGCAGGCGCAGCTGCGCAGGCTGCTGGCCAGCGGCCGCACCGAACTGCTGCCGCGGTTCATCTCCAAGAAGGGACGCCCGTTCAAGGCCTACCTGGTGAAGACTCCCGGCGGCAAGATCGGCTTCGAATTCCAGCCGCGCGCGCCCAAGCCAGGGGCGCCGGCCAGGCCGGCCGGCGCACCCCGTGCCGAGGTCACGCCGATCAAGAAAGCCTCCGCCGCGCGCAGCGCCGCCGCGCCGGCCAGCGTCAAACGTCCAGGTTCCGCACGCCGAGGGCGTTCGACTCGATAAACGCGCGCCGCGGCTCGACCTCGTCGCCCATCAGCTTGGTGAAAATCTCGTCGGCGGCGATGCCGTCGTCGATCTGCACCCGCAGCAGGCGGCGCGTGCCCGGGTCCATGGTGGTGTCCCACAATTGCGTGGGATTCATCTCGCCCAGCCCCTTGTAGCGCTGCAGGCTCATCGATTTCTGCACTTCGGCGAGCAGCCATTGCATGGCTTCGGTGAAGTCCCTCACCGGCTGCTTGCGCTCTCCGCGCTGCACGAACGCGCCGACCCCGACCAGCCCGCGCAGCGTCTCGGCGGTGGAGCGGATCTGCGCGTAGTCGCCGGAATGCACGAACTCGGTGTCGATCGCCGTCACGCGCACGTTGCCGTGCCGCGTGCGCTCGATGCGCACCTGATAGCGCTCGGTCTTCGGGTCGAAATGCGAGCTCACGTGCACGCCGTTGCCCGGCATTGCCGACGCCAGGGCTTCGACCGAGGCCTCGGCCAGGTCGCGCCGCGACAAGTCCACCTGCACGCCGCGCAACAGGGCCTGCAGCGCATCGCGATCGACCCAGCGCGACACGCGGTCGATCACCGCCTCGGCGAGCAGGAAGGACTTGGCGAGCTCCGCCAGCGCCTCGCCGCGGATCGGCTCGCGCCGCAGGGCCGGGTGCAGCGCCGCGTCGACCAGCGCCTGCCTGAGCATGTATTCGTTGAGCTCGTGCTCGTCCTTCAGGTAGCGCTCTTCCTTGCCGAGCTTCGCCTTGTACAGGGGCGGCTGCGCGATGTAGATGTGCCCGCGCTCCACCAGTTCCGGCATCTGCCGGTAGAAGAAAGTCAGCAGCAGCGTACGGATGTGGGAGCCGTCCACGTCTGCATCGGTCATGATGATGATGCGG
>Ga0075430_100004239_pt1 | contig 12111 bp, 6 predicted proteins | sample RhiMetdeltSRZDD4_FD_75294 | JGI IMG/M metagenome (GOLD analysis project Ga0075430, IMG submission 75294) | Populus rhizosphere microbial communities from Tennessee, USA - Rhizosphere MetaG P. deltoides SRZDD4 | ecosystem: Host-associated > Plants > Roots > Rhizosphere > Soil | place: USA... | reverse complement strand
CAGCGCCGTTGTCGGTCAGCGCGTACGCCAGGCTGCCTGACGTGGCGATCGTGATGAGATGGCTGTCGCCGAGCAGGTCGCGGTACAGGGCGTGGGATTGACGCAGCAGCGGAATGGCGCCGGCGCCGTCGCCGCTGTACAGCCGCACCAGGGCGATCCCGGCGAGGTCGTAGGCGACCTTCACGTCGCGCTCGCCGGACAGCGCGCGGTGTATCGTGAGCGCTTGATCCAGTGCCTTCTCCGCCTCGGCAAAGTCACCCTTGAGCCGCAGGACCGTACCGACGTTCTGCAGGCTCGCGGCGACGAACGAGTGCTTGTCGCCGAACATCTGCCGATCGAGCGCGAGCGCTTTGCGGACGAGCGAGTCCGCCTCATCGAGCCGCCCCAATTGATTCGCCAGCAGGTTCGCGAGGTTGTTCATGCTGATGGTCACACTCGGGTGCGCGTCGCCTAACGCTTTTCGCTTCGCCGCCAGCGCGCGCCGGTGGTACGACAGCGCGTCCTCGTACCTCCCGCGCATCTGGAGCGTCATCGCGAGGTTCTGCATCGAGCGCGCAGTCGCCGCGTGGCCCTCGCCCAGCCGCGCGAGCTTGATGTGGAGCCCGCGCTGGTGCAGCGACTCCGCCTCGGCGTACGCCCCCTTTCGGAAGCGGAGCAGCCCCAGATTGTTCAGGGCGTCCGAGACCTCAACCGACGAGTCCCCGAAGATCGCCTGGCGAGTCGCGAGCGCCTCACGGTACAGGGGCTCGGCTTCATCGAGCTTCGTCCGCTCCTCGAGGAGCGTCGCGAGGTTCTCGGCCGTCGTCGCCGTTTGAGGGTGGCGGTTGCCGAGCAGGCGGCGACGCTGGTCCAGCGCGCGGCGCAGGAGCAGCTCCGCGTCATCGAGCTTGTCCAGCTTCGTCAGTGTCGTGCCCAGCAAGTCCATGGTCGCGACGACGCTCGTGTCGACCGGCCCGTGGAGGGCGGTGCGTTGTGCGAGGGAGCGCTCGAGGAGCGATGCCGCCTTCTCGTAGAGCCCGAGGCCCGTGTACACGCGTCCAAGCACGCTGCGCAGCTCCGCCTGAACCTCGGGTTGCCCGGAGAGCGTCGAGTCGATCCGAGCGGCGCCGCGGTCGAGCAGCTCGCGCGCGGACACACCACCACCGTCCGGTTCCTTCCATCCGCTCGGATCGGCCATGTCGAACACGCGAACGAGAAAGCGCTCCACCTCCCACGCCTTGCGCGCCTCGACCTCGGCGCGATGACGCAGCACGCGCTCGCGACTGGCCGCTCCCGCGAGACCGAGCGCGAGGAACGAAGCAATGGCGACGCCAACGCGGTGGCGGCCGACGAACTTGGCGACGCGGTGCGAAGCGCTGTCGGCTCTCGCGGCAATGGCGTGCCCGTCGAGGAACCGCTGCAGGTCCTGCGCGAGCGCCGCCGGCGACTGGTAGCGACGCTCGACGTCCTTCTGCAGCGCGGTCATCACGATGAGGTCGAGGTCACCGCGGATGCGACGCTGACGCGATGCGGGCGCCTTGCTCGACGGCTTCGGAGGCATGTGCTCGCAGACGATCCGCTCCAGCTCAGCCGGCGTCTTGCCTCGGACGTCGTACGGGCGCTCGCCGGTCAGCAGGACGTAGAGCAGCACACCTAACGAATACACGTCCGTGGCGGTACTGATCGGCCGCCCGAGGATCTGCTCCGGAGCGGCGAACTCCGGCGTCATCGCCTGCATCTCCGTGCGAGGCGCATCGTCGCTCCCCGGGTCGGCATCGAGCAGCTTCGCGATGCCGAAGTCGAGCAGCTTTACCTGGCCCTCGGGCGTCACGAGGATGTTCGACGGCTTCAGGTCCCGATGAATGATCAGATGCTGGTGCGCGTACGTCACCGCCTCGCACACCCGAGCCACGAGCTCCAGCCGGCGATCGAGCGGCATGTCGCGAGATTCGCAGTACCGGTCGATCGGCTCGCCCTCGACGAGCTCCATCACGAAGTACGGCAGGCCGCCGGGCGTGATTCCGCCGTCGAACAACCGGGAGATTCCCGGATGCGCGAGTCGGGCGAGCAGTCGGCGCTCCTCGATGAATCGCCGAAGGACTCCTGGCGCGGCCTGCTGAATCAGCTTGATGGCAACGCGCTGCTCGAACTGCCCGTCGACGCGCTCGCCCAGGAACACGCGTCCCATGCCGCCGCGCCCGATCTCGTGCATGACGCGGAACGGTCCGATGCGCTCCGGCACCGGGCCGCCGAGCGCCGTCGCGGCTTCGAGAACCGATGACGCGATACGTGCCGCCGGCGCGTCGAGAATACCATCGGAGTTGTACACCCGCAGCAGCTCCAGCACCTCGTCACGCAGGGCGAGGTCACCGTCGCAGGCGCCCGCGACGAACGCCGGTTGTGCGATGAGCGGAAGGTCGACGGCGGCGTCGAAGATGCTGTCGACGCGAGCGGACCGATCGGCAGGCGAAATGCTCACGACCGTTACCTCAGGTGGTTAGGCTGCCCACTGGTCAGGCGAGTCTTCCGTCGAGAGCTCGCGATACAGCCAGCTCTTCGCCTTTGCCCAGTCGCGCTTCACGGTGCGCAAGCCGACGCCGAGCGCTTCGGCGGTCTCTTCCTCGGTCATACCGCCGAAGAAGCGACACTCGACGACCTGCGCCTGGCGCGCGTCGTGGTCCTTGAGCTTCTCGAGCGCGGTATCGATGGCGAGGAGCAGCTCGACCTGGTCGTCGGCGCCCAACTGGATCGCGTCGATGGAGATGCGGCGCAGCTTGCCGCCGCGCTTGAGGCTCCGTTGGCCACGCGCGTGGTCGACGAGGATCCGGCGCATCGCGGTGGCCGCGACCGCCATGAAGTGCGCTCTTCCCGTCCACTCCATGCGCGAGTAGTCGATGAGGCGCATGTACGCTTCGTGGACGAGCGCCGTCGGGCTCAGGGTGTGCCCGGTCGGCTCGTTCCGCAGCTGCTGCTCGGCCAGGCCGCGCAGCTCCTGATAGATCAGCGGGAACACGTTCGCGAGCGCTGATGAGTCCCCTGACCGTGCGCGGATGAGAAGATCGGTGACCGAAGTGGAAGTTTCAGCACGGGCACCGGTCTGTCCGGAATTGCCGATCCAGCTGTTTGTATCGTTGATGGCCGATTGCATGGCTGGTTCCCCGATTGTTTGGCTTCGCCCTATAGGCGTAGTCCATCGGGAAAACGAGCCATAAAGCTATCTCTCTGAGAATTCGCCACTTACGCGGCCGCGACGTCGAGTGGAACACGGAATCTCCCCGCGTTGTGCGTTGACGATGGTCGTGCGATCCGTGGGCGGAAAACGTCGGGAAAACGGGCCATGTGACCACCGCATCGACCGGTGGCCCGATTCGGTGGCCAGCCCCGCCTAACGGCCCGCGGTCAACTCACATCAAAACAGGAGACGTTCAATGCTCGCATTCACATCGCGAGTCGGCCGCTGGCCGCTCGCACTCTCACTCGTGGCGCTCGGCGCCTGTGCCGACGAGCCATCGGCGCCGACGCTCCGCGCCGTACTGACGCCTAACGCCGCCGTCGGCGACGTCTACACCGTCACGAACACCAATGACTCGGGTATCGGTTCTTTGCGCTGGGCGCTCGGCTACGTCACAGGCGGGGAAACCATCCGCTTCGATCCCGGTCTTGCCGGTCAGACGATCCAGGTGGACACGACGCTGACGATCCCGAGGCCGGCAACGATCGAGGGACCCGCGGGCGCCGGGATCACCATCAGCGCTGGAGGTAAGGCACGAGTGTTCGATGTCCCCGGCATGGGAACCGTGACGTTTCGCAATCTGGCGATCACGGGCGGCAAGGGAACCCCCGGTTATGGAGCGATCATGGGCGCGGCGGATGTCGTGCTCGAGAACAGCGCCGTGTATGGGAACCAGGGTGCATACTTCACCGCGATCAGCACACGCTCCGTCCTGCTCATCAACAGCACCGTCAGTGGCAACACCGCGAGCGGCACGCCTGTGTCTGGCGCCGTGCAGGGCTACGTGAAGGTGGAGCTGGTCAACAGCACGATTGCGAACAACGAGGTCGGCGGAATCAACGGCAGTAGCCTCGTGCTCCGCAACTCGATTCTTTCGAAGAACGGCGGTGGGAACTGCCGGAACAGTCTGGATGTGATCACGCGTCATGGGACGAACCTCTCCGACGATGACACGTGCGGCGGCCCGAGCGACATGCTGATCGCCGACCCGAAGCTCGGCGCGCTGGCGGACAACGGCGGCCCGACGAAGACGCTCGCGCTGCTCGCGGGCAGCCCGGCGATCAACGCCGGCACGAACTGCACCGTGCAGGTGGACCAGCGGTACGCGGCGCGTGACGCGCAGTGCGACCTCGGCGCGTACGAGTTCGCGGACTTCACCACCGTCACCGTCACCATCGACCCGACCACCGTCGTCAATCACGCGAACGGATGGGCGACGCTCACCGGTACCGTGAAGTGCTCGCGCGCCGAGACGTTCGAGTTGGCGCTCGAGCTCCATCAGCCGCAGCGCGTTGGCAAGGAGATCGTCGACGTGCACTCGGCCGCTACGGAGCCTGTTGCCTGCACGACGGTCACTCAGCCGTGGAGCGCCTCCATGATGCTGACGGAGGGTTCGTTCCAGAACGGCACCGCGACTGCGACGGCGCAGACGCTCGAGGCGGAGCCGTGGGTGGCGCCCGCGTCGGCGTCCGCTTCCGTCAGGATGTACTGGAGCCGGAAGTAGACTCTGACCCCTCCGGCGTTCGGGCCATGCGCCCGAGACTGGGGATCTGTCTGGTGGGTGCGGCGCTCCTCGTGGGCGCCGCTTTCTTCATCTGGCCGACACCGTCGCGGAGTATTGCATGGCCAGTCGTGGCTCCACATCCACCGTGTGACAGGAGACCACGAAAGTGCTGCACCCTACGGGCTGGCGGCGGACGGTCGCCGTCAAGGCGAGCGAATCGTGCCGGTATCGACCGCAACCCATCGCCGGTCGCGTGACCGCTGTCGCTCGAGGCGGATCGTGTACGCCGTCGCGACCGGGGAGCTTTGCCTTCCCGCACGCTGCGGAACCGGACGATCTCAACCCATGCGTGTCGGAGCGGATGACGACGCGCGTGATCGGCGCGCTCTCGCGGGCGAGCACGCCTGCTGAATCCCGGCCACTTCGGGGACAGGTACCAGTCCGACAATACAGTCGCGGCTCCCGCAGCGGGACAGCTCGACGCTATCGGGGCGCGCCTGCGCGCCGAGCGGTGCGGCGACGATCGCGAGCCGGACGAGTACCCGGAGCATCGCGTCGCGTCGCACGAGGGTCAGCGTGTGTCCGCCAACGTGCTTCTCGTCACGAGTGAGGATCAGCTCAAGGGGTCAGAGTCCAAGGGCATCGTTCCATTGCCGAGGCAATGGAACGATGCCCTTGGACTCTGACCCCTTCCGCCATTCCTATCGTCGCGGGGGCCTAACGAGTTTGATGGACCGCGACGTATCGGCGGGCGTGACCCACGTCGCCGTGTTGGTCGTGCGGGCAGTGGCCGACGCCGCACCGGTCGCGAACACGCCACCATCGAGCGGCTCGATGGCGGCGCTCCAGGGCTGCGCCGTCGTCGAGCACGTGACCGCGAAGGTCCCGCTCCCGCGCACGACGGTCGTGGTCCTGCCCACCTTCTGTGTCTGCTCGAGATCCACGACCACGCCGAACTGGTCGCCCGGGCGCGAGCAACTCACCGTGCCCGTGACGGTCGTGAGCCCGTTCGGTGCACCAGTGACTGCGCTCGCGTCGACCGTGAGCGTCACGACGGTGAAGTTCGTAAACTCGAACGCACCGATGTCGCAGATCGCATCGCGCGGCACGTAACGCTGATCGACGGTCACCATGCAACCCAGAGTACCGTTGAGCGCCGGGCCGCGAGGGTCGAAGCGTATCGTTTGCGTCGGGCCGCCGTTGTCCGCCAGGACCGTGAGCCCGGGATCCGCGATGATCAGCCCCTCGGAGGGTGATCCGCAGCTCGAATCGCCGGCGATGTTCCTGCCGGCCCACACGACACCGGCGACGGAGCCGCAGTCGAGCCCGAAGCCGTTGCCGGCGATGATCGAGTTCTGGACCATCACGTCAGCCCCGCCTCCGGGCGAGCCTACCACCATGCCGATGCCGGGTGCCGGGCTGTTGAACGCGACGGTGCTGTTGAACAGCCTAACGCGGGCCCCGGAACCATAGCTGATTCCCGCAGCGGGCCCGTACCCGGTGTTGTTGCTCACGGTGCTGTTCCGGAGCGTGATGTCGAAGCCGTGAATCGCGCCGCCGTCCCCGGAGTTGTTGCTCACCGTGCTGTGCTCGAGCACCAACGGACCGCCGGTCCAGATGCCGGAGCCCGAGCCGGAGCCTTCGGATCCTCCAGAGATCGTCACATTCCGGAGCGTACCGCCCATCTGTGCGCGAATGACGCGCCCCGAAGCGCTGGTGATGGTGATGCCCTTCGTGGCCGGCCCTTCGATGTTCAGGACCGAGTACGCTTCGAGCGTCGATTCCAGGGCAATGGTGCCACCGGCGATGCTGGGGTCGAACTGGATGACCGACCCGCCATCGGTCTGACTGACTGCCCACAGCAACGAGCCAGGTACGTTGCTGCCGCTCGTGTTGGTGACCAGGATGACGCTGTTGGCGTTGACAGCAGTCGATCGTGCAGCGACGCGTGGTGCGGTGGTCGGCGCGTCGTCGCCGCACGCGGCGACCGTGGTCAATGTGAGCGCGAGTGCCCAGGTGGCCCCGCGCGAAGTGGCTCGATTCATTGTCTGTTTCCTCGGATTGAGATTTTCCTTCAACCCAGAGGCGGACTTCGGCAACGAATCGAGCCACGTCCCGCCGGCGCGTCGCTGGAGGAACGAATCGCGGTCGTCCCGGCAGAGCGATGTCATCCTGAGCGCTGCGAAGGATCCTCATCGTCCCGGGAGACCCCTCGGTCGGGACGACGAAGATCCTTCGCCTGACGGCTCAGGATGACAACCCGCCTGACTGCCCAGGATGACAACCCGGGCTACCCGAGCCCATGCACGCGATCGAAGTAGCCGGGAAGGTCAACGACGATCGGCGGCACCTCCCCGTCCGGCTGCCACTCGAGCGACTCGACAAGAACCTCGGCCGGCGACTCGTCCGGACGCCAGCGCTCGACGGTTCGCTCGTCGACGTCGACGGTCCAGTACTCCGGCACCGCCTTTTCCCTGTAGAGGATGCGCTTGCGACCGCGATCGGTATGTCTCGTCGAGGGCGAGAGTACCTCGACGGCGAGCAGCACGCGACCCACCTCGGTCCACGCCCGCATCGGCGCACCCTTCACGAGCGGCACGACGAAGAGGTCAGGCTGAACGAACTTCCGCGGGCCGTATACGAGGACGTCCGCGGGTGAGATGAGTGCTTCGCCGATCCGATGGCCTCGAACGTAAGGCGCGATCAGCAATGTCAGCTCGAGTACCGCTCGCTGATGTGCGACGCTCGGCGCCGGCGTCACGAACAGCTCGCCGTCGATGACCTCGTAGCGGTTGCTGTCGTCGGGGAGCGCGCGGACCATCTCGACGGTCCATTCCGTGGGCTGGGCTGGCATGGCCATACGATGGGCTCCTCGGCGCCGAGAGAACAAGCGAACATGCGCCGAGGCTGTGGTCGATCGGCCCGTGACGTATCACCACACTACCGCCCGACCGTTCGATGTGATGCGGTCGTCCACCGCGACACCATTCCGTTGAGCGAGCACTGGCAAGGCTGGGCGAAGCCGCATCCCGTTAGGTCCGTACCAGATCCCGCCGCCGGGAGACCTAGCCGAGCGCCGGGCACGCCTTCAATTTCCCGGGTGTCCGGCCGACGACGGCCCGCCACGTGAACCCGGGCCCCGCTCCGTGCCCGAACCGAGCCCTTTCATCGACGCCGTCGCCGAGCGCTATCGTGTCGAGCGTGAGCTCGGGCGCGGTGGCATGGCCACCGTCTACCTCGCGCACGATCTCCGGCACGATCGCCCCGTCGCGATCAAGGTCCTGAACCCGGAGCTCGCCGAGTGGCTCGGCGCCGAGCGTTTCCTGGCGGAGATCCGGACGACCGCGCGACTGCAGCACGCCCACATCCTTCCACTGCTCGACTCCGGCAGTGTGCGTGGACGCGATGCCGACGGCCGCGCCGGACCCAGCTTCCTCTACTACGTGATGCCGCTCGTCACCGGCGGCACGTTGCGCGCACGACTGAACCGCGAGCGGCAGCTGTCCGTGCCGGAGGCGGTTCGCATCGCGCGCGAGGTCGCCGAGGCGCTCGCGCATGCGCACGCGTGCGGCATCGTCCATCGGGACATCAAGCCGGAGAACATTCTCCTCGGCGCCCCATCTCCGGGATCGGCGAGTGCCCCGGCGCTCGTCGCCGACTTCGGCATCGCGCGCTCGCTCGATGCCGCCGAGCGCCTCACGAGTAGCGGCGTCACGCTCGGCACGGCGTCCTACATGAGCCCCGAGCAGGCGACCGCCGAGCGAGACATCGACGGCCGCAGCGACATCTACTCGTTAGGGTGCGTGCTGTACGAGATGCTAGCGGGCGAGCCCCCGTTCACCGGTCCGAACCCACGGTCGATTCTCGCCAAGCAGCTGTCCGACCCGGTGCGCCCGGTGCGGCGCCTTCGCGATGGCGTCCCGCCGCACGTCGACGCGGCGCTTGCGACCGCGTTAGGCCGCACCCCCGCCGACCGGCATCCGGATGCCGAGTCGTTCGCCGCCGCGCTCGCGGGGACCGGTCAGGGTGCCACCGCTGGCTCGGTCGGTGCGGCGGCCGCGGCGCGGGTTGGGGCGCCGGACCGACGCCGGCGCGCGATGGCCACGATGGCCGTGATCGCCGCCGCCGCGGCCGCTGCATGGGCCGTCGTGCCCCGGCCCGATTCCGATGCCGCCACGCTCTCCGTGCGCGTGCAGCGATTCACCACCACGGCTGGCGACACCGCCAACGCCTACCTCGCCGCGACGCTCCAGCAGGACGTTGCCGCCGCACTCACGAGCTCGCGATCGGCGCGGGTATTCGCGATGGACTCGGCGCGGCTTCCGTCGGGGTACGCCGTCGGCGGCGTCGCGGTACGCGGCGACGACTCGGTGGAGATTCGCCTCTCGGTCGCACGTGAGCCCGATGGAGAGTTCGTCGGCCGGCGGTCGGTGAAGACCGCGATCGGACGGGTGCACGAGATCCCCGCGCTCGCGACCGATGCGATTCTCGAGATCGTCGGCCGGCCGCGCGCCGCGACCGTGTCGCAGCGCGCGCCGACGCGCGACTCCATCGCGTACGACCTCTTTCTCAAGGGCCGCTATCAGACCGATCGTCGTACCGAGGCGTCGACCCGGCGCGCGCTCGCCTTGTTTCGCGCGGCCGTCGCGCGGGACTCGTCGTTCGCGGAGGGCTGGGCCGGGCTGACGCGCGCGCTACAGCAGGTGTACCTGCGTGGCTACAGAATCGACATCCCTCGCGATCGCATCCTGTCGGAGCTGTATGACGCAAGCGACCGCGCGCTGGCGGCCGACAGCACGCGCTCGTACGTGTGGATTGCGCGAGGAATCGCGTTGCGGGACCTCGAGCCGAGCTCGCGGCGCAATGCGGTGCTCGCCTACCAGAAGGCCATCGTGCTCGACTCCACGAACGCGGATGCGTGGCATTATGCCGCCGTCGGGTGGATCGACAGCCTCGAGCCGGCGCGTGCGCTTGCGTCGTGGCGGCGCGCTCTCAGCATCGACCCGACGCACCGTCAGGCGCTCGGCTTCCTCGGCCAGTACTACAACTGGATGCGGCAGTACGACAGCGCGTTCGCGTGGGCCGACAGCGGCCGCCGCATCGACCCGACGCACATCCTCATTCGCCAGCAGCTCGCGCACGCGAGCTTCAATCGGGGCGACACGGCAACCGCGGCGGAGAATTATCGGGCGATCGTACAGATCGGGAAGGGCCCGGACGAGGTGATGGGATGGGTCGGCTTGGTGGAGATCGCGGTCCGTAGCGGCGATCGACGGTCCGCCGATACGCTACTCACGCGAGCGCTGGCCCTAGTGGATACGCTGCATCCCGCGTTGCACGACGCGGCGTTCGTCGCCTCGGCGTATGTCACCCGCGGCGACACTGCGCGCGCGGTCGGGTTCCTCGAGCGCTACGCCCCGCGCGCGGACATGCACTTCCAGCTGCACCTGCATTGCGACGTGGGGCTCGACCCGCTGCGCGGGATGCCGAGGTTCAGGGCGTTGCTGGTGCGCGCGTGGAGCGGGTGCCGGTGAGCAAGGCGCGGTGGTCGAGAGCTCGAAACGGGCTCTTGCCACATGTGGCAGGAGCCCGTTCGACAGGTCGCCGATAACGCGACTCAGGCCGCCGGCACTGCGAGCTTGATCGACCGCGACGCCGAGGCCGGCGCCACCCAGGTCGGTGCCTGCCGGGTCGCGGCCGACGCGGTCGCGCTGCCGCCCCTGAACGCACCGGCCGAGGGCGAGACGAGAACGCTCCACGGCGCGTCAGCGGTCGTGCACGCGACGTTCACGACGCCCGTTCCCGCGATGACCGTCTTGTCGGCGCCTCGCTGCTCGACCTGCACCGCGACGGCGAACTGGTCACCTGCCCGCGAGCACCTCGTCGTGCCGGTGATGACGGCGACGCTTCCCGTTGGGTTGAGGGTTGCGACGCGATCGATCGCGAGCGCGACAGTCGTGCGCTCCGTGGACTCGTATGCCCCGACGTCGCACGCGGCATCGCGCGGCTGATATCGCTGGTCGACCGCGACCCCGCACGGGCCCATCGCGTTGAACGCGGGGCTTGCCGCCCCCACGGCGTGCGTCATCGACGGGCCGCCGTTGTCGCGAAGACTCCCGAGCAGTGGATCCGCGATGAGCATGACGGTCGAATCGCCGCAGCTGAAGTCGGTCGCGATGTTCGTTCCCCACCACTGCAGTTTTTCGGTGAACGCGCAGTTGCGGGCCGGCAGCGTGCCGTTATGCGCGACGATCGAGTTGCTCAGCGTGGCGAAGTCGATGTCCGAGAACGCGATCCCGCCCTGGTTGTTGTACGCGATCGTGCTATTCTGGATCGAGGACGCACCTCCGACGCGGATCGCGGCGCCGAGGTACTCGGTCGAAGCGTTGCCACTGACCGTACTGTTGAAGAGCGTGACTGTGGTGTAGGGAAGTGAGAAAATGGCGGCCGCGGCCGGTGCTTCGTTCCCCCACACGGTGACGTGCTGGAGGGCGAGAGACTCCGCGGTGCGGATGCCCGCTCCGCCGTCGGTCGAAAGCTTGCCGCCTGTGATGTTGAGGTTGCGGAGCGTCGTCGTCTCCGAGCTGGAATTGTTGACCGGGATGTCGATGACGCGCCCGCGCCCGCCCGCGCTCAACGTCACACCCTTGTCGGCGGGTCCCTCGATCTTGACGGCGTTCGTGATGACGAGCGTCGAGTCGAGCGTGATGGTCGCGCCGGCCAGGCGCGCGTCGAATCGAATGATCTCGCCGCCAGTCGCCTGCGCAACGGCCCAGCGGAGCGTGCCTTCCTCCGTTCCGCCTCGCGAGCTCGTCACGGTGATGACGTCGCCGGTCGCCATGTTCGGCGTGCTCGGCCGCGCGACCGGGGCGGTAATGCGGTGCTCGTCATCGGCGCAGGCGCCGAGCGCAGCGAGCGAAGATGCGATGAGCGCGAGCGGCCAGCGGCCGGCCCGCGACAGGAATCGAGACATGTGTGCTATCCTCGTGAGCGTCTAGTTGGGTTGGGAGGCTGAGCCCCCTAGGCGTGCCACGAGGGTAAACCGAGCCACGGTGCCATGGTCGTCAGGGCGCCGCCGCTCGACTCGGCGGCTCGGCACCGGCCTGGTGCAGCGGACATGGGCCCCCCGCGCCAGGCCGCATTGCGGCCCCTCTCTATGGTATGGTCGCGTGCGAGCGCGTTACCGGATCGACGAACCGAAGCGGAACCGGAGAGCCCGATCGTACAGAGGCGTCTTTCGAACTTCGATCGGATGCTCCCATTCGTCTTTCGCCGGAAGATCCCGAGCCTCCAGCAGCCCGAACCCGATGAGCGGCTGGACGACCCGTGCACTGAACGCCCATTCGCGACGCTCCCTGTCGGAAAGCAGGGGGGTGTCCAGGGGCGGGTCCCACGC
>Ga0075430_100004238_pt1 | contig 12113 bp, 11 predicted proteins | sample RhiMetdeltSRZDD4_FD_75294 | JGI IMG/M metagenome (GOLD analysis project Ga0075430, IMG submission 75294) | Populus rhizosphere microbial communities from Tennessee, USA - Rhizosphere MetaG P. deltoides SRZDD4 | ecosystem: Host-associated > Plants > Roots > Rhizosphere > Soil | place: USA... | reverse complement strand
TAATCCTCCTCGCCGGCGATTTGGCGCTGCTGCTTGTCGAAAGCTCGCTGCTGAGTGAGACGCCGCTCCACGCGCTGATGCACGAATGATTCGTAGCCGCCGACGTACACTGTCGTCGTGTAGTTCTCGACGTGCAGCGTGTGATCGATCACGTTCGCGAGAAATGCGCGATCATGACTGATGAGAAGCACTGTGGCATTCGTATCGCGGAGGTAGGTCTCCAGCCAGTCCGTCGTTTCGAGATCCAGGTGGTTCGTGGGCTCGTCGAGCAGGAGCACGTCCGCCGGCGCTACCAATTGACGTGCCAATCCGACGCGGCCGCGTTCTCCTCCGCTGAGAGTGTCGAGTTGCTTGGATCTTGCTTCGGTGGGATCGAATCCCAGTCCGTGAAGTACGGCGTCGACACGCGCTGTCACCTCGTATCCACCCTCGCGCTCAAATCGCTCGAGGTCGCGCGCATAACGATCGAGCATCTGTGGTGTCGATGACTCGCCGAGCTCGCCGATTTGCGTCGATTGCTCGCTCAGCGAGCGCTCGAGCGTCAGCAGGTGCTCGAATGCGCCAGCGACGGCCTGCCATACCGTCGTCGCGTCGCCAAAGTCTCGGTGTTGCTCGAGCAGCGTTATGCGCGTACCGGGCGCACGCACGACCGCTCCCCGCGTCGGCTGCAACGCCCCGGTGATGAGATTGAACAGCGTCGTCTTGCCGGTCCCATTGCGGCCGACAATCCCCCACTTTTCACCCGCAGTCACCGTGAATGTCACGTCACGCAGTATCGTCGTGTCGCCGAACTCCACCACTACTCCGGACAACGCAATCTGTGTCATTGCGATTACGCTTGGAGCCACGAGCGCCACTCGTCTTCTGCGAGCCCGATCGTCAGACGGTTGGCAGAACGCGTAAGTGGCATACGGAGCAAGAATGGTTCGGTGGCAAGCTTGTCGAGCCATCGATCATCGGTGTATCTCGCATGTGCGAGACCGAGCTCCTGGTAGCGCTTGGACTCCCGATCGATGAGGGCGGCCACACCAAACTTCTGAGCAAAGCGCTTGAGCTCGCCGAGTGATGCGGCCCGGTCCGCGAGATCGACGAAATGTGTCTTGACGCGTCGTTCCGCGAAGAAACGAAGCGCCTTCCGGGTGTCAGCGTTTTTCTTGTATCCGAAAACTTGGACTTCCACGAATCGATGAGCGGTCCTGCTACGAGAGACGGCGTGACTGGGCAATGACATCGGGCGACGCGAAATCTACCGCTGTGGCGGATCGCACCTACTCCCCATCGTGGTGGCTTCCCGGACCGCACGCACGGACGATGTGGGGCCGATTTTTTCGGCGTACTCCGCCCATTCCGACCCGAATGGAGCGCTGGGACACGGAAGACGGCGACTTCCTCGATATCGTTCGGCTTGATGCACCTCGAGGGCAACCACATCTGGTAATGCTGCACGGACTCGAGGGCACTCCGCGTTCTCATTACGCCCGCGGCCTGTTCCTCGAAGCGGCCCGTCGTGGATGGTCGGCGGATCTCCTCATCTTCCGCGGATGCGGCCCCGAGCCCAATCGGAAAGCCCGTTTCTATCACTCGGGTGAGACCGGAGACATCGCTGCAGTTGCGCGACGCTTGCTTGCCGATGATCCCGCCGCGCCGTTCGTGTTCGTGGGTGTCTCCCTTGGGGGCAATGTCTTGCTCAAATGGCTCGGCGAGCTTGCCGAGACGGTCCCTGAGCGAGTTGTCGCCGCTGCGGCCGTCTCGGTGCCCTTCGACCTCGCTCGTGCCGCACGACACATCGAGAGCGGCTTCTCACGCGTCTATCAGCGCCATTTCCTCAAATCGCTGCGTCGAAAAGCGCTCTCGAAGCTCGACCTGTTTCCGGATATCATGTCGCGGGATCGAGTCGAAGCGGCACACACGCTCTTCGATTTCGACGATGCCGTTACCGCGCCCGTGCATGGCTTTGCCGGCGCCGCCGATTACTACGCCCGGTCAAGCTCGATCCACTTCCTGCGAACGATTTCGGTACCCACGTTGCTCCTGAGCGCCAAGGATGATCCGTTTCTGCCCAGGCAAGTGCTGGATGAGGTCCGAGACGTCGCGCGATCCAACCAGCATATCGTCATTGAGTTCCCAAGGGCCGGGGGACATGTCGGTTTCGTCTCGGGTCAAAACCCGTTTCGCCCGTTCTACTACGCGGAGTGGCGTGCTGCCGAGTTTCTCGAGCGAGCGGTGACCGCTTACCGTCGTCGAAAGGGCGCGTTACGATCAGGCGACGCGCGGAACAGCGATAACGTTCACAACGGCGGACGACGATAGCGATGCAGCTTCTCTACCTTGCGACCTTTCTCACCGGTTTGTTGCTCGGCGTGTATGCGATGATTCGAGGTGTCGAGCGCATCGGGACGCCAGGTCGAACTCCGGAGCTCGACGCGCTTGGCCGACCGACCGGCGCTGCACGAATGGCCCTTAGCGCGCCGACCGCCGGGGCTTTCGCTACTGTCCTCGGGGTTACCGGGTATCTGTTGTGGCGCTACACGACGCTGGCCTCCGGGGTCCAGCTTGCTGTGGCGGTTGGCGCTGCACTGATTGCAACCGTTGCCGCCGCACGTGCTGTCTCGTACTGGGCAACCCAAGCGGCCGAGCACGATATCGTGGATGAGCGCTATTTACTGCAGGGGCATCCGGCGCAGGTCGTTTCGCCAATCCTCGCCGATCTCCCCGGTGAGATCGCGTACGTAGTCGGCGGAAAGCGGTATGGTGTTACGGCCGAGAGCCTGGATGGCACACCTGTCGCTGCTGGTACCGAGGTCATCATCGACAGGGTCGAAAAGGGCGTGGCGTACGTCGAGCCCTGGATACAGGTCGAACAGCGTCTCTAGGCGCGGACGAGATGGTGAGGCAGCCGGATTCACCCTTTATCGGCTGGCTGGTGGCAGGAGGTGGCATAATGTCGGACGCGGCGATCTTTGCAGTTGTCTTCATCTCGATCTTCGTGCTGCGCGTTATCGCCGCGACGGTCGTGTTCTTTTGGATCTTGCCACAAACCGATAGGTGTCTCAACTGCAACGCCGTCACGATCAGGTTGCAGTCCCGCGGCATCGCGCGCTGGATGCCGTGGTTCCGGTCGAGCTGGTGCCTCACGTGTGGCTGGCACGGAATGCTGCGACACGGTCCGGCTACGCCGACGACGACCCCCGCGGACTGCCCTAACGCGACATCCGTGAGATCGGCGCAGCCGTGATCGACGCCTACGGGATCCTAGCCACCGGCGACGTACAGCCGAAGCCACTGGGGCCAGTTTCCACTGAGTTCGAAGAAGTCATCGAAGTAGACCAGCCCGACCTGTTCCAGCTCCTCGAACAAGTCCCGTAGTCCCGAGTCATCCGGCAAGGGTCCGATCGCAACCAGCTGACCATCCACGCTGAACTCGTCAGGCGTGAGGTTCAACCGTTCGTCGATTGCGGCACGCGTGACTCCCGCTCGCTCGTACGCATCGCGGCGGATGAACAGCATCGCTTGACCTGCGGGGATCTCTCGTGCCATCCGGCCGGCTCCTTCAGAAACGCATTGAGAGGTGGTCGCTGCTCGCGGAAGATATTCGCTCCCTCCGCGGCCGACGCATCGGTAGGTTTTGATCATGCCATCTGCCGCCCCCTTCGGCCCATTCGAAGAACAATTCGACGTTCTCGTCGTCGGCGCCGGCCACGCTGGTACAGAGGCCGCCGTTGCTGCGGCACGGTTGGGGGCGCGCGTGGGACTCGTGACCAGCGCGCTCGAGAGCATTGGACAGATGTCGTGCAACCCTGCGATTGGTGGAGTTGCGAAGGGAACCGTGGTTCGAGAAGTCGATGCCCTCGGTGGCATCATGGGCCGCGCGACCGATATGGCGACGCTGCAGTTTCGCATGCTCAATCGCGGAAAGGGCGCCGCTGTGTGGGCGCCACGGGCGCAGTGTGACCGTGGGCTTTATCGTCGCGCGGTTCGAACGTTGTTGGAACAGCACCAATCGCTCCGGTGCGTTCAGGGCACCGTTGCTCGCCTAGTCCTCGATTCGGAAGCGCAGACGGTTCACGGCGTAGAGACGCTCGAGGGGCGTCGATTCGGGGCACACGCCGTAGTGATCACCACAGGAACGTTCCTCCGCGGTCGCATTCATATCGGTACCGGAACTCGGATCTCCGGAGGGCGCGCCGGCGAAGCGTCGTCAGTTCACTTGGCGGAGCAGCTGGAGATGGCTGGTCTGACGGTCGCGAGGTTTAAAACCGGGACGCCTCCCCGTATTGACGGTCGCTCGGTGGACTACACGGTACTCGAGCGTCAGGAGAGCGAGCTCGCTCAGTTTGGGTATCAATGGTCCCACTTCTGGGATCGCGATGACGCCCAGTCGGCATACCGCGCGCCCCTTCCTCAACGGGCGTGTTGGATCACGTTTCTTGATAGTCGTGGAAAACAACTGATCATTGATAATCTGTCGGCATCTGCGATGTATGGTGGCGCGATAGAGTCGCGTGGCCCGCGTTATTGTCCATCTGTCGAGGATAAGGTTGTCAAGTTTCCGGACGCACAGCGGCATCAAATTTTCCTTGAGCCTGAGGGACTGGACACTACAGAGCTGTATGTAAACGGACTATCCACGTCCCTGCCGGCCGCAGTTCAGCTTGAGGTGCTCCGGACTATTCCAGGCCTCTCCGATGCCCAGATGACGCGCGCCGGCTATGCCATCGAGTACGACTTCTTCCCACCGACTCAGCTGCATCCGTCATTCGAAGTCAAAGCGCTTCGCGGTCTTTTTTTCGCCGGCCAGATCAATGGAACCACCGGATACGAAGAGGCCGCAGGCCAGGGCACCGTCGCGGGTCTGAATGCGGGCTGCGCAGCCTTGGGACGCCCTCCGGTGATCCTCGGACGCCAGACGTCGTACATCGGCGTCCTGGCCGATGATCTCGTAACCCGAGGCGTCGATGAGCCCTATCGACTGTTCACTTCGCGCTCGGAATTCAGGCTGACGGTACGCCAGGACAATGCGTTGCGGCGGTTGGCACCTGTCGGCTTCGAGCTCGGGCTGTACTCCGCCATCGAGAAGGCAACGATTGACCGTCGATTCGCGGCTGAAGATGAAGCACTGAGCGTCGCACAGTCGACGAGCGTTCGTCCGGAAGCTGTCGCCTTCCTCCTCGGCGCAGCCGAAAGCACGCCGCTGCCCCACGCCATGCGAATATCCGAGGTCGTAAAGCGAAACGGTGTATCGTTATCTGACCTGTTCGCGGCAGCGGGTGTCGGACGCGCCTTGGACCCGGATGCGCTGACTACGACGGAGTTGGAGCTCAAGTACCACGGGTATTTCGAGCGTGAGCGTGTTCAGGCGGACAAGATCCGGCGTATGGGCGAATTCGCGTTGGACGACTCACTCTCCTACACGGAGATGAAGTCGCTCTCGACTGAGGCGAGGCAAAAGCTCTCGGCTATCCGTCCTCGCACGCTCGCCCAGGCATCTCGAATTTCGGGGATCAGCGCGAGCGATCTCCAGAACCTCGTAATTGAAGTCGAGCGACAACGCCGAGTTGCGGCGCGGAACGCAGCCGCGTCCTAGACCGTTGGTGTTTGGCCGGCGGTGATTCAAGCCGTCGTGTTCGCCCCCATTTCGGGCGGCGATCGCCTTCTTCGGTCAGGGCTCCGAGCGTGGCCAACGACGATCTTGCAACGCCTCGGCATTCTGGCTCGCGGTGGCTTGCCGTTGCATTCGCGCTGCTCGGCATTGTGCTCGGGTTTCTCCCGATTGCGAACTGGTTGCCCGGCGGCCACGGCGTACCGTGGTACTCCGCGATCGTTGCTGAATGGGTAAGCGGATCGGCGATCGTGCTCGGCGTTGCGATCGTGCTCGCGATTCTCTCGCGGCGAGCGGGCGGGCTGTGGCGCGACGGAATTGGCGAGTCAATTTCAAATGCGCTGTATGAACGCCCGGCACTCTTCGGGTTCGCGACAGCGGGAGTTGCCTTCGGCGTCTATGCACTCGTCGCATCGCGCGTGTTTTCGCGCGTGCCAATCTCCATCGATGAGCTGGTGCAGCTCGTCCAGGCTCGCACGTTCGCGACCGGCCGTCTCTGGCAGCCGGCATCTCCGACGCCGGAGTTCTACAGCATACTCAACGTCGTCGATGAGGACGGTCGCTATTACGGGCAGTTTCCGGCCGGCGGGCCCGGGATGCTCGCGCTTGGCGTGCTCGCGGGCGTACCCTGGCTCATTGGCCCCCTGTGTGGGGCAATTTCGGTGGGCGCGTACTGGTCGTACCTCCGCACGGTCGAGGTGCGTCATGGCGTAGCTGTCGGCGCGGTGTTGCTGTTCGCGCTCGCGCCGTTTGCGGCCTTCATGTCCGGATCGCACATGAACCACGTGCCGACACTCATGTGGCTCGTGGTGGCGCTCGCCGCGATGGCGCGTGTGATGTCGTCCAGTGTTTCGCGTCCGGGCTTCGCGTTGGCCAACGGCCTGGCGTTAGGCTGCGCAGCGACGATTCGGCCCGTCGATGCCTTCGCTTTTGCCCTACCGGCCGGTGTTTGGTACGTGGCGAGCGCGTTAGGCAGCAGGACGCGGTGGCGCGATCTGGTGGCGGCGGGAATCGGGGTTGCGATCCCGTTGTCCGTCATGTTGTGGGTCAATGGCCACACCACGGGCGAGCCGCTGCTGTTCGGTTATGAGGTGCTCTGGGGGCAGAGCCACGACCTCGGCTTCCACCGGGCGCCTTGGGGGATCGCGCACACGCCTGTGCGCGGGCTCGAGCTGATCAATCTGTATTTCCTCCGATTGCAGACGTACCTGTTCGAAGTGTCAGTGCCGTCGCTGACACCGGCGCTTGGCGCGCTGTTGCTTACACGGCACGTCGACCGCTTCGATCGGTATCTGATCGTGAGCGCGTCATTACTCGTCGGTCTGTACTTCGCGTACTGGCACGATGGGTTTCTTTTCGGCCCGCGTTTCCTCTTCGCTCTCTTGCCGTTGTTCACGCTCTGGACGGCACGTTTCCCTGCGCTCGTCCGCGAGCGTTTCGGCGCCGGTGTTGGCTATCGGGCGACGTGGTTTGGATTCGGCGTGGCCGTGCTTCTCGCGGTGTTTGTTTCCGTACCGGCGCGTGCCCGCGAGTATGCGCGATCGTTCGTGCCAATGCGGTTCGATTATCTCGAGCCTGCACGCCGAGCGAGCGTGGAGAATGCGGTGATTCTCGTTCGTGAGAGCTGGGGCACGCAACTCATGGCACGAATGTGGGCTCTTGGCGTTCCTCGGAGCGAAACGGAGCTTCTGTATGGGAAGGTCGACGCATGCGCGCTCGAGGCGCGGATTGCGCAGGTAGAGCAGAGCACCGCCCGGGATACGGCCGCATTTCGAATGCTGTCGCCACTGTTGGCAGATTCATCGCGGGTGGTGAAGAGTCCGTTCTCACCCGACATCACCGAGCGATACCTTCCTGGCTCAGTGTATTCACCGGTGTGCGTGCAGCGCATTGGAGAGGATCGCTCGGGGTTCACGTTGCTCGCGCCGCTGCTATACCGGGATTGGGGGACGAATGTCTACGCCCGTGATATGCACGATCGCAACTCCGCACTGCTCCGTCAGTATCCGAATCGTCCCGTGTTTCTTCTTCGCCCGGTGAGCGGCGAGACCGGTGCCCCATTGCGGCTGTTTCCTCTTCGTCAGGATTCGCTGCGTGCCGCGTGGGGCCAGACGCATTGATGCGTCGTTAGGCGTACCTGTACGGCGGCGACGGGTGCGGCCAACGCGGGTTCGAAAATACGCCTGCTCGCGGCGTCATGGTGGACGGCGCCAGGCTATGCAGGAGTCGTTGACGCGATGCGTACGGTTCGCCGCCTTCGCAGATCTCGCCCGAGTGGCTTCGTTGTTCCGGGAAAAGTGTCGCGGTGTTCTGTGTTATTAGTATCAGTTTGCTACTAATGCTGACGCCATGACGTGACGCGCGTGACCTGAGCGGCGCAGTCGACGCTCGCAGCGATAGGGGGTTCGCGAGAAACGAAGGCGCCAGTGCAACCGAGTATGCAAATGTGCCGGCAGCGCAGCGAACCCAAGGGTTTCGCTGCTCGGTGCGCTTGCTAGGCAACCAACCGCGACCACGGATCGTCGCGCAGCGTTGCCACAGGCACAGCGGCCGTACACACGTCAACTCAGCCTTGCAATAAGGAAACGCTGGCTCGTTACGCGCTACGTAGCCAGGCTAGCTGCCACAGAAGGCGCAATCTCAGAATGGCTATTCGTGCGTTCGACTCGCTTCGATGAGTCTCACATGAGCGACACGCGACAGCCGCGTCCTTACAGGTCTTACTAGTGGGGTCGCGGCAGGACGTCAGACGGTTCGCGACTCTGCGTCAGTGTCCCGAAGAGCCAGCGGATATCCTGTACAGTCAAGCGAGATGGGATAGATCGCGATGCCTCGAGCCCTTCATATTGCGCCGATCGGGAGCAGCTCGAATCGCATTCTGACACGGCGAAGCTCGGCTGGATCCCCACTGGTTCGGTCGCGACCGGTACAGTGCAAGGGCCATCATGTTTCACGTGAAACACTCGCACCATGCGACCTGAACAGTCAGCATGGGACGCAATCCATACGGGTTTCACGTGAAACATCATGGCTGTCCGAAGCGAGAATGGGGTATATTGCGCGCCCTTTCAATTCTCGACCCCAGTAAGAGTCGCAGTGGCCAAAGTCGTCGCGATCGCTAACCAGAAGGGCGGGGTGGGCAAGACAACAACCGCCGTTAACCTCGCAGCGAGTCTCGCGGTCGCCGAGCAACGGACGTTGCTCGTGGACGGGGACCCACAGGGAAACGCGTCCAGCGGCATTGGGCTCGACCGTGACTCCTACACGAAGACCGTCTACGACGTGCTCATCGGCGCGGCGACGTTCTCAGAGGTCGTGCGCCGAGGAGTGCAGTTCAAGCACCTAGACGTTGCGCCGTCGACAGCCGACCTGGCAGCTGCAGAGGTTGAGCTCGTCGATCAGCCAGATCGCGACCAAGCGATGCGCAAAGCGCTCGCTGAGGTGCGCAACGACTACGACTACATCCTCATTGACTGCCCGCCATCCCTCGGCCTGATCACCGTGAACATGCTGGTTGCAGCGGACACGCTGCTGATTCCGGTCCAGTGCGAGTACTACGCGCTCGAGGGACTGTCCCAACTTCTAAACACGGTTCGCCTCGTTCAGCGCGGACTCAACGAGTCACTCAGCCTCGAGGGCGTTCTTCTGACGATGTACGACGCACGACTCAACCTCTCCCGACAGGTCGCAAACGACGCGCGCGAGTACTTCGCACATCAGGTCTTCGACACAGTCATTCCGAGAAACATCCGTCTTGCAGAAGCGCCTAGCTTCGGGAAACCAATCATCTTATACGACGTGGCGTCCATCGGCGCGCAGTCCTATGTCGCCGTCGCCAAGGAGCTCATGGCTCGCAACGCCACCCCTAGTACCGAATCGCACACGTCAGAGTTGGCACAATCACCAGTCTGATCCTGACTACCAGAGGACCCGCGTGCTAGTGAGTCTCTCTCCCAGCCGGCATAGCTGCGAATCCACAATTGCCAATGCCTGATAAGCCACGGCGCCTCGGGCGCGGACTTGAAGCCTTGATCGGCGGTGCTTCCGCCCATGCGTCATCCGTCGCCGTCGTGACTCCGGGAGGAACTGCCGCGAACGCAGAATCTCTATTTCGATTGATTCGCACCGATCACATTCGACCAAATCCATTTCAGCCACGCAAGGAGTTCCGCGAAGAGGATCTGGCACAACTCCAGGCAAGCATTGCTTCAACGGGCCTTCTGCAGCCGATCACGGTCAGAGCTGTTTCCGACCATTACGAGCTCGTCGCAGGCGAACGGCGTCTCCGTGCAGCGACTCGGCTCGGATGGAATGAGATCCCTGCCATCGTCAAAGACTACGATGACAAGGCCCTGCTGACGCTCGCCTTGGTCGAGAACCTCCAGCGCGCCGACCTCAACCCCATCGAAGAAGCCGATGGCTACAGCCGACTGGTCGCGGAGTTTGCGCTGACGCAGCAGGAAGTGGCCGACATCGTCGGGAAGGACCGGTCGACAGTCGCTAACTCGTTGCGTTTGCTGCACTTACCGGCAGCCGTGCGCGGTATGCTCCAGAATGGCGATCTGACGGTCGGGCATGCGCGCGCTCTTTTGGCGCTTCCCAGCGAACGTGTGATCGTCGACCTCGCACGGGAAGTGGTTGCCAAGAATCTTTCGGTTCGGGATGTCGAGCGCAGAGTGAAACAGTCGACCGTGTCGACGCGTCAACCGAATGCGGCGTCGCCTGTGATTGGGAATTCCGCGCGGAACGCCGAGATTCGGCGCCTGACCGACCGACTCCGTCGCCGCCTTCAAACGGACGTCGCAGTACAGATCGATAGCAAGGACAAAGGACAGCTGCGCGTTTCGTTTTACTCGGCCGATGATCTCAATCGCTTGATCGAGCTCATCACGGGTCACACCACTGAGGATCTCTGATGCCGTTTGGGTTCATGAACCGGCTGCGGAACGGATACGGAAACATCTACACGCCGCACGCCGGGTCGATGATCATCCAAGTGCAACGCGAGACGGGTCTTGCCAATCGGACCATCGTCATCAGCGAACGTCAGGTCGCCTTGGTGAGATTGGTCGGCTCGCGCGTGGGGCTGATCGCTGCAACCGTCTTTTTTGCCACGTGGTTGGTGTTCGCCGTCCAGAGCGTTCGAGTCCCGGCGCTGTCGGGCCGCATCGCCGAGCTGGAACAGGAGAATCGCCGCATCGACTCGTTGCAGGTGGCGCTGTCGCGCATGCATGGACGCTACGATCAGGTCCGCCAGATGCTTGCCGCCGTCGGTGGGAAAGTGCCGACGCCGGTCTCGCCAGCGGTTATGCCTAACGCTGCCTCCCCCGACGCTCCAGTGGCGACTCCATCAGCCACGGCGCGTGATTCCACGAACGGCGCCACTCGTTAGGTCCGCCTCTCCCCGCGTGTCACCGATCGTCAGCCCGCAACCGCTGTAGGTATCCGCAATGTCGATCTTCACGAAGCCGACAACCGAGAAGGTTTCTATGCGCAACGACTCGCCACCGGCGGAAGCCGGCCTCTCCGTCATTGCCTCGGGCATGAAGATCGTCGGCGACATCGAGAGTACGGGCGTCGTTAAGATCGAGGGGATCGTCGAGGGAGCCGTGCGTGGGGCACGACAGCTCCTGCTCGGGCGCCAAGGGACCGTTCATGGCGACATTCGCGCGCATGAGGTGATCATTGGCGGGACGGTTGTCGGAACCATCGTTGCGGACGAGCGCGTCGAGATTCAAGGAACGTCGACCGTCCAGGGCGATATCCACACGAAGTCGATCGTCGTGCTGGAGGGGGGCGTCATCAACGGCACGGTCCGGATGGGAGAAAATGCGGCACGCGAGGTCACCCGCGAGCAACGGGAAGCGGCCGTCGACGGTCAACTCAGACCGGGGCTTGCGCTGAGCCAGTAGCTCAGTCGTTCTTACGCCGATCTTCGTCGCGTCGCCCGGGCGAAGGATCTTCGCGACTCCAGAAAAACTGATCTTCCGCAGTCGCGTATCACCCTTCGGGACTTGCGACCCATGCCTGCGCCATCCCGGCGACTCCGTTGCTCGCTTCGCGTTCTCAGCGCTTTGGCGCTTGCGAGTACGCTCGCCTGCGATTCACGCTCATCGTCGACGCCCGACTCCGCGGGCGCCACATCGGACGTAAGGCCGTTTCGCGTCGCACTTCTGACACCCGGTCCTATCTCTGATCGGTCGTGGAACGGTGGCGCCTACGACGGCCTTCTTGCCATTCGCGACTCACTCGGCGCGCAGATCAGCCACGTTCAGACCAAGACGCCCGCAGAGTTCGAGGAGAACTTCCGCCAGTATGGGGCTCAGGGATACGACCTGGTGATCGGGCACGGCTTCGAGTTTCAGGACGCAGCAGTCCGTGTTGGACCCGAGTTCCCGAAGACGATCTACGTCACGACGTCGGGCAACACCGTGAAGGAGAACGTTGCCGGTATTCAGTTCGCGTTCGAGGAGGCGTCTTACCTCGCCGGGATACTCGCCGCTGGCATGTCCAA
>Ga0075430_100004237_pt1 | contig 12113 bp, 11 predicted proteins | sample RhiMetdeltSRZDD4_FD_75294 | JGI IMG/M metagenome (GOLD analysis project Ga0075430, IMG submission 75294) | Populus rhizosphere microbial communities from Tennessee, USA - Rhizosphere MetaG P. deltoides SRZDD4 | ecosystem: Host-associated > Plants > Roots > Rhizosphere > Soil | place: USA... | reverse complement strand
CTGCTGTTCGGCACGCGGCTCACCGCCAAGATCTCCGGGACGCCTGTCGCGAGACTGCCGCAGACGACTTGCGTCATAAACCCGATGAATGCCAGGTGAGTATAGGCCATCAAATGGAGCGATCCGATTGGCATTACCGACGGAGTGCGCAGATAGTTGGCCGCCATCGTCAGACCAGCGACGGTTGTGAGAAAGAGAAAACAGACACCGATTAAGAGGTGGTCGGACGCGGCATTCTCCGGTGCACCGGATTTGATCCAGCCGACCAGGAAGTCGTATGTGCACAAGGCCATGGCGGCAACCAGGAGTCCTCCGACGGCGATCTCTACCCAGAGAGATGACATGGCAAATCCGCCGAGCAAGGCCACGAAACCAACCGGCAGAAACCAAAGCGCTATGCGACCCAGGGCATGGCTGGCAAGGGGTGCCTGCATGAGAGGCGGCAGAATCTGATGCAGCACCAGGATGAACGTGACCGTCAGAAATCCGAGCACGAGGAAATGGATATGAAAAAGACGGAGATAGCTGTGATAGCCCTCCATGACGCGGAAGGCCATCAGGGCAGCAGCAAGCAGGCCGAACAGCAAGGCGACCAAGGCTGTGCGAGCGATCCATCCTACGCCGGCCGGTCGGCGGTACACCTTACCGATGCCAAGCCAGGCTCGTGCTGAAATCCAGATGACGATTCCGATGAGCACGAGTGCCGTCACCCCTGTCATCGTCGTGTGTCCGAGCCAAAAACTGACGAGAAGGCTGACCGTCGCACCATTAAAAGTCCAAAACAATGACGAGTGGGATGCCGCATAGGCGTTGGGACGGTCGTCGGCACGAGCCAGTGAGAAGAGGAAGCCGCCGATGATCAGTTGCAGCAATCCGCCGAGCAGTGCGCCGTGTACGTGCATTGGCTTGAGCCAGTGAGGCAGTGGCGTACCATGGACCAAACCCAACAGCAGGGCCACCCCCAGCAGGTACGACAGTGACAGCCAGGTGAATCCGGCGAGCAGGAACGTGAGCGGCGTACAGGACAGCGAGGGGCGGGCAAGACGCGCCTTAGAACGGCGTTCGACGCCCTCTGACTGAGAGGACAGGAGTGATCGTTTCATCATCCCGGCAGAAAGTAGAAATGATTGGTGGGGCCGGCACCATGCCCGATCGCCAAACTGTGGCGGATCGCCTCGGTCACATAGGTTTTGGCAGCCGCGACGGCGTCGGTGATTGTCTTGCCACGGGCCAGTTGCGCTGCAATTGCTGAGGCGTAGGTGCACCCAGTTCCATGCGTATGGGGTGTATCGATGAATTCGCCTTTGAAGACATTGAAGAACCGTCCGTCATAGAGAAGATCGGTCGCCCGCTCGGCAAGGAGGTGCCCGCCCTTGATGAGCACATGCTTGCATCCGAGTCCGTGTATGACCTTTGCCGCGCGACGGGCATCGGCCAGTGAGGTGATCTGAATGCCGGAGAGTTGCTGCGCCTCATGGACATTAGGCGTGACAAGAATCGCAAGCGGGAACAACTGCTTTTTTACCGCCTCGATGGCATCCGGTTTCAAGAGTGAATACCCGCTTTTGGAGATCATGACCGGATCGACCACCAGATTGGCCACCTCTTGAGGTTTCAGCATCTTCGCGACCGTCTCGACAATGGAGGCCGACGACAACATGCCAGTTTTGACGGCAGCCACATCGAAATCGTCAAACACGGCGTCGATTTGTGCTGCGATAATGGAGGGAGGCAAATCGAATACTTCCGTGACTTCTTCCGTGTTCTGAGCGGTGATCGCCGTAATCACGGACATCGCGTAGACTCCGTTTGCCGACATGGCTTTGATGTCGGCCTGGATCCCAGCCCCGCCGCCGGAATCCGATCCGGCAATCGTCAAGACTTGTTTGAGTGATCGGCTCATCTCGGTGAGTGGAAATCAGTGGGCATATATATACTTTGCAACAGAAGCCTGTCCAGCGTCAGCGAAAGGCCAACGCGGAGAGCGCGCGTCCGAACGCATAGCAAATCGGCATCAGAACCAGCAACAGGAAGGGCAGGAAGAGATAAGCAAGCGCGGCTTGGGCGTCCGCCTGCCAGAGCGTTGTCACATGTGTCCACAGGCTGAAGCCGATCAGGCCGATCACGGTCAAGAGCACACCTGCGCTGCGACGTCTGCGAAGGTGGTGGTCGTCCAGAGGAGACAGACCCAGATGAAACAGCAAGAACACCGCAAACATCAGGAAAGGTATCGCGTTGATCAGCGCAATGATGAATAGATTGTATCCGGGGGCAAAGAGATGCAGGGATAGTTGACGAACGGCTCCGGCGAGTGACTGGTCGTGCTTTGCCACGTCGACGGCGATGGTGGCAATCCAGGGGATGGTCAGGCCAGACAGGATAGAGGTCCAGTACAGGACTAGGGTCAACATGGTGAAGCGTCGAGGTGAGTCCGTCGCCGTAGATCTCACGGTCGCCGGGCCTCGATGGAATGCAAGGCCTCCGCGGCTGCTTCACGCACGATCGGATCCGGGTCAGCCAGCGTTCGTTGCAGCGCGGGTACCGCCTGCAGTGCGCCGGGCCCTACGGATTCGAGTGTGGAGGCCGCCAGATAGCGCTCGAGCGGCCGCTCTGCCGATAAGAGGGACGCCAGCTTAGGGACGGCTTCGGCCGCACGCGGCCCCAATTTCGCCAATTGCAACAAGGGGAGTGTTCGGTCGCTTCCCTGATCCAGTGAGAAAATATGGACCGAGACAGGAATCGGATGATCCGCGGACGCGAGGGCCGATTGAGCCAAGCGAGCGACCATCTCAATGGGATCGTGAATGAGCGGCCGCACGGCGGCGAGTGACTCAGGGGTCAGCACACCGCCAAACGAAAAGGGGCTTATGGCAGCATAGCGCACGGTCCATTCCGGATCCTGCAGCGCCTGGGTAAGTCCTCGTGTCACCAGTTCGGGAGGAAGCGCGATCGCCGCCAGAGCCCGTACCACCCGGTCCCGTACGATGGTGTTGGGATCAGTTGCGATTCCAAGCAGTGAATGGACCGCCGGTTTCGCCACTGGCCCCAGCGCTCCCAACGCCGCCGCCGCGTCCCGTCTGACTTGCGGATCGGGATCTTGAAGCTTCGGCAGCCAATTCACCATCACCTTCCGTGCGGCGCTCAGATCAATAGGAGGCAAGGCGCCTGCTGCTTCGATCTGTATTGAAGATCTGCCTTGCCCGATAGCCAGCTCTATCAGAGCGGGAACGGCCGGCTGTGCCGGCTGTCCGATATGCCTCAATCCCTGTGCCGCCAGCATCTGCGTCTGAAGGTCACCCGTTTGCAAGGCGTCGATGAGCCCGGGCACCGCTCGAGCACCGGTGTGCTGCCAATAGACAAGACCTAGCAGCGCCAGTAGCAATCCCAGCGCACCTAGATTGAAGCTGATTTGACGGAAGGTCATGTTATATGCGCAAAAGTTTTTTCTGGCCAGACGGACTATAGATTAGATTCTTTTCTCTTCCTTGTTCTCCCTATGGCCTGTGTATGCGTCATTAATCCTCGGGCCATGCTGGGCGACTCTGGGATCATATCAAAGCGCCGTTGGGCGACCGCTCTCTTGCTCTCCATCCCAACGGCCGGTGTTGTTCCACAAATCGAGGGGTTCGAGCGCCTGCCCGGTGAACTAGCACGTTGGCTCGGGCCACCGCACTTGCCTTTTTCTTCCAATTTTTCTTCCTTTGGGTTCCGGTTGATTTCCTCAAGCCGTGGCTGGGCGCTCTCGGAGCGTGATGAGAGCACCGTTGGGCGACCGCTCTGGTTGAGCGATAGCGGCTGCCGTAGGCAGTCGCGACGAATGTTCAAAGCCACAGCTTTGCGTAGCAAGTGGTGTGGCGAGTTTTCGGCGCGAAGCGGAAGCGAAGCGTAGAGCGGTCAACGGTGCTCTCGGGCCGCGGGCCAAGAGAGTCGCCCAATCATGGCCGAACCCGATCACACCGGCCACGTTTCCTCGTTCCATGCCATCTCCCAGAACATCCACTCATAGCGTGAGCTGATCACGAAGGATTCTTCCATGCGACGCTGTTCCGACTTTCCAGCCGTCTTGGCCCACTCATCGACCTTCTTGCGCATCCAGCGTTGCACCTCGGCAAATTCCGGCGAAGCATAGAGCATCAGCCAGTCGCGATACGGGTGGCGTTTCTTCGGCGGCCCATGCCGAAGCAGGTGCTGTCCCACGACGCAGTAAATCCAGGCGCAGGGCAAGGCGACAACGGTAATTTCGGCGGCAGATCCTGATTGAGCGACGGCCAGCATGTGGCGGGTATAGGCATAGTTGGTTGGTGCCATGGGAACGGAGCTCATCTGTTGCGCCGTCATGTTCCACTTAGTCCCGTATCCTTCGTGCAAACTCCTCTCGACCACGATGGTTTCTTCGGCGAGCTTGGTGAACCGCAGCGCCGATTCCGCGTCGGGTGCGCGCAAGGCGCCGGCGGAGAATACTCGGGCAAGATCGCCGAGAAAACGAGCGTCTTGCAGGATGTAGTAGCGAAACCTGCGCTCCGGCAAGCTGCCATTGCCCAAGGCGACGACAAAGGGATGCGTCAGTTGCGCTTTCCAGATCGATTGGGCCAGCTGCCGAAGATGGTTGGAAAACGACATGATTCTCCTTCTGGGCCGAGCGTCCCGCGCAGCCTACATCGACGGCGCGATTAGAATGCTTCACGCGGTGCGCGTCAGGGCTCGTGGTTAGCAAGTGGCCAAGGCCTGGGCAGCCGGTTGATGCCGTCCAGTGAGGCAACTTTGTAGCACTCAGCCAATGTCGGATAATTGAACACGGTGTCGATAAAGTAATCGATGCGGCCATGGTAGGCCATGACGGCTTGGCCGATATGGATGAGCTCCGTTGCCCCTTCGCCGATTGCATGGACGCCGAGCAGCTCGCGAGTCTGGCGATGAAACAGCAGTTTCAGCATGCCCGTTTCGTCGCCGATTAGTTGGCCCCTGGCAATCTCGCGATAGCGTGCAATGCCCACCGCGTAGGAAGCCTCGGTGCGAACCAACTCTTCTTCGTTCTTTCCAACCATCGAGATTTCGGGTATCGCATAGATCCCATAGGGCAAGAGGTCCGTGTCCATTCGGTCCGGAACACCAAAGGCATGGCACGACGCATGCCGGCCTTGCTGCATGGACGTTGATGCGAGGGCTGGGAAGCCGATGACGTCACCGGCGGCATAGATATGGGGGATGGAGGTTTGGAAATGCGCATTGACGAACAGACGGCCTCGCTCATCGGGCTTCAGTCCGACCGCCTCCAGATTGAGCTCCTTGGTCGCGCCTTCCCGACCGGCCGCATATAGGAGAGTGGTGGCTTGAATCGGTGTGTTGTGCTTCAAACGCACCACGATGCGGTGATCGGATGATTTCGTGATTTCAAGCACTTCCTCGTCGTGGTACAGCGTGACGCCGATCTCTTTCAACTGCTCTTGAAGGGCCTTGATGATCTCTCCGTCGACGAACTCGAGCAGGCGTGGCCGTTTGTCGATGAGAGTCACCGGGACGCCCAGGGCGGCGAGAATCGACGCATACTCAGTGCCGATGACCCCGCCGCCCACAATGACAATGGAATCTGGGATCCGCTTGAGCCTGAGCAGGCCATCCGTATCTATCACCGACTCGTCGTCAAAGGGCACCTCCGCGGGTCTGGCAGGTTCGGTGCCCACGGCAATGACAATAAAATCAGCCGTGTGATCGATCGTGCCAGCTGTCTGCTGAATCCGTAATCGGTGCGGATCGACAAAGCTGGCCTTGCCGTGGATCATATCGACACGATTGCGTGCCATCTGATTCCTGACGATGGCGACTTCGTTCGTGATGACATGGGTGGTCCGGAAGGCGAGGTCCTCGATCGTGATCGTCGCTTTGACGCGGTAGCCGGCTCCGTACAGATTCCGTTGGCGAAAACCGGAAAGGTAGAGCACGGCTTCACGCAACGATTTACTTGGTATGGTGCCGGTATTGATACAGACGCCGCCGACAACTTCATGGCGCTCGATCACGCCGACTTTCTTGCCGAGTTTGGCGGCTTGCACGGCGGATTTTTGCCCGGCCGGTCCGGTGCCGATGACGAGAAGGTCGTAATGAGCCATCCAGACCCTCGAGTGCAGGTTGAGGCACGAACGGGCTTGGGCGAGCCGCTGGACCGGCCTTCACCCGGGCCCGACGGCTTCGCCTCAGCTCGCGGTAATCAGCTTTCGCGCGACCTGAAAGGCTTCATCCATGTCGGGTAATTGAGCGAGTTCCGGAGTGATCTGCAAATGGCGGACGGTATTCTGTGCATCGACGACTATGACGGCACGAGCCAGAACGTGGGGATCTTTCAAGAAGAGGCCGTAGGCCTTCCCGAAGTCGCCGTTACGATAATCAGAAAGAAACGTAACATTGGCGATCTTGGCCTCCTCTGCAAATCGCTTTTGAGCAAAGGGCGTATCAATGCTGACCGTGATCAGTTCGACCATCTTGTCCAGACCCTTGTTTTTTTCGCTCAGGTAATGAGTTTGCTGCTCACACACCTTGGTGTCGAGTGACGGCACGACGCTGATGATGCGGACCTTTCCCTTCCCACCGGTGTCGGCCACGTTGACAAGCGACAGGTCAGGCTGGGTGAGTTTCACGCTCCGCAGCTGGTCTCCGACTTTGATGCCATTTCCTGAAAGAGAGAGCGGACTGCCTTTGAACAGCACGCTATGACCGTCGCCGGCTGTCGCACTCCCGTCAGCAACCGTGATGCTCTTATACGTGAAGTCGTGTCCGCCGCTGCAGCCGGTCAGCATCAGCACGCTGACACAAGGAATTAAAAGCCATAAGCGCATGCCTGTCGTTGTCATGAACAGCCTCCGTTGTCCGTGATACTCATTTATCGAAGAAATTCTATCATAGCGCGATTCACCAGATCAGGGCGCTCCCATTGAGGAATATGCCCAGCCTGTGGAATGCGAGTCAGCACACTCCCTTTGATGCTTCGCTGTAATTCTTCTCCAACCGAGAGAGGAAAGACACGATCGTCTTCACCCCAGATGACGAGGGTCCGGTGGCCGATATCAGGGATCCGTTTGGCGAAACCGGTTTCCCACAGTGGAAGCGTGTTGCGGACCGTCATGAGGGGTCGCATGAGGCCGGGGCGCTGGCGGTTGCGGTTGGACCGCTCAATGACTGCCGGGGTGAGCAAGGACGGGTCGTGCACGATCTCCTTTAGCACGGATTCAATCATCACGCCGCCAAACAGCCAATTCCCCAGCGAGACCAACCAGGTCGGGGCGCTGCTGTCGAGCGCCCGTTTGATGGACGGGCTCGTGAGCTTCTCCTCTACATTCGCTGGCAGGCCATCGATCAGTATCAGGTTGGACACGCGGTTCGGATACGCCAGCGCCATGCCGATGGCGAGGCCGGCGCCCATTGAGTTGCCGACCAGCGTTGCCCGCTCGATCTTGAGCGTATCCATGAAGCCAATGAAAAAATCCAATGCTTGCTCGGGATGGTAGTCAATCTCAGGTTTCGCCGAGAGACCTGATCCGATGAGGTCCGGGGTGATGAGCCGGAATTTCGACGAGAGAGGAATTTGCTGATGTTCCCATTGCCACATGGATCCGCCGAATCCGTGGATCAGGATCACCGCCTGCCCCTGCCCCCGGTCGAGATACGCCATCGTCTCGCCTTTGACCTGTACGGTATGGATGGGGAGACGCTCGAAGGCTTCGAAGTACGGTGGAATCGGAAGAGAAGACGAACAAGCCGGCATCACGATGACCGCAGCGAGCTCAAAAGCGATACGTACCCTGTTCAGCATTCGACCGGCCACGAAATCGCCACGGTCCGCTACTCAAGTTGAATGACGGTTTCATCGGTCTTCACATTCTCGCCCTCACTGACGAGAATGGCGACGACTTTGCCGTTGAGCGGCGCCGGCACGCGGCTTTCCATCTTCATGGCCTCGATGATCAGGAGTGGATCGCCGGCCTCGACACGTTGATCCTTTTCGACGAGGACTTTAACGACGCGTCCGGGCATTGGAGGGGCAACGTCGCCAGGTTTGGACGGCTTCGGGCGTTTCGGTTTGGCATCTTTGCCGGTCTCCTGCGCCTCCGGAACTCCTGCCAGGACCTCTTGGATGGCTTCGAGCGACACCTCTTCAAGTTTGTCGTTGACGCGGATGTAGTACGGTTTACGTCCATCGGTCTTGCGCCCGGATCCCGATACCTTCACATGGTAGGTTTCTCCATGCACGGTCAGGTTGAATTCAACAGGCGCCAAGTGGAGCTCCCCGGCCACGGCCGGTCCTTTTGGAGCCGCAGCTTCGAGCGGTTCCGGTATCAGATCACCCTTTTCCCGCGCCTCGAAAAAGTCACGCGCAATGGCAGGAAAGAGCACAAAGGAGAGGTGATCTTCCATGCTTTGGGCCGAGGCAGGGAGATCCTTCCTGACCGCTTCCAACTCGGGGTCCAAGCGGTCGGCCGGTCTCGTCTTGATCGGCTCTTCATTTCCAACCGCACGGGCCATGATATTCCGATCAACCTGCCCAGGCGCACGGCCGTAGAGCCCGAGAAAGTAGTTCTTGGTCTCGGTCGTGATGACTTTGTAGCGCTCGCCCGTCAGGACATTGAGGGTGGCCTGAGTGCCGACGATCTGGCTCGTCGGGGTGACCAGCGGCGGATAGCCCATGTCCTCGCGCACCCTCGGCACTTCGTCGAGCACTTCTTTCATGCGGTCCAACGCGTTCTGTTCGGTCAATTGCGCAGCGAGATTGGACAGCATGCCACCAGGTATCTGCGAGGTCAGAATCTCTGCATCAACTCCAGTAAAGTCGCTTTCAAATTGGCGGTACCGGCGGCGGACGGTCCGGAAGTGCTCGGTAATGGGCAGGAAGGACTCCAGTGCCAGGCCTGTATCATAGGGGGTGCCTTGCAGCGAAGCCACCATAGACTCCGTTGCCGGGTGCGAGGTCCCGCCGGCCAGGGGCGACATGGCCGTGTCAAGCATGTCGAGTCCGCCGAGGATCGCCATTAAGGCAGACATCGACGCCATGCCGGAGGTGTAGTGAGAGTGCAGGTGAATGGGAACTTTGACGGCGGCTTTCAGGCGGCGTACCAAATGATAGGCGTCGAGCGGCGCCAGCAGGCCTGCCATGTCTTTGATGCAGAGCGTATCGGTGCCGAGATCTTCCAATTGCCTGGCGAGGTCGACGTAACGATCGATGTTGTGGACAGGGCTCACCGTATAACTGAGCGCCGCCTCGGCATGCTTGCCACAGGCCTTCACTTCACGGACCGCCCGGTCCACATTGCGCACGTCGTTCAGCGCGTCAAAGATGCGAAAGACGTCAATCCCGTTGGCCGCCGAGCGTTCGACGAATCGCTCGAGCACGTCATCGGCATAGTGGCGATAGCCCACGAGGTTTTGTCCTCGCAGGAGCATCTGGAGCTTCGTATTAGGCATGGCTGCGCGCAGCGCGCGCAGCCGTTCCCAGGGATCTTCTTTGAGAAACCGGAGGCAGGTGTCGAATGTCGCGCCGCCCCATACCTCCAACGACCAAAAGCCGACCGCATCCAGTTTTTGGGCGATCGGCAGCATATCCTCCGTTCTCATGCGGGTGGCCAGGAGCGATTGATGCCCATCGCGAAGGGCGACGTCGGTGATGAGGATGGGTTTACCCGCAGCCGGGTGGATGGCCAATTCCTGCGGACGAGCCTTCGGCCGGACGGAGGATTTCGTAGCCCATGAGCCAAGCGGACGCTTCTTTGCCGCCGGCTTTTTCCTGGAAGGTCCCTTCGGTGCCATGGTGTCGTCTCAGAGGAATGAGCGCCGTCCGGTCTTATAACCCTTCATAGGCCGCAATTGCGGCTGAAATTGCCACCACCAGATCTTCCGGCTGCTCGAATTCGTCGTACATGAAGAGGTCGGGATGCGTCTCCAGGTAAGAAGTGTCGAAACGCCCGGCGAGAAAGTCCTGGTCCTGCATGATGGTTTTCATGAAGGGGATAGTCGTCTTCACTCCGCGCAATACGTATTCTTCGAGCGATCGCCGCATGCGGCTGACCGTTTCTTCCCAGGTTCGGCCGCGGACGGTCAGCTTGGCCAGCAAGGCATCGTAGTAGGGCGGCACGGTATAGTCTTTATAGACGGCGCCATCGATCCGGACGCCGATCCCACCCGGCGATAGGTAGGCGGTCACCGTACCCGTGCAGGGCATGAAGTTGTTTTTCGGATCCTCGGCGTTGATCCGGCACTGAATGGCGTGGCCCTGCAGCGTGACCTCTTCCTGCCGAATGTCGAGGGGCTTGCCGGCCGCAATGGCGATCTGGTTACGCACGATGTCGATCGCCGTGATCTGCTCGGTCACCGTGTGCTCGACCTGGAGGCGGGGATTCATTTCGATGAAGTAGTAGCGACCCTCCTGATCGAGCAGGAATTCGACGGTCCCGGCGTTATCATAGTTGACGGCTCGAGCTATGGTGATCGCGGCTTCACCCATCTCGCGGCGCAACACAGGCGTCAGAATCAACGATGGCGCGATTTCGATCAGCTTCTGGTGTCGCCGTTGGATGGAACAATCCCGTTCACCGAGATGAATGACATGCCCATGCCGGTCGGCAAGGATTTGAAACTCGATATGATGGGGCCGTTCGATGTATTTCTCGAGAAAGACACTGCCGTCGCCGAAGGCGGCCTGCGCTTCGCGAGCAGCGACCTCCATGTTTTCATGCAGTTCTGCATCCGACCGCACGACCCTGAGTCCTCGACCGCCGCCCCCGGCACTTGCTTTAATGATCACCGGATAGCCGACTTGCCGTGCAAAGGCGAGCGCGGCCGATGCCTCGCTCACGCCTCCTGTTGTACCGGGAACTACGGGAACGCCAACCGATTGGGCCAACTCACGAGCCTTGACCTTACTGCCCATCAGCGTAATCGCGCGCGGCGACGGGCCGATGAACGTAATGCCAGCCGCATCACACCGCTCTGCAAACTCCGCGTTTTCTGACAGAAAACCATAGCCGGGGTGAATGGCGTCGGCTCCGATGCGCCGCGCGAGATCGACAATTTGTCGTCCGTCCAGGAACCCTTTCACTGGTCCGGGACCGACCACGTAGGCTTCGTCGGCTTTCTTAACGTAAATGCCGGTCGAATCAGCTTCGGAATAGATGGCGGCAGTGGCGATGTTGAGTTCACGGCAGGCGCGAATGATCCGCATCGCGATCTCGCCGCGATTGGCCACGAGTATTTTCTTGAACATCTCGGGTTCGGGCTCCGGAGTTCCCATGCGCTGCTCCATTACACCAAAGACGGCGCAAAGGAGGCGTAAGCTAGCATAAGCTCGAAAAGAATGTCGAGGGAGCAAGGGCTGGCTAATCGGCACGGATGGATGGAAAAACGCGCAGGGGTGAACTCGCAAGGGAGCGCAACCCGCGCCCCCTCGAGGCGATCAATTTCTACCTGGCTTGCACCAGAAAGCCCTTGGACCGGGCGTTACCACCACCGGCTACGACGTCGATGAACGACATGCCTGCTTTCACGTCAGGCACCGTGGCTTCGATCGTCGAGTCGTTGACGAACTTGTACTCGATCTTGGCTGGTCCTGCGGCACTGAATGCGACGCCGTGAAAGCATTCTTTTGTCCCGAAGTTTTCGCCCTTGATCGTCACCTTTTGGCCAGGTTTGGCTTCGTCCGGTTCCACTTTATGAATCTTCGGACGTTTCGAACGATCACAGATAGGATCGCGTTCCACCCGATCTGCATCTGAACCCTTGATGGACTCCATATCGTAGAGCGTGAAGCCGGCTCCCTCAACAATGGCCCCCTTGTCGTTTGGGCTCTGCTCTTCGGCCCGGGACTCTGGAGCCAAGAGCAAGCACAGCCCGACCAACACGATGAGGTAGACTGATGATCGCCAGATCTGCATACAAACCTCCTTGAACGATAAGGCTGGAATAATCACTTCCGCTCGAACGGAATATAGGATTCGGCGATGATTTGTCGCCCGGCCGGCGATAATGCGAATTGTCCAAAGGCCTCGACCAACGGATTCGGATCCTTCTTTGACAGGAGCAAGACGGGACGACGAAGCGGATACCGTCCGTCTTTGACAGTGGGCACTTCCGGT
>Ga0075430_100004235_pt1 | contig 12115 bp, 11 predicted proteins | sample RhiMetdeltSRZDD4_FD_75294 | JGI IMG/M metagenome (GOLD analysis project Ga0075430, IMG submission 75294) | Populus rhizosphere microbial communities from Tennessee, USA - Rhizosphere MetaG P. deltoides SRZDD4 | ecosystem: Host-associated > Plants > Roots > Rhizosphere > Soil | place: USA... | reverse complement strand
GGCAACGCGCAGGTGGCCGCGCTCGATGGCGCCAAGCTGCTGTGCATCGAGACCCCGTCGAACCCGATGCTCGACGTGTGCGACATTCGTGCGCTCGTCGGGGCCGCCCAATCGCGTGGTGTGATGGTCGCGGTGGACAACACCACGGCCACCGCCTACCTGCAGCAGCCGCTCGATTTGGGGGCCACGTTCGTGATGGCGTCCGATACAAAAGCGCTGACCGGGCACAGCGATCTGATCCTCGGACATGTCGCAACCCGCGACGCGTCACTCGCAGAAGCGCTGCGAACGTGGCGGACCCACCACGGCGCGATCCCGGGTCCGATGGAGGTCTGGCTGGCGCACCGATCGCTGCCCACGCTGCCATTACGACTTGCGCGGCAATGCGCGTCCGCTGAGTGCCTGGCCACTCTCCTCGCATCACGATCCGATGTGGCCGCGGTGCACTATCCGGGGCTTCCGACCCATCCGGGGCATGAAGTCGCCTCGCGTCAGATGAAGAGATTCGGGTCGGTGGTCAGTTTCGATCTCACCACCCGAGCGCGCGCCGAAGCCTTCCTGAACAGCTTGACGCTCGTCCGTGAGGCGACCAGTTTCGGAGGCGTTCACTCCATGGCGGAGCGCCGTGCCCGCTGGGGAGGCGACGCCGTCAGCGAAGGCCTCATCCGGTTCAGCGTCGGTTGCGAAGCCGTCGAGGACATCCTTGCAGACGTTACGGCCGGGCTCGAGGCCGCGTCGTCGCGTAGCTGAACGTTCATCCGAACTTCGATCCCCCCGATCCCCGATCCCCGATCCCAGCTCTTCAAGAGGGCTATCGCCACGTGCGTGTTGGGAATCGGAGTTGCGAGCAGGGATTCTGGAGCTGCGTGCAGAGGCCGGAGCTGTTTACTCAGGTGGACTGTAGCGTCACGGCAGAGTACGCGGGAATTCGGAAGGAGGAAGGCACATGCGTCGACATATATGCGTGTTGATGCTGACGTTGGCCGCCGCCGGGTGCGCGCGCTCGGTGAACATGGAGCAGGCGCGCAGCGCGGTGCTTGCGCGCGATCGCGAGTGGGCCCAGAGCACGAAGGACCCCAATAAGTTCATGTCCTATATGGCGGAGGATGCCACGGTGTACGCGCCGGGAGAGCCGGCGCAAAAAGGGGCCGCCACAATTCGGAGCAAGTTCGAGGAAATGAGCAGAGCGCCTGGATTCTCGCTCACCTGGACGCCTGACAAGGCGGACGTGGCGAAGAGCGGCGATATCGCATACACGACCGGCTCGTACGAGGCGACGATGGCCGGAGGGACCGAGAAGGGCAAGTACGTGGCCGTGTGGAAGAAACAGTCGGACGGCTCGTGGAAGGTGACCGATGACATCTTCAATCCGGACGCGCCGCCCCAAGTTCCTCATACGGAGCACGCGATGGTGGCGCCGTCGGCGGTCAAGTGGGCCGCCCCCCCACCAAGCCTGCCGCCAGGCGCGCATTTCGCGGTGGTTGCCGGCGACCCATCTCAGGCTCAACCCTTTGTGCTTCGTCTGCGCGTGCCGGCCGGTTACCGGATCCCGCCACACTGGCACCCGACGGCCGAGAACGTGACCGTGCTTTCAGGGACGGTGGCCCTTGGAATGGGCGATACCTTTGACCCGGCCGCGATGCAGGACCTCCCGGCTGGAGGCTTCGGCACCATCCCCTCTGAAATGCACCACTTTTTCATGGCAAAGACCGCCGCGACCGTCCAGGTGCACGGCATGGGACCGTTTGCGGTGAACTACGTCAACCCCGCGGATGATCCGAGTAAGGAGTAATCAAGTCACAAGGCACAAGGCACAATCCTGATTCCACGTCTCTAGGGCGCGACTCTACGCCGCGCCAGGCGGGCCGTAAAAGGCCCGCCCTACTTGTGCCTTGTAGTTTGTGACTTGAGCCTTGTGACTTGATTAGCAGTCCAGGCAGCGGACTTCGTTGAATATCGCTTCCTGTTTGTCGGGATTTTCCCGCGCATAGTTCACGAGACAGCGCACGGCCTTACCGATGTCCGGGAGGCCGTACGCATCTGCCATCTGCTGCAGGAACGCCACCTTTTCCGTTTCGAGCTCAATCGGGCAGGCTTCTGCGTTTTTCACGTCGCCGTTCTCCGTTTGACTAAGGCGGGTCCAAAAGGACCCGCCCTACTTTTAACTGTCGACTTTGTACTTTGGACTTGTTGTCAGGCTTTGACCAGTCGTTTTTCGTGCGACTGGTGCTCGTGCAGGAACTCCAACGCCATGTTCAGCACGCGCTCGGTAAAGGCATCGGCGGGCAGGTTGCCGAACTTTTCGCGGAACGCGTGAAGCGGCACCACGGCCTTGGCCATCGCCCGATGTCCGCCGGCGCTGCCGATATCGGCGAAGTACTTCCGCACGAACTCCCCGGCGTTGCGTGAGTATCCGAGATTCCTGACCGACATGATCAACGAATCGTTGACGATGCCGGCGACGATCGTCCATTTGACGTTCTCGAGCTGCAGATAGAAGTCCGCGACGTATGGGATGAAGTCCTCCCTGGGTGTCGTACCGAGGAACGCGCAGAATACCTGTTCAGCCATTCGGCCGTACTGTTTCGCCTTCACGACGTACTCGAGACGTTCCATCGTGATTTCGGCGCCTTCCATCTTGCGAATCAACGCAGCGTCGGCGAGCGGATACAGATAGGAGAACGCTTCTATGTCGACGCGATTGGCCTGCCGGTTGAAAAACAGCGTGTCCGACTTGATCGCGTATAGAAGTGCGGTCGCCGTGCGCTCCGAAATGTTTGCGTCCACCGCCCGCAGGTGCTCGGTCAGGATGGTCGACGTCGAGCCGTAGTCCGGACGGATGTCCTTGAAGACCGCGGTATAACCCGGCTGTTCCGGGTGGTGATCGATCACCAGATCGACCCTGTCGATGAGCCCTCCGAAGTAATGCGGTTGCACGTCGACCATGGCGATCCGCTCGTACTCGGCGACCTGCGCTGGCGTGATGGGCTCCACGTGCAGGTCGAGCAGGTTGACCATGCGCACGTTTTCAGGGCGGGTCACGCCTTCTAAGGCGGCGATGATACAGGTCTGGCGTGTGCGCCGGAGGACGTTGCGCAGCGCGAGGCCGCTCGCGAGCGCATCAGGATCGGGTTCATTGTGCAGAAGGACCAGAACACGGTCCGCATCCGCGAAGAAACGCTGATACTGCTGAACCTTTAATCGCGTCAGCGAACGGCTGAACTCCGTGAGCAGCGGGCCTCCGAAGAGTTCCGACAGAGCCAGGTAATTCAGCTCGGGGAACTGCGATTTGAGCTCCTCTTCACGCTTTCTGAAGTCCGAAATACCGACGCCAAGCACGTAGATGAGAGTGCCTCCAGCGTCGCGGATGGCCTCAATAATCCTCTTGAGGCTCCGTCGTCCGGTGTCCTCGATGATGACGCAGGTACCCGGGGTGAGATCCGCTTTCAGGTAGGTGTCTGTGCGCCGCGGATCGGCGGCGGTGACGTTCAGCCCGGCTTCATGGAGACGGCGGGCGAGGGATTTGCTTTCGACGAGGAACTCGACTTCGAAACTGGGCAGCAGGATCTCGTCGAGCATCCTGATGACCAGATCGGTCTGACAGACGGCCAAGCACCTCATGGATTGACTGAAGCCGCCGCGGGAGAAACCTTCACCATGGGCCCGAAACTTTCATTATACGCCCGGCTTCTCGCCCCGATTATCGGGTGTAGGATTGGAACACTGCAGCACGCAATGCTGAAGCCAAGCCTGGCAGCAATCCCAATATTCCTGGCGGCGGTCGCTGGACTCCACGGAGTTTCGCGGCTTGACCCCATTGCTCGTGGGTATGCCCGGCAGGACGGAGCGCCAGCTCGAAACGCCGAGATACGCGCAGCCTCGGCCGAAGGTGAAGCGCCAGGAGCTGGCGTGCAACAGCCGATATTCAGGGCCCGCCTCGACCTGGTCACGATGGGCGTGACCGTGACGGACCGGCGCGGCAACTACATCAGCGACCTCACACAAGACGACTTCGATATCGTCGAGGACGGCCGGAAGCAGTCGATTACGTATTTTGCGCGCGGCGACGAGGCGACAGCGGCGCCGCCGCTGCACGTGGGACTGCTGTTCGATACGAGCGGCAGCATGGGTGAAGACATCAAGCTGTCGCGATCGGCGGCCGTCAGGTTCCTCAATACGCTGAGCGATGCCGAAGACATGACGCTGGTCGATTTCGACACCGAGGTTCGTGTGGCCAAGTACGGCCAGGGCGACTTTGCCCGCATGGTCGAGCGCATTCGCGGGCGGCAGCCGAGCGGGTGGACGGCCATGTACGATGCGCTCGGCGTCTTCCTGGACGGCGCCGCCGACAACGAGGGGCGCTCCATTCTCGTGATCTATACCGACGGCGGCGACACGCGCAGCACTCTCGGGTTCTCCGACGTGATGACGCTGGTGCGCGCGTCTGATGTGACGATTCACGCCGTCGGGTTCCTCGAGCACCAGCCGAGCAGCTCAAAATTGATGCAGCGGCAGCGGCTTGCCGAAATCGCCGAAACGACCGGCGGGCAGGCATTCTTCCCGACGGCGATGAAAGACGTGGAAGCAGCCTACGACAAGATCGTCGCTCAGATCCGCAATCAGTACACGCTCGGGTATACCTCCAGCAACACCGCGCAGGACGGCAAGTGGCGCAAGGTGGAACTGAAGATTGCTCGTCCGGATTTGAAGGACGCGCGCATTCAGTCGCGGCGGGGCTATTTCGCGCTCTACAAAGACGGACAATAAGTCGATTTATGATTAGTGATTTGTGATTGGTGATTGGGGGCCCATAGCCGGACACCGCTATGGGCCGGCATGATTCAGCCAATCACCAATCACGAATCACTAATCACAAATGGCTGTGCCCGTTCACGATCGATTCACCCTGGTCAGCGATTTCGAAGTGCGCGGCGACCAGGTCCGCGCCATCCCTGAGCTGGTCGAAGGTCTCAACCGAGGCGATTCGCACCAGGTCCTGCTGGGCGTCACAGGCTCGGGGAAGACATTCACGATGGCGCAAGTGGTGGCCGCCGTGAATCGTCCGACGCTCGTGATGGCGCACAACAAGACGCTCGCCGCGCAGCTCTACCAGGAATTCAAACGATTCTTTCCGAACAACGCCGTCGAGTATTTCGTCAGCTACTACGACTACTACCAGCCTGAGGCCTACGTGCCGGCCACCGACTCGTACATCGAGAAGGAGGCGACGATCAACGACGAGATCGATCGCATGCGGCTGTCGGCGACCCGTTCGCTCTTCGAACGGCGCGACGTCATCATCGTGGCCAGCGTGTCCTGCATCTACGGCCTTGGATCGCCGGAGGCGTATTACGGAATGCTGCTTCCGCTCGAGCTGGGGCAGCGAATCGACCGCGACCAGATCTTGCGGAAGCTGGTTGAGATTCAGTACGAGCGCAACGACACCGAGTTCGGCCGCGGAGCCTTCCGCGTTCGCGGCGACATCGTCGAGGTGGTGCCTTCATATGAGGAGCACGCGCTCCGGATTGGCCTGTTCGGCGACGAAGTAGACGAGCTGACGTGGTTCGATGCGCTCACCGGCAAAACCGTGCGCCGAGTCGACAAGGTGGCGGTCTACCCGAAATCGCACTTTGTCACGTCACGTGAGCGCACCAAACGCGCGATCGAGTCGATTAAGCAGGAACTCGAGCAGTACCGCGGCCAGCTCGAATCGGAGGGAAAGCTGCTCGAGGCGCAGCGCCTCCACCAGCGGACAATGTTCGACCTGGAAATGATCCGCGAGATTGGTTACTGCCATGGGATCGAGAACTACGCGCGCCACCTTACCGGCCGAGCTCCAGGCGAGCCACCTCCGACGCTCCTCGATTATCTTCCCGGCGATGCGCTCGTAATCGTGGACGAGAGTCACCAGACGGTTCCACAGATTCGCGGGATGTATCACGGCGACCGATCGCGGAAGGAAGTGCTGGTCGCGTACGGCTTTCGCCTGCCGTCGGCGCTCGACAACCGGCCGCTCAGTTTTCAAGAATGGGAGGCGCGAGCGCGACAGCTCGTGTTCGTGTCGGCAACGCCCGGCCCGTACGAACTGTCGAAGTCCGGTGGTGTCGTGGTCGAGCAGGTGATCAGGCCGACCGGCCTCATGGATCCACCGATCGAGGTACGACCTGTCCGGCGACAGGTGGACGATCTGCTCAACGAGATCCGGGAGCGCGTCGAACGCCGGGAGAGAGTGCTGGTTACAACGTTGACCAAGCGCATGGCGGAGGACCTGACGTCGTACTATCAGGAACTGGGCGTCAAAGTTCGCTATCTGCACTCCGACATCGACACGCTCGAGCGCGTTGAGATTCTCCGAGACCTGCGCCGCGGCGCCTTCGACGTACTGGTTGGTATCAACCTGCTCCGGGAAGGCCTCGATCTCCCCGAGGTGTCGTTGGTAGCGATTCTGGATGCCGACAAGGAAGGCTTCCTGCGATCCGGCGGCTCGTTGATTCAGACTGCGGGTCGAGCGGCGCGAAACGTCCACGGACAGGTCATCATGTACGCCGACACGATGACGGCGTCCATGAAGTCGGCCATTGCGGAAACGGAGCGCCGCCGAGCCCTGCAGGCGTCGTACAACAGCGAGCACGGCATCACGCCCGAGTCGGTCGTCCGCGAGATTGACGACGTGATGTCGAGCGTGTACGAGCGGGACTATGTGACCGCGCCCGTGCTGCGCGAGGAACGCGAAGTGTTCCGGACCCAGGCCGACCTCGACGCGGAGATCGCTCGTCTCGAGACCGACATGAAGGCAGCAGCAGCGAATTTGGACTTCGAACGTGCCGCGACGCTTCGCGATCGCGTCAAAACACTGCGGAGCCGTGAGCTCGGCCTCACGGGCCTCTCGGCCGGCCGGTAGCCGAGTGCTGACGTTCATCGACAACACGCTGAAGTCTGCGCTCCTCGAGCTGCAGGAGTACGTCCGCCTGCAGGTGGCGACATTTCGGGGAGCAGTCAGCCGTCCTTATTACTTTCACGACATCGTCGAACAGTTCGAGCAGATAGGCATCGGGTCGCTCACCGTGGTGCTGCTCACGGGGTTTTTTACGGGCGCCGTGCTGGCGCTGCAGACCGGAATTACGCTCGACCAGTTCGGCGCGCGGCCGTTTGTCGGACGCCTGGTCAGCGCGTCCATGATCAAAGAGCTGGGTCCGGTGCTCACCGGACTCATGCTCGCCGGGCGGATTGGTTCAGGGATTGCTGCCGAGCTCGGCTCAATGGTGGTGACCGATCAAATCAATGCTTTGCGCGCGCTCGGAACCGACCCGGTGCGGAAGCTCGTCGTTCCCCGCGTCCTCGCAGGTGTGTTCATGGCGCCCGTGCTCACCGTCATTGCCAATACCGTGGGCATCATCGGCGGATGGCTGATAGCCGTGTTTCAATTGAGAGTGGCGTCGAGCCTCTACTGGACGTCGGTCGTGGACGGCCTGTACCCCGCAGATGCGTGGATGGGATTGATCAAGCCGTTCTGTCTCGGGTTCGTCATCGTGACGATCGGCTGTCACGTGGGTCTTCGTACCCATGGCGGAACGCAGGGTGTCGGTCGCGCCACTACTAATGCCGTCGTGGCATCGTCGGTGGCGGTAATTGCTGTGGACTTTTTCATCACGCGTCTGTTGATCACGTTGCTCAATCAATGACGTCTGCGGCTGAACCGTACGCCAGCCCGACTGGCGCAGTAGAGCCGGATGCGCCGATTGTCGTCTTCGACGACGTGTCACTCGCCTTCGACGACGCGGTGGTGCTCCGAAACATCAGCTTCACCCTGCTGGCCGGGCACACCAAAATCATCCTGGGCGCCAGCGGATCGGGGAAATCCACGACTCTCAAGCTGATCCTGGGCTTGCTCACGCCCGACAGCGGCGTGATCTATGTAAATGGCTGCCGCATCGACCAGATGTCAGAAGCCGAGTTGATGGCCGTCCGAGCAGATTTGGGGATGGTGTTCCAGGAAGGCGCGCTGTTCGATTCGCTCACGGTGGCCGAAAATGTCGGATACAAGCTGTACGAGGAGACTCAGATGCCCGCTGACGAGGTCCGGAGCCGCGTCGAGGAGGTTCTCGGGTTCATCAGACTCGGGGAATACATCGACCGCATGCCGTCGGAGCTCTCAGGCGGGCAGCGACGGCGTGTCGCGATCGCTCGCGCCATGGCCGCCAAGCCCCGCCTGCTGCTCTACGACGAGCCGACGACGGGTATTGATCCGATCACAGCTATTACCGTGGACGACGAAATCATCAAGCTGCGCGATCTCGAGAACGTAAGCTCGATACTCGTCACCCATCAGCTGCGCGATGCGTTTTACGTAGCCACTCACGAAGCTGTTCGCCGCGACGACGGCCTGATCCTGATGCGCCCGGCCGACCAATACAAGTGTGAGGAGGCGGAGTTCATCATGCTGAAGGAAGGGCGGATCGCGTTTGAAGGCCACGCAGCGGAACTTCGTGCCGCATCGGATTCATATCTGAGAAGCTTCCTGTCATAGAAAGGACTCGAATGCCGCGCACGCGTTCGCTCGGATGGGCTGAGTTGAAGATCGGGATCGTCACCGCTTTTGCCATCATCATGGCGATGACCCTGATCTTCCTGCTCAGTGGTGAAGGGGGATTCTTCTGGCAGCGTTATTCGGTCAAGACGCTGTTTCCGAATGCGGCAGGCCTGAAGCCGGGCGCACCCGTGCGGCTTGCCGGCGTCGAAGTCGGGTCGGTCGCCGAGGTGGACCTCGCCGGCAATCAGGTCGAGGTCGTCATGGAGATCAATCGGAACTATCAACGACAGGTGACGACAGCGTCGCGAGCGTCGCTCGGTTCCGTATCGCTGCTCGGGGAATCGGCGGTGGACATCACTGCTTCGAGCTCCGGGACGCCGGTTCCTGAATGGGGATATGTGGACTCTGGCCCCGCTGCGGGCTCGTTGACGGAAGTGACGACGAAAGCGGCCGAGGGTATTGAGCAGCTGACCGTTATCCTGCAGGAGATCCGCGGCGGTCGCGGCACGATCGGGCGCTTGATCACCGACGACGGGCTCTATCGTGAAATGAACACGCTCGTCAGTGCGGCGGAAGATGTCGTCCAGAATGTGAATGCCGGGCGCGGCACGCTCGGCCGTCTCGTCAACGATCCCACGGCGGCCCGGGCGCTTGAAACGTCTCTGCAGAATTTCGAGATGATCAGCACGCGTATTCGCGCGGGCGAAGGCACTCTGGGCAAATTCCTCACCGACGACACCGTGGCGCGGTCGGTGTCTTCGACCACCGCGAATCTCAACGAGATTACCGGCCGCATCAATCGTGGCGAGGGAACCGCGGGCAGATTGGTCAACGACCGTGCACTCTACGACCGCCTCAATTCGATGTCCGACCGTCTCGACAAGGTGATGGCCGGTCTGCAGCAGGGCGAGGGGACAGCGGGGCGGCTTCTGCGCGATCGGGAGTTGTATGAGAACATGAATAGCGCCGTCGGCGAACTGCGGCAGCTGGTGCGCGACATCCGCGCGGATCCCCGGAAATTCCTCAACGTTCGCGTGAGCATTTTTTAGGGGCGTTGTGTCGTGAGCGAAGTCTTTCTCGGGATCATTGCGGTAGCCGTGCTGGTCATGGCGGCCATTCAGGTAGCCGCCATCGTCGTCGCGGCGCGGATGGCACGTCGCCTCGATCGATTCGCCGACAGTCTGGAACACGAGATCCGACCCGTTGTCGCCAGCTTGCAGGCGCTGACTGCAGATGCCGCTCGAGCAACCTCCGTATTCAGGGCGATTCTGGCGATCTTCCGCGGCCCACGGAAAGACGATCGGGCAGCCAGCGAGGAAGATCCTTTGTTCATCGGGTAATCCGCAGAGACCGCGTTCCTCTAACACCATTACGTCTCCGTTGACGGCCGGCTCATCCGATGATACAAGTCGGCCGTACAAAAGGCAGGTCCGCCGCGTACTCCCGCGCGGTGGCGTCTCCGGGGGTGCAGCCATGACAGACTTCGTGCGTGGCGTGCGTTGCGTCGTTGTCGCGTCCCTCCTGTTGGCTCCAGCGCCAGCGCTCGCGCAGGAATCCAGATCGGCGCAACTCGCGACCGAGCTGGTGAAGCTCCTCGACTCGCTGAAACTCGATAGTGCGGCGGCCAAGCTCGATAAGGACGAGTACGCCGGCGCGCTGTATTTCCCGGGCACCCAGCTGCTCGTCGTAAAGGCACGCTACATCGTCCCGGAGCGAATGGATGCTCAGCTCGCACAGAAGAACTACCGGGACGTCTACATCGATCTGAACAGCGCGTCGGTGCCTGCCTCCAAAGTGCTGATTGCGGATCTCGGTGCGAACGGACTGTTCGCGCGGCGCAGAGAGAATCAGTTCGATACGGCGGACCTGGCCGGCAAGAGCTATTCGTTCGACGGCGACTGGGGCCGAGCGAAGATTTCGGAGCAGGATTACACCAAGGCGTTCCAAACGAGCGATACTGAGTACATCAGGATTCTGGAAGCGCTGGTCGCTCAGCTCAAGAAGACCTCGTAGCAGGCGCGCAGTCGCCAAACGCTGCGAGGCAAAAAAGGGCAGCTCTTAGGGGCTGCCCTTTTTGTGTACGCGACGCCGTTGACGCGCCTCTCTTGTGCCCACAGAATGCAAGTATGGCTGTACGAGTGATGTCCTGGTTGTGGCGGCCGCGGCTCCTCCGGATGCTGTTCTCACAGGTACGCCTCACGGGCCGGCTTCTCCGTGAACCCCGCGTGCCACTGTTCGCCAAAGCAGTGCCGGTAATGGCCGCCCTTTATCTCGCGTCGCCCCTCGACTTCATTCCGGATCTGTTCCCGCTGGTCGGACAGGTAGACGACCTGACTCTGAGCCTCATCGCACTCGCTACATTTTTGAAAATGTGTCCCGAGGGACCGGTTGAGTTTCACCGGGGTGCCGTCGCGGAAGGCCGGCCGTATTCGCCGATGTCGCCTACCGACGACGTCATCGACGCAGAGTGGCGGCGGGACTAGACGTCTTGAAGGCGGGCTTGCGTATGAGTCAAGTTCTTGAAACGGCCTTCAAGACGTCTCGCCCGCACGGAGTGCGGGCAAGAGATACTGCCACTAGCGAGGCGGAGCCGCTGGGGCACGCGTGCGGGTCTGAGGCGCAGCCTCGCTAGAGCCATGCAGCTTATCTTCGAGCAGATTCGTGCGGGCGGCGACCGTAACTTCGGCTATCTGCTCGCAGACAGGGACGCGAAGCAGGCGGTGTTGATTGACCCGTCGTACTCGCCCGAAGCGTTCGTTCAGCGCGCGAGAGATCAAGGACTGAACGTGACGCACGTCATCAACACACACGGCCATCCGGATCATACGAACGGCAATGCCAAGGCGGCGGAGCTCACCTCGGCGCCCGTGGCTGCGTTCGCAGATTCTCAGCTGGTCCGTGCCGAGTGTGAACTTCACGACGAGCAGGAACTGGCGGTAGGCGGCCTGCGGCTTCAGTTTCTTCACGTGCCCGGTCATTGCGCCGACCATCTTGTGATCTACGAACCATCGTGGCGTCTGGTAATTACCGGCGATCTGCTGTTCGTCGGAAAAGTGGGCGGCACCGCCAACGATGACGACGCGCGCACGGAGTGGGGCAGCCTCCGGCGACTGCTTGACCATTATCCCGACGAAGCCACGGTGTGGCCGGGGCATGATTACGGGGCGCGCCCGAGTTCCACGATTGGCCTTGAACGCGCGACCAACCCGTTTCTGCAATGTCGCGACGTCGGCGCCTTCATCGCGCTCAAACGGGATTGGCCGAACGTCAAGCAGCGACTCGGTCTGAAGTAACCATACGATCGTCTTTCGTCTTTGGTCTCTAGTCTTTGGTCTTTAGTCTTTGGTCTGTGGTCTTTCGGCTTTGGTGACCAAAGACGAATGATCTACGAGGGCGTCCGACACCTTCCAATACGGGCAGAGTCGCGATGAGCCGCCAGATGATTATTGCGGCCGTATCGATTGTCATCGTCGTTGCGTGTCTACTCGCGCTGATATGGACGCTGCAGCGGCGGTTGATCTACTTCCCGACGGCCGACGTGCCCACCACGGATGCAATCGGTCGAACGGACGTCGAGCCCGTGAC
>Ga0075430_100004233_pt1 | contig 12117 bp, 12 predicted proteins | sample RhiMetdeltSRZDD4_FD_75294 | JGI IMG/M metagenome (GOLD analysis project Ga0075430, IMG submission 75294) | Populus rhizosphere microbial communities from Tennessee, USA - Rhizosphere MetaG P. deltoides SRZDD4 | ecosystem: Host-associated > Plants > Roots > Rhizosphere > Soil | place: USA... | reverse complement strand
TTCTTGCAGGAATAATCAATATAATAGTTAGGTCGCAGGTCTGATTCGCTATCAAGGCTAAGCAACAACAATATTTTAGCTGCTTTGTTTTTGAACAGACGCTCTATAACATTAGAGCGTAATGCATTAAGCGTCATAGTTCTGTGAAGAGATGGAGAAGAAGTTGCGTCAAATAGAAGCAGAATTCAGACGATCAACTGTATTCTAGGAGTGGCAGTATGCTCATGACCAAGAGATGCCAGAAATGCAATACACTAATAGGCGAAGGGGGTGCGAGGTATCATGAGGACCTCAGCTGCAATAATATGACAGCATGCCAAGAAGACCTGCTGTATGATTCTTTTCCATGATTTATCATTACTATTAACCTTCAGCGATTTGGTTGGGGGATAACTGTTTTGTTAGCAGGTTCTGCTTGAGGCTCCAATAGATAAAGGAGCGCCCAGAAAAACGAATTCCAGATTCATCGAGTAGCTTGCCAAGGACGCGATGATATATAACCAGCAACGGGATAAAAACTATCCTACTTAAACCACAGGATACGACATTGCTGGTGAATTTATCCGACACAATAACCTAGGACAAGCTCAACCCAATAGCGTAGATAACCAGAATGATAAAAGAATAGACCTAGTGGTAGAATTTGAACCTACGACCTCAACACATATGAGATGATCCTTATGATTATCTAAATGACAGCTATGGAAGAAATTTGCTGTTCAGATCCCACCCTGCCATTTTCTTCTTCTTGCATGTTATACTACACTTAGGACTGTCGAGTCGAGTATTTGAATATCCCAAGAAAACAAGAATTGCATATTTTAGTCCTGGTTATTTGGCTGAAGAAAAATAGAAGGATAGAAATCAGCTCATGCACACCGCTGAAAGTGCAAAATGTTGTTCAATTTGTCTATTCTAGTCATATCATCCTCTACTTACGAACAAAGCAGGCAGATTGTAAAGTGAGATTTAAAAACTGGAAATTATGTCACTTAAGTCTTAAAAAGGAATTCTACGAGATAAGGAGGAAGAAGAAACTTTGAATGAGATTGAAGATAAGTCCTCAACTTCCTCAACTAATGATTCCAAGCAAGTTACCCACCCCCAAATAACTTTTGGATTGGTCACCTTAAACCACTTTGGTATCTCGGTTCAAGATTTGGATCGCTCCATTGCATTCTATCGGGCTCTCACCGGTCAAGATCCTACGGCTACGGGAACTTGGTCTAGTACAGGTTTAGACCGTGCTGCAGGAATCGGTGACAGCAGGAGTATGAGAGCAACGATTCGCTGGGCCACATTCCGAATCAATAACGTCAACATCGACCTTCTTCAAGTGAAGAAAGAGAAAGAGCCTGACCTTTCTTGGGCAAGACATTCACTCGGCGAATTGGGTGCAATGCACGTGTGTTTCGAAGTCAAAGATCTGGAACCTGTATTTAAACGGATGCAAGACGCTGGAATAAAGTTCCACGGACCATTTCATCGTGTTTCCCGCGACGAAGACGGAGCAGAAGATGGGATCGGTACTGTCGTTGCGTCTTTTGATGGTCCTGACGGTGAAAGACTGGAGTTGATCGCACCACAAGGTCCGTTCGTCCGGGCGGAAAGAAGAGCTGAATAGTAAAAAGATTATTTATGAAGTCCAAGTCTCAATCGAACTGTTGCAAAAAATCGAATTGCAAGTCAAGACGCTTCAAATTGTACCTAGGTATGTGATAGAACATATATACGATCTTCTCTAATCATGAAAGCTATGTGGAGTCCATTAAGACAGTGAGGACCTTTTTCCTGTTAATGGTTCTTTTATCGTAATCGTATATAACACATATCTCCCTGCTTATAGACTACTTGCGGGCATACTACGTTCTTGTCGGACACAACTACCCAACATGAACTCAATTTAATGCCGTAACTAATACATTTTTGCTTTATTTTAGAAGCCGTAAATTTTTTCAATCCTTCTAGATATACACCTTTTTTCCCGCCTTGCTCCAGTAACATTCAAATAGATCTTGACACCATTGGCGGAATACCGGATTATCACTCCTAAAGCCACCATTAAAGTCGAGCTTTCCCGTCGTGTTCGGGAATGTCAATCCTGCCATTTTTTCATTCAGAGCAATGCCTGCCTTGATGTCATTAGGATCTTGTATTAGACGATATTCAACTTTACCCTTATGGGTTCCAACATCTGATTTGACCTTTTTCCAGTCGATGTTGCTATCCGCAGGAATAATTATTCTCCATGTCACTGAGCTGTTGCTCTCAAGCTTTCGACTCCCAGTGACATATTCCTGATCGCCAAAAGGATGATCCGACATCAACCAGATGTACTCTTCTGCATATTGTACGACTTGTTGTATATGCGCTAGAATGGAACCTACTCTTTCTCCATATTGACCTTCCTGCAGTTCTCCCAAACGCTCTATAAATTCTAGGGGAAGAGAAGAAATATCGTGTGATAAGAAGTATTCTCTGTTTCGAGTCAGAAATCTGATTGACGGTAGAAGATTTACGATGATCCTGCCAAATGCAGTAAGACCAAAGAAGCCATCCGAATCTTTCTCTATTAGCTTTGCCTCCCGTAGACGCGTCAAATGCTTGGAAGTTTCCTGCGGGGTAGCTGATAGCTTGCTAGTGAGTTGGCTCAATCTGCGTTTTTCGATTGCTGTTTCAGAAAGCAATGTCAGCCTATCAACGCTAGCAAGAATGAAGAGAAGCTCTGCAAGGTGCTCCAACTAGCTCTCATCAATGTGTCAATAGTATTTGATAAAACGGGTACTTTGACAAAGGGGAACCCAGAAGTAACTGACATAATTACTGTTGCTGAAGAAGTCTATAGCGAAGCAACTCTGCTGCAACTTGCAGCTTCAGCTGAAGTCAAGTCAGAACATCCAATAGCTCAGGCCATTGTGAATAGGGCGGCTAAACAAAAAATTCCACTCTTTGAAGTTTCACAGTTTCAATCATTAACAAGTCACGGAGTTACTGCATTACATCAACAAAGAAGGATATTCGTTGGAAGTCCAAGAGCCAGTAATAATGCTGACACTAGCGACAATGCCGTTCTTCCACCAAAAATAGCAACTAAGATAACAGAGCTAGAATCTGAAGGCAAGACTGTAGTTTCTGTTCTTGTAGAGGGTAGGTTAGCAGGTATAATTGCAATAGCAGACACTCTAAGAGAGGAAGCTCAACAAGTTGTCAGCGAAATAAAACACATGGGCAAAGAAGTCATATTAATGAGTGGGGATAATGTGAGAACCGCTCAAGCTGTAGCAAGAAAAGTAGAAATTGCTAACGTATTATCAGAGGTATCGCCCGAATTTAAGGCTCAGAAAATCAGAACCCTTCAAACTCAAGACAGAAGACGACGACGGCTGAGGGTTGCAATGGTTGGAGACGGCATAAATGATGCTCCAGCTCTGACGCAAGCAGATGTTGGAATAGCAATGGGTTCAGGTAGTGATGTGGCAATGGCCGCAGGGCACATAATAATAATGAAGAATGATTTGCAACACGTTATTTTAGCATTAAAGATTGGCAGATATGCATTCAAAAAGATAAAGCAGAACCTTGCAATCTCGTTTGTATATAATGCTATAACTATGTCAATAGCTGCTGGAGTGTTCTATACCTTAACAAACTCACTTGTACTAACCCCTGCGATAGCCGCACTGGGGTGGGTAGTGAGTGATTCGGCAGTATTTGGAAATTCCCTGTTACTTAGGAGATTCTCCACTTCTCAAGAATGAAGATCCAAGATGTCTGCAAAAAGAAAACTGAAATTTTTGATGATGTGTTGATTATTAGTGTAAGACCATTCATGGATGACCGAATCAAGATGCTCTTCAGTTTACTCCTAATGCTATTATTATCTTCTAACCAAATTCATATGCAGCAAGGTCTGAAAAATGCAGGATGTGAGGAAGCATGGCTTGTTTGTTGTTGTAGGAGCTGCTGCTATTTTGATTCCAGTGATTCTCTTTGGCATCATTGGAAACAACGACAGAAACCCACTCTCCTTCTTGTTGTTCAACAGTGGAAAAAATCAGGATAATGTCACGACACAACAACAACAGCAGCAAATGGAGAATGAGGAGGATATCTTCCTTCGGGGAGCAGTGGATGCAAATTCTGAAGGAAAACAGATTTCTGAGAAACTTAGAAGACATCTCTGCGGATCGTCAATCTTACCCGAAACCACGGAATTTATTCGGGAATTTCAAATCCCATTCAGCTGTGCACAACCAGTTGGCCTAGCAACAGACAGCCAGGGGAAAGTATGGGTAGCTTCGACCTGGACAGGTCATCTACTTGTTTTTGACCCTGCCTCTGAAAGGTTTGTAAAGATTATCCAGATCCCTGATTGGAAGACGAAATCTGACTTTGGTTCTATGGTATGGGGGATGGAATTTGATAAAAGTGGAAACTTGTGGTTTTCCGATCAGGTAAACAATGCAATTTGGAGATACTTTGTTCAAGAAGAGCGTTTTGAGATGTATAAGGTGCCTACTGTTAGAAGCTATCCATCACAAATTGATTTTGATTCTAGTGGAAGAGTATGGTTCTCTGAAATTTTTGGCAAGAAACTTGGAGTTATCGATCCTTCCAAGGCAGAAAATAATAGCACAAAGGGTATAAAAGAATATGAAATAAATCAATTCGAGTTTAAAACTATGGGACCTGTTACTGTAAGCAGCAAGAACAACAGGTCAGTCTGGTTTACAACTGTATCTTATCCCGAAGGAGGTAACATAAGCAGGTTTGACATGGATAATGAAGAGTTCACATTCTATGAATTACCAAAGGAAGCAGGAGTGCCAGTGGGCATAGTGGAAGACAGAGACGGCCGACTATGGGTAAACGACCACGCAAGCAACCTTTTTTTCATGTTTAACCCGACCACTCGGGATTTTGCCAAATATTCTACGTCGCTTCCAACTTCACGAGAAAATACAACTACGCTTCCATACTGGAATCTAATTAAAGATAATAGGGTATGGTTCAACGAACATGAAGGAAACGCAATTGCGTATTTTGACATTGAGAATATGACATTGATTGAATATCAAATACCGACAAGAGGGGAGATATGGGGAAATACTTCAAACCCTCTAAAGTTTGATCTGGATAGCAGGGGCTCTGCATGGTTTACAGAATGGACAGAAAATAAGATTGGCAAGCTGGATTCTGGAAAATTAGGAAAATTACCGCTATGGCTTTCAGTCTCAAAAGATAAGGTAGAACTAGATACTCAAAGCTTGAGAGGGGATCAATTAGAGATTTTCGTGCATCCTAACAGAACCGATTTAGAGAAGCCAGTAACTATGACTGTCGCAAGCTCTATTTCGCATTCGGGCAGACTTTGGAATATGACGGGTGATTTCAGCGAGCGCGAATTTTCCTTTGTTGAAGGCAGAAATGAAGCAGATCCTTATTCAATCACTCTTTGGCTCGAGCCATCAAAAGACCTACAACCAGGGAATTACACCGTGACTATAGGTGCACGATATGACAGTGTGACTTATAACAAGATGATAGATATGCAGGTCAGGTAGGTTTTGCATAAAAGGCCCTTTTGACAACAACAATCTCCAATTTTAAAAAGGAAATAATGAACTAAGAATTATTGGTTTCTAATAATGTCTGTACAGAGTTCTGAAAGTGTTCCAATCGTAGATATATCTCTCTCTGAACATAATGGCATCATATCCTAATTCAAACAAGAAGTGTTGGACGACAAATAACGAATATTAGAGGAACATTGCTTAGTATATATATGCCCAGTATATGAAGGAGAGGAGAAATTTTAGCTTTCACAGCATACCATATAGTTTGTTATTGGTGCTTGTCCTCTTGCTACTTGGTACTCAGAGCATAAATTCTTCTCTTCATTTTCCAATATCAGGAGATGTCTATGGCCATCTTGCTGACCTCCCTGGTGCCCAGTCAGACGTGATATCAAAAAATATTGGAAACTATGTGATTTTATTTCAGACAAGTCCATCACTAGTACGAGTTAACAACAATATGACGTTGCTTAGATTTAGCATAACGCAAAATAACCAAGACACTCTTGGTATATTTGCAGCATTATTGATTAAAGAAAAAAGTTCTGGGAATATTTCTGCACAATATCCTTACAAGTTCTATGAGTTTGGAGACATTGACTTTAGGCATACTTTCCTAAATGCAGTGGATCATGAAGCAATCTTACAGGCTAGAATGTCAGGCGACGCTCAGTATCAAAATAACCCCTTGGTTGCCAACTTTGATGTTCCAGTGACTACTGAGGGAGTAACATTAGACGCATCGGCACAGATAATCGTTATTCTAGTGATCGCAGCTCTACCTGTTGGCATAATCATCTTAATTTTAGATTTTAACAAGCGAGCAAGAAGAAGATCATCAACTTCAAATTAAACAAGCTTTAATTGCTCGAGATATAGAGCATTCGTCGAATGCTCCAATGAGTTTTTAATCAAACCTTCTCTTCTCATGGGTGTGATAATTGGCGATAGAAGAAAATATCTTAGGTTGCTAGTAATAGGCTCTGCGATATTATCTGCAGGCACGTTATTTGCAATCTACGGAGGCTCCGTAGCCCTTGCAAGCCATAGTTTCGAAGCTGGCGTACAAGGAGACAATATACCAGACAACACTCACATCAGACTAGATGGATTGACGCTTCCACCCACAGGAGTCTTACCTGTTTATGATGCAAGTCCTAACTTTGTTTCAGGACACTTCTTAATGAGGGCTCCATGCGACCCTGAAACCCATGTTCCTCAGGTAACAGTAATCGCAGGACACATTGACGAAAGTGCAGAGGGTACGTTTGTAGACAAAGTACCCCTATACTATATTGACCATGCATCAACAGCAGGTAGCTGTGTATTTCATGCACATATTCCAGACCCATTAAACGGGGGTGCACCAAAGGTTACTGATATTGCCTTGATCAATCTATCAACACAAGATTTAACTTTCAATCCAGGAGATGTTGTGGATGTAAATATACAGAGAGTTCTTGGCAATATAGGCGAGCTACCATATACACAGATGCAACTTCCAGGTAACTTAACTCAAGGAAATCCCGTATTTGACCTCAATGATGACAATCCAGAAAATGATGGTCTGGGATCCCACGATGAGCATGAGGAGGGAGGTGAATAAGAAGATGAACGAGAAGAATAATACTAATAGAAGTTGGACACAAAGCAGAGGAAGAACAAGAAGTACAATATCAGTGATAGCCATTGTAACTACGCTTGCTATCGTAATGTCATCTCCTACTACAATCCAACCAGCCTTTGCGCATGCAGAAACTATACTACCAATAAATGTCGACGATCAACCAGGCAGAGGCATAGTCGTAGTTATCGGTCATTCAAACGAGCCTTCCTATGGAGCAAAACCTGGCATCCATGATGGTATGCATGGACTTGAAGTAACAATAAGCGATAACGCAACGGGGCTTCCAATTGGGGACGCACAACTTAGGGCGGACAAATATTACTTTGCTGATTTGGAGTCATTTAACAGTGCAACATCTGTAGAGGATGCTGACGAAATAGAGGAAGGAATTGATGTTGGTGGAGTCTTCGGTGAGACTGGGAGTTACCTAGCGAGACAGATAGTAGCAGATGGCATCTATGGATATAGGCTCTATGGCAATGTCTCCTACTTTGAAGCTGGTAATGTTACAATAGACAGTACAATATTCTGTGCCCTCCCTGAGGATGAAGGAGAAGATACTACAAAGTTCAACACTCCTGGCTGGTCAGGCAGTTTTGGATGCCCGCAAGATATTGACACAATTGCTTTCCCAACAAATAACACAGCACTCGCAGGACTGAGCTAGAATGTCGATGAAAAGAAACAAGCGCTGTCGGCTAATAATAATGTCCTCATCAGGAATGGGGGCAACCACCTCTGCAGAGAGACATCACCATACATCCACTCTATAGTGTCACAACACTAGAGTATAGCATCATCAAAGGAGAATTGGGTAAAACGTACAAGTCATATGGTGGTGGTGTGCCTTCCTTTCTCCTATTTTTAGTTTTATTAATTTCTTGAGGGTATACCTTGATAGAACAAGAGAAATCCAATACCCATAAGAATATCTTTACATATTTGCTAAATAGCCAGAATTTGACAGTCAAATACATTCTTTTGGGTATTTTGAGCTGTACTATATTTGTTATTCCTTGCCATCGAACTAGTTCGATCAACGATTATGCTGCTTATGCACATTTTTTTGGGGGAGAGACCGTTACCATAGACGATTATCAGGTAGTGTTTCTGACTGCTCCATCCTCTCCAGCAATCGGTGATAACTCGACTACCTTAAACTTTAGCGTTCTGCAAAATAACTCAAACATATACAATATTCATTCGGCCGTGGTGATAACAGAAAAGAATTCGGGAAGGATAGTTGAGCAGATCCCTTACAGGGTTTATGAATTCAGCGATATTACACTTCCCTATACTTTTCAAAATGCGACAGACTATACTATAACTCTTCAAACGCGTATAACGGGTGACGAAAAATATCAAGCCACTCCTCTCGTTGCAAGTTTTGACATCACTGTCGCAGATCCTAGCAGATTGATACCTTTTAACGAACTGATGCTTTTCTATGTTACGCCAGTCACTTTAGTAATCACAGGCATTATGATTTATCTGCATGAAAAAGGAAAGTTCTGATGATATCAATATATCTATTATTGGATATGTTCTTTCGTAGTCTAATTGCCTTCAACTACAGGGCCTTTCCTATTGTGGACTGGCTATTTTTCAACATTAACTTATCTCTGTGCATTGTCTGATGCAGATTTTTCCTCTGCAAGAACCTGTGTTTGCTTTTGGTAGCTCTTGGAGACAACCTAAGTCGGTGATTACAAACAACAAGGGCAGCTATTTTTTACCGTATTTATGAAAAGACCACACAGTATTGACATCGCTTCTGTCCTAGAGGATAATGCAACCTGCCTGAATTATTTTTTGCACGATATTTTTCACATAAGCCGCTACAAGCCAAATAAACGCTGTCACCAACACCATCACGAGCCTGAAGCAGGAGGAGGAGGAGGGGTAGGAGCAGTAGCAGAGCACTCTGTACAAATTGGTGCCTCTCTATTGAGGGTTGTTGCGGCTTGTAAGATATAGATACTGTGTCTCCGACGTTGTAAGGGCAATCGGATATGGTTCTTGGCACCCTATCTGAACCTTCCACTATACAACACCATCTTGTTCATTCTTTATTGATACTTGTGCATCCTCGGTTATGCTTGGAGCAAACAGATTCCTCGCCTGAAATCCAGATATGGCAAAGACTATGATAACTCCTGCAGCGATAATAATAATCGCTAATGTCTTGAGTGAAAGGTCGTGTAAGCTCATAATTCTTCCACCATGTCGATGAAATTATTTATGCTCTTGTCGATTACCCTCATTTTGTATTTTGTCGCTACATTTGTAACTAATTCTGGATTGGATAATCTATAAAGCAAAATCTGGCCACTTCTATTGGTTGAAACTATTCCTTCTTCTTTGAGATAGCGTAGGTGTAATGATATTGTCGATATAGCCTTGCCAGTATAGTTGACAATATCTGAAATGTTGCATTGAGGTTTCTCTAAAATGAACAGAATTATTTCCTTGAGAGGCGGGTGCCTAAGGTATGAGAGTATCGCAGATTCTATTTCAGAGACATTGTTTGGATAATATCTTGTAATTCTTCTTGCATGTTTTCTTTCTACTCGAATAAGACCCGCTCCTTCCAATCCTGCTAAATGGTAGAAAAGAACTCCGTTTGAATACCCCGAGAGTTTTAAAAGCTCTCGATATCTTATTCCTGGTGTGTTGGTTATATGAGTGAGGAGGATATCCTTTCTCTCATAAAGAGATTCGTCGTCGTCTTCAATTCTGCTTACTGTTTTCATATTATGCCCCTCGCCCAGATTCGCCGTTCTTCAAAACGCCAACACCAAATAGGGTAAGCATTATCAAAAGGATGATATGAGGCAGTTCTATGTTTGCAATGGGAAGATGCGCCATTGGAAAGATATCCAAAGCGTCAAGGAAGTACAGTATCTCTGCGCTGACGAGAGCTACGAAACTTATAGTCATTAAGAGTATTCTTGTTCCTCGAACCCTTTTGTAAGCAAGGAATGAGACTAGACCAAGAAATGCAGCAATTATCATACCTGCAAGATGCACTATGATATGGTATATCATTGAAGGATGGTAGATATGCGGAATTACTAGAGGCGTGATAACTCCTATAATAATTGCAGTTGTAAGACCTAGCAGGATGGGCTTACTGATCGCCTTCCCTCGATTGCCAATTCCTCCTCGATTCTGCATTATATAAAAAATAGTAGCTTCTCAACGTATAATTAAGTCAATTGGAGCAAACGTCGAAAAGTCTGATGTAACCGTACGCTGGTGAGTTTTCAACTGTTTTTACATCACTGGAAGAAATGGTGAATGATGAATGATCAATAGCTTTTTTAGAATGCGTATTAAGAGCAAAAGAAGTCTTATCAAAGCAAGCAAAAAATCACCTTTCGCCTAATCGTGTTAGTTGTCCGACAAACCTTCTCTTTTTTCTATTTTTATCTTCGAACATGGATTCTGACTAAGGTGCATATGCAAACCTAGAGTAGAACCCATTTTTGCCAGAGTTATCCCACTTCATTCCATGGTCGCTGTAGCTATTCTTTGTAGACTTTGCTACCACCGCTGCAAAACCAGGTGCTACAGCCATTGGTTTATTGCTAATAGTTACTTCTTTACTTTTATCGCCTCCCTCGATACCTTCAATGGTAAGGTCAATCGCAGATGGAATTTGCAATATTCTTTTCCTGCCATCCATCTCAAACTTAATTGGCACTGGTCGAACACCTGCTATTTCACCAATGAATTCTGCTATGACTCCAAAAAAGCCTCCAGCCTTTCCTGAATATATCTTGCCAAGTGCATCTGCTTGTTCTTTGGTAGCTCTCTCGTCTAGATACAATGCCACCTTCCACTTTGGACCTGTCCACATGTTGCCTGGGGTATGGAAAACACCAACTACGTTTAATCCATCCAAATGTGTGCTATCAAAGTGCCCTTTCTCATTATGCCATGCAACAGTTACGTCACATTCACCTTGGTCTGGATTTCCTAGAAATACACAAGGACAGACAGTGTCGCAATTACATGCCTCAAAATAGTCGCCTTCAAGCCTCCAGTTTATTCCTGTCATGCTTCTTAATGCAGTTAGTCGTATAAAACATACGCGGAAACTTGAGAGTTCGGATTTCGAATAGCACAATTCTCTTTGCATAGCTGCTCTTTAGATCGATACAGTTCAAACTGACTGAGTTCGTGGGTTCAAATCCCACATAATCCATTTTTGTCAATCTAGTTAACTACGGCATTAAACTGAATTTGTTCTGGGAAGATGTATCAGAACGCAGTTGCTCGGAGTACAGTAATATATGAGTAACGAGGTCGAAGCTCACAACATCGCAAAACTATGTTCAAGACCTTAACATAAGGTGATTTGTCTACAAGTGTGTGATGCATTAAAAATGATCGACTTACCTTTCATTCCAGATGACTTTGTTGGACATATATTCAGATCTACTATTGCATTACTAGTAGTCTTAAACCCAATTGGTATAGTGCCTATCTATATTGCACTTACACAAAAGATGGAACGCACAAAGAGGGTGCAATTATCAAAGACTGTCATAATTACATCCACCGCTTTGCTATTTGCATTCGCCATTGCGGGGAGTCTGATCCTCGCTATCTTTGGAATTACTTTTTCTAGTTTCATGGTTGCTGGAGGTGTGTTGCTATTCCTTGTTGCAGTTGAATTACTGACTGGAGGAGGATGGCGCTTCGTGGGCAGCGGTGTTAGTGAAGAAACAGGAATAATTCCGCTTGCATTCCCGCTTCTTGCGGGACCAGGTGCAATAACTGCAGTGATAATCTCATTTGAATTTGCAGGCCTAGTAGTGACTGCAATTTCGATATCGCTAGCAATTGGAGTGACGTATCTCATCCTAAAGCAGGCAGAGCGCTTACATAGGGTTATAGGGAAAAGAG
>Ga0075430_100004231_pt1 | contig 12118 bp, 9 predicted proteins | sample RhiMetdeltSRZDD4_FD_75294 | JGI IMG/M metagenome (GOLD analysis project Ga0075430, IMG submission 75294) | Populus rhizosphere microbial communities from Tennessee, USA - Rhizosphere MetaG P. deltoides SRZDD4 | ecosystem: Host-associated > Plants > Roots > Rhizosphere > Soil | place: USA... | reverse complement strand
CACTGAATGCAATGGGCTACCCGGCGTTCATCCTCGAAGGCGGCATCGAAGGCTGGATCGATGCCGGTCATCCCACCGTGAAAGCGCGCGCCGACCTCAACGCTCCCGGCGCGTCGCGCTGGGTCACGCGCGAGCGGCCGAAGATCGACCGACTCGCCTGCCCCTGGCTCGTGCGGCGCTTCATCGATCCGCGGGCGTCGTTCTTTTACACACCCGCCCACCAGGTGCGTGCCGAGTCGCAGGCGCTGCGTGCCGAGCCGTACGACATCGCGGACGTCACGTTCTCGCATCGCGGGAAGCGTTGCAGCTTCGACGCCTTCCTCGACGAGTTCGACCTTCACGATCCTGTCATCGATCAGCTCGCAGACATCGTGCGCGCGGCCGATACGGGAGAGCTCGGCCAATCGCGCGAAGCACCCGGCCTGCTGGCAATCTCCCTAGGCCTGTCGGCCAACGTGCGCGACGATATCGTGCTGCTCGAACAGGCGATGTCGGTTTACGATGCGCTCTACGCCTGGTGCAAGACCGCCCGCAACGAAACGCATTCGTGGCCGCAGAAAGTCGCGACACAGTGAGCGCAGCCGCGCCGATCTCGTTCGGCGAGGCGTTCCGACTCTGGCTGAAGATCGGCTGGCTCAGCTTCGGCGGGCCGGCCGGTCAGATCGCGCTCATGCATCGCGAGCTGGTCGAGCGGCGCCCCTGGATCAGCGAGACGCGCTTCCTGCACGCGCTGAACTACTGCATGTTGCTGCCGGGGCCGGAGGCGCAGCAGCTCGCGACGTACATCGGCTGGCTGCTGCATCGTACGTGGGGCGGCATCGTTGCGGGTGGCCTCTTCGTGCTGCCAGGCATGCTCGTGATGCTCGTTCTGAGCTGGCTGTACGTTCGCTACGCTGAATTGGGACCGGTCGCGGCGTTGTTTTTCGGCCTCAAGGCCGCGGTGCTTGCGGTCGTCATCGAAGCCGTATTGCGCATTGGTCGCCGCGCGCTGAGGAACCGCTTCATGGTGGCACTCGCGGCTGCGGCCTTCCTCGCGATCTACTTGTTCAAGGTGCCGTTTCCCTTGATCGTCGCGGGCGCAGCGTTCATCGGCGTCGTTGCGCGCCAGGTCGTGCCGCAGTACTTCGGACAGGCACAGTCTGCGAGCGCGCGCGATGATCGGGATTTCGTAGTGGATCGCATGTACGCGGCCGGACAGCTCGCCCATGCGCGACCCGATACGCGACGTGCGCTGACACTTACCGTCGTATCTATCGCGATCTGGATGGCACCTGTCGCGCTCGTCGCCGCGTGGCTCGGGACTGAGCACGTCCTGACACGCGAAGGCGCAATCTTCGGACAGACCGCCGTCGTAACTTTCGGCGGCGCTTACGCCGTCCTCGCTTACATCGGACAGCGCGCCGTCGAAGAGCTGCAGTGGCTGCGCCCCGGCGAAATGATCGATGGACTCGCAATGGCCGAAACCACGCCCGGGCCGCTGATCATGGTGCTGCAGTTCGTCGGTTTCGTCGCCGCCTATCGCTTCGCCACGCCGCTCGATCCATGGCTCTCCGCCGTGCTCGGTGCGTGCCTGACGACGTGGGTGACGTTCGTGCCGAGCTTCGCATTCATCTTCATCGGCGCGCCGTACATGGAGTCACTGCGGCAGCATCGCGGCTTGAACGCGGCGCTGTCGTGCGTGACGGCGGCCGTCGTCGGCGTGATCGTCAATCTTTCGGTGTGGTTCGCGACGCATACCCTGTTCGGCCGCGTCGATGCTCGCACCTACGGCCTGGTGCACGTCGACGTGCCCATCTGGTCGACGCTCGAGCCGGTCGCCCTGGCCCTCGCGGTCGGCTCGATGATCGCAATGCTGCGATTCAAGGTCGGCATGGCGTGGACGCTGGCGACGAGTGCCCTGCTCGGCATCGCCTATCGGATGTAGCGGTGCCGGGAGAAAAAAGGAGGGGAAACTCAGCAGCGCGGCACCGGAGCTAGCTCAGCCTGCATCGCCATTTTTCGGATGCTGCAGCGCTGAGTTTCCCCCGGTTTTTTCTCCCGGCACCAGTTCGCGCAATCTTGCTGCTGCCGCTTCAGGCGTGAGATCCCGCTGCGGCATCGCCAGCATCTCGAACCCCACCTGGAATTTGCGAACTGTCGCCGAGCGCAGCAGCGGCGGGAAGAAGTGCGCGTGCAACGTCCAGCCCGGGGCGTCGCGACTGCGGCTCGGACGAGGATGCCAGCCCATCGAGTACGGGAATGGCACATCGAAGACGCGGTCGTACATGGCGACGACCGACTGCAACAGGTTCGCGAGCGTGACTTCCTCGTCGGGTTGCAACTCGTCGAACGCAGCGATTGAACGCTTCGGCAGCACGAGCAGTTCGAACGGCCATACCGCCCAGTAGGGCACCAGCGCGACCCAGTGATCGTTCGCCGACACGACGCGATCTCCGGTTTGCAGCTCTGCGTGTACGTAATCGATGAGCAGCGGTCGCCCGTGCGCCGCGTGATATTCCTGCTGGCTGTGCAGCTCGCGCTCGACTTCGTCCGGCACCATGCTCGTCGTCCAGATCTGCCCGTGCGGATGCGGGTTGCTCGCCCCCATCATCTCGCCGCGATTCTCGAAGATCAGCACGTAAGCGAGATCGCGACGCGCATCGAGCTCGGCGAACTGCGCACGCCACGCACGCACGACACCGACTGCCTCACGCGAAGGCAGCTCGCCCAGCGACAGATCGTGTCGCGGCGAATAACACAGCACGCGACATTCGCCGGCGACGGACTGCGACGTGAACAGGCCCCCGCCCTTCGCATTCGCGTCGCCGGCCGCATCGAGCGCCGGGAAGTCATTGGCGAAAACGTACGGCTGCGCATATTGCGGATTCACCGCGCCATTCGCACGCTGGTTGCCCGGACACAGATAGCACTGAGGATCGTACGCAGGACGCGATGCCGGCGGTGCTGCTTCGTACTGCCCCTGCCACGGGCGCAAGGTTCGCTGCGGCGACACGAGCACCCATTCGCCCGTCAACGCGTTGCGTCGCCGATGCGACCCGCTCATGTCAGCATGCCTCCCGCCCCGCCGAACTCACATATATATGTAGCGGGCTCCTTGCCGGTGCTTTGTACATAATTCATGCGCAGCTGGTCCAGCAGATTCTCGACGTGCTGCGCCTCGACCAGCGTCAGCGTGCAGCCGCCAAAGCCGCCGCCGATCATGCGTGCGCCCGCGACACCCGGTACGCGGCCGGCGATCTCCACGAGTGTGTCCAGCTCGGGACAACTCACTTCGTAGTCTCTGCGCAGACTGCCGTGTGATGCGGAAAGAAGCTGCCCGAGCAGCACGACATTCCCCGAGTTGAGTGCTGCATAGGCCTCGTGCGCGCGACGATTCTCGCTGACGATGTGCCGCAAGCGGCGCGCCAGCGTCCAGGGCAGTTCGCGCATCAGCTCACCCACCTCGCCGCTGCTGAGCTCGGCCAATCGTCTCCGCTGCGGCAAGCAACGCCGCATGAAGTCGGCCAGCTCCTCCGCTTCGGCGCGACGCACGTTGTATTCCCCGTGAGCGAGCGCGTGCCGAACCATCGTGTTGGCGACAACCCAGCGATGCGCTGCCGGCAGTGGCGCACTCTTCCAGGAGTAGTCGGCGCAGTCGAGCAGCAGCGCACGGCCGGGCTCACCGTGAGTCGCGGCGAATTGATCCATGATCCCGCAGCGAGCGCCGACGTATGCGTTCTCCGCACGCTGACATGCGCGTGCGATTTCGAGCGGCGACAGCGACGCGTCCGCGACAGCAAGCAGCCCGTAGGCCACGGAAACTTCCAGCGCCGCAGACGAGCTGAGACCCGAACCCATCGGCACGTCGCTCGCGATGAGCAGATCGGCGCCGCGCAGCCTGCAACCCACCTGCTGCAAGGCCCACGTCACACCCGCGACGTAGTCGGTCCAGTTCCTGTGTGCGGACTTCGGCGCGACCTCCAGCGGGAACTGCGCCGTTTCGTGCTGACCCTCGGAGAGCACACGAATCTGGTTATCCGTGCGAGGAGCCGCGACCGTCCACGTTCCCAGCGTGAGGCTCGCCGGCAGGACGAAGCCATCGGAGTAATCGGTGTGCTCGCCGATCAGGTTGATCCGGCCCGGCGCAAACGACACGCGACCGGGCAGACCGGCGAAGGCTTGGAATCGTTGTTGCAGATCGCTGCTGCGGCTCACCGGCGCTCCACGATGCGTGTCGCGTACGGCGGCAATGATACTTGGACTCCATCGATCTCACGATCAACGGGCGTGCTGCCGGTGTTCAGCAACGCGACCAGCACGCTGCCGTCGGCCCTGCGAACCCGTTGCATCAATACCGGGTCGCCTTCCGACATGAGCTTCGGCGCTCCCGTGTGCGATGTGCCGATCCGGTGTCGCAGGGTGACGCGACCGAGTTGCGGGAAGTCGCAGGGTTGCGGACGTGACTCGCGGGCCAGGTCGGCGAACAGCCGGCCGCGCTCAGCGGAGATCTCATCGAGCCGATCGCTCGTCATCAGCACGCCGCCCGCCAGCCCGGCGAACAGCGCGAGCGATCGCACCTGCTCGTCGGTGAGATGATGGAAGCGTTCGCGCAGCAGGATGCAGTCCGGATCGGCCTGCCAGAAGATGCCGTTGCCGAAGTTGCGGCTCGCCTGGTCCCGAAGCAGCGACTCAGCCGAGTAATGCCCTTCCCAGCTCACACCGATGTCGCGGCCGATGCGTACGGCATCGAGGAGGCCGATGCCGGCCCAGATCGGTCCGCCGCAGCCGAGCCAGGTCGCCTCGCCGATCTCCTCGCGAATCAGGCGCGCCATGCGCATCCAGATCTCGATCCGCGACAGCCCTTCGACATGCCAGCGTGCCTGGCGCGGCCCATACTCGCTACCGAAGTACATGAAGTCGGTTTTGAAGTAACCGCAGCCCCAGTCGCGCGCCCAGGTGCGAAAGACGTTGCGCACGTACGCTTCGGCAGCGGGATGCGTGATGTCGAGAACGTAGTATTCCTCGCTGCGCTTGTGCCAGCGGAACTCGCCGTAGAACGTCATCGGCGCGAGCGGCTTGCCACTCGCGCGATCTGTCACGACCCAGTCCGGATGCTCTGCGTAGAGACGGCTGCGATTGCCGACCATGAATGGCGCAATCCACAGCCCTGGCGTGAAACCCTGCGCGCGGATGTCGGCGAGCAGCGGCTGCATGCCGCGCGGAAACTGCGGTTTCACCTCGAGCCAGTCACCCATCTCCGGCGTGAAGCCGTCGTCGATCTGGAAGACGTCGAACGGCACTTGATAGCGATCGCGAAACTTCACCGCTGCGGTCAAGTGCTCCTGGATGATCGGCTCGCTGATCGATGCGTAGAGGTTGTACCACGAGCACCATCCGGCAATGCGCCGCTCCCGGATGCGCGGTGCAAGCGGCGACGCCTGCACGACTCGACGCGCCCAGTCACGCAACGTCTCTTCGACATCGCCGCCCGACAGCAGGACCAATGGCTCTGCTTCCACGCGATTGCCGCGCACCGACCCATCGATGAGCGTCTCGACATCGATGGTCAGCGGGCCATCGGCGAACGCAAAGCGCAGGCGACTCTGGAACCGGTCGTGACGCAGGAATCCGAGCACTGCGGCTCCGCCCGTCTTCGTCACCAGCGCAGTCATCGCGTACCCGAGGACGGCCGTCGGATCGGCTGCGATGATGTCGCGCGCGCTGTCCAGCTCGACGAAGAAACTGCCGTCCCAGCTCGTGTAGCCGTTGCGCAGATAGCGAACTACATTGGCAACGCGACCGATGCGCAGGCCCAGCGAGTCGTATTCGTCTGCCGCGCCTTCCAGCGTGATTCTCAGCGTCAGTGGGTAGCCTTTGATCTCGACTACGAATCGCTGCTTGCCGATCGACCAGGCCAGCGTCTGCCCGCGTTCGCTCTCGGTCACCTCCGGAGCTGTACACGCGGGCACGATCCCATCGATCAGCGGCGCGAGCTCGCTGAATACCATGTCACCGGCGCTAAACGTAGGTCCCGTCACCTGCGGCCGTCCTCGATCTCCCGCGTTTCGAGGATTGTCCGCCGAGTCGAGGCGCGTGTCGCTATCAGCAGCACGGCGGCAGCCAGGTACAGGAATGCGAGGGAGGTCATCGCAGGCGCCATGCCGATCCAAGTGCTGGCCTGCGCGACACCGATCGGAGCGAGGCCGGCGCCGCAGAAGCCGACGAGCGTCATGAGCCCCACAGCCGTGGCGCGAGCCGCTGGCGGCACGACATCGTGCATGGCTGCGTAGATGCAACCGTCGAAGAGCCCTTTGCCCGCGCCCGATGCGAATAGCACCGCGCCAACTGCGAACGCCGACGTCGCGAGCCACAGCGGCAGCAACAGCAGGCCCGCCAGAGTGAGTCCGATCGCGAGAACGTAAAACACCGCGAGCGGCGTGCGCGCGGCCAGCCGATGCGCGAGGAATCCGCCGAGCGGCACGCATACGATGCCGGCCGCACTGAGCGTCGCCGATCCGTACAACGCCGATGCCGCGAGATCGAGCCGCAGCTCGTCATGCAGGAAGGTCGGTGCCCAGACGATGATGCCGCACACCGCGCCGTTGGCGAGAAAGAAGACGAGGCACAGCATCAGCGCCGCCGGCCTTTGCAATACGGTTCGCAATGGCCCCTGATTCGACGCTGTCGACGCCGCGGCGCCGTTCGACGGTGTCGTGGGTGCGTCGCGCAGCCACTTGAACAGCACGCCGCAGAAGACCAGGGCAACGAGAGCGAAGATCAGAAAGGGCGAGCGCCAGCCGTACGCATCGGCCAGCGCACCGGCGGTGACTGCTCCGACGCCAGCACCGGCAAAGACTCCTGTCTGGTGGATCGACAACGCACGGCTGCGCGTGCCGCTGCGATGCCAGTCGCTGATCAACGCCGCGGCCGTCGGATAGTAGGTCGCCTCGCCCGTCGCAACGAGTCCGCGAACGATGATCAGCGTGACCAATCCCGTCGCGAATGGAACCATGCCCGTCGAAATGGCCCAGAACACCAGCCCCGCCACGATGAGGCGCGAGCGATGCGTCGCGTCGCCCAGGCGGCCGAAGATCAGCGCGCCCACGGCATAGATCCAGAAACCGACGGAGTTGATCAGCGCGAGCTGCGTCGCGCTCAGCCCGAACTCGGCACGGATCTGCGGCAGCACCGTGATCAGGATCTGGCGACCTGCGGAGTTGAGGAACGCGGCGGTCCACAGCAGACCGATCAGCAGCACGCTCATGCGTCGTGGATCACAACGAAATCTCGCGGCCTTCAGCAGCCGACTGCTGTGCGGCCCGCACGATGCGCAGCGTGCTCGCGCCATCGCTCAACGGAACCGTCGGCGCTCGCTTCTCGCGGATTGCAGCGGCGACGTCGGAGAGCTGCGCCACGAACACGTCGGTCTGTTCGTCGATTTCCTCGGTGCGTGGCGTGCCGCTGGTGTGGGTCAGCGTGGCGGTGTTCCAACCAGTGAAGCGACCAGTCATGCGCTCGGCGACGATCTGCCACAGCTTCGCCCACTGCCCCGGCACCGCGCCGTTAGTCGCATTGAGCACGCCGACGCGTCCGTCCGCGTAGCCGAGCACGATGGCGCTCACATCGTCGCTGTCGTATCGCGCGACGTCGCGATGGAAGAAGTTCGCGGTGCGTGCGTACACGGTTTGCGGCTCGCCAAGCTGGTGGCGTGCGAGATCCACGATGTGGATGAGCTGCTCCACCATCTGACCGCCGGACTTCGCACGCTCGCGCCACCAGTCCGCATGCAACGCGTTGCAGTGGAACTGCCCCGTGAACAACCCCACGCGCCCCGTCTCGCCGGCCTTGGCCGCGGCGTCCCAGCGCTTGACGGCCGCCCCGAAGCGATACATGAAGCCGCACGCCGCAACGAGGCCAGACCTTGCGGCAGCGTCGACCATCGACTGTGCACGCGTGATGTCGAGCGCAATGGGCTTCTCCACGAGCACATGCGTGCCGGCGGCGACGGCCTGCTCGACCTGGCCTGTGTGCGCGAACGGCGGAAGTGCCACGATCAGCAGATCGACCTGCGAATCCAGCATCCGGCGCAGATCAGTGAACGGCTCTGCGCCGAACCGCGCAGCGAACTCGCGAACCTTGGCTTCGCTGCGCCCGCAGCAGGCGACGAGCTGCATCTCGTCCTTGAGAGCACCGACCGCTGCGGCGTGACGCGCACCGATACCGCCGCAGCCGAGCAGGCCAACGCGCAATCGCTTCACGCTCAGACTCCGAATGTCAGGACGGACTGCAGCATGCCGGGCTCACCCGCATCGATGCGCGCGAACAGCGCAGGCGCTTCGGCGAACGCAACCGTGTGCGTGATCAGTGGCAGGAGGTTCAAGCGCTTCTCGTACTGCAAACGGACTGCCGTCTGCCATAGACGCGGCTTGTTCCAGCGATGACTGGCGGCCGGGCTGACGCCGGAGATCTGCGAGCAGATCAGCTCGATGCGGTTGTGATGGAACTCCTCGCCGAGCGACAGGCCGCGCGCCTCGCCCTGGAAGAACCCCATCGCGACGACGCGGCTCGAATACGCGACGGTGCGAATCGCTTCGGCCAGCGCCGGCGCCGCACCCGACACCTCGATGCAAACGTCAGCGCCGCGCCCACCGGTTTCGGACTTGATCCGCTCGGCGATCGAGCCGGCGGTCGGATCGAGCACGCGATCCGCACCCAGCTTGAGCGCGACATCGCGGCGTTCCTTGACGGGATCGACGCCCACGACGCTTGCACCCGAAGCACGCGCCGCCTGCGCAACGATCTGCCCGGGCACGCCCAGGCCGAACACGACCACGAGATCGCCCATGCGAATCGCGGCATCGTGCACGCCATTCAGCGCGACCGCGCCGATGTGCGAGAAGATGCCGATGCGCGGATCGGCATCCGCGGGCATCAACCGATCGCGCGCGTATTCGCTGCGTGCGACGTGATGCGTGCGATGGCCCCAGGTGCCGAACACGCGTTGGCCGACGCGCACGTCGGTCACCCCGCTGCCGACTTCGACGATCTCGCCCGCCTCCTCGTACCCGAGATTGCGAACCGGGTAACTCCAGCTCGGCTCGGAGGACGCGACGAACAGGCGCGAGGCCTCGTCCCAGCGGCGATTCATGAAGGGATTCGTGCCGCGATACTGGGACAGTTCCGTGCCTGCGCTCACGCCCGAATACAGCGTGCGGATGCGCACTTCGTCCGGACGCAGCGGCACGACCTCGAGCGGCTCGAACGCGAGCTCGCGCGGAGCCTTGAGCAGTAACGCGGCGTGCTGCGACCCGGTCATGCGACGGCGGCCTCCTCCGTGCGGCGCGTCTCCAGAACGACGCGTCGTGTCGTACCGCGAATGGCGAGCAGGATGATCACGGCGATGAAATATAGCGCGGCGAGCGAAGTCAGTCCGGCAGCCATGCCCCAGACCCTCGATGCCATCGCGACGAACAGCGGCGTCAGGCCGGCGCCGATGAAGCCCGACATCGTCATCAGGCCGACCGCGCTGGCGCGCGCTTCGCTCGGGATGACGTCGTGCATCGTCGAGTAGATGCAGCCGTCGAAGATGCCCTTGCCCGCGCTCGACGCGAGCAGGACCAGTCCGATCGCCATCGCCGACTTCGCGGCCATCAGCGGCAGAAGCAGGATGCCTGCGAGTCCGAGCCCGATTGCGAGGGTGTAGAAGCGTCCGATCGGCGTGCGTGCTGCCAGCCAGTCGGCGAGCAGGCCGCCGAACGGGACCATGATCAGTCCCGCGACGCTGATGGTCGCTGCGCCATACAGCGCCGAATCGGCGAGGTCGAGACCGAGCGCGTCGTGCACGTACGTCGGCGCCCATACGGATACGCCCGTCGATGCGCCGGTGCCGAGGAAGAACACGCTGCAAAGGAACAGTGCCGGCGGACGTCGCACGACGACGCGCATGGGTCCGAGAAGCGACTTTCGAACGTCGTTGGTGTCGCGCACGGCGCGAGTCGGCGCGTCTTGCAGCGCTTTGTAGAGCACGCCGCACCAGACGATGCCGGCCGCGGCAAAGATGACGAACGGCGCCTGCCAGCCGAGACGGTCAGCAATCAGGCCGGCCGCGTACGCACCGAATCCCGTACCGGCGAGCACAGCAGTCTGGTGAATCGACAGCGCACGACTGCGCATCGCCGGACGATGCCAATCGCTGATCAGCGCGGTTCCGGTCGGGTAGTAGGTCGCTTCGCCGAGCGCAACCATGCCGCGCAGCGCGAGCAGCATGGAGAATCCGGTCGCGAGCGAAACGAGGCCCGTCGCGACGCTCCAGAATGCGAGTCCGCCGACGATGACCCACGAGCGCCGTGTGCTGTCGCCGAGGCGTCCCGACAGGAACGCAGCGAACGCATAGATCCAGAAGAACACCGAGTTGATCAGCGCCAGCCGCTCGGGCGTGAGTCCGAACTCGTCGCGCAGCTTCGGCATGACAGCGACGAGGATCGAGCGATCCGCCGCATTCAGGAAAGCGACCATCCACAGCAGGCCGATGAGAATCCACGGGTAGTGCGCGGAGAGCGCTCGCCGCTCGGGCACTGGATAAGCCTCGGCAGAGTTCATCGCTCCCCCATCTTGTACGGATGCAGCACCTGCGCCGCTTCGACGATGCGCTCGGGCACTTTGCCCTGCTCCACCCACGCCTCCAGCGCGCGGCGGATATCGTGTTCTGGATCGTCACTCAGTCCCGGCGCTATATATGCCTGGCCGAATGCGTGCGGTTCCTTGCCGCCCTGACAGTGCCCCATGCCGGGCACCATGAACAGCCGGAAGAATGCCTGCGTGCGCTCTGCGCCGCCCATGCGCGCAAGCACGCGCTCGTAGTAGTCGACGCCGGCCTGCGGCGAGATCAGATCATCGGCCCAGCCGAAATACATCAGCAACTTCCCGCGGCGCTGTTCGAACCGTGTCAGGTCGGGGTCGGTGGCGTCGAGCACCTGGCTCAGCGTTTGATGGCCGACGCGCCGTTGCTGCGCGAGCTCGACATCGTGCCGGTCGTCGAACTGGCCCAGCGTCCAGGTCGGATCGTCGTGCACCATGTAGCGGAAGAATTGCTCGGCGAACGTGAGCTGCTTGCGGACGTCTCCGCTGGGCTTCATTGCGAAAGTCGTGAGCTGTCGGGTCCAGTCGAGAGCGGGCGCACCGGCGAGGATGCCGTCCCACTCATCCGGGAATCGCTGTGCCGCCATCAGCGCCTGCCGGCCGCCGTTGGAGCAACCGGTGAAATATCGAAAGCGCGGCGGCTTGCCGTAGTACTCGCGCACGAGTGCCGTGGCGGCTCGTGCAGTCTCGATGATCGATCGATAGCCGTAGTCGACGATCTTCCCGGGATGACCGAGCGCCCAGGACGCATCGAAGGCGTCGGCACGATGGCCGGTGTCGGTCGCAGCGACGGCATTGCCCCGCTGCAGCTCCGCTGCGAGCGACGGATGATGGATCGAGCCGGAGAAGCCGCCGCTGCCGAGCTGGTAGTAACGTCCGTTCCACCCGGAAGCTGGCAGCCACAGCTCGAAGCCGATCTGCGAGTCTTCAGTGGGTCGCGCTTCGCCCTGAACGCGGCAGAACTGTGGAGTGTCGGCTTGCGCAGGCACGAGCTGCGCGGCAGCGACGCGAACATGCGGCAACTCGTGCGCGGCGAGCGCGGCGCAATCGCTGGCGTGGCCAGCAAACGCCGCCAGGACGGACGTCAGTGCAACGGCGGCTCGCGCCGGTTGCGTCATTCAGCCTTGCGCTCCCAGGCGAACTCATGATCGGGCCTCCGCGGATCGATACCCGCCAGCATCATCCCCTGGCCGCGCGAAGAGTGCTTGTTGTTGAGCGGAATGTCCTCGGGGTCGCGCATCTGCACGAGGATCGTAGTGCGCGGCTCGTTCGAGCGATTCAGGCCGGAGCCATGCACGAGCAGGTACGACATGAAGATCGCATCGCCCGCCTTCGCCGGAATCGGCAGCGCGCCGTCGAGCGGAAAGCGATCCTCGGGCAGGTGGTGATCCTGGCCGACCGCCTCCAGCGGACCGAGCTTGTGCGAGCCCGGCACGACGCGCAGACAGCCCTTCTCCACCGGCGCATCGTCGAAGTGAATGATCGCAGCGATCATCGAATG
>Ga0075430_100004222_pt1 | contig 12126 bp, 7 predicted proteins | sample RhiMetdeltSRZDD4_FD_75294 | JGI IMG/M metagenome (GOLD analysis project Ga0075430, IMG submission 75294) | Populus rhizosphere microbial communities from Tennessee, USA - Rhizosphere MetaG P. deltoides SRZDD4 | ecosystem: Host-associated > Plants > Roots > Rhizosphere > Soil | place: USA... | reverse complement strand
CTCCTCACCTCGCTGGACAAGCTCTTCGTGGCCGAGACGAACACGGTGTTCGCGGCGGAGCTCCTGGCGGTCGCCGAAGGCCGCACGTTCTTCGAGGCCGAGACCGCGCTGCAGACCCTGACGGGCGAGAGGTTGACCGTGCTGTGCACGATCGCGTTCCCGCCGTCGTCCGACCGGTTCGAGAGCGCGCTGGTCACGATCGTCGACATCACCGCGCGGAAGCAGGCCGAATACCTCACCGAGCAGGTGTTCGAGGGGTCGCCCGACGCCGTCGCCGTCATCGGCAGAGATTACCGATATCGACGCGTCAATCCTGTTTACGAGCGCAACTGGGGCCTGCCGGTCGACACGATTGTGGGGATGCACGTCGCGCAGCTGCGCGGCAGCGACGCGTTCGAGGGATCGCTCAAGACCAATCTGGACCGCTGCTTCGCGGGAGAACAGGTGACGTACGGCGAGTGGCTCACGAATGCGGCCGCGCGCGTCTATCACGTGAGGACCTACACCGCGCTCCGGAACACGTCGAACGAGGTAATCGCGGCGCTCGTGATCAGTCGCGACCTGACAGAGCACATGCTTGCAGCGGAAGCGCTTCAGAAGGCTCAGGCGGAGCTGGCGCACGTCACCCGCGTGACGACACTCGGCGAGCTGGCGGCTTCGGTCGCCCACGAGGTCAATCAGCCGCTCGCCGCCATCGTCGCCGATGCCAACGCCTCCCTCAACTGGCTGGCGGCCTCGCCTCCGGATCTCGAGAGTGTGAGCGGAGCGCTCGAGGCGATCGTGCGAGACGGGCACCGCGCGGGGGAGGTGATCCAGCGCATCCGCCAGCTGGCGCGGAAGGGTGCGCCGCGTACAGATCCTCTGGACCTCAACGACGTGGTTCGCGACGTCGTGCCGCTGGTGCGGGCAGAATTGCTCCATCAGGAAATCTCACTGACCTTGGACCTCGGCTCGAAGCTCTGTCCGGTGCTGGGCGACCGGATCCAGCTGCAGCAGGTCCTGCTCAACCTCGTGATGAACGCGATCGAAGCGATGGGGTCCGTGGCCGACCGCCACCGGGAACTGTTGATTCGGTCCGAGTCGCGCGACGACGATCACATCAGCGTGGCGGTGCAGGACACCGGCATCGGTGTTGCGGCGGGCCACCTCGACCACCTGTTCAGCGCCTTCTTCACCACCAAGCCGGGCGGGATGGGCATGGGGCTTTCGATCAGCCGCTCGATCATCGAGGCGCATGGCGGCCAGCTGTGGGCCACCCCCAACCGGCCGCATGGCGCCATTTTCCACTTCGCGCTTCCGGCCGCGGAACCGTACCCGACGAAGGTAGGGTAGACTCGCCGTTGCTCCGCTCCGTACCATTGCGACAAAGGAGTGGTCAGGACGGCGACTGGCGATCGGATGAGTGAGCAGAATGGCCGGATGGTTTCGATCGTCGATGACGACGCATCGCTGCGTCGGTCGCTCCGCAACCTCTTGATGTCCGCGGGGCTCAGCGTCGAGACGTTCGAATCCGCGGAGGTGTTCCTCGAGTCGGGCTCGCTGGACAGGACCGGCTGTCTCGTGCTGGATCTGCGGATGCCGGGGATGGGTGGGCTCGGCCTGCTGAGGCATCTCGCCGATTCCGGTGCGCGGGTCCCGGTGATCATCCTGACGGCACACGGCGACGACGACATGCGCCAGCGTACGCTCCAGGTGGGTGCGACCGCCTTCATGGAGAAGCCTGTCCGGGGTCCCGCGCTCCTGGAGGCGATACGGAGCGCTCTCGGCGCAGCGTGAACAGCAACGCAGACTTCCCGCTCGAGGTGGCACGATGGCAGCGAGCACTCGTTCCGGGCAGCTGACTGTGAGCGACACGGAACCTACTCGACGACGTGAGGTCCCGCGCCGCGCCGGCCCCGACCCGTCGGCGATGGCATCTATCGTATTCGTGGTCGACGACGATCCGTCGATGCGCGACTCGTTGCGCCGGCTCATCACGTCTGTGGGATTCAAGGTCGAGGTGTTCGCCAGCGCGCGGGCGTTCCTCGACGCCCGTCGTCCCGACGCGCCGGGGTGCCTCGTGCTCGACGTTCGCTTGCCGGGGCTGAGCGGGCTCGATCTGCAGCGGGAGCTCGTCGAGACGGACGCGGAGCTGCCGATCATCTTCATCACCGGGCACGGCGACATCCCCATGTCGGTGCGGGCCATGAAAGCGGGCGCCGTCGAGTTCCTGACGAAGCCGTTCCGCGAGCAAGAGCTGCTCGACGCCATTCGCAGCGGGATCGAGCGCGACCGGACGATCCGCGTGGAGCGCCAGGACCGCGCGGAGCTTCGCCGCCGGTACGGTTCCCTCACTCCACGAGAGCGCGATGTGCTGGCGGGGATCGTCGCCGGGCTCCTCAACAAGCAGATCGCCGGCGAGCTTGGCACTACCGAAGCGACGGTCAAAGAGCAGCGCGGGCACGTGATGACGAAGATGCAGGCTGGCTCCGTGGCCGAGCTGGTGCACTTCGCTGCGCGGCTCGGCATCACGCCGGCCGCCGGCGGGAAGGTGCTCGGCGCGGACGCGGATCACGGGGCGCGTCGCCCCGAACGCTGACTTCCAGCCCCTCCCCGGATCATCGAAACCTGTCGGTCCTGCCCGGCATCTCAAGGGTAGGAGCTGCAGTGAGATGAGCGTTGGAGCGGCGACGGAGAGAGATTACCTTCCGGACACCCCCTGTGTCGCCCGCGCGTATTGTCCCGGTTGTGAGCCCGATGCCGATCCCAGCGACGAGATTCTGGATGTGCGCTGGTGCGAATCCCACTCACCGACGCGGGAGGGGGCGGATGACGCGGTGGTGGCCGCCTCCCCATACCTTTCGGGAAGCGCCGAGGCGGGTGGCGACGACAACCGGCGCTGGTGCGACATCCTTCACGGTCGCCGCTAGCATCGATACGGCCTCGCGTCACCCGTGGCGCGGTCGAGCACTCTGAACTAGAGTTGCCCCCATGATGGTCGTGCGCGCATCGCCGGGCGTTGACGTAGACCCGGCGGTCGCGTAAACGGGTGATCCATGGCTGGCGCGCGCGGCGTGTGGTTCTCGGGATGGCGGTTGTGGGTCAGCTTTGCGCTCGCCTCCTTCGCAGGCGCCGAGCTGGGCCATGCGCTGTCGACAAAATCCGGGGAGCTCACGACGATATGGCCACCCGGCGGGCTGTACCTTGCCGTCCTCCTCTTCACACCGTCCCGGCAATGGCCGCAGCTGATGGCGGCTGCGGCGCTGGTCGAGCTTGCCTCCCACGGGTTGCACGGCCAGCGCCTATGGGTGAGCGCGAGCTTCTGGCTCGCCCACACCCTTGAAGCCGTGGCCGGGGCCTCACTGCTCCGGTCATTGTTTCCACTCCCGTTCCGACTCGACCGGCTGACGAACACGCTCGGCCTGGCCGCGGTCTGCGGTCTCGTGAGCGCTCCCATCGGCGCGATCGTCGGCGCGCAGACCCTCCGCATCGCGGAGGGCACCGTCTTCAGCGAGGCCTGGCTGACCTGGTGGATCGCGGACGTGCTCGGCCTGCTGGTGTTCGCGCCGCTCGTGCTGGCATTCAAGGAAGAGCCCGAGGTGCCGTCGGCGCCGCTTTCGCGCTGGCGGGTGCTCGAAGCCGGGCTGTTCGTCGTGACGACCGCGGTGGCGGTCACGGTGGTCTTCGGCCTGGTGCCCGGTCGCGCCGTGAAGTTCGCCGTGTATCCCTGCCTGCTGTGGGGCGCCGTGCGGTTCGGTCTGCGTGGCGCGTCCGCCGGGCTCGCCCTCGCCGGTGTCCTCGCGGTCTCGCTCACGTTGAGCCAGTGGGGTGCGTTTGCCGCCGCGGATCTTCCGCCGCTGAATGGCATGCAGGTGGTGCAGCTCTTCCTCAGCGTGGCGGCGTTGTCGTTTCTGTCGTTGGCCGCCGTGATCGTCGAGCGCGATCGCGCGTCGCGGCAGCTCACCCAGCTCTATGACGCGGTCCGCGAGAAGGAACAGGAATTGCGCGCAGTGGTCGAGACGATTCCGATCGGCATCGGGGTCGCGCTGCCCGACGGCGGGCTCGAGTTCGTGAATCGGCGCTCGAAGGACTATTCCGGGCTGGAGGACTCATCCGGCTCGCGCTGGCAGGTCGCGGTTCACCCCGACGACCTCGAACGACACCTGGACGAGTGGCGTGCATCGCTGGCCAGCGGCGAGCCGTTCGAGCACGAGGTGCGCTACCGCGGGGCGAATGGGCGCTATCGCTGGTTCCTCGTCCGCGCCGTGCCGTTGCGGGATGCGCGGGGCACGATCAGGAAGTGGTATGGCATCTCCACCGACATCCACGCGCGCAAGCGCGCCGAAGCCTTGCTGGCCGGCGAGAAGCGGATTCTCGAGATGGTGGCGCGGGGGGACTCACTGGGGCACGTCCTCGATGGCCTCTGTCGGCTCGTGGAAGAGCAGGCTCCCGAGGTGCTGGCCTCGGTCCTGTTGCTGGACGGCGATCGGTTGCGTCACGGAGGGGCACCCAGCCTTCCGAAGGCGTACACGGAGGCCATCGACGGCGCGCGCATCGGGCCCAGCGCCGGATCGTGCGGAACCGCGGCGTACCGCGGCCAGCAGGTGATCGTGTCGGACATCGCCACGGACCCGTTGTGGGCCGACTATCGGGCGCTGGCGTTACCCCTTTCGCTACGCGCGTGCTGGTCAACCCCGATCTTCTCGTCCGAGGGCACGGTGATCGCGACGTTCGCCATGTACTATCGCGAGCCACGCAGTCCCAGCCGGCGTGATCTGGAGGTCATCGAACACATCACGCACCTGGCGGGCGTGGCCATCCAGCGACGGCTACACGAGGACAAGCTGCGCGAGAGCGAGGATCAATGGCGGGCCGTCTTCGAGAACAATCCCACCATGCTGTTCGTCGTGGATGTGGCGGAGACCATCGTCTCGATCAACCCGAGCGGTGCCGAGCAGCTCGGGTATAGCTCGGACGAGCTGGTCGGCCGCTCGCTGCTCGATCTGTTTTACGAAGCGGATCGACAGGCGGCCCGGAAGAACATCGCGCTCTGCTTCGAGCACCTCCCGCACGCCGCGAGCTGGGAGCTGCGCAAGGTTCGCAAGGACGGCACGATCGTCCACGTCCGGGAGACGGCGAGGGCCATGCACCGAGCTGGGCGCGATCCGGTCGTCCTCGTCATCTGCGAGGACGTCACCGAGCGAAAGCGAGCGGAGGAGGCGCTGCAGCGAGCGCAGGCCGAGCTCGCGCACGTCACCCGCGTGACGACACTCGGCGAGCTGGCCGCGTCGATCGCTCACGAGGTCAACCAGCCGCTGGGCGCCATCGCCGCCGACGCCAACGCCGCACTCAACTGGCTCACGTTGACGGATCCGGATCTGGACCAGGTTCGCGAGGCGCTGGCCGCCATCGTGAAGGATGGCCATCGCGCCGGCGACGTCATCCAGCGTATCCGTCAGCTCGCAACGAAAACGGAGCCACGCAAACAGCAGTTCGACATCAACGGCGTGGTCCAGGACGTCGTGGCACTCGTGCGTGTCGAGCTCCAGCATCACGACGTGACCTTGGCCCAGGAGCTCACGCGCGAGCTGCCCGCGATTCTCGGCGACCGCGTGCAGCTCCAGCAGGTGATGCTCAATCTCGTGATGAACGCCGTCGAGGCCATGGCATCGGTGACGGGCCGGGGCCGCGAGCTGATCATCCGCTCGGCGCCGCACCGAGACGGCGTTGCCGTCACCGTCCACGACACCGGCGTCGGCATCGACCCCGACCACTTCGACAGCCTGTGTGACGCCTTCTTCACCACCAAGCCCGGCGGTATGGGCATGGGGCTCTCGATCAGCCGCTCGATCATCGAGGCGCACGGCGGACGTCTGTGGGCGACCGCGAACTCCCCGCACGGCGCCGTCTTCCATTTCTCGCTTCCTGTCGATCCCGACGTGGACGCCGTGCGCGAACACGCGAATGGACGCGTCGCTCACGATGCCGGCGGGGGCGGCGGAGGCGGAATGGTGCTCTCACCTCCGGTGTGAACGCTCGACCGTCATGGCGTATGCTCTAGAGCCGCCGGCCATGGCAGGAGACAATCGCTTCGGCGCGCTCCTGGAACGATCGACAGTCTTGCGGTATGCGCTGGCGCCTTTGTGTGTCGGAGTCGCGGCGATCGTGCACATTGCGGCGATCGGACGTCTTCCCGTATGGTCGAGCTTCCCGCCGCCGATTCATCCGACCGCGCTGTTCCAGATCTCCGTTGTCGCCGCCGCGTGGTTCGGTGGTACTGGACCAGGGCTCGTGGCCGCATTGCTCGCCACGCTGACCCTGCCGCTGCTGGTCGCCATGAACTACCCTCTGGTCGCGGGCTTCTTCGATCTGCCTCGCTTCCTGGGGTTCGCGATCACCGGAGCGGCCGTTGGCTGGGGCATCACGTTCGCGAGGCGAGCCGAGGCCGCATTGCGCCAGAGCGAGGTCGAGCTGCGCAAGGCTCGCGACGAGCTCGAAATCAGGGTGCTGGAGCAGACCGCCGAGCTGCGGCGCAGCCAGACTCTCTTGGCTGAAGCCGAGAAGCTGAGCCGGACCGGCAGCTTCGGCTGGAAGAGCCCGACGGGTGAGGTCGCCTGGTCGGAGGAGACGTTCAGAATCCTCGGATACGACCGAGCGACGAAACCAACCGTCGAGCTTGCTCTGCAACGTGTGCATCCGGAGGACGCGACCCTCGTGAACGAGACGATCGAGCACGCGTTCCGAGAGCGTCGCGATTTCGAGCGGGAGTGTCGCTTGGTGATGCCGGATGGCTCCGTCAAGTATGTCCAGCTCGTCGCGCGCGCAGTCCGCGATGACTCGGGCGGCGTCGAATTGGTTGGTGCGGTGATGGAGATCACGGAGCGTCGGCACGCGGAAGAGGCCTTGCGGAAGGCGCAGGGAGAGCTGGCGCATGTCGCTCGAGTCATGACGATGGGAGAGCTGACGGCGTCGATCGCGCACGAAATCAACCAGCCGCTCGCGGCGATCGTGGCCGAAGGCGACGCCTGCCAGCGCTGGCTCGCCGGGTCGCCTCCCAGGCTCGATGAAGCGCGGGAATCCGTGAGCTGTATCGTCCGCGATGGCAATCGAGCGAGCGACATCATCAAGCGGATTCGAGCGCTCGTCCGCAAGGCCGATGCCCAGAAGGTGCGATTCGACATCAACGACGCGATCCGGGCGGTCATTGCGCTGGCCGAGGGCGAAGCTCGGCGAAGTGGTGCGACGCTACGGATCGACCTGGCCGAAGATCTCCTGCCGGTCATTGGAGACCGGGTGCAAATCCAGCAGGTCATTCTCAACCTGGTGGTGAACGGCGTCGAAGCGGCGTCGTCGGTGAGCGATCGCCCCCAAGACGTGTGGATCCGTTCGCGTCGACACGAGTCGAATCGAGTCCTCGTCGCCGTGCAGGACTCCGGCATCGGCATCGAACCAGGGAATCTGGGCAAGATCTTCGATGCGTTCTACACCACCAAGCCGCAGGGGATGGGCATGGGGCTCGCGATCAGCCGTTCGATCGTCGAGAGCCACGGCGGCGAGCTCCGGGCCGTACCGAATGACGGCCCCGGAATGAGATTCGAGCTTGCCCTGCCGGCCGAGACGGTAGTTACCGCAAGCACGCGAAATCGCTGACGGGCCGGCCGTCCGGTCCCCGACGTCCCTCTTCGTTGCCCAATATTTTTTGCTGAGAGTTGCCTTCGCCGAAACCTGCTCGCCGGATCAGCCCTCTCAATTTGCGACGAGCGCCAGGGCCGGCGGCAGGGCCCTCAGCCTTCGATCAACTCGGCAGCAAACGACGAAGGTGGTGGAACGTGGGAGCTGCGTAATGCGCCTATGTGTAGAGCACCAGCCGGTGACTGGAGCGTCCGGTACGCGACCCTGGCAGCGCGAACTCGTCGATGCCGAGGATGCCGGCTTGTGTGGTGGTAAGGCGACCGGCCTCGCGCGCCTCCTGAAGGCCGGCTTCTCCGTCCCCGCGGGAATCTGTCTGACGACGGACTTCTCGCGCGCGGCCCTTGGCCACACCGACGTGGCTCCTCGCCTCGCCGCCCTGTTGGCTCGTGATGACCGCGATGAGCCGGCCCGGCGTGAAGGTCTGGCTGGGCTGCGTCGTGTCGTGGAGACGGCGCCCCTCTCCAAGGACGCGGTCGACGTCATCGAGCACAGCGTGGAATCGCTTCGGACGGACTGGAATGGCCTGCTGGCCGTTCGATCGTCGGCCGTCCTGGAAGACCAACCTGATGCCTCTCACGCCGGCATTCACGTCACGTTCGTCGGCGACTACGATTCCGAAGCCGTCGTCGACCGGGTCAAAGCCTGCTGGGCGTCGCTGTGGAGCGAACGGGCCTGGGCCTATCGCGAGCGTGTCGGGATCCCGCACGTAGACGCTGCGATGGCGGTCGTCGTGCAGCGGTTCATCGCAGGAGGAAGGGCCGGCGTTGCGTTCTCGGCGGACCCGATGACCGGCGACCCGGACACCATTGTGATCGAGGCCGCCCTGGGAACCGGAGAGGCGGTCGTCGGCGGGACCGTGGTCCCCGATCACTATCGCATCAGGACCAGGGCGGATCAGTCGGCTCTTGAGGTATCCGAGTCGGTGTCCGCTGCGCGCCCCGTCTTGACCGAGGCCGAAGCGCTCGCGCTGGCCCGACTGGTCAAGCGCGTGGAGCGCGCGCTCGGCGTGGCGGCGGACATCGAGTGGACCTACGACGGCCGCACGTTCTGGATCGTGCAGGCCCGAGCGATCACTCGCGGTGGCCGGCGGCCCGACCAGACGCTGTGGACGCGGGCGAACCTGAAGGAGGTCTTCCCAGACCAGCCGAGCCCGCTGGCGCTCTCGTACCTTCCGATCGCGCTCAACGCGATGTTCCGCGAATATCACGCCGCGCAAGGATACGCGTTGCCGGCCGACGCGTCCCTCGTCGGTGTGTTCCGCGGCCGCCCGTATCTCAATCTCTCGCTCATGAATCACATGACCGTGGTGCGCGGCGGCAAGCCCGAGATCGTGACCCGGCTCTTCGGCGGAGGTACGCCGCCGCCCGTGTCTTCGGATTCGTCGGTGGCACCATCGGCGCAGGGTGTCGGTCATGTGGCGCGCCTCGCGCGCGAGCTGCTCGCGACGATCTTCTTGACACCTCGCCGTGCCGAGCGCCTGTTCCGTAGGATCCGCCGGCAGACGCGCGGCTACGCCGCGGTCCCGCTCGAACGCCTCGACGATCATGCCGTGAACGGGCAGCTGGCACGGTTCTCGCGCGATTTGTTCGACCCGAGGACGTTGCGACGGCTTCACGAGATCGTGTCGGCCCAGTCCCGCGCGTACATGATTCTCGAGCGCCTTCTGAGCGCCTGGATTCCATCGAAGGCGGACCGGCTGCTCACGCAGCTGATGACCGGGCTCGGCACGCTTCCGAATGCGCGTCTGACCTATCGCCTCGTGGCCCTGAGCACGGTGGCTCGGACCGAGCCCCGCGCCGAGTCGTTCCTATCGAGAGCTGCAGAGTCGGCGACGCTGCGGCAATATCGGGCGGCTCTGGCTGGTACCAGGTTCCTGGCCGAGCTCGATCGGCTGCTTCAAGAGTTCGGTCATCGGGGTCGCTTCGAGTCCGACGTGATGTCGCCGAGGTTCGCGGAAGATCCCGAGCCGCTGCTGCGAGTCATCCAGGCCTATCTCCGCAGCACGAGCGTCGAAAATCCGGACCGGCACGAGGCCGAGCGGAAACGGATCCGCCGAGCCGCTCGCGATGAGGTCCGGCTGGCGCTCCGGGCAGGGCGGTCATGGTCCACGTTCGCGCAGCAGTGGGGACTGGTCTCGATCGTGTGCGCCGCACTGCAGCGATTGCTCGCTCAGCGTGACGAGAATCGGCACGTGACGACCTTGCTGGTCGCGCACCTCCGCCGCCTCGCGCTCGAGATCGGCCGACGCGCGGTGCGTGACGGGCGGCTCGCGGCCGCCGACGACATCTTCTTCGTCTTGTGGGACGAGCTGCCCGCGGTTTTGGCCGACGGGGATCGGAACTGGCGCTCGATCGTCAGCGAGCGGCGTCAGGCGCGGGGGCGTGACGCACTGATCGAGGCGCCGGACCTTCTGCGCGGCGACGAGCCGGTCGACGCCAACGAGCTCGCTCGAAGCTCGGAGGACGACGACCTTCGGCTGGGCCTCGGTGTCAGCCCCGGGACGGTGATCGGCACCGTGAAGATCGTCGCGTCCCCGGCCGATCTCGAGACCCTCGACGGCGAGATCGTGGTCATGGACGCAATCGAGCCGAGCCTGGCGTCGATCTTCCCGATCGTCCGGGGACTCGTGGCGGAAATGGGCGGCATCCTGAGCCACGTGGCAATCCTCGCCCGAGAGTACGGGCTGCCGGCGGTCGTCAACGTCAAGGACGCAACGCGAACCCTGCGCGACGGCGACCGCATCGAGCTGAACGGGACGACGGGGAGGATCCGTGTGCTGGCGGCGGATCCTCAGCTCGTTGGCGATCAGGACGACCAGTGAGACTCACGATCCGAGGCATCCTGGTCGTCGCCGGCCTGCTCTCCGTCACGTATCTCGTCGTGACGACCGGCGCCACGCAGATCGTGAACGCGATCGTGACACTTTCGTGGCGCCTCGCGGTGGTGCTGCTCTTTTTTGCTGTCATCACGACGGTTCTCGACACGCTGGCCTGGCGGTTGGCCTTCGACCGGATTCCGAGTTTCCGGCGCTTGCTGTGGGTTCGCCTCGCCGGTGAGGCGGTGAACACAACCACCGCGTCGGTCGGCGGTGAGGCGGTGAAGGTCTACTTGTTGCAGCCCGAGATCCCGGCCATCGAGGCCTCGGCCGCGATGGTCGTGGGCAAGACGGGGATCACGATCGCGCAAGTCGCCTTCCTCGGCGTCGGTGTGACGGCGGCGGCGCTACTCCTCCCGCTACCGCCGCCGGTCCTGGGGGCGGCGGCTGCCGCGCTGGTGCTCGAGATCATCGCGGTGACCGGCTTCGTCTTGATCCAGCGTGACGGCGCCGTGCGCCGGGTGGTGAGCCTCCTGCGGCGGTGGAGCTGGCATACCGTGGCCGATCGCGTGCAGGGCCTCGTTGCGCTCGACGACTCGCTCGCGGCGTTCTATCGCAGACGCCCGGGACGGTTCACGGCCTTGATCGCTCTGCATCTGCTCGCGTGGGTCATCGGAAGCGTCGAGGTCTATCTGATCCTCCGGTGGCTCGGATTCGCGATCTCGTGGCCGACGGCGCTGTTCATCGACGCCGCTGGATCGGCCGTGAGCTTCCTCGCGTTCAGCGTGCCCGCGCGGCTCGGGGTGCTCGAGGGCGGCTACATGGCGGTGTTCGCGGCGCTCGGGCTCGCCAGCGGCGGCGGTCTGTCGCTCGCGCTCGTGCGCCGCCTGCGCTTGATCGTCTGGAGCCTTCTGGGTGTCGCGGTCCTGCTGGTTCATCGCGCTACGGCCGCGCGACGCGCCGACGCCATCATGGCGCGGTCCGCGGCCGTGCCAGGTCTCGTCACCGTCGCGCGGAGCTGACGGACGTGCGGCGGTCGTTTCTCCTGCTGGTGCTTCGGCTCTCCATCGCGCGTCCGTGGCTGACGGTGGCGCTGTCCATTGCCGTCGCGATGATCAGCCTCGCCTACGCTCGGATGGCGCTGACGTTCGAGACCTCTTCGGTGCGGCTGCTGCCGCAGAATCGCGTCTACGTCCAGCGGTTCCAGCACTACCTGCAAGAGTTCGGTGATCTGAACGACATCGTGATCGTCGTCGAGTCTCCGGATATCGAGCGCTCGAAGGACTACGCAGAGCGGCTGGCCGACGAGCTCGCTCGGCCGCCGTTGAGTGTCGCGCGCGTCAACTACCGGATCGATCCCGAGCGATTCGGAGGGCGCGCGCTGCTCTACCTCTCCACCGACGAGCTCGCTGACCTGCGAGACCGGGTGGCCGAGCACCACGAGTTCGTCGAGGAGTATGCCGCCAAGCCGACGCTCGCTCGGCTGATCCAGTCCGTCAACCGGGAGATCCTCCGCAAATTCGCCGGACGCTTCGTCGATCTCGGCCTCGGGGAGCCGATTCGCCTCGATCCAGCCTTCGTCGACACGCTGCTGGCGGCGATCAACGACCGGCTCGACTCGCCGGCGCCGCGGCCGTCGC
>Ga0075430_100004216_pt1 | contig 12135 bp, 8 predicted proteins | sample RhiMetdeltSRZDD4_FD_75294 | JGI IMG/M metagenome (GOLD analysis project Ga0075430, IMG submission 75294) | Populus rhizosphere microbial communities from Tennessee, USA - Rhizosphere MetaG P. deltoides SRZDD4 | ecosystem: Host-associated > Plants > Roots > Rhizosphere > Soil | place: USA... | reverse complement strand
ACCAGCGCGTTGTTCTGCGCGTTGTAGACCTGCTGGCTGAACCCGACCGCCAGCAGCGTCCCGGCCGAGAGCCAGAGCCACGGCGAGAGCGAGAAGACCAGCAGCGTCACGCCGAAGGCGATCAGCCCGATCCGCATCCGCCGACGTCGGCCGCCCTTCGCGCCGCGCGAGGCGATGAACAGCGCCCCGCAGACGGCCCCCGCCCCGGAGCACGCCATCAGCAGCCCGAGGCCGCTCGTGCCCACCCGCAGGACGTCGCTCGCGAACACCGTCAGCATCGTCATGTACGGCTGGCCCAGGATCATCGGGACCAGCGCCAGCATCACCAGCGTCCGGATGTTCGGCTCGCCCCGGATGTAACGGAGCCCGCCCAGCAGGTCGGTCAACAGTCCCTGCTTCTGGCGCACCTCGCGCGGCGGGAACCGCATCAGCGCCAGGCCGTAGAGCACCGCCAGGAAGCTGAAGCCGTTGACGTAGAACGCTCCGGCCACCCCGATCGAGGCGATCAAGATCCCGCCGATGGCCGGCCCCAACACCCGCGTCAGGTTGTTCGTCGCCTGGTTGAGCGCGATGGCGCTCGACAGGATCTCGCGCGGCACCAGGTCCGAGATCAGCGACTGCCGGGCCGGCAGGTTGAACGAGAGCGCGATCCCCCGCCCGACCGCCACCAGTAGCACCATCCACAGCTCCACCAGCCCGGTCGAGACCAGGACCGCCAGCACCAGCGCCAGCACCATCGCGACCGCCTGGGTCGTGAACATCAGCTTCCGCCGCTCGACCCGGTCCGCGATGACGCCGCCCACCAGCGTGAAGAGCAGGATCGGGGTCAGCCGGCAGAGGTTCACCAGCCCGAGCGCGAACGCCGAGCCGGTCAGCTCGTAGACCAGCCAGTTCAGCGCGATCTGGTCCATCCAGTCGCCGGACTGGGAGATCAGCGTGCCGGACCAGAGCAGGCGGTAGTTGCGGTGGCGGAGCGGGGCCAGCGCGACGGGCAACCTGCTGCCGGAGCCCTCGGACCGCGCCTCGCCGGCCCGATGGCCGGCCCCGGCCTCCCGTTCGGCGTCAGCCTCCTCCGCTGCCACGCGTTTCGCCAAGCCGCTCCTCCCGCCGCTCGTCGTCGACCCTGGAGCCGATCATAGCACCGGCCGGCAAGCGGCGGGGCACACCGCGCAGCCCACGGATGGCCCTGCTGGATGGCCCGAACGGTCGTCACCACGATATGAGAGCGCTCGTTCTCTTGAAGGCAGATCCGCCATCCTGCTGCCCGCCTGGAGCCCCGATGCGCCGTTTCCTCGCCCTCGCCCTGAGCGCCCTCTCCGGCGCCGCGACCGTCGCCGCCGAGAGCGCGCCGTCGCTCGCCAGCGGACGAAGCGGCCGGGACGGCCGCACTCCCAGCAAGCCCGACGAATCCGGTGGATCCCGAGAGCGCCGCCTGGGCTATGTGGGTGATTGGCTCCGCTGACGGCGGAGGACGGGCCAGCCGAGCAGCCCCGCCACGATCGCCAGCCCCGCCAGCGTGATCCCGGCTCCCCAGCGGAACGTCCACGGGTCGAAGACGAAGCGGACGACGTGCTGGCCCGGGTCCACCCGGACCGCCTTGAACGCGTGGTTCGCCCGGACGATCGGCACCTCGCGGTCGTCCACGAACGCCCGCCAGCCCTCGTAGTAGGTGTCGGCGTAGACCAGCAGCGAGGGCACCGCCGCGTCGGCGCGGACCGTGTAGGTGTTGAACGTCGCCCCGATCAGCTCGGTGGGCTGGCCGACCGCCCCGCTGCCGGCCGGGGACGACCGGTCGACGGGGCAGTCGATCTTCTCGTCCAGGATCACCATCGTGGCGTGGTCGAACGCCGGGCTGTTCACCCGCGAGATCGCCCGGCGCTGGAACTCCTGGATCTCGATCCCGCCGCACGGCACCACGTGCGTCAGCGGCAACGCACGCGGGTTCTCGAAGACCTGCACCGAGCCGTCGTCGAAGACCGGCACGAACCGATCCGGGTACTGCGCGATCTCGGCGGCGCTGTTATTGCCGCGAGCGGCCACCAGGTACTTCACGCCCAGGAAGTCGATCAGCGGCGACCGCTGCCTGAGCAGCAGGTCGTGCCGCAGCTCGACGATGCCGGGGTCCGAGCCGCCCGTGATCGGCGTCATCACGTCGACCATCAGCCGGGTGATGTACAGGTAGCCGGCCGGCGTCGCCAGCCGGTACTGGGCCTCCCAGTTGTACGGGATCGTGTTCCTAGTGGCGAGGATCCGCGTCGACGCGTCGACGCGCTCCTGGAGGAAGCGGATCGCGGGCGGCGTCGCGCGGAGGTCGTCGGTCTTCGAGAACGGCACGTGCCCCCAGGCGAACGTCAGCATGTCGAGCGCGACCAGCACGCAGAGGACGGCGGGCGAAGTCCGGGCTCCGCGCTTCAGCAGCGGCCAGGCCAGCGCCAGCGCCGTCAGCACGACGAGGCCGATGGCGAACGGCGTCCCCTGGAAGAGGGAGCGCGGCCCGGCGAGGCGGTCGGCGGCGTCGTCGACGAGGGGGCCGGCGTCCGGGAGCCGGACCAGCAGCGCCGCGACGGCGACCACCACCAGCGCGGTCGCCGGGATCACCCAGCGCGGGACCGGCCGCGCCCGCGAGGTCAGGATGGCCACCCCGAAGCCGGCCAGCATCGCCAGCGCGAAGTCTGCCAGCACGATGATCCGGGTCTTCGGGAAGTCGATCGGGACCGGGCTGGCGTGGTGGAGCCAGACGAACGGCCCCCAGCCGAACGCGAACTGGAGGGCCGTGGCCAGCACCAGCACGAAGAACCAGACCTCGCGTCGGCGCTGGTGGGCCAGGGCAGCGGGCGCCACCAGCAACGTCACCAGCCCGGCGTACAACGCCCCGTTGGGGATGTGCGTCCCGATGACGTTGGTCGGTGCCGCAGCTATGTGCCGCACCACGAAGTTGAGGATGTCGCCGCTCGACATCGGGTCGCTGAGCCCGACCAGCTCGCGCTTGAGCTGGGGGATCCACTCGGCGGTCGGCAGGATCTGGATCGCGGCGAGCATCAGCGCCAGCACGCCCGCCGCCAGCAGGCCGCCCAGCGCCTGGCGTCGGCCGGCGTAGCCCTCCGCGAACGGGGGACGGGCCAGGTAGAGCAGGGCGCTCGCGGCGCCGAGCCCCATGACGTAGATCGCCACCTCCGGGTGGCCACCGAGCGGCGGCATCGCCAGCGCCAGGGCCGTCAGGCCGATCCGGGCCGGCGTCGGCCGCTCGGCGACGCGCAGCACGCCCAGCAGCACCCAGGGCGTCCAGACCGTGATGTCGACCATCGCCTGGCCGGCCCACCCGACCTGGAACCCACACCAGCCGAACACCAAGCCGGCGCCGAGCGCGGCCCCGTGCCCCAGCCCGAGCGCCCGGGCGTAGAGCGCCGTCCCGAGCGCCGCGAACGCCGGGCGGGCCACCATCCCGAACGTCCAGGCCGCGTCGATCGGCAACACGTAGCCGACCATCGTCAGCGGCGCGAAGATCGCCATCGCGTTGGCGGCATGCATCGGGTAGCCGTTCAGCACGTACGGGTTCCAGAGCGGGATCTCGCCGCTCCGGATCGCCTCGCCGATCAGCCGGTGCCCCGAGTAGAACGACCGCACGAGGTCTTCCATGACCCCGTAGTACCGCTGCGAGAACGGGACCTGGAACGCCGACCAGAGCGGACTGCTGGTGATGATCTCGGCCGGGATCGGCACGTACCCCAGCAGGATCGGCCAGAACGAGACGACCGAGACCAGCGCGTAGAGCAGGCCGTACCGGGCCGCGACCGGCGTGCTCGCCAGCAGGCGCTTCGAGAGCCCGACCCGCGCCAGCGCCGGCCCGAGCCGGCCTTGCGGCCACGCCAGCGCGCCCGCCGTCGCTCGCCCTCTGACCGTCACGGGCGTAGTGTCGGGGGTCGCGCGGCGTTGATGCAACGCCGACCGTTCCGGTACGCTCCGGCCCGGGAGCAGCATGTCCTCGATCACCGCGTCCATGCCCCGTCCGGCCCTGCGCGTCTCGGTGCGCTGGCACACGGTGGCGCTCCCGGTCGTGGCGACGGCGGCTGCCGTGTGGATCGCAGCCTGGGCCTGGCTGACCGGCAACCAGCCGATCCGCAGCGACGCCCAGGGCTACTACGACCTGGCCCTCCAGGTCGCCCAGAACGGCCCCCTCGCCTTCGAGAGCCAGCTCCGGACGTACGGCTACCCGTTCTTCCTGGCGCTCCTGATCCGGATCGTCGGGCCGGTCCCGGAGACGGTCCGCACCACCGGCTTCGTCGTCCAGCTCGCGCTGTTCATCGTCGCGGCCTGGATCGGCGCGCGCCGGCTCGGCATGGCGCTCGGGATGCCCGGCCGAACGCCCTGGATCTACGCGGCGACGGTGCTCAGCCCGTTCGTCCTGATCCACGCCATCCAGATGCTCACCGACGTGCTCTCGGCGATCCTGGTCTACCTGGTGGCGGCGCTGAGCGTCCCGACCGAACCGGCCGGCGCCGCCGCTGACCCTCGGTCCAGACGGCGGGTGCTGCTCCTGGCGATGCTAGCCCTCGCCCTCGGCGGCCTGGCCGTGATCGTCCGGCCGGCCAACCTGATCCTGCTGCCGGTCCTGCTGCTGGCCTGGCTCTACCGGACCGCCCGCCGCCGCGACCTGCCGTGGCGGTCCTGGCCGGTCCTGCTGGCGATGCTGGCGCTCCCGTTCGTCCCGCAGATGGTGCTCAACCAGCGGGCGTACGGCGAGCCTCGCCCGCTGCTGATGGCGGATCTCTACGCCTCGAACACGGTGGTGGGGGTGCAGGTCGCGAAGTACGGCACCATGAGTATCGCCGGGATACCGTCGCGGCTCTACTACAACAACCCGTTCCGGCCGGCCGAGGGGCTCTCCATCGGCCAGTTCCTGCTCCACGATCCCGTCCGGTTCGCGGGCACGTTGGCGATCCACGCCTTCGCCCTCTTCGACCACGATTTCCCGTTCCTCTACGTCAACGACGTCGATCCCTGGTACCGCTGGCCGCTGGCGATCCCCAACTACCTGTTCCTGCTCGGGGGCGTGGTCGGGCTGCTGCTCGGGCTGCGCTGGCCGCTCGGGGCGGACGCCGCCGAGCGGGAGCGCGCCCGCTTCAGCATGGCGCTGCTCGGCGCCACGACCGGCGCGCTGGTCGCGATCTACCTGCCGAGCGCCGTCGAGTCCCGCTTCAGCCTGTCGATGTACCCGCTGCTGGCGGCGCCGTGCGTACTGGCCGTCGGCGCCCTGGGCACCGCCGCGCGACGGCGGCCGGCCGTGCTGGTCCCCGTCTCGATCGCGGCGGCGCTCTGGGTCGGCGGCAGCATCTGGGCCTCGACCTGGATCCAGGAGCAGGCGCCCTTGCTCCAGAGCGTGCGCGCCTCGCTGGCCACCCCGCTGCCGCCCTCGCCGATGGGCTCGTACAAGGTCCAGGTGCCCGAGGACTGGGAGCCGGGCCAGCTGGTGACCATCCCGTTCACCGTCACCAACACCGGCCCGGACACCTGGGAGGTCGGTGGCTTCTTCAACGTCGCCATGCGGGTCCAGATCCTGGCGACCAAGACGGAGCAGCACAAGCTGCTGCCCAAGGACGCCCGGGTCTACGTCAACCCGACCGCCCCGATCGCGCCGGGCGAGTCGGCCGACTTCGTGGCGATGGTCGAGACGCCGACGGCGACCGGCCGCTACGTCCTGACGGTGACGGCGATCCGGACCGGCATCGAAGAGCCGGGGCCGGGCTTCGAGAAGGGGATCCGCGTCGACAGGGGCCGCTAACGCCGCAGGCCGTTGAAGAATGCAGCTCCGGGGCTGAGAGCTAGTATCCCGTGATGGCTTTGGATAGTAGCCTCGCGATCCTCAGACGAGTGAAGGCGACCATCCAGGCGATCGTGCCAGGAATCGGCATGCAAAAGGGGCCTCCGGAGCCCCGTTTGGCCATGGTCGGCGCCCCCAGCCCCGCTTCCTGAGCAGCCGTTTCAGGTTCTGGCCGGTCGCGATCAGCAGCGCTTCGACGTTGACCTTCCAGAGCCTGCGGAGTCGGAATCGGCGCAGCCCGTGCCAGTCCTTGGCTTCGCCGAACAGCGGCTCGACCCAGATCTTCCGTTTGGCCATCGCCTTTTCATAGGCGGGAGTCTGGTGATACTCCTGGACGCGGTCGAGGTACTCGGCGTACACGGACCGTTGAACCTGGCGACCCCGGTTGCTCTCGGTGCAGGCGGCCTTGAGCGGGCAGGCATTGCAGGTCGCGGCATCGGCTCGGTAGACCACGACGCCCTCGGTGTGTTTGGTTTTCCGTCGTCGGAGGATCTGGCCGTCGGGGCAGCGGTACTCGTCGCGCTCGGCATCATAGGCGAAGCGAGATGAGCCATAAAACGCCGTGCGGTCCCAATCCGGCAGCGGCACGTAGGCGCGGATCTTCTGGTCCTCGACCTCGACGATGTTCTCGACGGTCCCGTACGTCGTGTCGCCGGTCACCTGATCGGGTCGGACCTGCCAGCGAAAGCAAGCCCGCCAGAGCATATCCAGGAACGGCTGGTCCTCCATGACGTCAGCCGGCGTCACCAGGACCTCGAGGATGATGCGTGCTTTCCCGTCATCGACGGCGTAGTGGTCGTGATACCCGAAATGGAGCCCCCCCTTCTTGTGCGCCATGAGGGCGGCGTCGGGATCGGTCGCGCTGGCCTCGAAGTCGGAGCGGCGCCGATAGCCGTCGCGGATGATGGTCCGGTCAGGAGCCCCGTTGCGAGCGAGCCAGTCGTGACGTTCTTCGTTGGCGTGGGCGAGCTGCTCGCGTTCGGACTCGGTGATGGGGACCGGCAGCTCGACCGGCTGGCTTTCAGCGCCCGCAGGACCCCTCTCGTCGCCCTCCTCATCGCTGAACAGCTCGCCGAGGTGTGCCTCGACCGCGAAGCGCGGGACGATCGAGTCCAGGGAGGCGTTGGCCTTGACCTGCGTGGCGTCGAAGTACAGCTCCTTACCCCAGACCAGCCCCGCCTTCCGGCACTGCTCGACGATCGCCTCGAAGAAGCGGCGGAAGACGGTTAGGCCGTAGCGCTGGCGGATCTTCGTCAGGCTGGAGTGGTCGGGCAGCTCCTCATCCAGGTCATAGCCGAGGTACCATCTGACGCTGAGCCGATCAGCGGCTAACCGGACCAGCTCCCGCTCGGAGCGGATGCCCTCGAAGAACATCACGAGCTGGAGCTTGAAGAAGACGATCGGGTCGACGGACGGTCGGCCGCGCTCCTTGTAGGTGTCCTTGACCGGGTCGCGGACGAAGCCCAGGTGCAGCTTGGCCTCGAGGTGACGGTAGAAGTTGTCGGCTGGCACCAGATTCTCGATGGAGCGGTTGCAGAGCGGGGCAAAATCCCTTGCCTTGATGCCCATCATGGCTCAGCCTTCCATCAGCCGCTCGGGGAATGGCGCAACGATTTAGGCGGGGACCTTGACGAGTGACTCGAGTTCATCGGCGGCCGTGCGTACGCCCGCCTCGGCGGCGATGGTCCGTCCAAGGCGTCGCGCTCCGTCACGGAACGATGGCTCATCCAGAATGCGCTGAAGTGCTGATCGGATCTGCTCAGCCGTCGCGTCAGCCGGCAAGCGGACGCCCGCACCCCGAGCCTCTACTCGGGCCGCGTTGTCTGGCTGATCTCCAACCAGCGGTAGGCAGACCAACGGTATCTCGTGCGCCAGCGCCTTCGCGAGCGTTCCGAGCCCGCACTGCGTCACCATCCCCGTCACATGAGGGAGCACCGCCGCGTGTGGCACAAACGTCTCGAGCGTCACGTTCGGCGGGGCGATGAACTCGGATCGATCCAGCGACGGACCGAGCGTGACCACAATCCGAGCACGAAGCGAGGCGGCGGCCGCCAGGATACAGTGCATGAGCGCGGTCTGCCCCTGGTTCAGCGTGCTGAGGCTCACCAGGACCAACGGGTCGTTGGCAGAGCTTGCCGGGGGTGGTCGCCAGCAGTCGGACGGAACGCCAGCATCATCGAACGGCGTGCCAACGTACCGCACATTCGGCGACGGGTGGCGTGCCGGGAAGTCAAACGCCTGGCTCGCCAGGATGAGTACCCGGTGTGCCACGTCATACTGGTCGAACGGTGAGCGGAGCGGTCTGAGCCCCAGTTGCGCGCGGGCACGGTTGAGGGGTGGAAGACCATCCCGGGCCTGCACCCGTTCGATGATCGCGTTCCCCAGCAGGTCGCGGAGCTGCCCGCGTGGCCCCTGGGCTGGTGGGAAACCCGGCCCACGAGGCGGCACACCCGAAGCCGTCCGCCATGGGATGGCATGGACCAGAGCTGCATGCGGTACTCGGGCTGCCTCCGCAGCCGCGAGCGCTCCGCGCAGCTCAAAGTCCGCGACCACCACATCGGCCGACTCGCGTCTGAGTTCGCGGGTGACGTTCTGGGCCCAGCTCGGGGACCAGAGGCTGACGCGCGCCCATTCGGACTCGCGCTTGTAGGGAGCGGGAGTCCACCCACGCAATAGCCCGCGGGTCGGAACCCCCGCAAGCGGATGCACGGCCGGCTCCTCGAACGGGACCTGCACGGCTCCTGCCGCGGCGATCCGCTCTCGGAAGCGTTCGCTCATCGGCAGACGGCTCCCCCGGATGCCGGGCCCTGCAAGTACCCGCACCTGGTGGCCGCGCGCCACGAGCTCAGCGGCGACGGGCAGGATCAGAGGAATATTCCCACCGCCCTGAAACATGGCGAAAAGGAAGTGTGCCGGTCTGCCACCGATTGAATTCGGCGCTGCTCTGTCCACCGTCACTCCGCGCCTCCTTGGGCTCAGCTCGACGGCATTCTAGCTGCGCAGCGTCAGAGCGACGGCTGGGAGAGGCTTCGGGCGACTTCTTCAACATGCAGGCCTCTTCTGCGTCCAGGTGGCGGCCCGACTCCTCACCGCGAGCGTGAGCGAGCCGGACCCTTGGCGCCGGGGTCCCCGCGCGGAGTTTAGTTATTCCGCCCGCCGCTCGCCACCCTCCTGTCTCCTCGTTCGTAGATGCCGCGCACGATGTCTTCGATGGCCGGCTCCTCGATCGTCAGGTCGCGCAGCCGGGCCGTCGCGGCCACCGACGAGATCACCTCGGCGGCCGTCGTCTCGGTGCGGCGGAAGCGCAGCCACTGGCGCGGACCGTCTGTCCGGGTGACCGTCGCGTGGGGCACGTCGAGCGGCGGCGCCTCCTCGGCCAGGTCCACCACGACCGTCCGCTCGTCGCCGTACTGCTCGCGGATCGTCTCCAGGCCGCCGTCGTAGATCACCCGGCCGTGGTCGATGATGAGCATCCGGCTGCACAGCCGTTCGATGTCCGCCATGTCGTGCGTCGTCAGCAGGATCGTCACGCCCTGGTCGCGGTTGATCCGGGCCAGCAACTCGCGGATGCGGGCCTTCGCGACCACGTCCAGCCCGATCGACGGCTCGTCCAGGAACAGGACCGGCGGCGCGTGGAGCAAGGATGCCGTCAGGTCGCCGCGCATCCGCTGCCCGAGTGACAACTGCCGGACCGGCGTCTCCAGGAAGCTCCCCAGTTCCAGCAGCTCGATGAGGTAGGCGAGCCGCTGGCGGTACGCTTCGGCCGGGACGCGGTAGATGTGGCGCAGCAGCTCGAACGAATCCTGGAGCGGCAGATCCCACCAGAGCTGGGAGCGCTGCCCGAACACCACGCCGATCCGCTTCGCGACCTCCAGCCGCTGCCGGGCCGGATCGAGCCCGGCGACCCTGACCCGGCCGCCGCTCGGCTGGAGGATGCCAGTCAGCATCTTGATGGTGGTCGACTTGCCGGCGCCGTTCGGGCCGACGTAGCCGATCATCTCGCCGGCGCCCACCGTGAACGAGACGCCGGCCACGGCCTCGACGTCGACGGCCTGGCGCCGGATGAAGCGCAGCGGGCCGTCCGACTCGCGCTTGTGGACGCGGAACGACTTGCGCAGGTCGGTCGATTCGATCATGAGACCCCTCACCCCCTGACCCCCTCGCCCGTGCGCGGGCGAGGGGGAACATGCCTCAGGAGCCGGTGCCCTGGTAGTGGCGCACCCCGAGCGCCCAGCAGAACCGCGCGACGAGCAGGAACACGACGGCGACGATCGGCGAGCAGAGCTGGAGGACCGGCGGCAGCCCGAGCGGGTCCGCCTTCTCCAGGATGTAGAGGGCCGGCAGGTACGAGACGAACACCAGCGGCACCACGAACGTGAAGAAGCGCCGCAGCCCCTCGGCGTAGATCGGCATCGGGTACGAGACCAGCGCCTCGCCGCCGTAGGTGAAGACGTTGGTGACCTCGGACGTCTCGACGGTCCAGAAGGTGATCGCCGCGCCGATCACCCAGATCGCCGTGAAGATCACCACCCCGGCCACCACGGCCGAGACCAGCACGGCGACCTTCGGGGCCGTCCAGGCGACCTCGACCCAGCTCACGGCCAGCCCCAGCGTGACCATCCCCTGGACGATCCGCCCGAGGCGTCGGATCTGGACGTCGCCGGCGAGCACCTGCGCGAACGTGCCGACCGGCCGGGTCAGCACCCGGTCGAACGTCCCGAGGCGGATCATCTTGCTGAGGCCGTCGAAGCCGCCGCAGAGCAGGTCCGAGATGCCGAACGCCAGCCCGCCAAGCCCGTAGAGGAACGCGACCTCGCCGAGGGTCCATCCTGCAATGCTCGGGAAGCGCTGGAACAGGAACACCAGCGTGATGAAGTCGACGAACGTCGCCAGGAACTGTCCGACGGCCTGGACGACGAACGAGCCACGGTACTGCAACTGGGCGCTGACCTGGGCGCGGACCAGCGCGGCGTACAGGGTGAAATCCGGGAGGACGCGCCCTGGTACTCCCCTCCCCAATGCGCGGGGAAGTGGAGCAGGCCACCCGTCTCCCCCTCCCCCGCGCACGGGGGAGGGGGCTGGGGGGTAGGGGCCCCTGGGTCGCCAATCGCGCAACGACATGCCTTACCCTCCCTGCACGACCAGCTTGTGCAGCGCGGCTGAGAGCACCAACCGCCCGAGCGCCAGCAGGACGACGGCCCAGAACGCCTGGAGCGCCAGCGCCGCCACGAGATCGACGCCCTGGAGCTTACCCAGGAAGACGTCGATCGGGATCGCCACCATCGAGGCGAACGGCAGCGCGTAGACGACCTCGCGCACGCCGTCCGGCCACATCGCGAGCGGGACCAGGAACCCGGAGAACAGGGTCGCCACCAGCATCGAGGTGTTGGCGATGCCGCGCTGGTCGATCCACCAGAACGTGGTCAGGTTGAGGATGAAGCGCCAGCCGAACGAGACCGCGACCGCCAGGACGATGCTGGGGATGATGGCGAGCCAGATCAGCGGATCGGTGGGCACGGTGATGCCGAAGGCGATCATGCCGACGACGAACGGCGGCACTGAGCGGGCGACGAGCTGGAACAGCGCGCGGCCGTAGTCCTGCGCGAGCCAGGCGAACTGGTAATCGTACGGCCGCGAGAGGTCGGATGCGACCTGGCCGGTCTGGACCGTCTCGGCGATCGGCCACCAGGCCCAGAGGGCGATCAGGGCGGCCATCCCCTGGGTGATGAAGGTGAACGCCAGGGCATCGGCCAGGACGTACCCGCCCACCTCGCCCCGGGTCTGGAAGAGCGCGATGAACGTGTAGGCGCGCAAGAAGCCGAAGAACGTGTTGGTGATCGCCCCCGAGAGGGCGGCGCTGCGGTAGATCGCGGTCCGGCGGAACCCATACCTGGCAAGCTCCCAGTAGAGCCGCACCTGGCTCCTCCCTCGTGCCGGCGCCGCCCCGGACCGCCCGATCATCGGACGCGGGGCACGCCGAAAAACCCGATCCCCCAGGAAACAGGGGGGTCGGGCACGTGTATCGACAAGGAGAGACTGTACCAGACGGAGCGCGCTCGCGGTACCATCCCCACGCCCCATTCCCACGCAAAAACGCGCGTCGCCGGGCCGGCCGGCGCTCCGGGGGAGTGCGCCCACGATGCCCGATCTCCCGCTCCTGCGCCGGCTGACCGGCCGCCCTCGGCCGGGGCCGCCCCGCGCGCCGCCGGCTGACGTACCCGCCGTCTTGATCCTGACGCCGGTCAAGGACGCCGCCGACTGCATCCCCGGCTACTGCGAGCGGCTTCGAAGCCTGACCTACCCGCACGCCGCGATCT
>Ga0075430_100004212_pt1 | contig 12139 bp, 14 predicted proteins | sample RhiMetdeltSRZDD4_FD_75294 | JGI IMG/M metagenome (GOLD analysis project Ga0075430, IMG submission 75294) | Populus rhizosphere microbial communities from Tennessee, USA - Rhizosphere MetaG P. deltoides SRZDD4 | ecosystem: Host-associated > Plants > Roots > Rhizosphere > Soil | place: USA... | reverse complement strand
CAGCTGGACAAGCTGCAGAAGCATGAATGATCGGGCGCCGGCAGCAGTGGCGCGCGTCGTGGCCCTCGGCGCCAGCAACTTGACGCTCGGCTTTCAGACCGTCGTCGCGACGGCGCGAGCGTCGTGGGGCTCCGGGGTCGAGGTCGTCGCCGCGCTCGGACACGGCCGATCGTATGGCGCCAACAGCACCGTCGTGATTCGAACGCTCCCCGGCATTCTGCAATCGGGCTTGTGGCGGAAGCTCGAGTCGCTGCCAGTCGTTCCCACCCGCGGTCTCGTCACGGACGTGGGGAACGACATCATCTACGGCTATTCAGCAGAGCAGACCTTGGCTTGGGTCGACGAAGCGCTGAGTCGCCTGCAGTCGTTCACACGGGACATCGTGCTCACCGATCTCCCGCTGACGACCATCCGGCAGTTGTCGCAGGCGAAGTACCTGGCGCTGCGCTCGGTCATGGCGCCGGCGTGCCGGTTGTCACTCGGCCAGGTCGTGGAGAGAGCCGAGCAGGTCAATGCCGGCCTCGTGGGGCTAGCCGCTTCTCGAGGCGTGAGATTCGTCCGTCTGAGCCCGGACTGGTACGGCTTCGATCCCATCCATATCCGTGTGGCTGCGCGGCGGACGGCCTGGCAAGAGATCGTCGGCAGTCAGGTCAACGGCGTGCGTCGCTCACGCGTTGAATCGTTGAGGCTCTTGCTGCTGCCGCCCGAGCGTCAATGGCTGTTCGGCGTCGAGCGCCTCAGCCCCCAGTCGGGTAAGGCGCTACGCTCGGGTAGCCGAGTGTGGCTTTACTAGAAAACGACGGCTAGAACACGACGCGGCCGTGATGCTTGAAGAGCGCGCGAACTTCCGGCCGCGAGAAGAACGCGAGCTGATACCCGAAGAACCACAACGCAAGCCCGGCGGGCACCTTCGTCACGAGCACTCCGGCATCCCCGACCGGATGCAGGATCACAATCGCCGCCTGCAAGCAGGCGAACGCGGCGCTCACCAGCACGAGCGGCACGACCCATTCTCTTCGAGCGCGGAGTCCGAAATAGATCAGGCCGAACAGACCTGCTACCGCCACGCTCAGGAGTGCCTGGGCTCCGCTCGGGTCGTCGCGGAGGCTCACCGGCGCGTAGAGCAGCAGGACGGCTACAAGAGCGATATGGAGCCATTGAAGCCGCCGAACCATTTTCTCCGCGCGATCGCTGTCCATCGCATGCCCCCAGTTCTGCCTTCGAGCGCTAGACGCGTACCCCGTCGATCAGTAGTACGCGACACCTCCGTTGGCGTGGATCGTCTGGCCGGTGATGAAGCCGCCGTCGTCGGTCACCAGGAACAGGCAGGTGGCCGCGATCTCGTCGACGGTACCCTGACGGCCAAGCGGGATGCCGGCGGCGTTCGGCGTGCGACCCTGATACCACTCCGGGTTGGTGCGCGAGGTATCGATGCTCCCGGGCGAGACGACGTTGACGCGGATGTTCTGCGCCGCAAATTCGGAGGCGAGCCCGCGCGCCAACCCTACCAGGCCCATCTTCGCGGCCGAGACGGCCGCGCGCCCTGAGCCGCCCATGAAGGCGCCTTCGCCGGTGAAGAACACGATGCGCCCGTACTTGTTCTTCACCATCGACTCGATCACGGCGCGCGTGCAGTAGATCGCGCCGTCGAGCACGACGCCCCTCACCGCCTCCCAGTCCTGCACGGTCACCTCGGTGAAGAGCTTGTGAGGCCGGATCGCGGCGTTGTTGATCAGGATGTCGATGCGGCCGAAGTCGGACATCGCCCGCGCGACCATCGCGTCGACCTGATCCTTGCGCGCGACGTCCGCGACGACGGCGATCGCCTTGACGCCGCGGGCCTGAGCTTCCCGCGCCACCGCGTCGGCTTCGGCCTGGTTCGTCCGCGAGTTGACGACCACGTGCGCGCCTTCCGCCGCCAGCTTCAGCACCGTCGCCCGGCCGATGTTGCGTCCGGAGCCCGTGACCAGCGCCACCTTGCCCTCGAGCTTGCCCATGCCTCACCCCCAGGAAGACGTCGAAATCACCGAGGAGGGGATGGTACCACCGTGCGGCAGGCGTAGAATCGGGGCCACCGTGAGCGCAGCCGACGAGCTCGGCCGGCACCGATACATGAGCCTGGCGACCTTTCGCAAGAGCGGCGTGCAGGTGGCCACGCCCGTGTGGTTCGCGCCAGCCGACGGCAAGCTCTACGTGTTCACCGCCGGCGACTCCGGCAAGGTCAAGCGCCTGCGCCACAGCGCGCGTGCGCGCGTCGCGCCCTCGGACGCGCGCGGCTACGTGCGCGGCCCCTGGCGTGACGCGAGCGCGCATCTGATCTCGGATCCGGCGGCCATCGATCAGGCGCACGCCGCCATGCGCGCGAAGTATGGCTGGCAGGCCGTGATGGGCGACTTCTTCTCACGGCTCACCGGGCGGCTCCCCCGGCGGGCGTGGATCGAGATCGAGCTGACGTAGCGCGGCTACGCGGTCTTTCCGAGATACTTCGCGAACCACTCGAGGATGTGCCGGAAGCGCTCGAGTCGGTGACGCGGCTTGCCCGAGCGCGACATCTCGTGGTTCTCGCCGGGGAAGCGCACGAAGCGCACCTCGCGCTTGAGTTTCTTCAGGGCGACGAAGAGCTGCTCGCCCTGCTCGATCGGGCAGCGCAGATCGTCCTCGGAGTGCAGGATCAGCAGCGGCGTCGTCATGTCCTTGGCGTACGTGAGAGGCGAGCGCTCGATGTAGCGCGCCATGTCCTCCCACGGGAGCGGGCCGCCGAGCTCCACCACGTTGAAGCTGTGGCCGATGTCGCTGGTGCCGAACATCGTGTACTGGCAGTTCACGGCGCGCTCCGAGCAGGCGGCCTTGAAGCGCTTCGTGTGGCCGACGGTCCAGCTCGTGAGAAATCCGCCGTAGCTGCCGCCGAGCACGCCGAGCCGCTCGGGATCGATGAACGGATAGCGGGCGAGCGCCTCGTCGAGCGCGGCCATCACGTCCGCGTAGTCGCCCCCACCCCAGTCGCCGACGACCGCCTGCGTGAAAGTCTCGCCATAGCCCTGGCTGCCCCGCGGGTTCGTGTAGACCACGGCGTAGCCCGCTCCGGCGTACACCTGGAACTCGTCGAAGAAGTTGTGGCCGTACTGCGCGTGCGGGCCGCCATGGATGTTGAGCAAGGTCGGGTAACGTTGACCCGCAACGAACCCCGCCGGGCGCATCACCCAGACGTCGAGCTCGAAGCCGGCGCGCGTGAAGCGGAACCGCTCCGGCGCCGAGAGCGCCACCGATTCCACCCACGCGCGATTCAGGTCGGTGAGCCGGCGCTCGTCACTGCCGTCGGCGCCACACACGAAGACCTCGGCAGGCGCTACGGTCCGGCTCGCGGCGAACGCGAGCGTCCGGCCATCCGCCGACGCTGAAAACCCGTTCAGCACACGCTCGCCGCCGACGATCCGCTGGGGCGCTGCACTGCCCATCGCGGCCACGCACCACAGGCCGATGTCGCCGCGATCCTCTGCCGCCACCGTGAGCGACCGGCCGTCGGGCGACCAGGAAGGTCGCACGTGGAGCGCGCCGCACGAGCGGTCGAGCGCCGAGCTGAGGCACGTGGCCTGGCCGCCGTCTGACGGCACCGTGAAGAGCTGAACGTTGCGGCCGTAGGCGTTCAGCTCGGCGCGCGCGAGGAACGCAATCGTCCGGCCGTCCGGCGAGAACGCCGGGAGCATCACCGGCCCTGCCGTCGCGGTGAGCCGCTGCGGCGTCCCGCCCTTGGCCGGCACCCGCCAGAGATCACTGGCGTCGTCGTCGTCACGGGCGCCGTGCCGGGCCGAGGCGAACACGAGCGACTCACCGTCGGGCGACCAGGTCGGGTCGGCGTCGATGAAATCGCCCTCGGTGATCTGGGCGGAGCTCGCGCCGTCGAGCGAGACGACGAAGACGTGCGGCCGCCGGTCGTAGATGAACCCTTCGCCGTTGAATCGGTACTTCACCGACGTGATGACCCGCGCCGGGCGCGACTTCCGCTTCTCGTCCTCACCCTCGGGCTCTTTGTAGCCGCCGACCGCTGACACGAACGCGAGCCTGGCGCCGTCCGGCGCCCAGGCGATCGCCGACACGCCGTTGTCCAGCGCGGTGAGCTTGGTCGCCTCGCCGCCGTCCGCCGGCATCACGTAGAGCTGGAGCTTGTCTTTGGCGGTGCGCTCGGACAGGAATGCCAGGCGTGAGCCATCAGGCGACCAGCGCGGCTCGAGGTCGCGTCGCGGTCCCGCGGTGAAACGGCGGGGCGCGCCGCCGGCGACGTCGACGACCCAGATGTTCGAGAGGTACTCGTCGCGCTCCTCGGACAACGTCGTGACGACGAAGGCTGCGCGGCGTCCGTCGGGCGAGAGCTGTGGGTCGGTGACGAACTGGATCCGCGTCAGATCCTCGGGCACCATGCCCCGGCTGCCGCTCACGAGCGCACCGTTGCCAGGCGCTCGGCCAGCCGCGCTTCGATCTCGGCCGCCGCCTTGAGCTCGCCCAGCCCCTCGATCTCGCCGACGACCGCGCCAAGGCGCCGCGCGATCGCGCGTCCTTCGGTCGGACGCCACCCGAGCGCCAGCAGCGCCTTCTCGCACTGGATCGTGTGCTCGATCACGTGCGCGGCGAAGCGATGGAGCCGGTAGCGCACGTCGACGTCGAGCCCTACCCACACCGTCGGCCGCGTCATCGCGGCGGGCGACAGGTCACTCAGCAGCCGGTGCGTTTCGGCGCGCGCCTCGCCGAGGCGGCCGAGAACCGCGGCGACGTCTCCGGGGATGCTGGCTGGGGCCGTCGGCGGCATCTGATTGTCGGCGAGTCGCATCGGGTCGGCATCGGCGCGATCGACCGCGTACCGGGTTTGCAGCGCGTAGCGGCGCTCGATCGAAAACATGTGACCGAGCACCTCGCGAATCGGCCATTCGCCCGCCCTCGGCGCCTTGTCCAGTAGCGCGTCGGGAAGGCCGGCCAGCAGCCCGCGCAGCTCGCCGAACGCACGCTGCGCCAACGCCAGGATCCGGCGCGATTCCGGATGCTCGGCGGCCGAGACGCGCACGAAGACGTCCTGCGCGTCCTCGAGCGTGCGGTACAACGCATACCGAACGTCCATCTGGCGGCCACGAAACGCCCACGGCCCTGACAGTACGTCCTCGTCCAGAGATCCGCTTCGAGCCAATGCCGCGTCGAAATCACTCACGTTGGCCTCTCCTCGTCTGGCGATGCTGCGCCGGCCAGCACCGCGAGTCAAGGCACATCGCCCTGGATGACAAGGTCGAGCGGCGCTTGTTATGATGCGCGCTCCGACTGAGGAGCCCTACCACATGCACTGGACGCGAATACTGACGATCGTTCTCATGATCGCCCTGCTCGATGCCGGCGCGGCCTCGGGCCAGACCGTGCTGCGAATCGGCCTCAACGACGACCCCGACGCGCTCGATCCGACGATCAGTCGCGCCTACGTCGGCCGCCTGGTCTTCGCGGCGTTCTGCGACAAGCTGTTCGACGTCACGCCCGACCTCAAGATCGTGCCGCAGCTCGCGACTTCGTACGAGTGGGGCGCAGGCGGCCGCTCGGTCGTGCTCAAGCTGCGCCCGAACGTCAAGTTCCACGACGGCGAGCCGTTCAACGCCGAAGCGGTGAAGTTCAACATCGAGCGGCATCTCTCGACGCCGGGCTCGTTCCGCAAGAGCGAGATCGGCGAGATCAAGACCGTCGACGTCGTCAACGACCTCACGGTGCGCTTCAACCTGGCCGAGCCGCTCGTGCCGCTGATCGCCGCGCTGACCGACCGCTCCGGCATGATGATCTCGCCCAAGGCCGCCCGCGAGCTCGGCGACCGGTTCGGCACGCGTCCGGTGTGCGCCGGGCCGTTCAAGTTCGTCGAGCGCGTCGCCCAGGGCAAGATCGTCGGCGAGAAATTCGCCGACTACTGGGACAAGGCCAACGTCCATGTCGACCGGATCGAGTTCGTGCCGATCATCGACTCGACCGCGCGGCTGGCCAATCTGCGATCCGGCGATCTGCAGATGATCGAGCGCGTCTCGCCGACCGATCTGGCGCAGGTCCGCGCCGATCCCAAGCTCAAAGTGGTCAGCATTGCTGAGCTCGGCTATCAGATGCTGCCGCTGAACCTCAACAACGGGCCGCGCGGCAAGGTGCTGGGCGCCGACCCCAAGATCCGCCAGGCGATCGATCTCGCGATCGACCGCGAAACGATCATCAAGACCGTGTTCAGCAACGAGTACATCGCCGGCAACCAGTTCGTGAGCCCGGTGAGCCCGTACTACAACGCGAAGTTCCCGGTGAAGAAGCGCGACGTGGCGCGCGCCCGCCAGCTCCTGCGCGAGGCCGGCCATCCGAATCTCGCTTTCACCCTGATCGTCCCGCCCGAGCGCGACCGCCAGGAGGCGGCGCTCGTGATCCAGGCGATGCTCGCCGAGGCCGGAATCAACATGACGATCCAGACGCAGGAGAACGTGACGATGCTGACGGCCGGTCGCAAGGGCGACTTCGAGGCCTACTTCACGTTCTGGAGCGGGCGCCCCGATCCCGACGGCAACATGTTCACGTTCACGACGTGCAACGGTGGTCAGAACGACAGCAAGTACTGCAACCCCGACCACGACACGATCGTGACGAAGGCGCGGCACGAGGCCGACCCCGCCGAGCGCAAGAAGCTCTACGACCAGACGACCGAGACGATGCTGCGCGACCTGCCGCGCCTGATCCTGTGGCACCGGCGGATCTTCACCGGCCACACCGTCAGGCTCCAGGGATTCACGCCGCACCCCGACGGCATCATCCGGCTCAAGGGGCTGAAGCTCTCCTGAGCCCGTTGGTCGGCGCCGGCCCCGCGAGCGCGCGATGAGCCTGACGCGCTACATCGCTCGGCGGCTGATCGTGCTGGTCCCGACCCTGTTCTTCGTGTCGGTGCTGATCTTCTCGCTCCAGCAGCTCCTGCCCGGCGATCCCGCCGTGGCGCTCGCCGGCGAGGAGCACGATCCGGTCGCGGTCGCCGCGATCCGGCAGAAGTACCATCTCGACCGATCGGTCCCCGTTCAGTACGCGATCTGGATCGGGCGAGTCCTGCGCGGCGATTTCGGCGAGTCGATGCGGAACAAGATCCCGGTCTCGCAGCTCATCGCGGCCAAGCTGCCCGTCACCGTCGAGCTCGCCGTGTGCTCGATGGCGATCGCGCTGATCATCGGCATCCCCGCCGGCATCGTCGCCGCGGTCCGTCAGGGCAAGCCCATCGCCGTTGCCGCCAACGTGCTTGCGCTCTCGGGCCTGTCGGTCCCGCACTTCTGGCTCGGCATCATGCTGATCTTGCTGTTCGCGGTGCACCTGGGCTGGCTGCCCGCGTCCGGCTACGTCGCGCCGTGGGAGGACTGGCGGCGCAATCTCGCGACGATTCTCCTGCCGTCGTTCGTGCTCGGCACGGGAGTGGGCGGGATCATGATGCGGCACACGCGCGGCGCGATGGTCGAGACGCTCGGCGCCGACTACGTGCGCACGGCGCGCGCCAAGAGCGTCGCCGAGCGCATGGTCGTGCTCAAGCACGCGCTTCGCAACGCGCTGATTCCGGTCGTCACCCTGGGCGCCATCGAGTTCGGCCGCTTGCTCTCCGGTGCGGTGCTGACCGAGCAGATTTTCGCGATTCCGGGATTCGGCAAGATGCTGGTGGACGGCGTCTTCAACCGCGACTACGCGGTCGTCCAGGGCGTCGTGCTCGTCTCGGCCGCGCTCTACGTGCTGCTCAACCTGGCCGGCGACGTGCTCTGCTTCCTCGTCAACCCGCGCCTTCGAGGGCCGGCGTGAACGCCGTGCCGGCGACGCTCGCGGTCACGGTCGCGCGGCGGCCCTCGAGCGGCCGGCGGCTCGTGCGGCGGCCGGCCGCGGCGCTGGCGCTCGGCATCGTCGCCGCGTTCGTGTTGGTAGCGCTCGGGGCGCCGTGGCTCGCGCCATTCGATCCGATCGCCACCGACTTCGGCGCGGTCCGTAAGGCGCCCTCTTCGTTGCATCGTCTGGGCACCGACGAGGTCGGCCGCGACGTGCTGGCGCGGCTCATGTGGGGTGCGCGGGCCTCGCTCCTGGCGGGGCTCATCCCGGTCACGATCGCGGTCGCTGCCAGCATTCCCCTCGGGCTCGTCTCGGGGTATGTTGGCGGCTGGATCGACGACCTCATCATGCGACTCACCGACGCCATGCTGGCCGTGCCGTTCTTGATCGTCGCGATCGCGCTCGCCGCGTTCCTGGGACCGAGCCTCACGAACGCGATGATCGCGATCGGCATCGCGGCGCTGCCGGTGTTTTTGAGACTGGCGCGGAACACCGTGCTCGCGGTCAAGGCCGAGGACTACGTCGAGGCCGCGCGGGCGCTCGGCGGCTCGCCGCTCCGGATCGGCGTGCGCGCGATCCTGCCGAACATGCTGCCGCCGCTAATGATCCAGTCGAGCCTCACCGTGGCCGCCGCGATCATCGCCGAGTCGAGCCTGTCGTTCCTGGGGCTCGGCCAGCAGCCGCCCGCGCCGTCGTGGGGCAGCATGCTGAACGCCGCGCAGCGCTATCTGTCGCAGGCGCCCTGGATGGCGCTCTACCCCGGCCTCGCGATCTTCGCGATCGTGCTGGCCCTCAACGTGCTCGGGGACGCGCTGCGCGACGTCCTCGACCCGAAGCACCGCTGACGTCGTGCTGAGACAGCGAGGGAGACCGTGATGGTGCGAATCATCGACATGGAATGCACGAGGAGATCATCAGATCCGCGCTGCATCACATTCAGCGGGGCCATCTCGGGAGCGGCGGGCGCGTGTGCCGGGCGCTGAGAGGACGAGACCGACCGTCCGGCCGGCATTGTTCCCGTCGGAGGTTCGGGTCCAGTGACAGCCACAATAAGCGTCATGCGTCCCCGCCTGCTTCAGCGACTCTTCACTTCCCCTTCGGCCCGCGCGGGTCCACCGTGTCTGGGAGGCATGTGAACATGACTGTCGGACCGGGTTGTGCGGCCTTGAGCCTGCGCTCCTTCTCGCACTCGTCGCGATCGCGCCAAGCGCCGCCAGGGAGCGACATGAAGCCGCCGACTCCATCTGGTGCAGTGCCCCACAATACCCAGGAGCACTCTGCGTACACCGTCGCGATCGAGGTGAGCACCGCGAATACAACGACAACAGAAGATCGCCGCAGTTGTCGCATCATCGTTGACCCTCCTCGGCGCTCGCTCGCTTCACGTTGACGCGCTCGTGCGCGCCGTACGTCCGGATCATCGTGACGTCCGAGTCGAGCCGCTTGACGCGGACGTTGGCTGTCTTCCCGCCTGCGGTCATGAACGGTCGGCCGATGACCTCGTACTCGCCAGTCGCGTCGGTGAGCCGATCGCCGATCCGAAGCTGCATCGGAAGCACCTGCGTGGCGCTCGCAGGTGGAGGCGTAGGCAAGTCGAGTTGCTTCTCGGGCTTCTTCGCTGGCCGTTTTGCCACGGGCCTAGTTGAACCATCCCGCGCGCCGAATCTCACTCCGCAGCGCGACCGCGCGCCTGAACTCGACTCGAACAACCGCCCACGCCTCCGCGCTCCATCGCGTATGCAGCATCACGCGCAGGACGCGGTTGATGCGGAGCCAGGGGCCAGAGGCGGGCGGGCGTCGGTGTTGGTCAAGGATGACGTATCTTCTGACCGTCTCATAGGCCTCTGGTCAAGAGGCATTTTCGGTGTCGGCCGTGTGTCACATGGTCGACAGGCAATGGCCCCCCGATTCGGAACCTCGCAAAAAATCGCGCGTCCCCGGTTGGCCTACCGTTTGCGTAAGTCGCTCACGGCAGTGTCCGAATGCGCTCCCGTCGTGGCACCTGGTCTACCGCATCGGAAACGAGGTCCAGCCACAACCGGAGATGCCTAAGCAACATAGGAGGAGCCCATGCAACGAGTGAGCACGAGCCTGATTCGATTGGCCACGCTCGCCCTGGCTACGCTGTTGATCGCCACGCCGGCGGCGACTCAACAGGTCGACAGCACGGGCGAGAAAGAGCTGACCGCGGCCGGGCAGAAGGTTGACAAGGCCAGCGCGTCCGCCGATTCGAAGAACGTGACCGCCAAGATCGTCGATCAGTGGAAGGGCACGCAGTTTAAGTTCGACGCGACTGACACCACGTCGCGCCAGCTCGAAGCGAAGGACGTCCAGAACCTTCGTCAGCAGAAGCTCGGCTATGGGGAGATCTCCATCCTCCTGGCGCTGGCCGCCAAGCAGGAGGGACCGAGTCCGAAGTCGGTGAACGAGATCCTGGCTATGCGCCAGACGGACAAGATGGGCTGGGGCAACGTTGCCAAGGCGCTGGGCTACAAGAGCCTGGGCTCCGTGAACAAGAGCGTCAAAGCGACTGAAGCGGGCGTCGAGAGAGTCAGCCAGATCGACAAGACGGAGAAGGCTGGCAAGCCGGAGAAGGTCGAGAAGATCGAGAAAGTCGAGAAAATCGAGAAGCCCGAGCGCGTCCGCGTCGAGAAGCCCGAGCGCGTCGAAAAACCGGGACGCTGATCGAGACGGTGGCCATGACCAGCGCGGTGGCCTAATCGCCGCGCTGGTCCTTTTTCTGCGGCTCGTGGCTACCCGAGCCATCTCAGCAGATATTTGTCGGAGGCCGAATTGAGGGTGCGTACATGATTGCCCAGGGGCGCCGCCTGACGCAGTGGGGGCAGAAGATTCGTGATTGCGGCATCGTCGTCGGAATCGCTCTGGCGCTCCTCGGGGCGACACCAGCCTTCGCCGAAGACGAACCGCTCTGGCACCTGTCGACGTCGTTCAACTACCTCAAGGGCGATTACGGCACGGGCGAAGACACCGAGATCATCTATGTACCCTTTACGTTCGGAATCCGGCTCGACCGATTCAGGCTTGGCCTCACGGTGCCCTACCTCCGCCAAACCTCACAAGACGTCGTTCTCACCGGCGGCGGCGTGGCCGCCAAGAAGGGAAAGAACGCGGCGTCGACAGCCGTATCCACCACGGAGAGGCGCACTGAGGACGGACTCGGCGACATCCTATTGCGCACGTCGTTTGTCGTGCTCAAGGAACAGCCGCTCCTTCCCGAGATCGAGCCCTATCTGAAGATCAAGTTCCCGACCGCCGACGAGGACCGGGGATTGGGGACCGGCGAGTTCGATGAAACGATCGGCGTCGATCTCAGCAAGACATTCCTGGAGCGGCTGGCCGTGTATTTGACGCTGGCCTACACGTTCATCGGCTCGCCGCCGGGCGCGGACTTCGACAACTCCTTCGGGTGGAGCATCGGCGCGGCCTACGCGGTGGCGCAGCCGTTCACCATCTTTGCATTCCTCGACGGCTCGACAGCGATCGCGCCGGGCCAAGACGATCCCTTGGAGCTGCGCATCGGCGCCGAGTTCCGAATCGTCAAGGCCCTCAAGCTGACGGGGTCGGTCATGAAGGGCTTATCGGACGGATCGGCAGATTGGGGCGTCTCGGCGGGACTGGCTCTCCGGTTCTGACGTCGGCCACATTGGAGAGGCCCCAATGACAGCCCGGCTCTACTGCCTCTGGTTTCTGAGCGTCATCATGTCGCTCGTGCTTGCGTTCTTGACGCCGCCGATTCTCACCCTCCTCCTCCAGTATTGATCGAGGCGCAGACATCGAGCACGCCCAGCCGGTGACGATGCAGAACCAGACAAAGTTTCTCATCGAATCACGACCCCGCTGGAGCTTGCTGTCGAAGCTCCGAACTCTGCGCACGATGTCCCGCGCCGCCCGCTGCGTCGCGCGCCACGGCGTCGGCTCCCACGCGGTGCCCGTCGCGCTCGTGGGCGAGTGCTCCATGCCCGTCGCGTAGAAGGTCGCGCGCCATCCCTTCTCGTCGTACCGCGTGAGTTGAAGGTCGTAGCCCTGCCGCGCCATGCCGACGGCGACGTGCCCGATGCCGGGCCAGGAGTCGAGCCAAGAGCGCAGCGCCCAGAGCGCGCGGTCGTACGACGGCATCGAGCACCCGGCGAAGCCGAGTGCCGCGACGAGGAGTCGGCCGCGCTGGTCGAGCACCTTATTCGATGATCTGGTCCGCTCGGCCGAGCAACGACGGCGGGATGGTCAGCCCGAGCGCCTTCGCCGTCTTCAGATTGATGACCAGCTCGAACTTGGTGGGTTGCTC
>Ga0075430_100004210_pt1 | contig 12143 bp, 10 predicted proteins | sample RhiMetdeltSRZDD4_FD_75294 | JGI IMG/M metagenome (GOLD analysis project Ga0075430, IMG submission 75294) | Populus rhizosphere microbial communities from Tennessee, USA - Rhizosphere MetaG P. deltoides SRZDD4 | ecosystem: Host-associated > Plants > Roots > Rhizosphere > Soil | place: USA... | reverse complement strand
GCCTTGTCGTCATAGAAACGCTTGATCGCCTCGGCATGCGCCTTGATGATCTGCTCCGGCAGCTTCGGGTTGGCCGCGATCGCGCTCTTAGCGAACATGTACGTCGTGGCGGCATAGACCTCGTGCTCGGCGAGGTTGGCCAGGTTCTTATAGCCTGCCTCTTCGAGCCGGAAGTAGTTCGGCGCCGTCAGCAGCGTGGCGTCAGCGCGGTTCGTTTGAAGCGCCGCCGCGCGTCCGGTGACGTCGGTGCCGACCGGCACCCACTGCACGTCGCGCACCCCGAGTCCATACGTCCCCAGCAAGGCAACCGTGTAGTTGTAGGGCGCGTCGCCGATCTGCCCCACCGCGATCCGTTTACCCTTCAATTGTTTTGGATTCGAGAACTCCTTCTGGGCGATCAAAGCGAACAGGCCTTTGTTCGACGAGCTCCCCATCAGCGCGAAGGATCCGTCGCGCGTGCTCGCCACCATCCCTTGCTCGAGCGAGTGATTGACCATCACCGCCTGACCGCTGGTCAGCATGGCGATACCCGCCGGATGGACGCCGAACTGCAGGTCCACGTCGAGGCCGTATTTGGCGTAGTAGCCGCCGTCCCTGGCGATGTAGAGCGGCCACGACGCGCCGCTGCGCGTCGGGTAGTTGATCGTGACCTTCTGAAGATTCTGCGCCCGCGGCCACGCCGCCGCGGCGGCGACGAGCACGGCGACGATCGTCACGAGCAGGTGCTTGCGGCTCATACGGCAGCCTCCACGGGGACCTTCAGGTTGAAGACTTTCTTGGCGTTGTCCTCGAAGATCTTCTTCTTGTCTTCAGCAGTGAGCCAGTCGATCGCTTCGATCGTAAATCGGGTTTCGTCGAGCCATCGTCCGGTGCGGGGATCTTTGACGGTGCCGACACCCGGCCGCTCGGTACCGAACAGGCAGCGATCGACGCCGACCGTCTTGAAGAGCAGCTCGAGTGCGTCCTTCGAGTACAACACCGTGTCGTAATACAGATTGCGCATCGCATCCGAGAAGCGCGTCGCACCGGGCCGCCGCAACGAGCTCGCCTCGAAGCGCGCGAACTGATACGGAATCGCGCCGCCGCCGTGCGAGACCAGGATCTTCAACGTCGGAAAGTCCTTGAACACGTTCGACGTCAACAGTGATACGACGGCGATGTTCTCTTCGTTGATGAAGTGCAGCGAGTAGGTCAGACGCTCCGAGCGGCAGCCGGTTGAGTGAATGTGTCCGGGGACATCGAGTTCGATCATCTTCTCGTAAAGGGGATACCAGAAGCGGTCGCCGAGCGGCGGCGTCTCGACGCCGCTGCATTCACCCGGATCCGGGTTCAGCAGGCAGCCGACAAATCCCTGCTCTTTGACGCACTTCTCGAGATACGGGACGATCGCCTTCGGGCTCACGCCCGGCGTCAGCGGTAAGCCACAGACGCCACGGAACGTGTTCGGATACAGCTCGACCTGTTTGGCGATGATGTTGTTCGTCTCCTCGACGAACCACTGCACCAGCTTCGGGTGCTCGCTGGTCATCATCTGATACGGCCGCGGCGACACCAGCTGCATGTCGGTGCCGACCTCTTTCAACTGGTCGAGGTGTGAACTCCCGCCGAAGACCGGCGAGTTGAGCGCCTTGCGCACGTCCTCGTCGTTGGCCAAGTTGCCGCCTCGCCCGTGCGCGCCGCGGTGAGCAAGGATCTGCGCCTTGTAGACGTACAGACTGTCGGGCGCCGTGACGTGCCCGTGAGAATCGATAATCACCGTGTCCTCCTACCCAAGGGACGGTCTGCCTTCTTCGGTCTTCGGTCTACGGTCTACGGTCTCTCGCGCGACGAGCTAGGTCGCCTTTACCGTAGACCATAGACCGCAGGCCGTAGACCTAATTCACTTTCAGCAACGCCGCCGCGTTCTTCCAGAAGATCCGTTCGCGCTCCTCATTCGAGACCGGCAGCTTATCGACGATGGCGATCGTTTCGCGGATGTACATCGGCCCCTTCTCCGGATCGAAGGGCGCGTCGGAGGCGAACAGGACGTTTGGCACTCCATAGAAATTGAGACCGCAGACCGTGGCGTCGAACGCCCCGAACAGCGCCGTGTCGGCGTAGAACATCTTGAAGTAGTCGAGCGGCCGTTTCTTGAGTCCCTTCAGCACCTGCGAGAGATCGCGATCGGAGGTTCGCGCGCCGAGCTGATCCCAACCCGGCCCGACCCGGCCTGCGAAGTACGGCACCATTGCCCCCATGTGGTGCGCGATGATCTTGAGCGACGGCCACTTGTCGAAGAGCCCCGCAAAGACGATGCGGGCCATCGCCGCGCTCGTATCGTAGGGCCATCCGAAGGTCCACCAGATCTCGTACTCGGACGCCTGTTCCGTCAGGTAGTCCGGGAAGTCGGCGCCGCGGTACGGGTGCAGCCAGATCGGCAAATCGTATCCCACCATCGCTTCGAACAAGGGCAGGAACTCGGCCGCAACCAGCGGTTTGCCGAGAACGTTGGAGTGAATCTGAATGCCCTTTGCGCCCAGGTCGCGGACGGCGCGATTCGCTTCTGTGAGGGCAGCTTCAGCGTCGTTCATCGGCAGGGCGGCCGCGAACCCCACGAAGCGATCGGGGTGCTTCCTCACGAGCTCGGCCATGGAGTCGTTGGCGATCCTCGCCAGCTCGATGCCTTCCTTCGGCTGTGCGAACAGCTCAATCGGCGGCGTCGGCAGCGACAGCACCTGTTGGTACTCAGGAAACATGTCCATCACGCGAAAGCGGATATTCAGATCGTGGAGCATCGGCACGCCGCGGCTGCGCTTGCCGATGTCTTTCAGGTTGCCGGCCAGTCTCTCGACCCCTTCGGAATAGCCTGGCGGGGAAATGTGGGTGAAGACGTCTATCTTGCGCATCGATCCTCTGGACCGTTGTGCGGCCCGAAGTGGAGTGTTGTACTCGTTATGTCCGACCGCATAGCGGGGACTGAGGATTCTACTCTGAACCCGGCACGGGCCTTTGAAGTCCCTGGCCTTCGTGCTTGGTCAAATCGGACCGCTAACCTTGGCCGCGGAGCGGACCAAGAACCAAGCACAAAGGACCAAGGACACGCGCGACAACAATCTGAAGCGCGCCGTTGCCTAATCGTCGTTCACCGAATCCGCACGGTTGAAAACGACCTGGCCCCGTATTTCGCCCGCGGGGAACGTGGTGCTGTGCACGTTGGCGTAGGCGGCTTCAGCGCGAAGTGCCCGGACGAACTCGTCGAATTCGCCGGCCGCCACACCCTGAGGAGGGTTCGTCGTCGCGAGCACGTTCGCAGCGGTGAGCGTCCCTGACACCGTGCCGCCGTTTTGAGGACATGCCGGAGGCGCCGGCACGCCGGCGGGCGGCGCCCCGTTCGTGCACAGGAAGACCATGATGCTGCCGTTGATCGCCGGTCTCCCGAGATGGATGTGCGCGAACAGGATGTTCGTGTTGATTCCGTTGTAGGTCAGGGTGTAGGACACGGACTGCCCGTCCCTGCTGATCTGCACGTCGGCCGTGCCACTGGCTGAACTCGAGAGGGTCGGGTTCTCCTGATACCCGCTCAAGTCAGCGTGGCCTCTGAAAGGACCCGCTTGGGCTGTAAGAGAGATGGTCAGCGCCCCCGCGAGCACCAACGTGATCACGATCAACAGGGATTTCGGTCTTGCCATAGACACCTCATACGGGTTGTTGAGCCGCGTCGACCTGACGCGTCTCGGAGGGAGGCTCTCCGATCTATGCGCCATCGTCGGAAGCGATGCAACCTCGTGTGCGGCGTAGCTGGAGCTTAGGGACTGGCGCAGGGCTCACCGATCGACACCGCCACGAGTATCAATGGCCGGCCGTTACGTTGAAAACCGTGAGGGGTACCTCGAGCCGCCGTTATCGTGTCGCCCGTGGTCACCATCGAGACTCGGCCGCCGACGGTCGCAATACCGTCGCCGTTGAGCACGTAGTACAGCCTGTCCGAGTCGTCATCGATCCGCTGAGGCATCAACTGATTGATCTGCACGATCGCGGTTCGCTCGCCGTCAGCACACGCGAGCATCAGTTCCCGTGGTTCTGGCGCTCCGTCGTCCTTCTGTAGGAAGGCGTGGACCTCCTTCATAAGAGGTCGAATGTTGTCGATCGCAATCGCTGCAGGTTCCCGAGCATTCTGAGACAACGCACCACGGACTCGATCTCGCGGCCCCAGAACTGGCACGGCTTCCTCTGATTTTTGCGACCAAATCGCTGTGAATGAAATCCCGATCGCCACCAGCACGATAGGCGCAACGACAAGCAGCACGGTCCAGTGCTTCACCGCGTGTCGCGGCCGAACGATCTGCAAGTGCGATTGGAATGTTTGATCGCTGGGTGCCTCGACCACGGCAGTCGCGAGTTCCGATGCAAGCCTCCATGCCTCGGCGCAGGCCGCGCACTGCGACATGTGATCGATGATCTCGAGACGTTCATCGATGGACAGTTGGAGTTGCACCGCATCCCAGATCCGTTCCGGAGTCGGGCAATCGCGTCGCAGATACGAATCGTCAGCGCGGGAACGGAAAGCTGCCGCCAGCCACTCGTCTCGCGGATTCATGCTTTCACTCCTCTTTTGCGCAGACACGCGCGCAGATCGCTCCGGCCTCTGTAGACGAGATTCGTCGCTTCCTTATAACGACACTCCAGTTGTGCGCAGATCTCGTCGAGGGAATGTCCCAGCAAGTGCAGCGTGACGGCTCGACGGCGTGGCGCCGAGAGCCTGGACAAGCACGTCGTAATCGCGTCGCGTACTTCGCGGCTAAACGTCTGGCGCTCCGGATCTCCCTCCTCGGATACGACGAGCACGTCCGACTCCAGCGGAATCTCCTGCCGTCGCCGCCGTCGCCGGATTTCGTCGACGACGACGGAATAGGCCGTGCGATAGAGATATCCGGGCGACAACTCCATCTCGCCATTCGTCGTACGAACGCGATCGAGGATTCGAGAGATGGCGATCTGAGTCAGGTCGTCGGCCTGGTCGGCGAGCCACCGCGGGCAGACCATCCGAACCGCGCGCGAGATGTCCGCGCGCAGGTCTTCGACTTCCGCCGACGCAATCGACAACGCAGATAACGAACGAACGTGGCGACCAAGTGCGTCCGGCATTCACGTGCTGTCGAGAGCACAGGCTAACACACCGTCACACGTGCGGAACCGCCGCGCAAACTTATTTCTTCAGGTGAGGAAATCGCCGGTCCGCTTCGTTGTATAGAGCGACCGCGTTCTTCAACCAAGCGACTCACGGGAACGATCAATGCCACGCAGCAACACAGCCAGCACTCGATGCACGCGTACAGCCGTTGTGACCGTGGTGACGCTGTCTCTGACCACGACAGCGCTGGCGGCACCACCCGAGCTGAATGGTCCTGGCGCCAGGTCACAACTTCGCGATTTCATCGAGTCAATCGACGAGTCCGTTCCCGCCGAATTCGCGGCAGATTTTCTGATCCGCGCCGCCAGTTCGCGTCGCGCCGCCGCGGAGGACCCGGCCTGGCTCGCTTCCGTCCTCGAGCAAGCCTTCGTCCTGGGTGGGAGTGCTCAGGAACAACGCCTCCGTCGCGCGCTGCCATGGATACACGGTTCGACGCTCGAGGCCGTCGTCAGCATCGGTCGCATCCGTGGCCTGGACAAAACGTCACTCCAGGCACGCGCGATCGACGGCCTGATCTCGATCGAGCCGCGCCGCGCGATCGAGCTCCTGAAAAGGGTGCCGACCACTGTTCCTCGACTCGAATGCGCGGACACCTTGATGTACGACGCCGAACCACCGTATCAGACGATGGGCGTGTTGATTCGATCGCTGCAGGCGCCACCGCCCAATCTGCGAGACGCCGACGATGAGCGCCTCGCAAGAGAGCTGCTTCAGTCCCGTATCGCAGACATCGGGACGTCTGCGGAACTCGCACCGGCGATCTCGGCCGTTCTGATGGTGAACCTGCCCGCACAGGAGATCAATGCTGTCATCACGACACTCACCGAACGGCTGGGGGCGATCTACGATGACGACTGGACGTTTACCGGCAATCTCCTGCGAACGTGGGGCGCTGTTCAACGCCTTGTTCACGCATTCGGCGGAGCCCACAGAATCGCGGTTGCCGACCTCGTTGGTTCGTTCAGGTCGTACCTCGTGACGCATTTTCAAACGCGACGCTGTTCACTGAGCGGCCACGACAGCGGCGCGATTTTGGACATGGAGCAAGTTGTGTTCGCTCAGACCAACGCGCTGCTCGCGGCTCACAGCCAGCCGCTTCTACGTCGCGAGGAGCTGCGGGGTTCTCATACGATTGCCTCCGTCAGGCCAACGGAGCTCTGGCGCTCACCGCGCGCGAGCAATGTAAGGGAGGCTCTGGACGCCCTTGGGATGATTGAGATCTCTGCCAGCAGGCTGGCACCGCAGCGGATGCTCGCGCGAGCAGCGCTCTACGCGGCCTTACTGCAGTGGACGACAGCCGACGAACGGTCATCGCGGCTTTACTTCCATCAACGTTGTCTTGCGTTCATCGCAACGGCCCGGTTGGATGCCACTTTGCGGGCAGAGGCACTCGGCGAGCTTGCCGCGTTGTTGACGCGCTACGCCGAGTTTGCACGGCCAGTCGAATGGATCGCTCACGTGAGCACTGTCCTCGACGCAGCTCATGCCAACACCGTGATGCGCAGCTATGCGCAAAGGGCCTTTCAGGAATCCGGAAACCCGATATTGATGCGGTACGCGCGTCTCGAAGCCATTCTCAATCAGGGTTGAGTCGCGGCCACTCCTACACCACCTGCAAATAGACGAAGACGAGATTCAGGGCGTGATAGCCCACGCGCCGCGACGTGCTCGTCAGGTACGGACGCATGTCGAAGACGAACGTCGCGACGAGCAGCCGCAACCAGAATACGGCGAAGAAGAGGCACAACGCGCGCGCCAGCGTGCTACCCGACGCCAACGTCTCGGCGAAAACGATCGTGATCACGCTGAAGCTGACGAGACACAGCCCGATGAACGAGTAATAGACCCAGAACAGTTGCCGGAGGAACGCGGCAACCCGGCGAGATGCGCCCGCAGGTTCACGACTTTCGGCATCAGCAGGCCAGCTCTCATCAGACCGCGGTGCATCACGCCGGCGACTTGCAGCAGCAACGTCAGATTGATTCGCATGACATGTCCCGGTCCGGCTAAAGCCGGACACCACGACTACACCGCGCCAATCACGCCAAGCATCGGCACGATGATGTTATGTACGAACGGCGGCGGAAATAACCAGAACGCCGGCCCCGCAGTGAATGCCGCCCTAACAGCCATCCTCGCCAGCCGCGGCCGAGACGCAGCCAGCGGCCCGCGCAGATCGCTCCGTGCGGCATCATTGCTCCTCCTGGCTCAGGGCCGCCTGAAGGCGGCCCCTACGTACGCCTGCTTCACACGCGCCGTTCAGGCAGTTCCGGTTGCGCGCGATCCAGCGATACGCGGAATTCATCAACCACATGATTCCTGGAACGCGACTCAGCGCCCAGAGCGGCCACGCCCACCAGATCCGGCGGGCGATCGCCGCCACCGCTGACGCACCGCCCAACACCGCCCCGTCATCGAGACGAACCCGCATCTCGTCGAGCAGATGTTCCTCGGAGACGCCGAGCACGTGCCCCGCGTCCTTCGATTGCAACGGGACGAACGTGAACCGACGGCGAGCGAGCGTGCGCCCGAAGCGCTGCAACATGCCTCGGCAGAACTGGCACTCGTCGTCGTAGTAGATAGCGGCCATCCCTTACTCCTCCAGCGTGATGGCCATCACGCACCGAGCCCCAGCGCTTTCAGCGCCTTGTCGCCCGCTTTCATGAACTTGATGATCGCGGCCGGCGTCCAGCGGCGGACCTGCGCATACACCGTGGTGGTCGTCTCGAAGAATCCGTACAGCTCCTTGAGGCGATCCTCGGTGTACTCGTCGGTCGCCTTGTCTTTCTCCGCTTCCGCAATGCACTCCCGCAGCATGTGCATCGTCGGATCGAACTCGCGCTTCTTCCGTTCGTCCATCACGATGCGGAACATCTCCCAGACGTCCTTGAGACTCTCGAAGTGATCCCGCTTGTCGCCCTGCACGTGCACCAGCCGGACGATGCCCCACCCCTGCAGCTCCTTGAGGCTGGTGCTGACGTTCGAGCGCGCGACCTCGAGCGCCTCGACGATGTCGTCGGCATTGAGCGGCTCTGGCGAGATGTAGAGCAGCGCGTGGACCTGGGCGACGGTGCGATTGACGCCCCAGCGCGTGCCCATTTCGCCCCAGTGGAGGATGAACTTGCGCTGGACGGCTGACAGCCGTCCAGCCACGGCTGACAAATGGCGTTCAGCGATGCGTTTGGCCATGATTCCTTATTTTCTGTAATTTCTGTCGAAACAGAATATACAGAATACACAGGCAGTGAGTCAACTGCCGAGGTTGCGGACGAGACATCAACGCGGTGGGCTTCACCGACGTGCGACCGGGGCAGTGACGAACGACGGAACGGGCATCGGTCACGGTGCCTCTGGTGGGCTCGTCGTCGAAATTTCAGGGCTCAATCTGTTTGTTTTCGATTCAGTTTTCTGAATTTCGTCCAATTGTCTGTAGAACGCCGCCGTTCGTGTATGCGTTGCCCACCGCTCAATCGATCCTCGTCACGAGTGAGGCACCACTCGTCCCTCGTCACTTCGGCACGGTTCTCTCCTATCAATTTTTTTTGGTGTGAACCGTTTGGGCTGCCTCGAGGTGGCACCCAGTACAACCGGCGTCGTGGGGACGCCGAGCAAGGAGAAGGGGACGATGGCGAGACGCATCACCGCGTTTCTGGTGGGGCTCCTCCTGGTGACGGCAGGCGCTGAGGCGCAGGAACGCTTCGGCAGCGTCGCCGGCACCGTGACCGATACGACCAAGGCGGCCGTGCCCGGAGCAACCGTGACGGCAACCAACAAGGAGACCGGCGCGCAGCGTGTCGCGGTCAGCGGGTCCGACGGGTCCTATCGAGTACCGGACCTCGATCCCGGACGCTACTCCGTGACGATCGAGCTTCAGTCATTTCAAAAGGTCGTCGTCGATGACGCGATCGTCCTGCTGGGACGAACGCTGACCGTCGATGCCGAGCTCCGGCCCGGCGTGTTGACGGAGGTGGTGAGCGTCACCGGTGATGCAACCCGGACGCTCGATCTCGGGAGCGTCACGCTCTCGCACAATGTCACGGCCGAAGAATTCGACCGCCTGCCGAAGGGCCGCAGCTTTCAGAGCATCGCCATGGCCGCACCGGGCGTGAACTCCGGCGAGATCGAGGGTGGATTCCAGGTCAACGGCGCGAGCAGCGCCGAGAACGTCTTCACGGTGGACGGCGTGGCGACCAATAGCTTGATTTATGGCAGCTCGCGGCAGAACACCGTCTTCGAGTACCTCCAGGAAGTGCAGGTCAAGACCGGCGGCATCGACGCGGAGTATGGCGGCGCGCTCGGCGGCGTGATCAGCGCGGTCACCAAGTCCGGCGGCAACACGTTCAGCGGCGAAGCCCATTACTACTACATCGGCAACGGGCTTGGCTCCGCTCCGGTCAAGCGTCTGGTGCTCGACCCGGTCGACTTCCAGACCGTCGGCTACTTCGAGGATGACAAGCCGGTCAACAATCAGAACGAGTTCGGCGGCTCGATCGGCGGCCCGATCGTGCGCAACCGGCTGTTCTTCTTCGGATCGGTGTCACCGCGTGTCGTCCGCCGGACGAACGACTACATGTTCTCGAACGGCACCGAACCGGGATCGATCGATCAGGATCAGACTGCCTGGCAGGGATTCGGCAAAGTCACCTACGCGACCGGCCGTGTTCATGCGAACGCGAGTCTGCTGATGACGCCGACGCGGTCGACCGGACGGCTGCCGGCCTACGACTCGACGGGCACGAACTACCTGACGACGTCGAGCGCCGCCAACGACGCCAATCGCACTCGAGGCTTCCACCTCGATCAAAACAACGTCAGCGGCAACGTTGACGTAACGCTCGGCAACAGCGGATATCTGAGCACGCGCGGCGGCTATTTCTACGACAGTTACAAGGACACTGGCGTGCCGCTGACGACGAGCTACACGTACCAGACGTCGAATATCGGGATGGCCGGGATTCCCCTCAGCCTGCAGGGGCCGGTCAACACCGCCAACACGTCGCGGATCCAGATCAGCGACTTCGACACGACCGAGCAAAGCTACATCCAGCTCGATTACAACCACGCGCTGAAGGGTGGTCACTTGATCAAGGGCGGCTGGGGCGTGCGGCGTTCCGTCAATGACGTGGGTGTCGCCTATCCTGGTGGCTACGTGTATCTCTATTGGGGCCAGTCGTTCCGCAGCACCTCGACGGGACAGACCGGCACCGGCACCTACGGCTACTACCGCGTGGACGACCTCGCCACGCGCGGCAGGGTCCAGGCGGACATCCAGAACCTCTACATTCAGGACACGTGGACCGTCGGCTCACGGCTGTCACTGAACCTCGGACTCCGCACCGAAAACGAGAAGATTCCGACGTTTCGGCCCGATATCGCGAAATACGCGTTTCAGTTCGGCTTTGCCGACAAGCTCGCGCCGCGCATCGGGGCGACGTATGACGTGCGTGGCGACGGCCGCATGAAGGCGTTCGCGAGCTGGGGACGCTATTACGACTGGACGAAGTACGAGATCGCGCGCGGCTCGTTCGGCGGCGATGTCTGGCATATCTACTATCGATCGCTCGACACGCTCGACATCGGCAGCCTGAACCTGAACAACATGCCCGGCCAGGATCTCTGGGGCAGCTCCACCGGCTTCCGCGATCTGCGGGCGACGGCCATCAACAACACCGATCCGAACATCAAGCCGATGTTCCAGGACAGCTTCAACGCCGGCGTCGACCATCAGTTCGGCGGCAACATGGCGCTGGGCATCCACTACATCCACAACAACCTCGGTCGCACCATCGAGGACATGGGCGCGCTCGTCAACGGCGACAGCGTCTACGTGATCGGCAATCCTGGCGAAGGCCAGAACACGATCACGCCGGCGTCGTATCCGGAGACAGCCAACTTCGCGACGCCAAAGCCGAAGCGGCAGTACGACGCGCTCGAGGTCACTCTTGAACGCCGCTTCTCGAGGAACTGGTTCGGCAGCGTCAACTACACGTTGAGCCGCCTCTACGGCAACTACTCCGGCCTGGCGAACTCCGACGAGATCCAGACGCCGACGACCGGCATCACATCGAAGACGGCGCAGCAGCAGGAAGGCAGCATCGCGCGACAGGGCAGCAACTCGCACATCGGGTGGGATATCGATGAAATCCTGTGGGACGCGCACGGCAACCTGGATGTACTCGGCCGGCTGGCCACCGATCGCCCGCACGTGGTGAAACTCTATGGTGCCTACCAATTCGGGATGGGCACGCAGATCGGCGCATTCTTCTTCGGCGGCAGCGGCACGCCGATGACCACGAACGTGGTCGGGCAGGATCAGTACGCACCAATGGTCAACGGTCGCGGCGACATGGGCCGCACGCCGGTCCTGACGCGTACAGACCTCCTGCTGTCCCACGAGCTGTCGCTGGCCGATCGCAAGCGGCTGCGTCTCGAGCTGAACGTACAGAACATCTTCAATCAGAAGACGGCGTCGCACATCTTCAACTACTTGAACAAAGGCGCCCCGGCCGGCGGCCAGACCCGGCCGGCCAACGCCATCGACTTCTCGGAGGTGAACCTGGCGGCGGGCTACGACTACAACGCCCTGATCCTCGCCACGCAGGAAGGCCAGATCTCCTACGACCCGCGCTACGGAATGGAAGATCTCTACAACCCCGGACTGCAGGGGCAGTTCAGCGTGAAGTTCATCTTCTAATCGGTCCCCCCACGGCGGAGGACGCGAGGACCCACACGGTCTTCGGGTCCTCCGCTTCTTCTTCTGGGCTATGCTGGCGCCCTATGACAAAGACTCACCGGCAATTGTGTCTGGGCGCTGCGCTTCTGATGCTGGCCTCGGGCGCGGCTCTGACCTCCGCGCAATCGGCGGCGAAGCCGCCATCCGATCTCGATCCAGACTCGCGGTCACGTCTTCCCTATCTGCAACGCAAGGACATGGACGAGAGCAGTCAGAAGATGTTCGACAAGCTGCCCGGCC
>Ga0075430_100004205_pt1 | contig 12146 bp, 10 predicted proteins | sample RhiMetdeltSRZDD4_FD_75294 | JGI IMG/M metagenome (GOLD analysis project Ga0075430, IMG submission 75294) | Populus rhizosphere microbial communities from Tennessee, USA - Rhizosphere MetaG P. deltoides SRZDD4 | ecosystem: Host-associated > Plants > Roots > Rhizosphere > Soil | place: USA... | reverse complement strand
GGAGACGTCGAGCGCACGCTGATGTTCACCATCGCGGTGCCGAGCGCGGGTCCGCTCACCCTGACCGCGCTCACGCCCGACAAGGTCTCGCCGCAGGCGACCGGGACAGCGATCACGTTCACCGCCGCGGCGACCGGCGGCACGGGGCCGTATCAATACAAATGGTGGCTCTACGACGGAAGCTGGCAAATCGCACAGAACTGGAGCAGCACCGCCACGTTCGCGTGGACGCCCACGCAAGCGGGCAGCGGCTACAAGATCGGCGTGTGGGTGCGGAGCGCCACAAGCACGGCCGATGCCTCCGACAACGACAATGCGAACGCGAGTCTCGCGTTCACTGTTACCGCTGGCGCGCCACCTCCGGCGCCCCTCACCCTGGCGAGCCTGACGGCGAACAAGACCTCGCCCCAAGCGCCGGGGTCCGCGATCACCTTCAGCACGACGGCCAGCGGTGGAACAGCTCCGCAGCAGTACCAGTGGCGCGTGTTCGACGGCGCGACGTGGACTGTGCTGCTCGACTGGAGCACCACCGCGGCGGTGACCTGGACAGCGGGCGGCGCCGGAACCTATCAGGTGTCCGCACGCGCCAGGAGTGCGGGCAGCACGAGCGCGACGGGTGATGTCGAGCGCACGCTGTCGTTCACCATCGCAGCGCCTGGCGCCGGTCCGCTGATTTTGACGGGACTCGCGTCCGACAAGGCGTCCCCGCAGGCGACGGGCACGACGATCACGTTCACCGCGACGGCAACTGGCGGCACCGGGCCGTATCAATACAAGTGGTGGCTCTACGACGGAAGCTGGCAGATCGTGCAGAGCTGGAGCAGCACCGCCACGTTCGCCTGGACGCCAACGCTGACCGGGAGCGGCTACAGGATTGGCGTGTGGGTGCGGAGCGCCACCAGCACGGCGGATGCGTCAGACAACGACAACGCGAATACCAGCGTTTCCTATGCCATCAGCGCCGGAACGCAGACGCCGCCAGCGCCACAGTCGCCGTCGGTCACCGACATCGGCTGGTCGCTCCCGAGCCCGCAGGTGGTACAGACGCGCATCCTCTTCTTCGCCAACGCCGGCCCCGAACCACTCGATTTCAAATGGAGGGTGTTCAATGGCTCGACGTGGTCATCGAGTGGATGGACCCAGAGCCACATATTCGAGTGGATTCCGACGTCGGCAGGCTCGTACCAGATCAATGTGTGGATTCGAAGATCCGGTGCCTCGGCGGATGTCGCCGAGGACCAGCACACGATTCCGTTTGTCATCACCGCGCCGTCTGCCGGATCGCTCCGGCTCGTCAGCGTTACGCCCGACAAAGCCTCCCCGCAGATAACAGGCTCGGCGATCACGTTCACTGCGACTGCGAGTGGTGGCACCGCGCCGTATCAATACAAGTGGTGGATCTACAACGGTGGCTGGCAAGTCGCGCAGGAATGGAGCACCACCGCTACGTTCGCGTGGACACCGACCCAGGCAGGCAGCGACTACAAGATTGGTGTGTGGGTGCGGAGTGCCACGAACACGGCCGACGCCTCCGACAACGACGCCGCCAACGGGAGCCTTGCGTTCGTGATCGCGACGGCCCCGGCGGGGCCAGCGCCGCTGACCGTCAGCGGCATCACGGTGGAGGGCCCGCCCATCGTCAGCATTCCGCGGGGTTATGCGGCAGTCGTGACGGGTGGAACAGCGCCATATCAGTACAAGTGGCGTGTGTTTGACGGTACGGCATGGATCCTGACAACCGACTGGAGTACGAACTCGAGACTCGTCTATCAGACCAGCACGGCAGGCACGAACTTTCAGTTCACGGTGTGGGTGCGCAGCGCCGGCGCGACGGCGGATGCTCCGGAGGCTGAGCGCACGATCACGGTCGCTATTCAGCCTGCTCAGCCTCCTCCGGGCGCGCCAAGTTCCCTTCGCCTCACGAGCTTCACAGCAAACGTGGCAGCCGGCGTGGTGGCCGGCACCACGATCAGTTTCGTCGCCACCGCGACCGGAGGCACCGAGCCTTACGAGTTCAAGTGGTGGATCTACGATGGCGCGTGGCACCCGCTGACCGGATGGGTCGCGGGCGCGGTCTTCGCCTGGACGCCGATGACACCGAACCCCAATTACAGGATTGGTGTCTGGGTGCGCAGTGCGGGCAGCACCGCTGACGCATCAGACAGCGATGATGCGAACGGAAGCATTGCGTTTCCCATCCAGTAGCGAAGGCTGTGCTCCCGCTTGCGGCCGTCGGCGCCGGGTGCCATCATGGCGCCAATGGGGGGCGTATGAAGTTCACCGTCGTTATTGCCAGCCTGCTGCTCTGCGTCGTGAGTGCTCGCGAGACAGCCGCCCAATCATTTGAACAGCTCGCTCAGCAGGAGACTGCGCGGCGTCAGGCGATCAGCGCGCCGGCGCGCGTGATCACGACGGCTGACCTCGCGTCTGTACGCGGACTGACGATCGTGGGATCCGGGGCGCTCCCTGCCGACACCCCCGCGGCGACGGTCGTGACGCAGCGCGTCGCTGTTGTTTCCGCTACCTACCAAAGCGGCGCGGTGCCACGCATTCCAGTCGAGGCGGTGGGCGGAGGCGAAGTCTTACTCGAAGTCGCCATCGACAAGGCAGGCCGCGTGATCGGCGTGGACGTCCTGCGCGACACCCCACCGTTTACGCAGGAAGTGATCGGCGTGGTTCGAGAATGGCGGTTCCAGCCGGCGGAAGACGCCGAGGCACCCGCGCCAGGAGAGGCTGTCGACCGCGCGACGCTCAAGGCAGCGGAGTCGAAGGTGCTGGTGTTTGGCCTGTTCCGTCCTCCGGCCCTGTTCCCGGCGACGCTCGGTCTGCCACCGAGTGACATTGCCTCACCATCAGCGGCAGTCCCCGCGCCGGCGACGTTTCCGGCGATGCCGCTCTATCCGCCACAATCGCTCTTCGCTGGTGTGGTGCTCGCCGAGCTGCACGTCGGCACGGACGGAGGCGTCTCCGACGCTCGCATCGTCCGTTCAGCCGCAGGGCTCGACGCACCTGCGCTCGACGTTTTGCGGGGGCTCCGGTTCAGGCCGGCGCGCGTGCACGGTCTCGCTGCTCCCACGATGGTCTACGCGATCGCCGCCTTCCGCCAGCCGGTCACGCCGTGAGGGAACGTCATGGCTATGATCATCGACTGCATCAAGGCCTTCTCGGAGACGGACTTCACCGAAGACCTCAGACGTTTCAACGTGCCGACGCTGATCATGCACGGCGATGACGATCAGATCGTGCCGATTGGCGCGTCCGCGATGCTGTCGTCGAAGCTCGTCGCGGGTTCCTTACTGAAGGTCTATCCGGGCCTGCCGTACGGGATGTGCACGGTCAACAAGAGCCAGATCAACATCGATCTGCTCGAGTTCATCCGGGCGTAGGAAAGAATCGCCGGGTCTAAAGACCCGGCCCACGTACGAAGGAAGTCACTTCAGTGCCGTAGAGGCGAACCTTCAGGTCCGCCCACGAAGCAGGGCAGGTCCAGTGGCTCGTACGTGCCGACGCTTACGCGCCGGCGATCGACGAGCACATCAAGCTTCATTCCCTCAGCCAGCGTGCGCGTGCCGACGCGCCGGAAACGTTCGGCCATGTACGCGTCGAGGATCGGGAACGATCGGCGGAAGCCTTCGTACTGTTCGGGCGCAGATACGATGGCGACGGGGACGGGCTGGCGCTGCAGGCGCGCAATGGTGAGCCGCTGGTGTTCCTCGGTGTTGAAGAAGTCAGGACGCAGGTCGCCGTGCCCGCCCGCGAACGGACGGTTTGCCAGTCCCACGACTTGTGGGAGATACGGCGACACGAACACGAAGTCGGTCGGCTCGGTGCACCGCTCCAGATAAAACGCCAGCGCCATCGTCTCGGGGCTGTCGGGGTTGGCCCAACCCGCCAGCGGCCAGATCCGTTCATATCGCGACATGACGTTGCGGACCTCGGCGAAGGTCACCGGCGTGTCGCGGTCGCGGAGCGCGTGAGCCCGCACACCGGCAACACCGAGCATCAGCACGGCGACCATTGTCGGCAACAGATAGCGACTGCCCCAGGCAGCAGCACGTCCAGCCTCCCATTCTCCTCGCATGAACAGACGCGCACAGACGAGCGCGAACCATGCGCCGAGCACAGCCTGCGGCACCGACACGTCCGCGAAGCGCGCGCCCAAGGAGCCTCGCAGAAAGCCGACGTTGAGGATGACGGCAAGGACCGCCACCATCGCGACCTTGGCACGCGCTTCGGGCCAGTCGGGCCTGAACGCGGATGGTGCGCGTAAGAGAATCAGGAGCGCCAGGACGGGCAGCAACTCCAGCGTGTAGAACGTCCACGGGATGCCGTTGGCGACCAGCAGCGCTTCCGCTGGGTTTGTCTTCTCTTGATCCACAGCGCCGATCGGCGGGACTGTGATCGTAAAGCGCGGCAGCACCAGCGGCGCGCGTCCGCGATCGCGCTCCGACCAGCTCATCGCCGTGCGCGCGTGGAAGAGAATTCCGCCGCTCTGCGACAGGTAGATGAAATAGGGCGTGAGAAGCGCCAGGACGAGCACGCCGTACACCAGCGCGTGGCGGAGACGCGCGCCGGCCGAGGGTGCCTGCAGCACGAGCAGCAGCGTCGCCATCGCCATCGCAACAAAGACACCGTGATCGTGGCGGAGCAGAAACGCCAGCGCCGTCGTGAGTGCGACCGCGAACAGGCGCGCGAATGTCTGGCGCGTGGCAAATGCCCAGAGGCAGGGGATGGCCACGGCGTACACGAGGATCTTCGGGTGGTTGTAATACCGCGCCAGCATCGATATCTGGAAGAGGCCGGACACGACGCCGAGGAGCAGCGAGTTCGAGACCTGGATGGCTGCCCAGCACGTGAGGCCCGCGCCTATGGCGAGCGATGACGCGCACAGGACCATTTCCGAGACGGTGCCGCGGTCGAACCACTGTGCGGCCGCCGAGATGAGGAACGTCAGCGGCGCGCCGGGGTCGACGAAATCACGGACGGGCAACTGTCCAAAGAGGATCTGCCAGCCGCGGACGACGTAGAAGAAGTGGTCGTCGCTCAGACCGCCGTGCGGGCCTTCAGGATCGACGAAGCGGAAAACAAAGGCAAAGACGACGAGGGCGAGCGTGACCGAGAGGTGAACGAGGAAACGGGGGCGGCGCATCGCCCCTGATTGTGTCTCGGCTGGACGCCTTACGCAGCGTCCTTTGCAGCCGTCAGGCGGCGCCGCTGCCCGGTATCGACGTGGCGTTCCTCGAGATAGTCAACGCCCGCGGCCGTGATGACCATGCGAGAGCTGTCGTTCCGCTCGACCAGCCGCTTCTGCAGCAGGTACCAGACCGTGAACTCGAGGTGCTCACGAGGCGTGCCCGTGTAGCTCTCAAGCTCGTTGACGTAGACCCCCGGGTCGGAGGGATGCGTGCGACGACGACCGTAGAGGACTTCGAGGACGGTCGTGCGAACGAGCTGCTCGATGCCGAGGTCGTCGGTCTGCTGATTCCAATCGGAAATGACCTTCCAGCGGTCCTTGCGCGCCTGGTGATAGTGCAGGTCGTACTGCACACGCTGCTCGGGGTCACTGAGCACCGCGTAGGCCTCCTGGAGCTGACGGAACTTTGTCTCGTCGCCGGTCTCCAGATTGTCAGGATGAACGCGCTGCGCGAAAAGCCGGTACACGCGATGGATTGTTTCCGGCTCCGCATTCGGACTGATTTGCATCAGCTCGTAGTAGTCCTGTGCCTCAGTCCCGCCCGTTGTCTGCGACTCACCCATGCGCGACGTGCTCCCTGGTTTTTCGCCAAGACAGGGCTTTCCGGGAGTTCCCGGAAGGCCTGCCACGCGATACGTCCCCGACGTAATCGGCGCTCACTGTGGGAGCTTGAGTTGTCCCGCGTCTGCGCACGATTGCCCCCACCCGCCCATCGGCACTGAGCCGTTTTGTCGAGCTTCCGCACCTTCATCGGCAAGGAGGCTCTCAGTCATGACCGCACCTGCCCTGACCGTGCTATCGCTCGCCGCCGGGCTGCACGGCGCACTCTATGGCGCCTACAAGGACTCGCCCCACGAAGGTTTTAAGCTGAAACGGTTTCTTCGCGAGATTGCTCTGGCGCTGGCCGTCACGCTCGCCATGCGGACGTGGAGCCAGGCGACGCTTGGCCAGTCGGGTTTTGTCCTGTACCTCGCGGTCTTCGCTCTGACGCGGACCGCCACGGAGTTCTGGAAGCTCTTTGTCCGCGTCGAACCGCAGGACGGCTTCCGGATTCCAACGCAGATGCACGTCGTGACCGGCGTGCTTCACCACCCGCTGCTGCGGCTGATGTTCGGGATCGGGTTCCTCGCCTCCATCTACGGTCTGTGGGCACTCTTTACGCTCATCCCTTCATCGTGGCCGGTCTCACTGCGAGGCCTGGTTGTCGGTCTGGGCATCGGAACGGCCGAAGCCCTTGCCGGCGCGTACAAGGACGGGACCGTCGAAGGCTTTTACTGGCGAAAGTTCTTCAAGAGCCCCACGTTCGGCGCCATTGGCGGGGTGATCGCGGCGGGGCACACGGACAACGTTGGATTTCTCCTGCTGGCCGCGATCGGCTCCATGCGCATGTTCCTGGAGCTGCTCTTCAAGATGTTGCCGAGCGACTACGTGCCCGGGAAGTTTCGCTCGATGGTCGGGCCCTTCCCCGAGTGGCTCACACGGCGACGCCACTTCGTCATTCCCTATGCGATCACGTGGCTCCTGTACCTGGTGCTGTGCAGCCACCCGGCGTGGTAGGCCGGCAGATCGTACGCAGATCACACCCAGATCGTACCTGTCATGGCATGGCTCACGATCGGTCCGCTATGGCTCGCCGGTGGCTGCTACGCGCTCGGTGTCGGCAGCGCCGTGCTCCCATGGTTGAATGCGGAGCTGCTGCTGCTCTCGGCGCTGTCGCTCACGAGTTCGCTTCCTGCGACGCTTGCTGTCGTTGTCGCGATCACGGCTGGGCAGATGACCGGCAAGACAGCCGTCTATCTGACCGCGCGTCGCGTCGGAGGCGGGAAGTCTGTCCGGGCGAAAGTGGCGCTCGACCGATGGCGCAGGCTGGTGGAAGCGCGTCCGGCGGCCGCGTTAGGACTCGTTTTTGTGAGCGCGGTCGTGGGTATGCCGCCGTTTTATGTCGTCTCGCTCGCCGCGGGTGCCACCGGGATGGCCCTTCGCCGTTTCCTGGTCGTTGGCACGTGCGGACGGCTGCTGCACTTCGGCGCCGTGGCGTGTCTGCCCGACGTTATACGGCGGATCTTCTGAAAAAGCCGTAACAGGTTGCGCCCATCCGATATCGGTCACATACTTTCGCTTGGACGTTGGTGACGAAATCACGCGCGCGAGGACGCATTCATGACCATTGAAGAGCGGACGGTGGGATCGGTCGTAGTGTTCGACCTGAACGGCAAGCTGGAACTCGGCGCGGGCGCCGGGATGCTCAAAGACAAAGTGCGCAGCGCCATCTTCCAAGGGCACACGCAGATTCTGCTGAACCTGGCGGCCGTCTCCTATATGGACAGCTCGGGTCTTGGCGAGATGATCGCGGCCTACGCCACGGTGACCAAGCAGGGTGGCGTGATCAAGGTGGCGAACCTCACCAAGCGCGTCTCGGATCTGCTCGCCATTACCAAGGTGCTGACCGTGTTCGAAGTACACGAGTCGGAAGCCGACGCGCTCAAGTCCTTCGTCCCCGCGGCCGTCTAGGCCGGGGCATTTCCCAAGGGCGTGCTCCTCTTCGAGCTCTTCCCGGCGTTCATGGCGATCGTCAGCGTGATCGTCGGCGTGTGGCTGTACGTGACCGAACGTCGCGCACGCAACGCTGGAGTGGATGACGCCCGTCCAATTGGCTCCCGCCCTGAGGTCACGCCCGAACAGGCGAAAGAGAAACCCGCCCAGGGTCGCCCGATCATGCGCGGGTAGTACACAGGCCGGGTCTTCCTGACCCGGTAGGCCGGGTCCTTAGTACGTAGGCCGGGTCTTTAGACCCGGCGTGACGCGGACTACTCGGATCGCCCGCGACGCCAGTCGCGTACGAGGTCCGCGACCAGGCGTGTGACCTCATCCGCCTGCGCCGATGCGGCCAGGAGGGGCGTGCCATCGGGAGACTCGAATCGGCGGACTGGGAGATCGGCGGGGAGTGACGCTGCGCGGGCGCGGGTAATCACGGCCTCGAGTTGTTGCATTTCCTGGGCGGCGCGCGTCAAGTGGTCGGGGCGCATGCTGAACGCGCGGACGACGCCGACGGGCGGTCCTGGCAGCGTCGGCGCATTTCCCGAGAGCAGTCGCGACAGACGAAGAACCCCGGTTCGCGCCAGCCACGGCGACGGAGACGCGCGAAGCACCCGCCCGCCGGTACTGAACTGCGCGATGCGCGGTGAGTCGAGCAAGACGAGCCCGGCGGTATCGCCGGGAAACTGCGAAGCGAAGAGCGTCGCCAGCGCCGCGCCGAGACCGTCACCCACCAGCAGGTACGGCGCACGTTCTCCTGCGCCCGCGAGCAGCGTGTGCAGTTCCTCGGGGATCACGCGCGAATCAAAGGGACCGTCACTCGCTTCACTCCATCCAAGGCCCGCACGGTCGTAGGCGCACACCCTGGTCGTCATGGCGAGTCGTGTCTGAACGAGACTCCATGATTCGGAGAAGCCGAGCGCCGGCGCTTCAAGGACAACCGTTGGGGCCCCCGTGCCGATGCAGTACACGTGCAGTTGATGGTCGCCGACGGGCACGAGGCGGCCCGGGTACTTGAACGTGCGCCGCTCGAGGGCGGTGGCCACGCCCTGATAGGTAACGCCGGCCAGCACCAGCACGAAGATCGAGGCGGCGAACGTCTTGAGCAGGCGTCTCGAATGCGGCGTCATCTGCGCTCCACTAGGGTTCGCCTTCCGCCAGGCCGTATTTTTCGATACGCGAGTAGAGCTGAGCGCGCGTCAGGCCCAGCAGTTTCGCGGCTCGCGTCTTGTTGTGACGGGCCTGGGTCAGCGCTTTTGACACGAGCGACCGCTCGAGAGCCTCGAGGTTGACGCCGCCAGCGGGCAGCGTGACGATGGAGGCATCGGTCGTACCCGGGGCCTGTCGCGTGGACGGCACCGGCAGGTGCTCACTGCGAATCTGAGCCCCGTCGGCCAGGATCACCGCGCGCTCCACGGCGTTCCTGAGCTCGCGCACGTTGCCCGGCCATGTGTACCCGAGCAACTGCTCCTTGGCCTCGCGGGAGATGCCTGCGGACGGCTTCCCGATCGATTCGCCAAGCTCCTCGAGAAACGCGTAGGCCAGCTCGAGGATGTCGTCCAGTCGTTCGCGCAGGGGCGGCAGGGCGATCTCAAAGACGCCGAGCCGGTAGTACAGATCCTCGCGGAACTCGTTGCGTTGCATCGCGGCGTGAAGGTCGCGGTTGGTGGCTGCGATCACGCGGATGTCCGCGTGGAGCAGACGCGTGCCTCCAAGACGCAGGAACTCGCGCTCTTCGAGCACCCGCAGCAGCTTCGCCTGAACCGTCGGTGCCATCTCACCAACCTCGTCCAGGAAGAGCACGCCGCCGTTGGCCTGCTCGATCCGTCCCGGCTTGGCCGCAACGGCGCCGGTGAACGCCCCGCGTTCGTGGCCGAAGAGCTCCGACTCGAGGAGCTGATCGGGAAGCGCCGCGCAGTTGATGGCGATAAAGGCACCGTTGCTGCGTCGCGAGCCGTGATGAATGAACCTGGCGACGACTTCCTTGCCGGTACCCGATTCGCCGGTCAGCAGGACCGTGGTTTCAGTCTGCGCCACACGCGCCGCCTGCGAGAGGACATCCTTCCATCGACGCGATCGCCCGATGACGCGCCGGTGGCCCGTGCGGGACTCGAGCTCGCGGGTCAGCGTCGCAACCTGTGCCTCGAGGCGGGCGGCGGTCTCCCGCGTGGCTTCGTCTCGACGCAGCGCCTCGGCCAGCCGCTGATGCGACAACGCGAGCGCCAGGTGGTCGGCTACACGCTTCCCGAAGTCGATGTCATCGTCGGTGTAACGGTCCGTTGCCCGCGAGCAGAAGAAGAGTGAGCCGAAGACGTCGCTGCCGAGGGGCAACGCGACGCGGAGGAGGGACTTGACGCCGACCCTCGCAAACAGGCGGGCGCGGTTGCTCTCCGGGGGCAGCTCGGAATCAACGTCGTACACGATGTACGGATCGCGGTGGAGAAGCGTACGGTCCGGCTCCGCGATCGGTGTTGGCTCCCAGAACGAGGGTTCCTCGACCGTGGCGCCAGCGAGCGCGTATACACGGAAGGAACGTCCATCCTCTCCCCAGGACGTCAGTGCCAGCACGTCGTGGGGAAGCCCGCCGCGCACCACGTCAGAGATATCCGAGAAGACGCTTCGAACCTCGAGCGATTCCGCAACCGTGTGAAGAAGCCGATCGAGGCTGTCGATGCGCTCGCGCCGCACCGACTCGGTCAGCCGCAGCGCTTCCTGGCTCACAGCCAGCGCCACTAGGTCCGCGACCCCGTCGAGCAATTCCTGATGGTCGGCGGTGAACGCGCCCTCGGCCGTCGCCGTCACCCACAGCGCGCCGTGAACGCGCGGGCCATGCCGAACGGGACAGATCAGGCGTGAGCGCGCGTCCTGGTCGAGGGGCGATGGAATGGCGCTCGTGTCCGAGATGCGATGCGTGCTGACGTCTACCTCGCCCGACGGCGTTGCCACGTACAGCGCCAGCGACTCGGTGCGGTCGAGCCTGAGCAGGTGGAGGCGGTCGAACGGGATGGCATCGCGGAGCACGATCGCCAGGCGACCCACGGCGTCACCGAGCGTCGGCGCTTCCGCAACCACTCGCGCCACCGCCGCCAGGGCGGTCGAGGATGCGGACTGGAGCATCTGAATGGAGCCCACAGTATACCCGCCGGGTCCGAGCCGGTCGGAGTAACGGCGGGTCGAGTACGTGGACCGTCTGTACGTAGGCCGGGTCTTTAGACCCGGCACGAGATCCGTACACCGGGTCTTCAGACCCGGCACGAGGTCCGTACACCGGGTCTTCAGACCCGGCATGAGGTACGTAGGCCGGGTCTTCAGACCCGGCGACAACGTTGGGCGTTTCAGTTGACCGCGGCGATGGCGGGGCGCGTGACTGGGCGGGCGGCGGCCGGTTCGACGAGGAGCCGCAGGGCGAAGCCCTCCGGGGTGCCGGTGGACTGCTTGCATGGGCCCACCCGGTAGATCGCGGTGAGCACCTTGCCCTGCTGCAGCGCGCGCGGCAAGTCCGCTCGGTCGCGTGCCGACTTCTCAATCTGCAGGTGCACGAGGCGATAGAGCGGAATGGACGCTGGAATCTGGCACTCGACGAAGGCGTCAACGTCGCTCACGTCGCGTGTCATCACCGATACGAAACGCAGGGCGCCGCCTGCATCGCGCCAGGTCAGTCGTCCGGGCACACGCAGGGCCCGACGTTCGCCTGATCGGTGGTAACGGGTCACGGTTGGGGTTTTCGCGGACACGATTTGATTCACTGTGGCTCCGACGGATGGGTTTCCACAGCAACCATCTATCAACCGGCAGGCCAAGTAGTTGTCCGTGAAACCGTCGGCCGACGGGTCGCAGATTGAGCCAAAACATTGCCCATTTCTGCTCGCCAACTCCTGAAGCTTCCTCAGGTCATGGATATCAAGTATCCATGTCGGTGGATACTTGGCTACTACGTATCCGCGCCGACGAGGTCAAGACCCAGGCGCCGCAGCTTCAAATAGAGGCCCCGTCGGGTCAGTCCGAGCACCCGCGCCGTCTCGGAGATGTTCCGGTTGGTCCGGTCGAGCGTGATTTCGATGAGCTGACGCTCGATCCTCTCGACGGCACTCGCCAGGTTTCCCGGGACGATCCGCTCGGCCAGTGTGGACGGATGGGAGGCTTCCTTGACGGGTGGTGCCGTGAGGTCCGCAGAGAGCTGTTCGGGGGTGATGGGGCTCCCTGGCTCGCTGAGCGCCACGGCCCGCTGCACTTCGTTTCGAAGCTGGCGTACGTTGCCGGGCCACCAGTAGCTGGCAAGGATATCGAGCGTGGCCGCGCTGAGCTCCACGTCGGGTTTGCCAAGCCGCTCACTCGATTCGCGAAGGAAGAACGTGCTCAGGTGGGGAATTTCCTCGCGCCGATCTCGAAGCGGGGGCACATGGATGCGAATAACGCT
>Ga0075430_100004203_pt1 | contig 12147 bp, 11 predicted proteins | sample RhiMetdeltSRZDD4_FD_75294 | JGI IMG/M metagenome (GOLD analysis project Ga0075430, IMG submission 75294) | Populus rhizosphere microbial communities from Tennessee, USA - Rhizosphere MetaG P. deltoides SRZDD4 | ecosystem: Host-associated > Plants > Roots > Rhizosphere > Soil | place: USA... | reverse complement strand
ACGCCAGGAACATCGGTGAGATTTCGCGTGCTGATCGACGGACGGCCGCCAGGTGCGGCTCGCGGAATTGACGTTGACGAACAAGGCGACGGCACAGTTATCGAGCAGCGGCTGTACCAATTGATCAGACAACCGAAGCCCATCGCCGATCGACTGTTAGAAATCGAGTTTCTCGGTTCGGGCGTGGAGGCTTTTGCGTTCACGTTCGGTTGATCCACAGCCCAGATTTGGCCAGCGCGCCGCAAACTCAAGACACTCAAACCTTCAGGAGGCAGATATGAGCGGTACTCAAGTGCGCAGCGAAACGGCAGTTGAGGCTCCGCGCGCGCGGGGGGGCGACATGAAGCTCGAGGTCGTCGTCATCCCTGTTTCGGACGTCGAGCGCGCGAAGCGCTTTTACAGCAACCTGGGTTGGAGGCTCGATGCCGACTTCGTCGCCGGTGACCACTTCCGGGTGGTTCAGTTCACGCCGCCTGGCTCTGGGTGCTCGATCATCTTCGGCAAGAATGTCACCGCGGCGGCACCCGGCTCCGCGCGGGGTCTGTACCTGATCGTCTCTGACATCGAAGCTGCCCGCGACGCGTTGCTCGGTCGTGGCGTCGAGATCAGCGAGGTCTTCCACGACGCCGGCGGCGTGCACGCTGGCACTGACGAGCCCTACCTGTTCGGGCGGCTGCGGGTCAGCGGTTCGGATCCCGAACATCGCAGCTACCGATCGTTCGCGTCGTTCAGCGACCCGGACGGCAACGGCTGGCTGTTACAGGAGGTCACCGCGCGATTGCCTGGACGCGTCGACGCAGATGACACGACATTCACCTCGTCAACCGAGCTCGCGAGCGCGCTCCGCCGTGCTGAGGCTGCGCATGGCGAGCACGAGAAGCGGACCGGCCAGCGCGATGCCGACTGGCCCAACTGGTACGCCGCGTACATGGTGGCGGAGCGCGGCGGCAAGCCGCTGCCCTCATGAGCAGCAGCTGCGACAGTCAGCGAGGCTCAATCGGAGGCCAGTCATGGTCAACTACGACGCGATCATCATCGGCACGGGACAGGGCGGGCCGGCCTTGGCGCGGCGATTGGTGGCTGCTGGGTGGAAGGTCGCGATCATCGAACGCAAGCTGTTCGGCGGCACATGCGTGAACACGGGCTGCACCCCGACCAAAGCGCTGATAGCGAGCGCATATGCGGCGCATGTTGCGCGTTGCGCCGCGGATTGGGGCGTGAAGGTCGAGGGAGCGGTCAATGTCGACATGAAGGCGGTCAAGGCGCGTAAGGACGCCGTTGTGGCTTCGTCGCGCAACGGTGTCGAGCGATCGCTGAAGACGCTGGAGGGATGCACGGTTTATGAGGGACATGGCCACTTCATTGCGGAAAAGCGCGTGGCCGTGAATGGCTCCGAGCTTGCTGCCGATCGCATCTTCATCAATGTAGGTGGGCGCGCGGCGATTCCGCCGATACCCGGCCTCGACCGAGTACCCTATCTCACCAACAGCTCTATGATGGACGTCGATTTCCTCCCATCGCACCTCATCATCCTGGGGGGCAGCTACGTCGACCTTGAATTTGCGCAGATGTATCGCCGTTTTGGAAGCGAGGTGACGGTGCTCGAGCTTGGGTCGAACGTGATCCCGCGCGAGGACCGGGATGTCTCGCAAGCTGTCGCCGCTTTCCTCAAAGAGGAAGGGATCGACGTGCGCGTCGACAGCAAGGTAGTCGGTGTGGACAAGGAGAGAAACTCCATTGCCGTGAAGGTCGAGTCGGCGGGAAAGATTTCGCAAGTCGTCGGAACACACGTTCTGGTGGCGATAGGTCGCCAGCCGAACACGGACGATCTCGGCCTCGATCAGGCCGGCATCGCTAGCGATGGGCGCGGTTATATCCAGGTCGACGATCAGCTGCGCACCAACGTCCCTGGGATCTGGGCGATGGGAGATTGCAATGGCCGGGGCGCGTTCACCCACACCGGCAGGCCCGCGCTGATCTCCACGAAGGCCATGGAAGACGTCAGTCGCGCGTATGAAAAGGGCGAGACCAAGGGCTTCATGAAAATCCTGGTGGATCAGGATAGCAAGCAGATCCTCGGCGCCTCATTCCTGGGGCTAGCGGGTGACGAAGTCGTCCACTGCATCCTCGATCTCATGTATGCGAAGGCACCCTGCACGGTCCTGCAACGCGCGATGCACATCCATCCCACCGTGTCGGAATTCCTTCCGACCATGATGGGCGACCTCGTGCCGCTGCAATGAAGGCGACCGTCGCAAAGGAGAGAAGGACAAATGAGCAGCTACAGCAAGAATGCCGGCGCCATCGCGAAACTGACGCCGGAGCAGTATCGCGTAACCCAGCAAAGCGGCACCGAGCGCCCAGGCACCGGTGAATATCTCGACAACCAGGAGCCCGGCATCTACGTCGATATCGTCTCGGGCGAGCCCCTGTTTGCTTCGTCCGAGAAATATGAATCAGGGTGCGGCTGGCCGAGCTTCACGAAGCCAATCGAGCCGGCCAACGTCAAGGAACTGCGCGACACCTCGCTCGGCATGATGCGCACGGAGGTCCGCTCGACCCATGGCGACAGCCACCTCGGCCATGTCTTCCCCGATGGCCCCAAGGATCGTGGCGGCTTGCGTTACTGCATCAACTCCGCCTCGCTACGCTTCATTCATCGCGACGACATGGAAGCGGAGGGCTACGGGGCTTATCTCGATCAGGTGGAGGATAGGGGATGACACAGGAACGAGCAGTGTTCGCCGGCGGCTGCTTTTGGGGAATGCAGGACCTCATTCGCCGCCACGAAGGTGTGATTGCGACACGAGTTGGCTACACCGGCGGCGACGTGCCGAACGCGACGTATCGCAACCACGGCACACATGCCGAAGCGATCGAAATCGTCTTCGACCCCGGGAAGATAAGCTACCGCAGGCTACTGGAAATCTTTTTCCAAATTCACGATCCAACCACGAGAAACCGCCAGGGCAACGACATCGGGACAAGCTATCGCTCGGCGATCTTCTACACGAGCCAGGAACAGAAGTGCGTCGCTGAGGATACGATCGCGGACGTCGATGCCTCCGGTCTTTGGCCTGGAAAGGTCGTAACCGAGATCGCGCCCGCTGGCGATTTCTGGGAAGCCGAACCCGAGCACCAAGATTATTTGGAGCGCTACCCCGCTGGCTACACCTGTCACTTCATCCGCCCGGACTGGAAGCTCCCCGCACGGGCTAAGGAGTTTCGGAGCACCTGATGACGGTGCGTCGACGTGCAACGCTGTCGCGGTACCACTTAATGGACGGCATCGCTTGTCTCGTCGTTGATCATTCCAATGTTGCGGCAAAGTCCCCACCTGCGATTGGCCTCATGGTGCCGTGTCTTGGCGCATGACCTATACGCCCTGGGGGACTTCTCACTCGGCCTAATGATCTCGGCGTGGTGCTCGGCGCGCATTCGCTTGGTAGAGAGGCTGCTGCGCCCGGACATAACAGCTCGTTCCCAGGCTGTACTAACCGCTCCCGTTAGACGCGTAGGGGCTTCAAGTCTGTCACTTGCTCCCAAATATCCTGCAGCAGATGCAGCAACATGCCGGTGTCCTGCGTCTCTGAGAAGCTGCGCTTTCACTTCAATACGACCATCGAGCGGCAGCATCGAGGAGGGCGACGGCTTCACCGAGTTCTGTTAGGTCAAGCATGCGACTCTCAAAGTTTCGACAGAAACGCAAACAGGGTGGTCGTGAATAACGTCGGATCCCGACTCGGTGCGTCATGAACGAGGTTGGGAAAAGCCACTTGCCGTGCGCCCGGCACGCACTTGATGACCCCTTCATTGATCAGTTTGTAGTAGACATGCGTCTTCTCGCCATGCGTGACGAGTGTCGGGCGGTTGAAAGTCCTCAGCATGTCGCACGTGATGGGCAGCGGTGGCGGAGATCCGAACAGTAGCGGCGCAGTACGCGCGTTGTCGAGAATCATGGTCTTCGTTGCCTGTGGCAAGCGGTCAAATCCGCCCGGCCCGAGCTGATACACTCCCTCGAAGAAGAGACGGACTGCCTGGACTGTGTCTCCAGCTTTGGCGGCGGCCACGATGGGCGGGCGGACAAAGGTCTGGCGATCCTCGCGTGCAGCCTTTCCCTCCTCGCTCTGAGGTGGGAGCACCGAGATGAGCGCCGGCTCGTGCAGCGTGAGGCTGCGAATCAATGCCGGGTTGTTCAAGGCGGCGGCCATCGCGATCGCACCACCCGCCGAGCGGCTAACGAGATGAACCGGACCAAGATTGAGCGAGGTAATGAACCGGACGAGATCGTCGGCATGGGTCGTGACGCTGAAGTGCTTGCCCTCATCGGGCCATGGCTCAGTCCCATAGTATCGTTGGGTATAGGTTATGAACCGATAGCGCTTGGCGATCTCCTCCCTGACCGGCTCCCACACTCGAAGGTCAGAAAACGCCCCGTGCACGAGAACTATGGGTTCGCCCGAACCTTCTTCGACGTATGTCAGGCGAACGCCATTGATCTCGACAGACTTGGCCAAGGGGCCGGAGGCTGCGCTGGCCGGGAGTAGAAAATACAGCAGCAAAGAGGCGAGAGTTGCAAAGCGTCTCATTGTCTCCTCCATGCTTGTGCAGGCGGTAAACTTCGTGCCGGTTCTTGCCAAGCGACACAGACGCACTTGGGACCTCGGCTAGCAGCGTGGTCGAATGTTCTGGTTGCAGCGGAACAGATTGGTAGGGTCGTACTTGGCTTTGAGCGCCGCCAGGCGCTCGAAATTGCCGCCATAGGACGCCCTCAGGTGTGCCTCGCCCTCGTCATCCATCATGAAGTTCACATAGCCACCGTCGGCGCTATAGGGCTGCACGGCTTCCCAGTAGCTTCGGCCCCAGGTCCTGAGCATCGGCGCCTTCTTCGGATCGGGATCGATGCCCGCGATCACCATGGACCAAGTGGCATCGCGGGTACCCCATGCGGTTGCGTTCCTTGGGACGCGCTGCACAGCGCCGTCGAGAGGATAGAGGTGCACGACCGAGAGCTCGGTCGGGGACGTCGCGGCATTTTCGAGATGCACGTGGATCGCCGCGTCGGGCAGGCTCTTGATAAAGGCGCCTTTCCAGTACCATTGCAGCCCTTTGGGCAGCAGCGGATCGAACAGGCTTTGGATGGCCGGAAATGGCATCGGTCCGACCCAATCCAGAATCGAGGCTGGAAGCTCCTTGCGGATCGGCCGCATCGCCTCTTCGCCGTCCTCAGCCGTTCCGTTGTAGCAAGAGATCAATGTCACGATTTTCTTACCCCAGATCTCGCGGGGGAACGGGTCCGTCGAAGGGACGGCCTTGAGGCCCAGGAATGAGCAGAGCTCCTCACGTGCTGTTGGGAGGAAGTCCCGATACCACTGCATTACGTGCCGAGCATGCTTGATCTCCCAGAAGATCGGGCCAGCGTACACCATGCGCACGGGATGAGCTTGGAAGAGGAAACTTGTGACGACCCCGAAGTTGCCGCCACCACCGCGTAAGGCCCAGAATAAATCCGCGTTTTGCGTGCTGCTTGCTGTCACGAAGCTGCCGTCCGCGAGCACGACATCCGCCTCCAGCAGGTTGTCGATCGTGAGGCCGTGCTTGCGGCTCAAATAGCCATGACCTCCGCCGAGGGTGAGCCCGCTGATGCCGGTGGTGGAAACGATGCCGGCGGGCACGGCGAGACCGAAGGCGTGCGTGGCATGATCAACGTCACCTTGCGTGCACCCCGCCAGCACGCGCACCGTACGGGCAGCCGGATCGATGCGCACGCCCTTCATCGCCGACAGGTCGATGACTAGCCCGTCGTTGCAGCTACCCAGCCCCGGCCCACTGTGTCCACCGCCGCGCACGGCAATGAGCAGATCGTTCTCTCGGCCAAAATTCACCGCGGTGATCACGTCCGCAACGTCAGCGCAGCGCGCAATCATGTGTGGTCGCTTGTCGATCATGGCATTGTAGAGCTGGCGCGCGTCCGCATAGCCAGCGTCGCTGGGTTCGAAGAGCTGGCCGCGCAGGTCGGCTCTGAGCTTGGCATTTACAGCATCGTTCGGCATGGCGTGCTCCATCCAGCCGCGGCCATCGCCGCCCGAAGGGTTCTGCGCCACATCCAGGCGAAAGCCGCGCGAAATCCAAATTGGACCAAACCGACGATCGCTGTTGTCCCAATCGCGTCGCGCCTATCCAAAAAGCGCCAACTTCTATACGCTAAGACCTCCCCAAGGGTTACTCTCATGCCGGTGCCGTCAAACCGCAGCGTCGGAGACCCGCCGAGGGTGCTGCCCCGGAGCGTGGAGCGCGCGATACGGGCGATGCGCGCGGCGCCTGGGCGCGCAGTGAATCTGGCCGATCTTGCAAAAATCGCCAGGGTGTCCCCCCGGACGCTTCAACGCCAGTTTCAGGCCTTTCTTGGCGAGAAGCCAATCGCCGCTCTCCGCCGTATCCGGCTGGAGTCAGCACGGCGGCAACTCCTGCAAGGATCATCACAAGTCACAGTAGGCGACATTGCCCTTCGCTGCGGCTTCACACATCTTGGGCGCTTCTCCGCGGAGTATCATCGCGCATACGGTGAAAAGCCATCGCAGACGCTCCGGCGCCAAGTGCTCTTGGCCGCCACCCAGTCTAGGAGTCCGCCGCTTCTGGCGCAGGACCGTGATCGCCCCAGCATTGGCCTACCACCGATCGAAGCGCGCGATGTCGATCAAGCGATCGTGCTCGGTGTCGCTGACGAGCTTGCAACCGCACTCATGCGCGCCGGAATCACGCTGAGCGACAGGGCAGACAGGGCCTGCTATCGCTTGCACGGCAGCTGCCGAGGCAATGGCACACAAGTGCGCTTCACGTTCCGCCTGGTCGATAGCAGCACTGGGCGCCACATGTGGGCGTACGATCACGAAGCAACCGTCGACGACATGTTCCATTTTGAGGAACAGCTGGCACTGCGTCTCTCAGCGGCCATCCAGCCAATCCTGCGCGCGGCGGAAATCGAATGTGCCCGGCGAAAACCCGATGCCGATGTCACGGTTCATGATTTAACGCTTAGGGCTTTGCCTTTCGTGCTCGCGCTCGACGCTGATAGTCACTGTCGGGCGCTCGATCTCCTCGATAGAGCCCTAGGCCGCGATCCTCGTCACGTACTTGCGATCGCGCTTTCTGCCTGGTGCCACGCCCAACGTGCTGTCTATCAGTTCGCCGACAACCCCGACCACGAACGCGAGCGCGCGCTGACCCTGGCTTCGTCTGCTATTCGTCTCGGCGGCGACGCGACGACGCTCGCCGTCCTGGGCCATGCCCTCACGTCCGCGCACGACCTGCAGACCGCCGAACGCGTCACACGCCAGGCGCTGGCGCTCGACGGTGCCTCGGCTTGGGCATGGAGCCGTAGCGGGTGGCTCGATGTATTCAGTGGCCGTGCCGACTCGGCAATCGATCAATTTGGGGTATCGCTAGATCTCGCTCCTACCGATCCGCTCGCGTTCAACAACTTCATTGGGCTCGCAGCCGCCCATTTTCATGTCCGGCATTACGCGGAAGCAGCGTATTGGAACGAGCGAGCTTTGGCGGTGCACCCATCCGCTGCCTGGGTCCACCGCGCGCTGTGCCCGGCCTATGTGTTTCTCGGACGCACAGCACACGCGCAGCGCAGTCTGGCTAAGCTACGACACCACTATCCCGACGCGACGGCGTCGGAGTGCGCGGCGGCCGCGCCTTTGGCGCAGAGCGACCGAGAACGAATGGCCGAGGCGCTCGAAAGTGTTGGCCTTAGGGCGTAGGGCGATCGGTCAACCCAACAACGTGGTTAGGCATGCGTCGCCGCCCGAGTCCCATCGGCGCGCCCCGCACTACTATCGCGGATGAAGCCACTTCGGCAGGAACGAATATGCGTTCACGTTGTCCACCTTTTTGAGTTTTATGCCGCACTCGATCAGCATTTTCTGTAGCCGGCCATCATTGAACGCATCGAATGCCTCGGTGCACCCGCCAATATGCTGATTGCCGACGAAAATCTGCGGGATGGTCGGGGACTTGGTGCGAACTTTGAGCACGTTGCGGATCTGGCCGCCCCAGTTGTCCTTCTGGTACTCGGCGGAATCGAGATCGACGGAGCGGTAGGGAATGCCGAACTCCTTGAAGAGTTTGCGAACCGACCAACAGAATTCGCACCATTCGAGCGCAAACATCACGACCGGCTGATCAAGATCGGACGTCACCTTGGCGACGAACGCCTCGGCCTCCGAGCTCAGCTGCTCCGGCGCCTGGGCGCCTTGTTGTGCAGGAGTCGCGGGCGGCGGCTTCGCGTCGAACCGATAGCGCGGCGTTGACTGGGAGATCTCGATCTCTTCGTCGGTCATATCGGCGGGAATGTCGTCGAATAGCGGTGTGCTCAAGTAACGTTCACCGGTGTCCGGCAACATGCACAGAATCTTTGAGCCCTTTGCGGCTCGGGCGCAGATCTGAAGCGCACCGGCCAACGTGGCGCCACCGGTTATGCCGGTGAAGATCCCGGTCTTCTGCGCAAGGTCACGCGAGCATCGCAACGCGTCACCGCCCTTGATCGGCAACACCTCGTCGATAAGGCCAGCCTTGACGGCGTCCTCGGCGAGTTTCGGGATGAAGTCTGGCGTCCATCCCTGCATCAGATGCGGGCGGAAGTAGGGATGGCTTTCCGTGGGGGTCCCGTCGGGCCCGCGTGCCTGCGAAACCTGGCTGCCCAGCAGCGGGGAATTGTCAGGCTCGCAAACGACGATTTTCGTTTCCGGTCTTTCCTTCTTCAGCAGCCGTGCAACGCCCTTGAGCGTCCCACCTGTCCCCATGCCGGTGACCCAGTAATCCAACCGATCGCCTTTGAAGTCCTCGAGAATTTCCACGGCCGTGGTCTTGGAATGAAAGTCCGGATTAGCTTCGTTCTCGAACTGCCGGCACAGAAACCAGCCATGGGATTGGGCAAGCTCGAGCGCCTTGGCGACCATGCCGCTGCCTTTCTCGGCGGCCGGGGTCAGGACCACCTTGGCGCCCAGGAACCGCATCAATTTGCGCCGCTCGACACTAAAATTTTCCGCCATCGTGACCACAAGCGGATAGCCTTTCTGCGCGCAGACCATGGCGAGACCTATGCCTGTGTTGCCGCTCGTGGCCTCGATGACCGTCTGTCCCGGTTTCAATTCCCCATCGCGCTCCGCCGCTTCGATCACACCCAGCGCCAGCCGGTCCTTGACAGATCCGAGCGGATTGAAGGCCTCCAGCTTGACGAAGAGCTCGATGCCGTCCGGGGCCAGTTTCGCGACCTTGACGACGGGTGTGCGTCCGATGGTTTCCAGGAGATTCTCGAATCGTGTGCCCATGTTGATTGTTGCTTTCGGTTCTGCGCCAGCTATCGGCTTGTAAGATAGCGAGGATCCGGTGGCGAGGAAACCCGCGCAACTGTAGACCAGTCTCGGTTGAGGTGGAGCGCGCGATTGTATTGGCTGTGGCAGTCTGACGCCAGGTCGTTCGAAGCGGCGGCGCTCCGGGTTAGACATTGGCCAGCAACGGGTGTGTGCGGCAGGTGAACGAGGAACAGCAAGACACGCTGCGACGATGGTGGCGCGCGCCGGAATACTGGCTGCTCGTGGCGGCAAGTTTGGTATCGATGCTCGGGGTAGCGTGGTGGATCGTCGTGCCGCTGACGATGGCAGGACTGTCGGTCTCGAGCTTGCCGAAATACATCGAGTTGTGGCCGCGCGCGGAAAGGACCGGCGCACAGGCCGAGTGGTGGAAAACCGTGGGGCTTTCCACCTTCAATAGCTTCGCCGCAGCGGTCGCCGCCTTCCTGCTTGGGAATCTTTTGCGTTGGCTGTGGTGGTGAACGCCACGACGCGGCGCCGGTCAGACCGAATATGGTTGGGTGCCAGACGAGGCTTGGCTTTCGGGAAGGTGTGAGTGGAGCAAGTTTCTTACGTCGTCCATTTCCGCAGCAGGCATGACGCTGCGCGGTAAAATTCGACAAGATCGCTTGCGGGGCTGGAGGGTAATCGAGGTTGGCGGATGGACGTATAGCAGTTTGTCGCGTTGACACTAATATTTAGCGGTTTACGTAGTAAGATCGCGTAACCAGTTTGACAATCTTGAAAGGTTCATCAGGTGGCTAAACAGCTTGGAATGAGTGCCGTCGTCGCGTGGTTCGGTAGGTTGTCCTTTGACGAGCAAAGAGACGCCCTGGGCAGGATAGAGGAGCAACATGATCAATCCCGGTCAGCTAAGCGGGCGGAGCTGGAGGCGCAGCTTGCTGCTTTGGGCTACGGGGTTGCAAAACGGCGGGGCCGTCCGCGCAAGAACGCTATAATGAACGGCAACGGGCGTGCGTCGGCAAAGGCTCGGGTGGGGAAGGTGAAGGCCAAGTACCGCGACCCGAAGACGAAGGAAACCTGGTCAGGCCGCGGCCGCATGGCGAGCTGGCTCAAGGCCAAGCAGGACGCCGGCGAGAAGATCGAGAAGTATCTCGTCTGAGTCGGCACGAAAGTAAGTATGGCGCGCCACGGCCGTCATGGTCGTGGCGTTATTGTGTTCGGGGGTTCACCGAAGGCGCTGGAGAAGCTGGCATCGGCAGGCTCAACAATGACAGGCCGGATTACCGCGCGGTATGGGCCGCACCGTGATGCGGGGGAGTGATGCGCGCCGTGGTTTTTTGACAATAAGGTGTCCTCTCTCGGCAGCCGTTCATTTGGCAAACGATCGCCACAATACGGAACTACGCCATGCTCGACCACGGCGTTCAGGGGAGCGGGCCCTTGGCGAGCGGGGCGTGGCACGGTGGTGCACAACCGGTGCGAAACGGCGGGATGAGGCCCGCCGTTCGCATTTGAGGACGGAGGCGGGATGACGGCCAAGATCATCCGGCTCGCGAGCAGTGTGGCGACCCGATCTTGAGCTGATGTTCCCGTCGGATTCCGAGATCCTGCGGCGGAGAGGTTGTTCGCACGGATTGGGGAAGGTCAGTGCAGCTTCTGCGCTGGAAGTTCTCCGTGCTCGCCGAAAATTCGTTCAAGCTCCTTGGCTTCTTCAGGCGCAACTGTCTCTTCGCGGGCCAGTAAGAGGGACCAGTAGGCAGAGACGATGTCGCGCGGCTTAACACACTCAAGCCCGCCGAAGGACAGCGCGGGATGGCGGTGGATGCGTTGCATCAAGACGAGGCGCTCGCCACGTACATGACTAATGGCAAAGACAGCTTCTTCTCCTCCTGTGCGCGTGGGCGAGGCACCGAGCCACCTTTCAGCGACGAGAACGAAGGATGTGGCAACTCGAGGAGGTGCGTCTCAAGCGGAACTGAGGAGCACCAATCGGACGAAACGCAGTTTTCGAACTGGAGCCTGTCAGGGGCAACTTTGAACAGTTGTTGAATGGTTAGCTTGATACGCGCTGCCGCTCTCGCTGCGGTAGTAGGCTCCGCCTTTACCTGGCGGATTTTCACCGCTTCGGCGGCGGCGCTTGAGCTCATGAGAGCTCGGGAGCCCGGCGCGGCGTCCAATCGGTCGCCCTAGGTATTCCCGCTCCTCGGATCCGAAATCACTACCTGGCCGCACTCCTCTTGCTGCGTGTGCCCAGGTCCGTTATTGGCACGCCCCAGAAGTCTTCGGCGGTGCAGCGATTCCGTCCGGTTACAGAGGCACTTTCACCGTTCTGGCTAAGCAGCCGGAACGCGTGCTCGTGACCCAACTCGGACCCGAAATTGCCTTGTAACACGCGCCGTATGGGCGGCTCTCTGCGGGCATCGCGCTGCTGGGCATGATCGGCCTGGTCAGCAGCCGCGGGCTGCTTCTGGACGACATCAGGCGGGCTTTGTGCGCAGCGGCGCCGTCGCGGGCTTGGGTTGCGCGACGCACAGCTCGGGAGAAGCAGCAGGCTTCGGCCAGACTCGCCGATTGACTCGCGTAAAAGGGTCCGCCAACCGCGTGCGTGTCGGCCCGGAATGGACCTTCGCGAGGGCTGACGGTGGATTTTTCGGAAAGCTGTCGAGGCCCAAGTGTGCCTGCCCGACAAGGTCAATGCAAGCCAACATAACTTGCTTTGTCAAGCGCCTCCTGCCCCGGTCAATCCTGGCGCCGTCTCGAGAGGAGGACACCATGGACACGACATCCGAGCACCACGCGGCGAGGATCCGCAAGCAGGGGGGGG
>Ga0075430_100004196_pt1 | contig 12156 bp, 14 predicted proteins | sample RhiMetdeltSRZDD4_FD_75294 | JGI IMG/M metagenome (GOLD analysis project Ga0075430, IMG submission 75294) | Populus rhizosphere microbial communities from Tennessee, USA - Rhizosphere MetaG P. deltoides SRZDD4 | ecosystem: Host-associated > Plants > Roots > Rhizosphere > Soil | place: USA... | reverse complement strand
GTGAGCAACGGGATGATCGTCCAGACGATCTCGCCCGTGTTGCCGACGAACGCGGTCATCTGCTGCGTGGTCGGGATGAGCGGAATGTCCATGTGATTCAGCGCCTGTGGCCCGAAGACGACGAGAATCAGCGTCAGCGCCGCGAGTATCAGGCCGCCCCAGCTCATCGCGACCTCACGGAACGAGTGTCCCGCGACCGCGATCGCCTGACGAGCGTGCGTGGCGAACGCGAACGATCGTGCGGTGCGAGGCACGGCAACGCCCAGAGGTCTGAAGACGGACGCGCTCGCCCTCTCCACGCCAGTGATGGCGGCGACATCCGCACGACTGCTGCGCCGGCCCACCGGCCACCGCAGCCAGCGCGCCCGAGTCCCGGGGTGCTCGAACCGAAACCGAGCGCGGGCGAACGCCAGCGCTCCGACCGCGATGGACACCCAGATCGCGCGGTTCACCAGGAGCGACTCGAAACCGATGAGCGACAGCCGGTTCTTCTGAGCGCCGGTCGTCGTCCGCGAGATCTCGCTCATCACCGTCAGCGCCAGCGGATCCATGGCCTTCCCGAGGGTCCAGTGGCCCAGCTTGCCGGCGACGAACAACCAGACGGACATCGCGGTGAAGAAGATCACGACCGCGCCCAGATAGCCCGCGATCGCGCGGCGGCTCAGCACGGCGGCCGAGAAGAGCAGGGCGGTCACGACGAAAGCGTTAGGCAGCGCGAACAGCAGGTACGCCTCGACGTAGGCCCAGGGCCGGACCGGGCCGAGCAGGTCGGCCGGAGTGCCTGGAAGGAGTGTCGACACCGCGACGGCAATCGGCGCGGCGACCAGGATCAGCGCATTGAGCGCGAGCGCGGCCAGGAACCGTCCCGCGAGAAAGGTCCCGATGCCCAGGGGCGACGCGTACAGCAGCGGATCCATACGAAGCTGAACGTCCCGCGCGGCCGCGTCTCCTGCAAACCCCGCTGCCGCCAGCAGCCCCATGACGCTCGCGATGAGCGTCATCGACGCGATCACGAACGGCGCGTTGAAGAAGTAGCCTTCGCTACGCGCGCCCGCGGTGTAGGCCTCGATCGTGATCTGCAGGATGATCGCGAACAGCGCGACGAAAGAGGCCCATGTCCACGGCCGCCGCGCCTGCACCCCGAGCTCGAGGCTGAAGACCTCCCGGAGCTTCATGGCGACACCGCCACGAGTTGGCTGTCACGACGCGGTGACGAGTCGGTTGCGGGCGCGGCGCCCGATGCGCGGAACTGACCGGTCATCGTGCTGAAGTAGACGTCCTCGAGGTCGGGCTCGACGAGTTGCCACTCACCAGCCGGCGTCGCGTCGCTGTAGACCCGCACCACGGTGCGCCCCGCGAGCAGCTTCGTCGAGATGACGGTATGCGCGCGCTCCACTCGCTCCAGGTCGGACCGGTCGATCACCCGCCGCCAGATTCTCCCCTGGAGCGCGGCGATTGCCCGAAGCGGGTCGGCCTCGAGCAGAATCGTCCCGCGATCGATGATCGCCATGCGACTGCACAGCTCCGACACGTCGTCGACGATGTGCGTCGACAGGATCACCACCGCGTCCTCGCCTAACGCGCTGAGCAGGTTGAGAAACCGTACGCGCTCGGCCGGATCGAGGCCCGCCGTCGGCTCGTCGACGATGATCAGCTTCGGCTCGCCAAGGAGCGCAACGGCGACGCCGAAGCGCTGCCGCATGCCGCCGGAGTAGCCACCGAGCTTCTTCCGCCGCACATCGTGGAGATTCGTCTGGTGGAGCAGCGCATCGACGACCGCACGGCGAGCGCGCCGATCGGTGATCCCCTTGAGGATCGCGAAGTGGTCGAGCAGCCGCTCGGCGGTCACGCTCGGATACACCCCGAACTCCTGGGGCAGATAGCCGAGCGTTTGGCGGACGCGGTCCTTTTCGCGGAGGACATCGATGGACGTCGGGGAGCCGACCGTGGCCGCCGCGTCGCCGAGTCGGATCGAGCCGGTATCCGGCTCCTGAAGCGTCGCGATCGTCCGCATCAGCGTCGATTTGCCGGCGCCGTTCGGGCCCAGGAGGCCGAACATGCCGCGCGGAATCGTCAGGTTGATGTCGGTGAGCGCCTGGACACCGTTGGCGTAGGTCTTCGAAAGGTTCTTGATCTCGAGCTGCATCACGACACACACGTTAGGGGGAACGGGGACGCCGCGGCGGCCGGTGCTCGCGGTGGCGCGCGGTGGCCGCCAGCAGCGCCGCGAGGCCGGCGCCGAACCAGAGGAACGTGGCGAGCGCCCACTCTCGGACATCGGGGAGTCCGCGCCAGACGCTGACTGTCTTTCCCGTGGAGAGGACGACCGCGGTCTTGAGCGACTCGGCTCGCGCGGTGAACAGCGCGTCGAGCCCGTAGCGCCCCTCGAGAGCGGCCCCGAGCAGGCGGGACGCCAGGAACCTCAGCCAGTCAATGTCCGCCGCGGCGCCTAACGCCGATACGAGCAGGATGCCGAGCGGCACGCCGACGATCCAACGGAGCGGATAGCGGCTTCCCAGGGCCACGGCGCTGGCCAGGAGGTACGTGCCGGTCGCTGCCGTAAAGGGTACGAGCCAGAACACAGGCTGCGGCGCATACCTGATGGGGCGGAGCGCCGCCGGGTCGAGCGTTCGCGCTTCCGGGATGACCGCCGAGGGCAGCAACTGCACCGTGTGCTCGCCAAGGATGTTGCCGCCCGTCGCCAGTGCGAGGACGAAGATCCACACGAGGAAGAACAGCACGGCGAGCATCAGGCATATCCACCCCGCGGTCACCTTCGCGAGCGCGTGACGTTGGCGGTCGACGGGGAGCAGCCAGAGGAAGCTGGTGCCGAAGCGGCGCTCACCTTTCCACACGCCGATCGGGAAGAGCAGGCCGACGAAGGCCGGAACCATCGACAGCTCCGGCGCGAAATCGACTGGTCCGCCTCCCGTGACGAATTCCGCGATGGCCAGCGCCGAGCCGAGCAGCAGGATGGCCAGGGCGACCAGCGCCGGCGTTCGAAGCGCGAGCGCCACGGCGCGCACCTGCTCCCGAAGGACGTCCGCGAGGCGCGGTGTCTGATGCAGGGCGGGGTAACTCATCGCGCACCGTCGTCCGGAAGCAGCGCCAGCGCGGCCTCCTCCAACGCGAGCGACGTCACCTCGCGCACGCGAGCACCGGACCCCGTTAGGCGGTCGGTCACTTCTCGCTCCTCGCCCACGACCGTCCACTGCACCTCGCGCGTCGCTCGTCCAGCGCGGGGGCTCGCAACGACGAGATCTCGAGGCGGCTCCCAGCCGTCGGGCAGCTCGATCCGGTAGCGCCGCACGGTGCGCTGGAGCGCGTCGCGCGTCATCTGCGCCACGAGCCGCCCCGCCCGAAGCACGCCGACGTGGTCGGCGAGGCTTTCGACCTCGTGAATATGGTGCGTGGTGATCAGCACCGTCGTCGGGCTGTCCGCGAGGTGCTCGGCCAGCAGCGCCAGCACTCGCTTGCGCACGATGGGATCGAGGCCATCCGTCGGTTCATCGAGGAGCAGCAGTGGCGGACGGTGCGCGAGCGCCAGGACGAGCTGCAACCGACGGGTGTCTCCTTTCGAGAGCCCGCCGATCCTCCGCTCACGCCTAACGTCGAGGGCGCTGATGAGCTGCTCGGCGTAGCCGTGATCCCATGCGGGGTAGTACGCCGCGACATGCTGGAGCAGGCGGCCGCACGTCATCCACGGGTAGCCCGCGTCGTGGCGCTCGGGCACGTACCCAACCTGCGCCCTCACCTGCGGCCCGTGGCGACCGGTGTCGAGACCGAACACTTCCGCCACTCCGGAGTCGGCGCGCTCGAGGTTCAGGAGCAGCTTGAGCGCGGTACTTTTGCCGGCACCGTTTGCGCCGAGGAGGACGAACACGGCGCCGTCGGGCACCTGCAGGTCGACGGCGTCGAGGGCGACCTCGTCGTCGTACCGTTTGGACAAGCCACGCGTGGTTACCGCGCAGGTCTCTGGCATAGCATCAGCCACGGTCACGCGGCTCATTCGTTTTCACTCTGGTTCAGCGCGGGGACCGACGGACCGGTTGCGGTGTCCTCGTCGGCTGCGACTTCGCGGATCGTCATCACGAGCTCGTCCACCCCCAGTCCGTTTCGCCGTGCGTCGAGCAGCGCGCGTTTGGCCACCGCACGCGCGAGGGCGAGCTGCTCGCCTCGGTCACCCCTGGCGCCGGACGCCACGAACGTTCCCTGTCCGCGTCGCACGTACAGCACGCCTTCCCGTTCGAGCTCTCGATAGGCCTGCGATACAGTTCGGGGGTTCACCACCAGCTCGGCGGCGAGCTCCCGAACCGACGGCACTGGGTCTTCGGCCCGAAGCGTGCCGACGACCAGCGCGCGCCGGACCTCGTCCATGATCTGGAGGTACAGCGGCCGTGCGTCGGTTGGGTCGAGATTCACGAGCATGAGTGCTCGCGTGTGGTAGTGTAGTACACGTGTACTACACTACAACGGTGGCCCGACGCGCGCAAGGCACAGGGCGTAGCGACACGGCCGCGCTCGCTACTGAGCCGGACGAATGTCAGCCGATGGGCAGGCCCATCGTCGGGTGAGTGGCCCGCCCCGCTACCGCCTAACGAGCCTGCTCGTCAGCGCGCGCTCGCGATGATCGCAGCCGGTGCCGGCTGGTTCACGTAATCGCGGACCTCCGCATACACGGTCGCGTCTTCGTGCATCTGGCTGTGCGTGATGCACGCCGTCTGCGTATTGAGCGCACCGGCGAGCAGCATGCTCTCGCGCGGACTGATCACCTCATCGCACGGTGACCACCAGGTCGCATAACGCGGCGTGCCCCACGTCTCGTCGTCCGCATTGAGACTCGTCAGGAACGGTGAGCCCGGGATCATTTCCCGGCACGACGTCTGAAAGCAGAAGATCGCGGTGTTGGTGCCGTGGTTGGCACCGGCCAGCGAGACGAGCGCCGAGACCTTGCCATCGCCGCCGAGGTTCCGGACGTAGTAACGGGCTGAGAGCGTGCCCATGGAGTGCCCGATGATCGCGACCTGCGCCGCACCGGTCGCGCCGCGAATCGAATCGACCTTCTGGGCGATGATGCCCGCCGTCGTCACGTTCGATACCGTCGTGTTGTACGAGAAGCTCGCGAGCTGGCTCGTCGCCCACCCGTCCCTCTTGAAGCGGCCGATCATTGTCGTCCAGACGCTCGCGCTGGAGTTCCATCCGTGCACGAACAAGATCGGCGGCTTGACCGGTTTCGGTCGGCGAGCGGCCAACGCGGATGGTGAGGTCGGGTCGGTGATCGACCCGCACGCGGCGAGCACCGAGAGAGAGACCGCGGCGAGAGGACGCAGGGCGGCGCGCATGGGGATCCGATTCGAGGTTGTGGGGTGCGATCGGCGGCAACATGGACCGAACCCCTGAAGGTCGCAAGCCGAAGGGGGACACGGTGAACCGCTTTGCTCCCAAACCGATCGACTACGGGTGTTTGGGTTGTGGCTTTCCGGTTTCCGCGCCGGCAGATACCTTAGCGGAACTCTCCCGCCTGATGCTCGGGAGCCGTGTACGTTGCCGCCTCACCGGAGCCCGCGATGACCGAACCTCAGGCCGTGCGCACGGATACCCCCGTCCTGCCCCAGCCGGGCCTCACGCAACCTTCGGTCGACGGGAAGTACGTCTACTGCATCATCCGTCTCGACAAACCGAAGGACTTCGGCAGCGTCGGCATCGGCGGGGGGCAGCGCGTCTACACCGTGCACTTCCGCGACCTCGCGGCGATCGTGAGCGATACCCCCCTCGTGATCTACGACCCGACGCGCGAGCACGTGCTGGCGCACGAGTTCGTGAACGAGACCGTCATGCGAGAGTTCACCGTCATCCCGATGTCGTTCGGGACGGTGTTCCGCTCCGAGGACGACGTCACCGAGTTGCTGCGCTCGACCTACCAGGCGTTCAGCGACGTCCTCGACAAGATGCAGGACAAGATCGAATTCGGTCTCAAGGTCTTGTGGGAGCGGGAGAAGGTCATCGCGAACCTCGAGCGCGAGAACGACGAGATCCGCCGCCTCAAGGATGAGATCAGTCGCAACACGGCCTCATCGACGTATTTCGCGCGGATGCAGCTCGGGCGCCTCGTCGAGGCGGCGCTCGAGGGCGTACAGAGCCGCTACGTCGCGGACATTCACGAAGCGCTCAAGCCGGTCGCCGTCGCCAGCCGCAGCAACAAGGTCATCGGCGACCGCATGATCGTGAATGCGGCCTTTCTCGTCGATCGCACGCAGGAGCATGCCTTCGACGAGAGGGTGAAGGAAGTCAGCCGCCGCTACGAGGACCTGCTGACGTTCAAGTACACGGGGCCGTGGCCGCCGTACAACTTCGTCAACATCAAGCTGAAGCTCGAGAAAGCGAATTAAGGGGGGACCAGGGACTCAATGGGCCTCATCACCAAGCTGCTTTTCTTCCCCGTGACCGGCCCTGTCGCCGGCATTCGCTGGACGTTAGGCAAGGTTCAGCGTGTCGTGGAAGACGAGCTCGTCGATGATACGCCCATCAAGCAGGAGCTCATGGAGCTCCAGATGCTCGTCGAGCTCGGCGACATCGACGACGAGGAGTATTTGCAACGCGAGTCCGTGCTCATGCAGCGCCTCCGCGACGTGCGCGAATGGCGTGAGCGATTGGGCATGGCCACCGCCGGCGGGCCGGTGCGCGTGGCGCGGGAGTCCACCAAGGACGAATGAGCGGGATCGACGCGTTGCTCGCGTCGGTCCCGGCCTGGACGCTCGTGGGCGGAAAAGGCGGCGTCGGCAAGACCACCTGCGCCGCCGCGCTCGCGCTCGAGAGCGCAGCGGACGGCGCGAGAACCCTCGTGCTCTCGACCGATCCCGCCGGTGCGCTCGCCGACGTCCTGGGCATGCGGCTCTCCGGCACGCCGGCGCCGCATCCCGCCGCGCCCGCCCTCTTCGCCAGCCAGCTCGACGCCGCCGGCGCGCGGGATGCCTTCCTCGCGCAATGGGGCGACATCCTCGCCACCATCTTCGATCGCGGGACCTACCTCGACCGCGCTGACATCGAGGGGCTCATCGACTCGGCGCTGCCGGGTATCGACGAGACGATGGCGGTGCTGGCCCTCGCCGACCTCGCGACTGCCGGCGAGTGGCAGCGCGTGATTCTCGACACGGCGCCAACAGGTCACACTCTTCGCTTGCTGGCGCTGCCAGACACGTTCCGCGCGATCCTCTCCCTGCTCGACACCATGCAGGCGAAGCATCGCTTCATGGTCTCGGCGCTCACCCATCGCTACAAGGCGGACGCTGCCGACGCGTTCATCGCGGATCTCCGCGCGAAGATCGACCGGCTGCAGACGCTCCTCACCGATCGGACGAGGACCGGCGTGGTACTCGTCACTCGTCCCGAAGCCGTCGTGGTCGCCGAGACGGAGCGCTACGCGACCGCGCTCGCCGCACGAGGGCTGACCGTTCGGGCCATTGTCGCGAACGCGGTCGATCCGGCCGCTCATGGCGAGACCGCCAACGCGCTCGAGCCCGTGCGGCGCGCCGCCGGCGACACTGCGCTGTTCGTCGTGCCGGCGTTAGGCGCGCTCGGCCCGGGTATGGAGGGCGTCGCCCGCTGGCGTGCGAAGGTCGATCGACTGGCACGGTTGCCACGTCTCGCTCGGCAGAGACGTGGTGCCTCCGGCGCTCGGACTGCCCGGTCCGTAGTTGCTCTGCCGAACGCCGGCGGACTGGTCACGACGCTCCCACCGGTCGTCATCGTCGGCGGGAAGGGCGGCGTGGGCAAGACGTCGGTGTCGTGCGCGGTGGCGCTCGGCGCAGCACGGCTCGGACATCGCACGATGCTGGTGTCGACCGATCCGGCACCGTCGATCGCGGACGCGCTCGGCCAGCCGATCGGTGACGCCGACAGCCCCGTGCGCGATGGCCTCGGCCTCCGCGCGCGACAGATCGACGCGACCGCCGCGTTCGGGCGATGGCGCGCCGAGTATCAAACGCGCGTGGATGCGGCGTTCGATGGGTTGCTCGGCCCCGGGCTCGACGCGGCACACGACAGGGCAATCGCGCGCGAGCTGTTCGCGCTGGCGCCGCCCGGCATCGATGAGCTTTATGCGCTCACCTGGCTGGGCGACGCGCTCGCCGACGGTGGCTTCGATCGAATCGTCGTCGATCCGGCGCCGACCGGGCATCTCATTCGGCTTCTGGAGATGCCGGCGATGGCGCTCGACTGGTCGCATCGCCTCCTCCGTCTCATGCTCAAGTACCGCGAGCTGGCGGGCGGAGGCGAGCTATCGGCCGAGGTGCTGGCGTTCGCGCGGCGCACCCGAAGCGTGGGCGAGCTGTTGCGCGATGCGGCGCGCGCCGGCGTGGTCGTCGTAACGCTCGACGAGGCCATCGTGCGTCTCGAGACGGATCGACTGATCGCGCGGGTTCGCTCGCTGGGCAACGCTGTACCCGCACTGATCTGGAATCGCGCGGCGTCCGCCCCCGCGCCTCTTCCTGTCGAGCCGCCCGTCCCGCAGTTTGTGGCTCCCGATGTCGCGCCGCCTCCCGTTGGTGTGGCGCCCCTCCTCGGATGGCTCGACGACTGGAGAGTGCTGGCGCTCGATGGCTGACCGCGTCTACTACGTCTATGGCATCGTGCCGCCGTCCACGGGTGTCGCCGGCGCGCCAGCGGGTGTGGACGACACCCCGGTCGACGCGATCGTTGTCGGCGATGTCGCCGCGCTGGTCAGCCGACTCGATGCCGCCGCGTACGGGCCTAACGTGGACGACCGCATCGCCGACGTCGCGTGGCTCGGCCCCAGAGCGTCAGCGCACGACGCGGTCCTCACGTGGGCGAGCGACGCCGGCCCGGTCGTGCCACTCCCGATCCTGTCCATGTTCCGGACGGAGGACGCAGTGCACGCGATGCTCGCCGAACGTCGCGGCGAGCTGTCGGCGCTGCTCGAGCGCGTTGCGCGCGGACGCGAGTATGGCGTGCGGATCTTTCGCGTCGACGATGAGCTCCGAGCCACCCTGGCGACCTTCAGTCCGGCCGTCGCAGCGCTCGAGGCGGAAGTGTCCACGGCCGCGTCGCCGGGCCAGGGGTACCTGCTTGCGCGAAAGCTCGACGCGGCGCGCAAGGACGAGCTCAATCGCGTCGCGTCGTCGGTGGCGACGTCCGTGTACACCGAGCTCGCGTCGCGGTCGCTGGACGCAACGCAGGAGCCACTCCCAAAGCCATCAGCGCAACACGTCGGGTCGGCCGTTCTCAACGCCGCGTTCTTCGTGGCACACGAGCACATCGATGACTTCCGCGAGGCAGTGACGGCGTTCGTGCGCGACCACGGACAGCGTGGCTTCCGCGTGGAGTTCACCGGGCCGTGGCCGCCGTACCACTTCACGCGAACCGTTGCCAATGCCAGGTGACGTCGTCGATAACGCGCCGCTCGAGCTGTCGGATCTCATCAACCGCGTGCTCGACAAGGGCGCGGTGATAGCCGGCAGCGTCACGATCTCCGTCGGCGACATCGACCTCATCCAGCTCGATCTCACCGTGGTGCTCACCGCGATCGAAACCGCGCGGAGCGCAGAGCGGCGCCGACGCGAGGCGCGCGAGGATGCCGATGGCGACGTACCTGTACTGCGTCCGGAGTGATCCAGTCTCGCCTGCGGATTGGCTGGCGGGAATCGACGGCGCGCGTGTTCGAGCGCTCGAGGTGGACGACCTGATTGCCTGGGTGAGCGATGCCGGGTCGACGACCGTCGAGCCGACGGTAGCGCGGTTGAAAGCGCACGACGCGGTGTGTGCCGCGGCTCTGGAAAGTGGGGAGACACCGCTGCCGGTGCGCTTCGGTCAGACGTTCGCGGAGGATGGGGCGACCATTGCGGGAATCCAATCGCGGGCGCGGGAGCTCCGCGCGCGGCTCGCGCGGGTCGCGGGCTGTGTGGAGCTTCGGGTGGTGGTGACGATCGGCCAGGACGCGGACCCAGCGCCCTCGACCTCAGAACCGATCGACGCCTCGCCGCCAGGCGATGCCAGTAGCGCGGGAGAGATCGAGGGGCCGGGAACCGCGTTCCTCCGACGCCTGGCGCGCGCTGGTCGGGCCGATCTGGCGCGTGAGACTGGCTGCGAGGAGGTGCGCCGGGCGATCCGGGCTGCGGCGAAAATGATCATCGTCGACCAGCAGCGGTGCGAGACCGTCCGCGGGCTCGCCTACTTTCCCGTGCTCGTTCGACACGACGACGTCGCGGCGTTTCGCGACGTCGTGACCGACACGTTGCCGTCCCAAGCAATCCATCTGTCGGTCCTCGGTCCGTTCGCCCCATATTCCTTCGCTGCCGATGCCTGATGATTCGGAAGTGCGACACACGGGGGATGAAGATCTCCGCCAGGAACTCGAGACCAAGCTCTCCGCGCTCGCGCGTGCGCTTCCGGATCGCATCGACGCGGATCCGGAGCGCGTGGAGCAGGGACTTGCTCGGCTCGTCTTGACCGTGATTGAGGTGGTGCGTAAGGTCTTGGAGCATCAGGCGGTGCGTCGGATGGACGGCGGCGGGCTGACGGCCGACGAGGTCGAACGGCTCGGTCTCACGCTGCTCAAGCTCGACGAGCGAATGCAGCAGCTGAAGGGAGCTTTCGGGCTCACGGACGAGGATCTCCAAATCGATTTGGGCCCGTTAGGTCGCCTGCGCTGACGACTTCGTCGGCGTTTACGCTAAACAACGGCTGCACTGCGCGCCGTCGGAGTGTCTCTGCTTGGCGGATCTCGTTACACCCTCACGCGGTCACGGGTTGGTCGAAATCCTCGACCGCGTGCTGGACAAAGGCCTGGTGATCGCCGGTGACATCAAGATCAACCTCGCGAACGTCGAGCTGCTGACCATCCAGGTTCGACTGCTCGTCTGCTCGATCGACAAGGCCGAGCAGATCGGGTTGAACTGGTGGCGCCATGACCCGCGACTGACCTCCGCACCGTCGAGCCCGCTTCTTGCGGGCGACATAGAACGACGCCTCGAACGAATCGAGCGCGGGCTCGAGCAGCTCACGTCCGAAGCGTCGCGCGCCGCGCGTCGAAAGAAGTAACGCCCGACCCCGACCCTCTCACTTCCGGAGTAGGCTGCAATGGCCGTAGAACGCTCCCCCAGCGGGAGTTCTCTCATCGACGTGCTGGATCGCGTTCTCGACAAGGGAATCGTGATCGATGCGTGGGTGCGGGTCTCGCTCGTCGGCATCGACCTGGTCACCGTCGAAGCACGAATTGTCGTGGCGTCGATCGACACGTACCTCAAGTATTCCGAGGCCGTGGGCATCACGGCTCCGGTGTCCAGACCTCGCGAGCTCGTGGCCGATACCGACTCCGAGCTCGAACGGGTGATGCGCGAGAATGCCGAGCTCCGTCGCCGCCTCGAACTGGGCGGTCCATGACGTGACGGACGGCAGCTCACCGTACCGCGGCACCGGGACGGACCTCGACGAGCTCTTGTCCACGCTCGCCGAGGCACCCGATCTCGCGTCGTCGGCCGCGTTTCTGTTGTCGCGTTTGGGTGAGTTATCCGGGTCGAGCCGGGGGTTCGTGCGCCTCCTCGATCCTGGCGCCGAGACGTTCGTGGTCGCGGCGATGGTCGGGTTCGAGGAGGAGCGGTCGCTTCCGGCGCTGTCCGTCAACGATCTGTCCCACCCGATCGTCGTCGCCGCGCTATCGCTTCACCCCATCTGGTTCGACGGCGCCGGCGCCGCCGATCCGCGCGTGCCGTTCGCGCAGTGGATGGCGTTGCCGCTGCCGCGCGGTGACGATCGCACAGGACCACCGATGCTTGCCTACAACCGGGCGGCGGACCTGATCGCGCCAGCCGGGCTTCGCATCGGCGATCGGCCGGCTCGGCAACAGGAGTGGTTCGGGCACGCCCCCGCTGGCGTCGTCGTGCTCGAGGGCAACCCGGCCCCGCACGTGGTCGCGTCGCTGGCGCGGGTGGCCGCATTCGCCGGGCCGATTCTGGCGCGCATGGGCATGGCGGCGTCGGTCCGGCAGGCTGCCGACCGCGCGACGAAGGAGCGCGATCGCCTAACGAGCATCATCGATTCGCTGCCCGACCCGATCGTCATCACGAACGCGGCGAACGACATCGTCGTGCAGAACGCGCGCGCGGAGCGGCTGCTCAACACGCGGGAGTCGGACTCCGAGGG
>Ga0075430_100004191_pt1 | contig 12168 bp, 11 predicted proteins | sample RhiMetdeltSRZDD4_FD_75294 | JGI IMG/M metagenome (GOLD analysis project Ga0075430, IMG submission 75294) | Populus rhizosphere microbial communities from Tennessee, USA - Rhizosphere MetaG P. deltoides SRZDD4 | ecosystem: Host-associated > Plants > Roots > Rhizosphere > Soil | place: USA... | reverse complement strand
CAGCTCGGGGCGGTCCCGGGTCGGCACGACCACGGAGACGGATGGCGTCATCGCAGCCCCCGGTAGCCGTACCGCCACCGCAGCGGGAACGTCAGCATGCTCACGACCACCCGGCGGCGGGTCGGCAGCGCGGTGCGCCACTTCTCGTCGGCGCGTACCCGCAGCGGGCCGTTGGCGAACCGCAGGGGGTTGCCGGCAACGGTGTGCGCCGGCTGGGTCGGTACCGGTGGCTCCGCCAGGATGCGCAGCGCGTCCGGCCGGTCGGGCAGGCCACCCCACGCCCGCAGGGCGCTGACCGTACCGCCGGGATCCGCGGTGAAGTCCTCGTACCGGATCGTGGTCACCGGTGCCCGGCGAGCCAGCAGGCGGAACGCGGCGTTCTGCACCGTCCACAGTGCACTGACTCGTACCGGGGAGAACGTGGGCATGTACGCCTCGCTGTCGACGACCTCGGGCCGGCGTACCTGCCGTGCCCAGGAGTACGCGACCGCGCGGCTGTCCCGGACGAGATGCGCCACGCGCAGATCCAGGTCGCCGGCCCAGCGCAGGACGAAGGCGAGCGAGGCGTGCTTGCTGGAGTCGACGGCCACGTCCGCCCCGGACACCTCGGTGGCCGCCTGGTAGATGCGGGTGTACAGATCGGCGTACCGCCGCACGTCCGACTCGAGCGGCCGGGGCAGCCGGCGACCGGCCAGCCGCCGGATGTGCCGGGTGCGGTCCACACGCGCCTTCAGTTCAGCGACCTCATCGACGTCCACAGTGGACCATCCGCCGAACGCCACCTTGCCGACCTGCTGCCAGAACTCGCAGCCGGAGAACCGCTCGCCGCAGCCGCACAGCTCGTCGTTGCGCAGCGCCCGTTCCCACAGGTGAACGACCTCGCCGAGCGCGCACACATCGGGGCTCTGCGCGAGGATCAGTTCCAGCAGCGTCGAGCCGCTGCGCCCGAGACCGCCGACGAACAGTACCCGCGCCGTCATCCCGACCTCCGGCGAGCGAAACCCCGGCGGCCGCGCGCCGAGATCAGGTCCTCGACGATGCTGCCGACCCGGGCGACCGCGGCCGCCCGTCCGACGGCGGCGTCCGGATCGCCGGCGATCGTGAACCGGCGCGGATCGGCGAGTCCGTCCGCGAGTGCCGTGGTGAGCGCGTCGACCGAGTCGCACAGGTGGACCATGCCCACCGAGCCGAGCCGCCGGGCGAACAGTTGCTGGTGGTCGTCGACGTGCTCGCCATGGGCCGGGTCACGCGGTACGACGATCGGTAGGTGCCCGGATCTCCGGGCCTCGAGGATCGTGGCCGGCCCGCCGTGGCTGACCACGAGCGTGGCCTCGGCCATCTCGCGCTTCAGCGCTTCGTGGTCCAGGAACGGCGTCGCGCCGGGGATCCCGGGGGCGCGGCCATGGCCGTACTGCACGACGAGGTCGGGTGGGCCGGGATGGGCGCAGTACCACTGCTCCAGCCAGTCCGTCAGCCGGTCGAAGGGATGCGTGTCGGTGCCGACGACCACGAGCACCCGGGCGCCATTGGAAGTCATAGCAAGCGGCCCACGACGATCGCCTCGGGGTACAGCGTTCGCTGCTCCTCCCACTGCACGAGCATGGCGGACAGGAAGGGCCGGCAGAGTCGCGCGGTGAGCGTCGGGGTATCGATGCGGTCGTACACCTCGATATAGATGGTGGGGATGCCACGCAGCCGGGCGAGCGCGACGAACGGCAGCGCGACCCCGGCGCCGGTGGTGACGACGGCGGCGACCCGGCGGCGGCGGATCAGCCGCCCGGCCAGCGCCGTGTTCCGCAGCAGGTTCCAGAGGTTACGGGTCGTCGGGTGGTACGCCCAGACGACGTCCTCCCCGGCCAGCAGTGACTTGGCGTCGAGCGTGTCGAACGTGACCCAGCGCCGCGGCCGGTCGCGGTACCACGGCTCGAGGGCCAGCAGTTGCGCGAGGTGACCGCCGCTGGATCCGACGAGCAGCACAGGGGGAGGCGACACTGCACTCCTTCCCTTCGGACGACGTTGTAGCGAAACTTATTCGTTGGTGGCCCAAAGGTGAACCGCGGGGGGTCGTATGGCGGACGGTCGGACTTGCGACACTTTTGGCCCGGTCAGGTTTATCCGCACGGCCACCTGGATAACTTCGGCAGCCAACTAGTCGATGGCGGGGACGCTGCCTGGCGCCTTCGAGGATGCAGGTGTCCGGAGGTGCCCTATTTGCGCCTTCGCCCACCATGCTCAGCACCCGAGAGGGCTTGCACTATTATCGGCCACCACCCGGACATGAAGTGAGACACCCCTATGCCCAGACAGCGCCACGTCGACATGACGGAACCCGACGAATTGACCTTGGTCGATTACCTTGGCTGGCTGCGGCGCCGGTGGTGGATCCTGGTCGCGGGGACTCTGGTCGGCGTCACGGCGGCTGCTGGGTTCACCGCTGTCCAGCCGCGTACGTACACCTCGACCACCTCTGTCCTGGTACGACAGATCGGTCCGGATGCCAACCCGAACGCGAAGGTCAACCTCGACACCGAGGCGCAGGTGATCCGGTCGTCGGCCGTGGCGACCCGCGCGCAGACGTTGATGCGTACCGAGGAGAGCCCGCAGTCACTGATCAAGCAGGTACAGGTGAACGTGCCGGCGAACGCGCAGACCATGAACGTTTCGTTCGAGGCGAGCACCCCGGAGCGGGCGCGGGACGGCTCGCACGCTTTCGCCCAGGCTTACCTCGACCTGCGTACCGACATCGCCCGGCGGGACCTGGAGACCGAGATCGCCGCCCTGCAGAAGCAGGTGGACGACGTCAGCAAGCAGCTGTCCGTGGTCGCCGGTAAGATTGCCGCGCTCCAGCCGAACACGGTCGACCGGCAGCGCGCCGAGGCCGACCGCAACGTCCTCATCGGGCAGCTGGCCAACCTCAACGCCCGGCTCAGCCCGCTGCTGGCCACCCCGCTGGATCCCGGCTCGATCATCACGGACGCGCCACTGCCCACCAAGCCCAGCTCGCCGAACCGCACGCTGAACCTCGGCAGCGGCTTCGGCGCCGGCCTGCTGCTGGGCGTCGCGCTCGCGCTGCTGCTCGACCGGTTGGACACCCGGGTCCGCCGGGGTCGGGACATCGCCGACCGGCTCGGCCTGCCCGTGCTGCTGGAGGTGCCGGATCGGGTACCGGCGCCGATCCTGCTGCCGGCCAAGGACCGGCTGTCGCGGGAACTCGGCCGACTACGCAACGTCTTGTTGACCACCGTGCCCGACGCCCCCGGGGTTCGGGGCCGCCTGCTGCTGATCAGTGCCGCCACCCCGGGCGCGGCGACCGGGTTCGTCGTCGGCAACCTCGCGGCGGCGTACGCCCGTACCGGTGCCCAGGTCGCCGTGCTGAGCACGAATCCGACCTCGCCGCTTGCTCGGATGGTCGGCGCGGACGCCCGGTACGGTCTCGCCGATGTCCTGCGCCGCGACGTGACCGCGCTGCAGGCGCTGACGGCCGTGCCCACGCTCTCGCAGTTGCGCGTGCTCGTGCCTGGCAGCCTGGACCCGGAGGCCGAGTTGCCGGTCGCCGGCCTGCTCGAGGTGCTCGCCGAGCTGTCCGGCCGGTTCGACCATGTGCTGATCGAGACGCCGCCGCCGTCCCTGGCCGTCGAAGCGCAGGCGCTGAGCAGCCACGTCGACGCGGTCATCCTGGTCGCCGAGGCCCGGCACACGGACAGCCGCGAGATCTCCACGGCGGTCCGTCAGTTCGAGCAGGTGAACGCCCAGGTGATCGGCGCCGTACTCGTGTCGCACATGTCGGGCGGACACGTCCGGACGCCGCCTCCGGCGATCGGCAGATCACCGGTGGTCGGCGAGATCCTCGCGGGGCCGGTCGGCCGCGCCGGCGTGGCCGAACCCACGGCGGAAACGGCGGTCCCGGTCACGGACTCGACGATGGTCCTGCCGCGGGTCAACGAAAAGGACGGGCGCACCCCGTGGACCGACAACATGCCGTCGACGGGGGCCGGCCGTCCGGGAAAAGTCCGGGCTCTCTACGCCGATCCCGCCGACGGTACAAGGGTGCCGCTGGTAACTCGCGGCGATGGCGATGAGGGCTAGGGTCACGGCGGTAGTTCTGGCGGCCGGCGTGCTCGCCATGGTCGGCTGCGGCGGCGAGGAAGAGCCGCGCGGCGGCGGAGTGTCCATTGTGGATCCCGGGCCGGGCCCCACGCTCAGCCCCAGCGCCGTCGTCGAGAGCCCTTCGGCGCCGCTGTCCGGTAACGACAGCACCGACGCGGTCGTCGCCCGCCGGGCCGTCGCGGTTCCGGTGCGGGTCGGCACCGGCTCGCCGGCCCCGGCCGGCCTCGCCGAGGCGGACATCCTCTATCAGGAGTACGCCGAGAGCAGCTCCCTGCGGTTCATCGCGGTGTACCAGTCGCACGACGTACCGCGGATCGGGCCGGTGACCGAGATCCGGCCCGCGGACGTGAAGACGCTCACAGCACTCGGCACGGTCGTGGGCTACGGCGGCGGGCCGACCGGGTTCGTCACCCAGCTGACCAACTCCAAGCTGCCCGCCGTGACCCAGCCGAACAACGGCTATACCTCGACCGCGACGCTGTACAAGGCCGCACCGGCCGGTCCGGCACCGCCGTCGATATTCCAGTACGCCGAGCCCGGCGAGCCGCTCGGCGACGGCGTCAAACCGGTGACCCGGCTCAGCGTGACCGCACCCGGCCGGTCGGCACAGGTATGGCAGTACGACGAGGCCAGCCGGACCTGGCGCGGTCAGCTCGGCGGGGTGACCGTGGCGGTCTCCTCGGTCATCGTGCTGATGATGGAGTACAAGACCCTGGAGGTGCGCAACCCGTCGCCGCACAACGTGCCGAGCGCGTCGGTGATCGGCGAGGGTACGGCCGTGGCCGTGTCCGGATCGCAGGGCGTTACCGGCAAGTGGGTCAAGCCGGGGCTGAAGATGGTGAGCCACGTCGTGGACGGCCTCGGCTTCCAGATGCGGCTACGCCCCGGTACGACGTGGGTCGTGTACGCGCCCCTCGGCTCGACGGTGAGCACGACATGACGGCGCTGAGCGCCACGCGACCCGGGCGCATCTCGTGGTCGTTCCGGCTGCCGCACGGCTGGCCGTTGTTCGCTCTGCTGGTGCTCTATCCACTGTGGTGGGCGCTCGGCCTGCCACAGTTCATCTTCGCCATCGCCGCCGTACCCATGGCCTTCCAGCTCTACCGCAAGGGCAAGGTACGGGTGCCGCCCGGCTTCGGCTTCTGGCTGATCCTCGTGTGCTGGGTGGCGCTGTCCGGCATCATGCTGGACCTGGTCGCCCCGGACACCCTGGCCCCTGGCGGGTTCGGCCGGTACATCGCGTGGAGCGTGCGCCTCGTCAACTACGTCGGCGTCACGGTGGTCATGCTCTACGTGCTGAACCTGGAAGAGCGGGAGCTGTCGCGGCTCCGGGTCGTGCGCATGCTCGGCATCATGTGCCTGGTCACGGTCATCGGCGGGTACCTCGGGATGTTGTTTCCGCACTGGGGGTTCACCGCCCCGCTGGAGCCCCTGCTGCCGAACTCGATCGCGTCGGACCCCTTCGTGCACCGGCTCATGCGCGTCGAGGTGGCGCAGGTGCAGACGATCCTCGAGGGCGAGGCGGGTCAACCCCGGCCGTCGGCGCCGTTCGAGTACACCAACACGTGGGGCGAGAACCTCTGCCTCCTGCTGGTCTGGCTGATGGTGGGTTGGTACGTCCTGGGCTCGCGGCTGCGGAAGTGGGCGGCCGTGCTCATCGGGCTCGCCGCGGTCGTGCCGATCGTGCAGTCGCTGAACCGGGGGCTGTGGATCGGCCTGGGCATCGCGGCCCTGTACGTCGCGTTACGCCTCTCGTCGCGGGGAAAGTTCGCGCCGCTCGGTCTGCTCGCCGCGGCCGTCGGGCTGTTCGCGGTACTGCTGTTCGCCACCCCGCTCGGCACGCTGGTGACCCTGCGGCTGGAAAACCCACACAGCAACGAGATCCGGGCCGCGCTCAACGACGGCGCCCTGCGCGCCGCGGCCAGCTCACCGATCCTGGGGTACGGCGGCAACCGCGCCCTGATCGGCAGCGAGCGGTCCATCGCGATCGGTAAGTCGGACGACTGTCCCATGTGCGGCAACCGGGAGATCGGCAGCGACGGGCAACTGTGGCATCTGCTCGTCGCGCAGGGCCTCGTGGGCGCGTTGTGCTACAACCTGTTCTTCCTGTGGAACCTCTGGCGGTTCCGGCGTGACCATAGTCCGATCGGGATCGCCGGCAGCGCCGTGCTGATCCTGGTGCTGTTCTTCCAGTTCCTCTACGGATCGCTGAGTTCCACGATGGCGTACGCGTTGATCACCGTCGCGCTGCTGGCACGCAACGAGCGGGAGATTCGCCGTGAGCGAAGCTTGCGAGCGAACCATTTAGCACGGGCAACGGCGTCCAATGGCTGACGAGCGGGCGAGCTACCTGCCGGAGTTGGCGGGTCTCCTGGGAGAGCCCTATGTCGTGGTGCCGTCGGCTGGGCGGCCCCGGGTACTGGTACCGGACCATGCGGGCCGCGCCGCCGCGGCGGCGCTGCGCTACTCCGTGGAGGCGGTCGGGTCCAAGGCCCGGTTGCGGCGTACCGCGCTCGCGGCCGCGTTCCGGCTCGGCATCGGCGGGCTGTTGTGCCGGGATCGGTTGTCCGGCAACGGATCCGGCGGCATCGCCACACACCTACGCGAGGTGCTCGGCGAGCCGGTACTACTCGGTGTCCACATTGGACCCGCACGGGCCAACCGGAAGCCAGTGCTCGTACTGCTCGACGCCAAGGGACGCCTGCGGGGCTTCGCGAAGCTCGGGGTGAACGAGCTGACCACCAGGCTCGTCGACGCCGAGGCGGCGGCGCTGCGCCGGCTCGCCACGGCCGACCTGGGGCCGGTGACCGTACCGGCCGTGCGGCATCACGGGCGGTGGGGCGAGCACGCGTTGCTCGTGCAGGAGGCGTTGCCGGTCTGGCGTCCCCGGGCCACGCCGTCCATGACCGAGGAGGCCGAGCGGGCCGCCCTGGCCGCCATCGCGGGTTGCTTCGGCATCCGGCATGCGCCGTTCGCGGGCAGCCCGTTCGAGGCCCGACTCATGGCGGCGGTCGGCTCACTCGACGACGCGGACGCCCGGACGAGGCTGACGGCGGTGCTCGAGGCCATTGCCGCGCAATCCGATCCTTTACCGTTCGGCAGTTGGCACGGCGACTGGAGCGGCACCAACAACGCGGTACTGTCCGACGGCCGGGTGCTCGTCTGGGACTGGGAACGGTTCGACACCGACGTGCCCGTCGGTCTCGACGCGTTGCACCTGGCGCTGCAGCGGGCCATCACGCGGGACGGGGTACCGCCGTTCGAGGCGGCTTGGGCGCTGTTCGACGAACCGCCGGCCGGCGTCGACGACGTGGTGACCTCGCTGTACCTTGTCCACCTCGGTACGCGGTACCTGCACGACAGGCAGGCGGAGGCCGGACAGCGGCTCGGCCGCGTCGGGGAATGGCTGCTTCCGGTACTCGAAGAGAGGTGGTCATGACAACCGCTAGGACCTGGGCGCTAAGGGGAGCGCGGTCGGTGACCCGTACCGTCGGGCGGTGGACTGCGGGGTCGCGGATGCACCCGAGTTTCCTCATCGTCGGCGCGCAGCGGTGCGGTACGACCTCGCTCTACAAGACGCTCTCGCAGCACCCGTCCGTGGTACCGGCGGTCCTGCACAAGGGTGTGCACTTCTTCGACACCGAGTACCACCGCGGCATGGCGTGGTACCTGGGCCACTTCCCGGCCCGGCGGCCCGGAGCGCCAGCCATCACCGGCGAGTCCAGCCCGTACTACATGTTCCACCCGCACGCCCCGCGACGGATCGCGGCCAACCTGCCCGACGTGCGGCTGCTGGTACTGCTGCGCGATCCGGTCGAGCGCGCGTACTCGGCGCACTCGCACGAGCTGGCGCGCGGCTACGAGACCGAACCGTTCGAGCGGGCGCTCGAGCTGGAAGCCGAACGTACCGCCGGTGAGCGGGAGCGGATGCTGGCCGACGAGAGCTACCAGAGTCACCACCTGCAGCACAACTCGTACCTGGCCCGCGGCCGGTACGTCGAGCAGCTCGAGCACCTGGCGGAGGTGTTCGGCCGGGACCGGGTACACGTCATCGACAGCGACGAGTTCTTCACCGACCCCCAACCCGCGTTCGACGGGGTTTGCGACTTCCTCGAGCTGCCCCGGACCACCGACATCGCCTTCGGCAAGCACAATGCGCGGTCCCGCGCGCCGATGGCGGCCGAGCTGCGGGCGCGGCTGGACGAGCACTTCGCGCCGTACGACCAGCGCCTCGCCGCCTGGTGGGGCCGGGTCCCATCGTGGCGACGGTAATTCGCACCGGTACCCCCGAAAAGCCGGACGCCGACCTGCGCGGTGCGGCCCGGCACAGCGTCGCCAACCTGATCGGCGTCGGCTTCGCCGCCGCGGCCGCGTTCGCGCTCAACATCGTGGTGGCCCGTGGCTGGTCAGCCCGCGACGTGGGACTGTTCTTCGTCGGTACGAGCGCGTTCCTCATCGCGGATGCGGCGGCGCGGCTCGGTTCGGCTGCCTCGTCGGTCTACTTCGTCAGCAGATACCGGGCCCTCGGTCAACCGGAGCGGATCCGTGCCTCGCTGCTCGCCGGCGGGATACCGGTGGCGGCTGTGAGCACGGCCCTGGGCGTCGCCGGCTGGGTGGCCGCGCCGTGGCTGGCCGACCGGTTGCTCGCCGATCCGCTGCCGGCCGCGGTACCCATGCTGCGTACCCTCGCGCTCTTCCTGCCGATCGTGGCGCTCGGCGAGATGGCGCTGGCCGCCTGCCGCGGGTTCGGCCGCATGCGGCCGCTGCTGCTGGTGGAACGGCTCGGTCGGACGGGCGGGCAGTTTCTCGGGGTGACGTTCGCGGCGGTCCTGGGCCTGTCGGTCGCGACCGGGCTGCCGCTGGCCTGGGCGTTGCCCTACCTGCCGGCGACTGTCGTGGCGCTGGTCTGGCTCGCCGTGCTGCTGCGCCGCGCGGAACGGACCACGCTGACGCCGGTACCGGTACGCGCCGAATTCGGCACCTACTGGCGTTTCGCCGGACCGCGGGCACTGTCCGGACTCGCCCAGATCACGGTCCAGCGGGTCGGCATCGTGCTGCTCGGCGCGCTGCGCAGTCTGGCCGAGGCGGCCGTGTACGCCGTCGCCAGCCGGTTCCTCATCGTCGGCCAGCTCGCCGGGCAGGCGCTGGCGGTCGCCGTCCAGCACCGGTTCGCCGCCCACCTGGCTCGGGACGAGCGGGATGCCGCCGGCCGGCTGTACCAGGCGGCGACGGGCTGGCTGGTCCTGTTGTCCTGGCCGGCGTACCTGCTCTTCGCGCTGTTCGCCGAGCCGATGCTGAGGCTGTTCGGCGCGGGGTTCGTCAGCGGGCGCGGGGTGACCGTCATCCTCGCGCTGACCATGCTGGTCGCGACCGCCTGCGGCATGGTCGACACCGTGCTCAACATGGCCGGCAAGACCGCGTGGACGTTCTACAACGCGCTGGCCGCGTGTGCCATCAACATCGTGGGGTACCTGCTGCTGATCCCGCCGTTCGGGATGATCGGTGCGGCGGCCTCCTGGTCGGCGGCGATCGTCATCAGCAACGTGGTACCGCTCACCCAGCTCTATATCGCGTTCCGGCTGCATCCGTTCGGTCGAGGTACGGTGGTCGCCGCGGCACTGGCCGTCGGTTGTTTCGGCGTACCCGCGCTCGTGGCTCGCGAGGCCTTCGGCGCGGGCATGGCGGTCGCCGCGGGCACGGCTGCCGTCGGGGCGCTGGTCTACCTGGCGGCGGCCTGGCGGTTTCGGGGGGTGCTCCAGCTGGACGCCCTCCGGCGGAGCCGACGAGGTTGAGGAACTGCTGACCTGGGGAGGACAGCGAGTGGGGAACCAGACGGGGCGGTTAGTGGCGACCTGCCGGATACTCCTGCCTGTACTCCTGATGGCCGCGTGCACCGTTCCGGGAGCCAGCGGCCGGCCGACAGCCAGCCGCCCGCCGACCACGCTGCCGCCGGTGTCCCCGGGGCACAGCCCGGACGTGACGACGACCCGCGGTCCCCAGCCGCCGGAGAGCGGCGCGTGGCTGGGTGCCTGGGTGAGGCCGCAGCGGGCCACGCCCGCCGGGCGGGCCGAGGCGTTCAGCGCGTTCGAGCAGCGGATCGGCAACCAGCTGCGGATTGCCCACATGTATCACGATTGGGACAACGAGGTGCTCGGCCCGGCCGACCACGCGCTGGCCGATCAGGCCGACCTGCTGCTCCTGTCGTGGGCCGGTACCGACACCCGGTCGATGGCGCTGGGCACGTACGACCCGCTGATCCGGCAGACCGCAGAGCGCATAAAGGAATATGGGCGACCGGTGCTGTTGCGGTTTCGTTGGGAGATGGACCGGCCCAACCTCGCGGCGAGCGTGCACTCACCGGCGGACTACATCGCCGCGTGGCGGCACACCCGCGGGATCTTCACCGAGGTCGGCGCGATGAACGCGGGCTGGGTCTGGTGCCCGCACGTGCTCGGGTTCAACGAGGCGGAACGCAACGCGGTGGCCTACTACCCGGGCGACGACGAGGTGGACTGGCTGTGCACCGACGTGTACCCGGGACCGGACTTCGCCAGCTACTCCGGCCTGATGAACGCGTTCATGGCCTTTGCCAGCAAGCATCCGCGGCCGATCATCATCGGTGAGTTCGCCGTCCAGTCGACGGTCGAGCCCGCGCAGCGCGCGGCGTGGCTGCGCGAGGTACGCACGCACACCCTCAACCACCCGCAGGTACGGGCGCTGGTCTACTTCGCCGTGAAACAGGACAAAGGTCCGCTGTTCGACACGACGTTCGCCGATGACCCGGCGGGACTGGCGGCGTTCCAGGAGCTTGCCGCAGACTCGTACTTCAATTCCCCACCGCCCACAGGAGACAGATGACGCACCTCTCCGCTGTCCGGGCCGCGCGACTCGCGACGGTCGGGCTCGTCGCGGACCGCCGCGAGCGCCGCCAGGTGCCGCGGCCGACCCGGGCGCCGCTGCGGCAGCGGTACCTGCCCCGGGTCCGCCGGCCGATCTTCGTGCTCGGGGCGCCCCGGTCCGGCACGTCGTTCCTGGGCCGGTGCGTGGGCAGCCTGCCCGACGTGTCCTACCACTTCGAGCCGCGGCTGACCAAGGCGGTGGCCCGCGAGGTGTACGACGGCACGTGGAGCCGGGCGCGGGCCAGCCGGGTGTTCCGCGGCTACTACGCCGCGTTGCTCGCCGCGGCCGGCCATGGCGGCCTGCGGTTCGCCGAAAAGGATCCGGAGAACTGCTTCATCGTGCCGTTCCTCGCCGACGCGTTCCCGGACGCCGTGTTCCTGCACGTGATCCGGGACGGTCGGGACGTGGCCGTCTCGCACGCGGAACAGCCCTGGCTCGCGGCCGAGTCGGCCGGTACCGGCCAGCGTGGTCGAGGCGGCATGCTCTGGGGGCCGCAGGCCCGCTTCTGGGTGGAGGCGGAACGCCGGCGGGAGTTCGCCGAGGTGTCGCACCTGGCCCGGTGCGCGTGGATGTGGCGGCGGTTCACCTCCAGCGCGCTGGAGCAGCTGACCTCGTTGCCGGCCAGCCGGGCGATCGAGCTGCGGTACGAGGACATCATGCGCGGCCCGGCAGCGGCGGCGGAGCGCGTCGCGGACTTCCTCGAGGTGACGGATCCCGCGGCCCGGCAGGCGCTGCACGGCGGCTTCGGCAAGGCCCGGCCCGACTCGGTCGGCCGCTGGCGGGCCACGCTCGACGAGACCGGTCTGGCGGACGTGCAGAAGCACGCGGGGGAGCTGCTCAGCCAGCTCGGGTACGTGGACTGATGGACATCCTGCTCGCCGTCGCTGGGTTCGCCGTCGGGGTGGTGGTGGGCCTGACCGGCATGGGCGGCGGCGCGCTGATGACCCCGGTACTCGTGCTGTTCTTCGGGATCCCGCCGCTGGCCGCGGTGTCCAGCGACCTGGTGGTCAGCGCGGTGATGAAGCCGGTCGGCGCGGGCGTGCACCTGCGCCGCGGCACGGTGAACCGGGCCATGGTCGGCTGGCTCTGCCTGGGCAGCGTGCCGAGTGCCTTCGCCGGCGTGCTGGTCGCCCGTGCGCTGGGCCGAGGCGAGAACGTCCA
>Ga0075430_100004190_pt1 | contig 12169 bp, 8 predicted proteins | sample RhiMetdeltSRZDD4_FD_75294 | JGI IMG/M metagenome (GOLD analysis project Ga0075430, IMG submission 75294) | Populus rhizosphere microbial communities from Tennessee, USA - Rhizosphere MetaG P. deltoides SRZDD4 | ecosystem: Host-associated > Plants > Roots > Rhizosphere > Soil | place: USA... | reverse complement strand
GCTCCCCGTCGACTGACTGGGCCGCCGCCGCATCCACTCCGCCGAGAACTCGTCGAAGAAGGCGCCGATGCTGCGACTCTGTCCGCGCACGCCGATGTCGATCGAGGTGAGCACGAGAATCGTGACCGCAGCCACTGACACGCGACAAGACATGCTGTTCATCGCCACGCCGCGAATGCTAGCACCATACGCGTGTTTTCAGACCCAGTGGCGGCACTGTCGTTGCAAGAACAGTAATGTGCGTGAGCGGTGTACCGCTCACAGTGACGGTCTCCACACGGAGGCACGGAGGACACGGAGTTCACGGAGCCGGCGGTGCGCCGGCCGGAGGCCGGCGTAAGGAGCGAGACGAGCCCCGATCGCAAGTGCCCGCGGGCTCATCAGGCACTTGTGATCGGGTTTCGTCTCGTTCCCTACCGCGCTACGCGCGGCACCGCCCGGTCCAAGACCGTCACTGTGGATGACGGATTCAACACGCGCAGACAAACGAGAGTACGTCTCCGTGTTCCTCCGTTTCCCGTTTCTCCGCGTTGACCGTTTCCTCCGGAGCCTCCGTTGCTACGGTGCAGTGAAAACGGCTCCAGTCCCGCCGAAGTTTTGCGAAGGCGGACTTGTCCCGCCGAAGCCCTGTGCGAAGGCGGACGCGCGCTGAGCTTGAATTCGACTTCTGATGTGTGCGCATCATCCTAAGAGATATGGGCGAGGCACAGGACACATCAGTTCCCGGCGACGCGGCCTCGGTCCAACGGCAAGAACGCTACAGCGTCGGCCGCGAGCTGCGCGCGCTGTGTGCGATGCGGCCTCGTCAGATTGGGTCGTTGCTGTCACGTGCGTATGAGGACTGGTCCGCCGATGGCGTCGGGCAGCTCGGCGCCGCTCTGGCGTATTTCACGCTGTTCTCCGTTGCGCCGATCCTCGTCGTTGTGACCGGAGTTGCCGGGCTGTTCATCGGCCAGGCCGCGGCCAGAGGCCAGATTTCCCCGTGGCTCGAGCGGCTCCTGAGTCCTGAAGGTGCGCAAGCGGCGGAGTTGATGTTGAAGCAAGCCGCGACCCCAGCCGGCGGCATCATCACGACGCTCGGCGGCTTGCTCACGCTCGTGCTCGGCACATCAGCACTCGTCAACCAAGTCCGCCACTCGTTGAACGTCGTGTGGCGAGTTCACAACGCGCCGTCACAAAGCATGAGCATCCTCGCGTCGTTGCGTGCCATGGTCAGCGACAGGCTGTATGCGTTCCTGATCGTCGTCGGCGCGGGTTTTCTGGTGCTGGCGTCGCTTGCGGTGAACACCACCGTGACGGCAACAGCTACCTATTTCGAGGGGCGGTTGCCGCTGCCGGCACCGGTGCTGCATATCGCCAACTTCCTCGTCAGCTTCGGCCTGATGACCACGCTGTTCACGCTGATCTACAAGACCGTTCCGGATGCACACGTCGCGTGGGGCGACGCGTGGGTCGGCGCCGTCGTGACCGCCTTCCTGTTCAATGTGGGAACGATGGCGCTCTCGATGTTTCTCGGAACCGCCGGTGGTGCTTCACTCTACGGGACGGCGGCGAGCGTGCTCGCGCTCCTCATGTGGGTGTACTACTCCGCTCAGGTGTTCTTCTTCGGCGCCGAAGTGACACGAATCTTCGCGACCACTTACGGAGGCGGAATCGTTCCGCATCACCGCTCGCTCGGCGGTTTCTGGCAGCGGCGTCCGGCTGACGCTCGCTGAAACAGGGCCGTCTTCGGCGGCCCTGCTCAACTCCCAACTACCAACTGCCAACTGCCAACCCCTCCCAACGCCCAACTCTCAATCTTGCCCAGCTTTGGCCGTTGGGAGTTGGGAGTGGCTTGGGAATTGGGAGTTGGTAGTTGGAAGTTATCGTGAGTTACGCCTGCGCGACCGCCGGCGCGGTCGGCGGCACTGTTGGCGCCTGAGCCGACGGCGCATCGTGGCTGGCGTGAGTCTCAACCGTCTCCCACTTCACCAGCTTCAAGTCCTTCACGAAGATCGCGTAGATCACCGGCACCAGCACCAGCGTGACGAACGTCGCCACGGTCAGGCCTCCAATCTGCGCGTAGCACATCGGCACCCACAGCGGACCGCCGTGCATCGCCAGCGGAATCAGCGCGATGACCGTCGCGGCCACGGTAATCAGCACCGGCCGCAACCGGACGATCCCGGCATCGAGCAGCGACTCTTCGAGCGATTCGCCCCGTTCGTGCGCTTCCTCGATGAAGTCGAAGAGCACCACGACGTGACTGACGATCACGCCAATCAGACTGGCAATGCCGAGGAACGCCATGAATCCGAATGGCGTGCCCATGATCACCAGGAACCCCAGCGCACCGGCAATGCCGAACGGAATGCCGGCGAACACGATGAAGGGCTTGGCGGCGTGCTTGAACTGGATGACCAGCGCCAGGAAGATCATCACGGTGGACATCAGCATCACGCGCGCCTGGTTGCGGAAGCTCTTGACCTGTTCCTCGTGCTCGCCGCCGACAACCAGCTTGTATCCGGGCGGGAGTTCCGCGGCCAGTTTGTCCAGCTCCGGCTGCGCCGCCTTCAAGACCTCTGAGGGCAGATACGCCTCGGCCGGGAATGCCGACACGGTGATGGTGCGGAACTGACCGCGGCGCCGCAGCTTCTCGGTCTTGGTGCCGTACTCCACCGTCGCGACCGACTGCAGCGGAACCTTGCGCGTGCCGTTGTTCGCATACACATACAGGCTCCGCACATCGTCGAGCTGTGCGCGCTCGTTCATGCGCAGCTTGGCGACGATCGGGATCTCCTTGTCGCCGTCGCGGAGCAGGCCGACGCGCGAGCCGCTCAACCCCGCGGCGGTTGACGCGGCGACGTCGAGGTTGGTGACGCCAGCCAGGTTCGCACGATCGGGATCGGTGGCGAGCTTCACCTCGAAGCTCTCCGCACCCCAGTCATCGCGGACGCGCGCCGACATCGGGATCGCGTCGAAGATGTCGTGCACACGCGCGGCGAGCCGGCGCAGCGTCGGCACGTCATCGCCCGACAGCCGAATCGCGACCGGCACGCCGACGTTGGTGAGCTCCAGCTTGCGCACGTCGATCAGCGCTCCGGGAATCTTCTCGGCGAGCACGCGCTGCAGCGGCTCGACCAGCCGATCGGTCTCGTGCTTGTCGTTGACCTCGATGAGCACCTGCGCGTAGTTGGTCTGCTGCAGCTCGGGCGAGCTCGAGAACCAGTAGCGCGGACCGCCGCCGCCGAGGAACGTCGTCAACGACTTGAGCATCGGCTTTCCCGACTCGTGGCCGGCCTGGTGGTCGAGCTCCTCCGCCACGCGGCGTGTCTCCGCTTCGACGACATCGACCGCCTGACGCGTGGCCGTCAGCGGCGCATCTTCTGGCATCCAGATGTCGATGAACGAGAGGTATTGATGGTCCTTCGGGAAGAACTCTGTCTTGAGCCGGCTCGCAGCGCCAAAGATCAGCACGAGCATTGCTGTGGCGACCGACAGCACCTGCCACCGATGCGCGATGGCGAATCGCCCGAAGCGATAGTAGAAGGATGCGAACCCCGACTTCCGCAACTCGGCGATCGTCTTCTCGCCCTTTGGACGAAGCAGGTAGAAGCCAAGCAACGGAATGAAGGACATCGAGACGATGCGCGAGGCGACCAGCGAGCAGGTGATCACCACCGGCAGGCTGTAGATGAACTGACCGGAGTCGCCGTTGATCAGCAGGAACGGCAGATACGCCACGATGTTGGTGATGGTCGCGTAGAGAATCGCTGACGCCAGCTTGGTGGGGCCGAGCCAGGCGGCAATCACTGGCGGATGCCCCGCCGCTAGCTCTCGTTTGATCGCGTCGCCGGCCACGACGGGGTCATCGACGAGCAGACCGAGCGCGATGATGAGCGAGGCGATCGACACCTGCTGCAGGTCGATGCCGCACAGCTGCATCAGGCCGAACGTCATCGCCAGTGTGATCGGAATCGACAGCGCCATGAGGAGCGCCGACCGCCACTCCCAGAAGCCGATCAGGGAGACGATGACCACCAGGATGATCGCTTCCTCGAGGCTGCCCATGAACAGGTCGATATGCTCGCGCACCTGCGTCGGCTGATCGGAGGTCCGGGCGAGCACGAGATCGTTCGGCAGCCGCGCCTTCAAGTCGTCGAGCGCCGCGTCGACCGCCTTGGAGAACTCGCCAATCTGCCCACCGGTCTTCATCTGCACGGCCAGCGTGATCGCACGCGTCCGCTGCCAACTGCCGTCCGGATTGCGCCGCCCGTAGAAGTTGAGGAAATTTGGCGGGCTGGTGTAGCCGCGTATGACGCTGGCGAGGTCGCGCAGGTACACTCCGCCGCCGTTGGCCGCCGGGATCAGCACATCGCCGATTTCACGTTCGCTCGCGAACTCGCCCGATGGATCGATGTTCAGCGACTTGCCCGGCGCTTCGATCGTCCCGCCAGGCAGCGTGATGTTCCGCGCCCCGAGAATATTCTTCAGTGCCGACGGCGTCACGCCGTAGGAGGCCAGGCGCTCCTGCGAGTACTCGAGTGTGACCTGCTCCTGCAGCACGCCAGAGCGATCGACCTTCGCCACGATCGGCATGGTCCGAAGCGTGCGGGCAATCAGATCGGTGTAGTCGTCGAGCTCGCGGTAGGTATAGCGGTCGCCCGCCACCGCCCACAGTCGATCGACGGTCCCAGCGGGATCGGCAACGACGATCGGCGCGCCGGCATCTGGATGCAGTTCGAGCGGCCGCAGATTGCTGTTGATGAATTGCGAAACGTACGAGCCCAGTTGCGCCTGGTCGAGCGTCCACACGCCGTCGATACCGACGAAGCCCGGCTTCAGGAACGTGCGCACGTCGTTCAGCACACCAGCCGTCATTGCGGCGCGAATGAACGTGCCGATCGCCGATTCGGCCGAAGCCGGGGTCACCGTCGAGGGAAGCGGTTGAACAATCGTGAGCCGCGTGCCAACCGCAGATGCCTTGCGACGGACCTCCTCGATCGCCTGCTTGATGCCCGCGGCGCGCAGCTCCACCGCGACGCGGTCCACCTTCGGGCTCGCCACGGTCAGCATCATCGCCGCCGTGTCGGCGAAGTCCTTGATGAACTGAATCGGGCCGGCGCCATCGGGCAGATTGGTGATCGCATCGAGCTTCAGCTTGATGTCGTCGAACTCCTTGCCGCGATCCTTCACCGCTTCGTCGAGGGTGATGTAGACGGCGGAAAGCCCCGTGCGTGACACGGATTCGAGCTTTTCGATCTTCGGGTTCTTGGCGATCGTCTCCTCGATCCGCCGTGTGACCAGCTCCTCGACCTTCTCAGACGAGGCGCCCGGCCAGTAGGTCAGCGTCAGCGCGACGCGGACGGGCACGTCTGGGTCCTTGCGCTGCGGCATGGTGAGGAATCCGTAGACGCCCCACAAGCACGTGGCCACGAGCAGCACCCACGCCACGTGCCGCGTCTGAGTGAAGTAGCGCGCGGTGTTGTGCGTGTGCGCGATGATGTCGGCGTCTGAACGATGTGCCATGACGGTTCCTTTTGGTCCGCCCAAAGGCGGACACTACGGCTACGGGCTACCGGCTACCAGCTACCAGCTACCACCTAGGGAATAACTGTGATGCGTTCGCCGTCGCGCAGACGCGCGGCGCCCGACACGATGACCTGCTCACCAGCGCTCACGCCGCTGGCGATCTGAATGCCGTCGCCGGCGATCGGACCAGGCGTCACCGGCCGCAGCTTGGCCTGCAGGCTCGACTCCTTGCCGTCCACGACGAACACGGCGTACGCCCCCTCCTTCGCGCTGTCCTTGACGATGGCCGTGAGCGGCACCGCCGGCGGCGCGGTCTTCGGCAGATCGAGATTCGAATCGTCAAGTTGAATCGTGGCAATCATCCCCGGCCGAAGTGCGCCGTCGCGGTTCGAAATGGTGACCTCGACGCTGAACAGATGCGTATCGCGGTCCGCGACCGGCGCGATCGTGGTCACGTGGCCGGTGAACGTGCGATCGACCACCGCATCAGCGCTCGCCGTCAGTGACATACCGGCGCGCAGCTGACGGACGACCGCATCCGGCACGCCAAAGACGGCTTTCAGCGAATCCACGGCGCCGATCGTGAAGACGACCGACCCTGGTGAGGCGAGCGCGCCGCGATCGAGCTTGCGCTCGAGGACGACGCCGGTGCGCGGAGCGCGCAGCGTGGTATCGCGCAGCGCCGTCGCTGCGACGTCGAGGTCGGCACGCGCCGCGGCGCTCTGTGCGACCGCGGACTGGTAGGCGGCCCGTGCGGCATCGAGGTCGGGCTTGATGAGCGCGTCGGCCTTGAACAGCGCTTCGGCGCGCGTGAGGTCGTTGAGCGCCTTCTCTTCTCCGGCCTTGGCCTGGGCGATGCCCGCCTCGGCGCGCGCGACCTTCGACTGGTAATCACGTTCCTCGACGCGAGCGAGCACCGCGCCGGCGTTCACCGGATCGCCTTCTTCGAGGTCGCGCAGGCGTCCGGCGCTGTCGCGGACCTGCAACAGATCCATCACGTAGCCCGACGTCTTGAACGACACGGCCACTTGTTCGAGTGGAATAATCTGCGCCGAATAGCGCACGCCGCGCTCGATGGATGCCGGCCTGACCTTTTCAGTCCGCACCGGTGTAGGCACGCGCTCGGGCTGGGGAGCACTCGCACAGGCGCCGCTCAGCGCCGCCGCGCCGAACGCCAGAAGCCCAAAGCCAAGAGCCCAGAGCCTGAAGCCATGAGCCGAGAGCCCAACGCCAAACGTCTTCGTCTGTCGAGTCATCGCACATCCTCACCAATGGCCTGTTCATACGCGGCGCGAGCTGCCCAGTACCCGGACAGCGCGTCCTGTTCACGAGCGGCGGATTCGGCCAATTCCCGGTCCGCGGAAAGACCGTCGACCGGCAGCGCCGCTGCCACCTTGATCCGTTCCGTCGTCACCCGCACGCGATCGCGCGCGACGTCCTGTGATGCCCGCGCCAGTAACATCTGCCCGCGCGCCTGCTGGATGTCGCGATAGCTCTTGGCCACCTCGATGCGGACCTTGTCCTCCATCTGCTGCAGCGACAGCCTGGCCTGCTCGATGTCGTTGCCGCGCTCACGTGCCTCCCGCTGACGACGGCCCCAGTCCCACGGCTCCCATTTCACCTGCAGACCGACTGATGCCTGGTTTCGCGGCAGCAAGTCGGTGTTGAAGAACGACTGGTAGGACATCGCGACGCTGACTTCGGGAATGCGCCCGGCGTTGGTGACGCGCTGCTGCAACTCCGCCTGGTCAACCCGCAGCCGGGCTGCGCGTACGTCTGCACGGCGCTCGATGGCCCCGGTGATCACTGTCTCGAGGTCGACGTTCGAGGTGTCGATGATCGGAACCGGCATCACGGTCACCGGGGTGCGCGGGTCGCGGCCAAGCAGCAGATTGAACTGCTCCTCACGCTCGGCCCGCGTGTTCTGTAGCGTCAGCCGCTGCTGCACCGCTTCGGCAACGTGCAGCTGCGACTGCAGGCCATCATTCTTCAGGGCTACGCGCTGCACCACACGCTGGCCCACCACGTTGTCGAGCGCGCGCGACGCGTCGAGCACGGTCTCGGCGGCACGCAGGCTGGCATCGACCTGGAGCAGCGCGTAGTACGCCTTTCTCACGTTCGCCGCTGTGGTCTGAATCGTCAGACGTCGCCGCTCCTGCTCGATGTCACGTCCAACGGCAGTCGCCTTGACGTTCAGGTTGGTCTTGATCAGCTGCGTGATCGGCTGTGCCACCGACGCCTGCGCGAAGATCATCGGACGCCGCGGGCTGGTGACCGTCGTATTCACGGCCGGCACCGCACCAAGGCCCTCGAACACGCCGAAGGCACCGGCCGGAAAGTCCACGCCGACTTCGGTGATCGCCTGGCCCGAGAGCGCCTCCACCGAGAACTGCGGCAGCCGATACGACTTCGCCGTGGCGATTGCGAGATCAGCGTTGGCCACCGAGTGCGCTGCGGAGGTGATGTCGCGGTTGTTCTTGATCGCGATCGCGATCGCGTCGTCCAGGGTCAACGGCCCGGGAGATGCGCTTCGCGCGTCCTGCGCCGACGCCGCCTGCGCGCCCACACACAGCGCCGCGGCCAGACATGTGATGCGAACCAGATGCTTCATGACATGCTCCACGGCCGATCCGACACGACCGGCCCTGCCTACGCTGCTCGTGACCAGGTTTGATAAGCCGGGGCGACATCCGTCCAGGTGATCTGCGTGCGCCGGTACTCCGCGCGAATCGCGAGGAGCAGCATCACGCCGACAGCGACAATGGGAACCGCGGTGACGACACCAGGGTCGTATGTGGCGCGGAAGAACGCCTCGACCATGTGGTGGCCCTCGAAGACCGACAGCAGCCCGAACGCCGCCGTCGCGATCAGTCGCGGCATTCGGCCGGCGAGCAGCGCGTAGGCCACAAGCAGGCCGCCGGCACTCACGATGGTGACGAGGACGACCGTCGCGCGCTCGGCATTGGTGAACAGCGAGTAATAGGCGCCGAGCCCGACCCGGATGCGGGCCTCGACGAGGCCGAACGCTACTTGCTCGACCATGTGGAGCGGCGCGACGAGGGCCAGCAGGAGCAAGAGATTGCGAATGCGGTCCATCTCAGTCCTCCCGGAAGTCGCTGGTTGACTCGTGCGGGAACTCGACCCGTTGGATACGGCGATCGACGGCGTCGGCGAATGCGCGCATGGCCTGGGCATCCATGGATGCCAGCGCCTCGTGCTCGACGGTCGTGAGCTCAAAACCCAGATCGCGGAATTCGGCGAGAACGCCTGCCGGGTCTTTGAGGAAACGGCGGCGAAAAGCGGTGTCCGTGGCCAGCCGGCCGATGAGGGTCTCGACATTGCGGTGCGTCATGCCGAGCGCTATTGCGGTTCCCGTTCCGGGCAGTCAGCGCCTGGCGCCGCAGTGGCGAATTCGCGCGAAGTGCTTAGATTGAAACGACTTGTAATTCGGAATGGCGAACCGGGCGGCGAAGAATTCTTGGCGGCACGCGGACAGCTGGCCAGCGGCGGACAACCGCGAGTGTCTGCCAACGGCGGTTGACACTTTCGTTTGGGGTCTGACCCGGGGTCAGACCCGGGGTCTGACCCCGGGTCAGACCCCCGACCGAACCTTGCCGGCGAATTGGCGGGAGACGGTCACGAAGTAGACGGCGGCGAGACCAGCGGCGACGGGCCACCAGACCAGCGCGACGGCGAGCCCGCGACCGGATGCCGCACCGCCGTACGCCGTCAAGGAGTGTTCCGGTGACAGCGTCGAATGCAGGAACTCGGGGAAGACACCGGCAGCGGCTGCACCCAACAGTCCGACGATCACCGCACACGATCCGATGAACGCCTTCACTTCGGCAGGACGCCGCGCGGGCGGACCCGCGAGACCCGTCCACAGCGCCCAGCCTCCGGCCACCATTACCGCGGCAAAGAGCCAGGCGACCGGCCGCGCGGCCATCGACTGATAGAGCGTCGGCCGAACGACCCACGTCTCGATCGACACGAGCGGAAACAGCACGGTTGTGATGAGCCAGAAGCGGCGCGCCAGCCGCTGGCTCCGCTCGTGCACCGGGCCCACGGTCTTGAGGCGGAGGTAGGTCGCGCCATGCGCCACGAGCAGCAGCGTCGCAAACACCGCCACCGACAGCGTGTACCAATCGAGAATCCCGACGTGACCGCGCGCGGTGAAATCCGTGAAGAGCGCCATGCTGAACCGGCCGCTCCCGTCGACGGGCACGCCGCGAATCACGTTGCCGAGCGCCGCGCCGAAGAGCACGGCCAGCAGCAGATTGGACATGGCGAAGACGAAATCCCAGAACGTCTGCCACATTCGATCGGAGAAATGCCCGCCCACCTCGATCGAGATGCCGCGCAGCACAAACGACCACAACACCATCCACAACGCGAGATAGAAGCCGGAGAACGCGGCCGCCATGATGGCCGGGAACGCCATGAGAAATGTGCCGCCGCCCGCCAGGAGCCAGACCTCGTTCCAGCCCCACAACGGACCAATAGCCGCAACGACCTCACGGCGTTCGGGCTGGCTCTTTGCCACGATCAAATGGAGCGCACCCGCGCCGATGTCCCAGCCGTCGAGGACAACGAACACGATGATCGTGAAGCACAGGAGGGCGAACCAGATTTCAATCATGGATAGATGGCGCGTCCGAAAGGACGCGCCCTACCGAGACTGAGCCTGCAGGTAGGGCCGGTCCTTTTGGACCGGCCAGCGACACGTCGGGCCCATGCAGCAGCTCCCGCCCGACCAGATACAGATACAGCAGGCCCAGCACGAAGTAGAGGCCGGCCGTGCCGATGATCGTGAACAGCACCGTTCCCGAGCTCACGACGTCGCTGAACCCCTGGTCCGTCTTGAACAACCCATAGACCAGCCACGGCTGCCGCCCGAGTTCCGTCGTCATCCAGCCCGCCGTGTTGGCGATGAAGGGGAACGGAAACGCCAGCATCAGCACCCACAGGAGAGCGCGAGTGGTCTCGAGCCGCCCACGCAGCTGCTGCAGCGCGGCCAGTGCCATCACGGCAATGAAGATCGTGCCAAGACCGGCCATCACGTGAAACGCGTAGTACAGCAGCTCGATGTTCGTCGGCCAGGTCTCCTGCGGAAACGCGTCGAGCCCCGGCACGTCGCTGTGAAATGTACCGAAGGCGAGAAAGCTGAGCATGCCCGGGATCCGAATCGGATTGTCGAGGCGCCGCTCCTTCACGTTCGGCTGACCGATCAGCGTGATGTCGGCCATGCCGCCGCTCTCGAAGCGCCCTTCCATGGCGGCAAGCGCAGGGCCTTGATATCGCGCGACGATCTTCGCCTGCGCATGACCGGTCGGAAAGGCGACGAGCACCGCGGCGACGACGCCCGCGAACGCGCCGTGACGGAGATAGACACGGGCCTGATCGAGATGCACGCCGCGCAGCGTGTAGAACGCACCAACGGCGGTCACCGCAAACGTGCCGGTCACGAGCGCGGCCGCCTGATTGTGCGCGAACTGGATCAACGCCCACTCGTTGAGCAGATAGGCGCGGACATCGGAGAACACCAGCGTACCGTCCGGCGCGAATGCGTGACCGACCGGGTGCTGCATGAAGGCGTTGGTCACCAGGATGAAGTACCCGGACAACCAGCTCCCAATCGCGACGCCCAGCGCGGCAAGGAAGTGGAGCCGAGGGCTGAGGTGCCGCTCGCCCCACACGAGCGCGCCAATGAACGCACTCTCCAGCAGGAAAGCGAACATGCCCTCCATCGCGAGCGTCTGGCCAATGACGGCACCGGCGTACTTCGAGAAGCCGGCCCAATTGGTGCCGAACTGAAACTCCATCGGAATGCCGGTCACGACGCCGACGGCGAAGTTCAGTCCGAAGATCCTCGCCCAGAATCTCGCCGCGGCGCTGTATCGCTCATCGCCGCTCCGCAGCGCCCGCCACTTCCAATACACCAGGAACCACGCCAGTCCCATCGTCAACTGCGGGAACAGGTAGTGATAGGTGATCGTGAAGGCGAACTGGAGACGATGCCAGAAGGCCGGATCGCTCACGCGTGGACACCGGCAAGGTCGTAATGCGAGACGTCGTTCAGCAGCACGAGACGCGCCTCGTCTGGACTTTTGAAGTCGAGAAGGTTGAGGCAGGCTGGCAACTGCTCGATGCGATCCCGATAGCCGCGCAGATCGATACCGATCCAGTGCGCGATGAGCAGACGGTTGGTCGCCTTGTGCGCTACCACCAGGACGCTTTGGCCGGAATGACGGACGATGATGTCGTTCATCACGGGCAGCGCGCGCGCAAGCACGTGATGTCCTGTTTCACCGCCTAGCGGTGCGACATTCACCGGATCGCGCTCCCAGGCGGCATATTCCTCCGGATACATCTGCCGGACGTCGTCGCGGCGAAGCCCTTCCCAGCGCCCGTGGTCGATCTCCCGGAGGCCGTCGGCGAGCACGGGCGTCAACGCGTGAGGGCCGCCGACGATCGTTGCGGTCGCGACCGTACGGCCGAGCGGGCTCGAGTAGATCGCTGCGAACGGTGCGGCCGTGAGCCGATCGGCGAGACGTTCGACTTGAACCCGTCCCTCCGGCCCAAGCGGCACGTCACTCGAGCCGGCGAAGCGATCGTCAGCAGTCAGCGGCGTGGCGCCGTGGCGGACGAGAAAGATGCG
>Ga0075430_100004189_pt1 | contig 12172 bp, 13 predicted proteins | sample RhiMetdeltSRZDD4_FD_75294 | JGI IMG/M metagenome (GOLD analysis project Ga0075430, IMG submission 75294) | Populus rhizosphere microbial communities from Tennessee, USA - Rhizosphere MetaG P. deltoides SRZDD4 | ecosystem: Host-associated > Plants > Roots > Rhizosphere > Soil | place: USA... | reverse complement strand
GCCGAGCACGATCCGGAGGAGGAGGCCAGGGCAATGCTCGAGCGCCCGCACGGCATCCACTGCAGCCTGCCTTTGGCGGAGTTCTAGAGGAGAACTAGTCGGACTTGCGCGCCCGGCTCGGGGCAACTCGGGGCGGCTCGTCCGGCTGCTTGGGATAAACGGGAGGCCAGGGTGCATCCATGAGCCCGGCCTCCCGGTCCCGCTGGTGGAGGGCGAGCAGCGGCTCGAGCGACTGCGGCTGCTCGCTCATCCCCTCCCACGGGTCGCCGTTCGCGGCGAGCCGCTCGGGCACGGTCGCGATCGTGAGCTCGTCGGGATGGATCCGGTCGATCTCGTCCCACGTGACCGGCGCCGAGACCTGGGCCCCCGGGCGGGCGCGCACCGACCACGTCCCGAAGACGGTCTTGTGCGGGGCGTTCTGGTTGTAGTCGATGAAGACACGTTCGCCCCGTTCCTCCTTCCACCACGCGGCCGTGATCAGCTCCGGGCGGCGGCGCTCGAGCTCGCGTGCAGCGGCCACGGCCGCGGAACGCACCTGGTAGGAGTCCCAGCGCGGCTCGAGCCTGACGTAGACGTGCAGGCCGCGGTTCCCCGTCGTCTTCGGGTAGCCGGCGATGCCGAGCTCGTCGAGGAGCCGCCGCAGCTCGGCGGCCGCGGCGCGGATCTCCTCGAACCCGACGCCCGGCTGCGGGTCGAGGTCGAGGCGCAGCTCGTCCGCGACCTCCTGGTGGTCGTGGAGGCTCGGCCAGACGTGGAAGCCGAGGCAGGCAAGGTTGACCGCCCAGGCCACGTGGGCCATGTCCGCGAGGACGAGGGCGCGGGAGGTCGTCCCGTTCGGCGTCGAGACGATCGTCGTCTGCAGCCATTCGGGCGCGTTCTTGGGCACCCGCTTCTGGAAGAAGGAGCTCCCCTCGGCGCCGTGCGGGAAGCGCTGCATGAGGGTCGGCCGCCCGCCCGAGGCGCGCAGGAACGGCTCCTCGACGGCGAGGTAGTAGCGCACGAGGTCGAGCTTCGTCTCCCCACGCTCGGAGAAGAAGACCTTGTCCGGGCTCGAGATCTCGATGGCGCGCCCGGCGATGTCGAGCGTCTGCCCGTCGGTCACCAGGACCGAACCGTAGCCGGAACGCGTAGCGTCGCGGCATGCAGTTCGACACGAAGATCGCCGTCGTCCTCCTCGACAGCCTCGAGGTCTGGCAGAAGACGAACGTGACGGCGTTCCTCGTCAGCGGCATCGCGGGGGCACCGTCCCGGGGGTCGTGGGCGAGCCGTATCGCGACGCGTCGGGGCACGAGTACCTCCCGATGTTCGTCCAGCCGGTCCTCGTCTACGCCGCGGACGGCGATGCCCTGCGGCGCGCGTACGAGCGCGCGCTGAGCAGCGGCGTCACGCCTGCCGTCTACACGCGCGACCTCTTCGAGACGAATCACGACGACGCGAACCGCGCCGCCGTGGCCGTAGTCGCGGCGGACGCCTGGATCTCGTGGGGATCGCATTCCGCGGAGCGCAAGACGGTCGACAAGATCGTCGACCGGCTGCGCTTCCATCCCTAGGGGCGCTCGGCGCTCGCTCCGGCGCATTTCACTTTTGACTCGCGACGATCGATACTTGGCGGATGGAGCCGCTGCTGCGGACGCGAGACGAGGTCTCGGCCGGCATCCGCGTCGGCTGGGAGCTTCTGCACCTCCTTCAGCTCTCCGTGCGATCTCTGGAGGACACGGCGACGCGCGTCGTCGCCGCGCAGATCGCCGGGCTCATCGCGCTCTGGACGCAGCTCTACACCTTCGAGGAGGCCGTACCGCGTTCCCTCGTGTGGGCCTCGTGGGTGATCATGATCCTCTCCATCTGCCTGCTCGGGGTGAGGATCACGCCCCGCCGGCTCTCCTTCTTCTGGCGGCGGCTCGACCAGGGTTGGGGCGAACGGTGCGACGAGCCCCTCGACGAGCCGGGCGAGGCTGACATCGTCGACGAGCTGACGGTGGCACTCCGCGCCCAGCGTGACCAGCTCCAGCGAGCAGTCCAGGCGTCGGTTTCGCTCGGCCTCGTTGGTTTGACTCTGGCCGGCGCGGCGTACGTCGTCGACAAGGTGTTCTACGCCGGGTAGCGCCCTTCAGCCCTCGAGGACGTAGGCGAAGGCCGCGAGCGCGACCGCGACGCCGGCCAGCGGGACGGCGAGGTGGAAAGCGCGGCGGAGCCGAGCGACCCGAATGCCGAGCTGTGCCGCGACTCGCGCCGCCCGTGCCGCGTCGCCGTCCGCAGCCTCCTCGGGGAGCGTGAGCGTCTCCCAGAGCGCGTCCGTGCGACCCGGCGTCAGGGGTGCCGCGGCCGCCAACGCGGCGAGTAGGAGTACGCCCCATGCAAGCCAGCCGACAAGGGCCGCCGCCGGTCTCTCGAGCGTGTGGAGGCGCGTCGAGAACGCGACGAGGTCGGCGACGGCGATCACCACAAGTGCGAGCGCCCGCCGCTCCCGGACTCGCATGTGGACGTACAGGCCTGCGACGTGCTCCCACTTCGCGTCCTCAACCATCCGTTCGAGCTGGGCCGTCGGCGGGCCGGGGTCCATTCCCAGCCGTGCTCGCGCCCGCGCGACTCCGATCCCTCGGGTCGGCATCCTCCAGGCGGCGTCGCCGCGGATCGGTCGTCCCTGCACCGTCCTCCGGTACGCGACGACCAGGAGCGCCGAGGCGACGAGCGAGGCGCCGATCGCCGACCACACGAGGCTGTAGGCGTCGCCGGCCGTCTCCGGTATGCCGGCCAACGCGACGACCGCCCCGGCGCCCACGAAGGAGCCACCGATTCCGATGGCCGAGGTCAGCCAGGCCGGCATCGGATCCGGGCCCGGCACGAGCCACCGCCCACCCGCGCCGATCGCGAGCCCGCAGGCGACGACGTACAGGAGTGTCCAGGCGATCGACACGGCTAGGGGTCGCCGGACGTGAGGAGGCTCCATGGTCGCTGGCCTGCCAGGAGCTCGATGAGCGAGAGGTCGTCCGTCACGATCCCGTCAACGCCGTACGAGGCGAGCTCGTTCACGCGAGACGCGTCGTTGACGACCCAGGCCAGGACGACGAGGTCCCGTTTCTCGAGCCGGCGTGCGACGCGCGCATTGAGGAGCGCCTGCTGCACGCTCACCCCCTGGACAACATCGTCCGCGATCGGATCGAGGTCGAGGCGCTCCAGGTCGGTGCGTTTCCGAATGCTCAGGAAGCGGAGGACCCAGGGCGTCGTGTCCTGAAGCTTACGGAGCGCGAGGACGCTCCTGGTCACCACAACCACGACCGGGCCGCGATGGGCTTCGACAAAGTCGACGAGCGGGACGAGGAGCAGGGGTGACGACTGCTTCAGGTCGAGCACGACTGCGTCCGCGCCGGCGGCGACCTTCCAGACGGTCGCCAGGTGCGGCGCGTCGAGCGGCACCGCACCGAGAGACGGGAGCGGGCGGTCGTGGGAGACGAAGAGCTCGCCCCGGGATGAGACCACGTCGACCTCGATGACGCGTGCGCCCCGGGCGAGCGCCTGGGTCGCCGTCTCCACGTTGTCTCCGGCGTTGTGGGCGATGCCGAAGACCGGACGGGCTCCGAGAGCGAGATCATCGGCCGTCCCCTGGTAGAGGGCCGGCTGCTTCGGCCTTGTCAGCCGGTCCGCTTCGTCTCCGAATGCCAGTCGAAGGACGACTGCGGTCGTCGCTCCCAGCAGGATTACGAACGCGGCGAGCAGGCGCACGACGAGCACGTGCCGTTCCTCTGGGGCTACCGGCTGCCGGGCCGAAGGGGGTTCGAACTTCATGGCGGGCCTCGCTCGCCGTGGCGTTACAGCGAGGCTGAGGGTAGCTCCTTGCAGCAACCGCTACAAGGTCCGGTTCCCGGCGTGGAGCCGCAGTGGCCCCGGGAGGGATCGAACCTCCGCACGCGGATTCGAAGTCCGCCGCTCTATCCACTGAGCTACGGGGCCCGAGCGCGAGTGTAGCGGGGCGGACCGTCAGGCCTTGGCCGGCGCCTGGAGCTCCAGCTCAGCCGGCTGCCCCTGCCGCAGCTCGCGGCTTCGCTCGGCCTCGGCGTTGATCTCCGCCCCCAGGAGCAGCGCGAGCGCGGAGAGCCAGAGCCAGGTGAGGAGGATGATCACGGCGGCGAGCGAGCCCCACGCCTTGTTGTAGGAGCCGAAGAGGCTCACGTACACGGCGAAGAGCCCGGAGGCGAGCATCCAGATCGCGACCGCGACGACGGAGCCGGGCGTGAGGAACCGCCAGCGCGGGTGGGCGACGTTCGGCCCGAGGTAGAGGACGGCCGCGAAGACGAGGAGCAGCCCAAACAGGAGGATCGGCCACTGGGCCGTCCACCAGATCCAGCCGAAGACGCCCTCGAGGTCGAGGACGCCGCCGAGCCACTCGGAGATGACGGGGCCCAGCACGAGCAACCCGAAGGAGAGGGCGAAGGCGAGCAGCAGGCAGACGAGCATCGCGAGCGCGGTCAGCCGCTGCCGGACGAAGCTCCGCGTCTCCTCCCGCGCGTAAACCCGATTGAGCCCGCGCATGAGCGCGTTCATCGCGCCGGTCGTCGTCCAGAGCGCGAGCAGCAGCCCGAGGACGATCAGGATGAGCCCGCCGCTCTGGTTCTCCGTCACGCGCGTCAGGCTCTCCTCGATCAGCTGGGTCGCTTCCGCGGGGACGACGCCCTCGAGTCGGTCGATCAGCGACTGGATCGTGTCCGGGCCGGCGGTGCGGGCGAAGACGCCGACCCCGATCAGGAGCGCGGCCGGCATGGCCAGGAAGGCGTAGTAGGCGAGCGCCGCCGCGATGTCGGTAATGGCGTCCGCGTTCGCCTGCTTGACCGCGCGCAGCACGATGGCCTTCCAGTCCCGGAACGTGAGGTCGCGCAGGCGCGGGTCCGCGAGGTGCGGCTCCCCGTGCTCGGGCTGGGGTGGAGTCGCGCCTTCCGGAAGGCCGTTCTCGGTCACGGCTCGGTGTTACCCGCCGGTTATCGTTCGCATACGCGGGCGTGGCGGAATTGGCAGACGCGGCGGGTTTAGGTCCCGCCGGGCGAAAGCCCTTGGAGGTTCGAGTCCTCTCGCCCGCATCAGGCTCTCTCCCATTCGCCACGAGGAAAGCACCGGGCCGAGCGCCTCAGAAAAGCGAGGTCCGGTCAATATGTTTCCGTCGTGCGACCTCTTCGATACACGATCAACGTCACATTGGACGGATGCTGCGATCACCGTGCAATCTCCGCGGACGAAGAGACACATCGTCACGCGACGAAGAAACTCGACGAGGCCGACGCTCTCCTCTTCGGCCGGGTGACGTACGAGATGATGGAGGCTGCCTGGCGGCCGCCGGGGCAGACGGACGAGATGCCCGCTTGGACGGCGCCTTTCGGCCGGACGATCGACGCGGCAAAGAAGTACGTCGTGTCGAGCACCCTGGAGCGGGTCGATTGGAATGCGGAGCTCCTGCGTGGGGATCTGGGAGAAGCCGTCCAGGAGCTGAAGCGGGAGTCGGGTAAGGGACTGTTGGTGGGAGGCGTGAAGCTTCCGCTGGCGTTGGCGGAGCTGGGGTTGATCGACGAGTACGAGTTCGTGGTGCACCCCAGGCTGGTGGGCCACGGGCCGACGCCGTTCGCGTGGCTATCGAAGCTTGTCGACTTGAGACTCGTGGGCCGGCTGGAATTCGGCTCCGGGGCCGTGGCGATGCGGTACGAGCCCAGGGCTTCCTAGAGGCGCCTGCGGGATCGAACCCGCGTAAACGGCTTCCGAGCGAGGCTCGAGGCAGCAATCAGCGCCCAGACGCCCTCGAGGAGCAGGAAGCCCCACTGCTGCTCGAGATATGCGTCGACGGCGAGGACGGAGGCGCCGACGAGATTGAGGACGATGTACGAGCGCGCGGTGTGGCTTAGGACGCCTGCCTGCCCGAGGCCGAACGCGGCGCAGGGCGCCCACGATCTGGACGAGGGGACTCATGACAACCTCCCTGCGCCGTCCTTGAACCGGTTACGGCGCACTCGCCCGGACGACCGTTGGCCGTCTCGATCAGGGTAGCCAAGCCGCACGGCCGCAGGACGCGGGGAGGCGCGCTACCCTCGTTGCGGGACCCGCCGTCCCCCAACTAAGGGTTGATGTCCGTCACGGCTCCTGCCGACAACCAGTTCTAGATGACTGCGGCCAGGGACATCCGTTTTCTCCTTCGCCTTGCCCTGCTTGCCGCCGTCGCGGTGAGCGCGCTCGCGTTCACACAGGTCGCCGACGCGTCGGAGATCATCGCGCGCAACGCGAAGGACGTCAGCCTGAAGATCAACCAGAAGGGGACGATGGCGCTCGTCACCTACCGGGATACCCGCGGCTGGCACCGCGTCCTCGTGTGGGGCGCCGTCAACGCCCGGCCCAAGCCGAGCCGCACCGTCAAGCAGGTTCAGTTCAGGATCGACTACTCGGGCGGCTACGGCTCGTTCGGCCGGCCCGTGTGGAAGACGTTCCGCAACTATTCGCGCCCGTACGACGGGCCGGACCTGCCCTTCGTGCTCATCTCCAAGAAGGCGATGAACGGGTCGTACTGGGTGCTCCAGCGCTGGCAGCGGATGCTGCCGGCCTACGGCTTCCGGCCGTGGAAGGCGTCGCAGCGCGCCTACGAGCTGCGCCTCTCGCACTTCACGGGCGACCCCGGCCAGCTGGAGATCTGGCTCGACTGGGCCTACGGCGGCCGCTTCCACCACCTCTTCGGCCTCTACAAGTACAAGGGCGAGCCGTACTACGGCTTCGGCTCGACGCAGTACGGCAACCCGACCGACGGCTACGGGCGCCTGATCTACCTCGACACGTTCAACTCGGCGTACGGCGCCGGCTGGAGGCGCGAGAACGCGTTCCTCACGCATCGTCCGCTCGGGAACTTCTGCTACGGCTTCTTCCCCCACACGCCGCCCCCGTACTTCCCATCGACCGCCAGGCGGCCGGCGGGTCACGGGACGAAGTACCGCGCGATCATCCACGGGCCCGGCGTGGCGCCGGACGTCTTGTGGAGCGGGAACGGTCTTCCCGACTACGACTCGTCCAACCCGGACCATGTCCAGCACGAGCAGGACATGAACACGCTGCGCCAGTCGCAGATCGCGTCCGACCCGGACGACAAGTGCACCTTTAACTAGCGCGTCGGGCGCTAGAAGACCTGCGAGCCGCCGCCTGCGGCTACCACTTCGAGCGCCGGCCGCGGCGGCTCGTGTAGACGAGCTTCGGCCGAGCCGACGTCATGCCCGCGCTCTCGAACTGCTCGCGGTGGCCGAGCCTGCCGGCGACCCGGCTGGCGTCCGCCTGCTGCTCCGGAAGGACGAACGTGACGGCGATCCCGCTCTTCCCCGCGCGGCCGGTGCGGCCCGTGCGGTGCAGGTAGCCCTTGTCCTCCTCGGGCGGATCGAAGTTGATGACGTGCTCGATGTCCTCGATGTCGAGCCCGCGCGCGGCGACGTCGGTCGCGATCAGCACCGGGACGTTGCCGGTCTCGAAGCGGCGCAGCGCCCGCTGGCGTGACGACTGCGACATGTCCCCGTGCATGGCCTCCGCCTTGACGCCGTGGCCGCGGAGCTTGCGCACCAGGCGGTCGGCGCCGCGCTTCGTGCGGACGAAGACGAGCGTAAGGCCGTCCTGGACGCGCAGGTGGTCGACGAGGGTCTCGACCTTGTTGCTCTGGTCGACCGAGACGAAGCGGTGCTCGATCTCGCCCTCGGCGCGATCGGCGGGCGCCTGCGCCTCGAAGCGGGCGGGGCTGCTGGTGTACGTGCGTGCGAGCTCGCCGACCTCGCCGTCGAGCGTTGCCGAGAAGAACATCGTCTGCCGGTTCCTCGGGACGCGGCGCACGATACGGTCGACCTGCGGGCGGAAGCCCATGTCCAGCATCCGGTCGGCCTCGTCGAGAACGAGGATCCGGATCTGCGACAGGTCGAGGAGCCTCCGCTGTGCGAGATCCTCGAGACGCCCCGGCGTCGCAACGATCACGTGCGCCGTGCTGGCCTTCGTCGCCTGGCTTCTGAGCGGCACGCCTCCGTACACCGACGCGACCTTGAGGCCCTTGGCCTCTGCGAGCGAGTGGAGCTCGTCGGTCACCTGCACCGCAAGCTCCCGGGTCGGGACGAGGACGAGGGCGCTCGGCCGCCGGTCCTTGGCGGTCGTCCGCTCGACGATCGGGACCGCGAAGGCAAGCGTCTTGCCCGAGCCCGTCGGCGACTTGGCGAGCACGTCGAGACCGGCGAGCGCGTCCGGGAGGACGAGGGACTGGATCATGAACGGCCGCTCGATCGAGCGAGCGGCCAGGGCGCTGCAGACAGGATCGGAGACCCCGAGCGCGCGGAAAGACTGCTGAGACACGTTCTACTCCTTATGGGTTCGAGACTCGCCTGGCCCCGAAACACCCGAAGGAGGAACGAAGAAAGCTCATCTCACGGTCGGCCGACTGCCGACCTGGTGAGTTAAAGGTAGCAGGAAGCCCGGCTGGCTCCGTCTCCTTCCGACCTCCGGTACAGGGAGAATGGCGGCGTGCGAGTCTCCGCGAAGGTCGACTATGCGCTCCGGGCGGCCCTCGAGTTGGCCGCGGCGGGGGAGGGCCCGACCAAGGGCGAGCGCATCTCGCAGGCGCAGGACATCCCGCTCAAGTTCCTCGAGAACATCCTCCTCGAGCTCCGTCACGCCGGGCTCGTGCAGAGCCAGCGCGGGGCGGAAGGAGGCTATTGGCTCGCGCGGCCGCCGGAGCAGATCAAGCTCGCCGACGTGATTCGCGCCGTCGAGGGGCCGCTCGCCAACGTCAGGGGCGCGAGGCCCGAGACGATCGAGTATGCGGGCCCCGCCGCAAAGCTTCAGGACGTGTGGATCGCCATGCGCGCGAACCTGCGCGCCGTCCTCGAGGAGCTGACCCTCGCGGACGTGGCCTCGGGGAAGCTGTTGCCGGAGATCGAGGCGATCACCGCAGACCCTGAGGCATGGCAGTCCCACTGAACACCGTCGTCCTGCTCGGCCGCACATAGATGATCTGACCCTCGAGGAGCTCGAGCTCCTCGACCTCGCCGCGCGTCACCTGCGCGGAGACGTGCCTGCCGTCGTCGAGCACGAGCTCGACCCGCACCTCGAAGCCGAGATGGACGATCCGCTGGACCATGGCCTCGCTCGTCGTCCCGTTGGGCTCGAGCCGGAGCTCCAGGTCGTGCGGGCGGATCCACTCCTCGCCGAGGCGGTTGACCGGGCCGACGAAGCTCATGACGAACTCGTTGGCGGGGTGCTCGTAGAGGTCGCGCGGCTTGCCGCTCTGCTCGACGCGACCGTCGTTCATGACGGTGACGCGGTCGGCGACGTCCATCGCCTCCTCCTGGTCGTGCGTGACGAGCACGGTGGTCACGTGCACCTCGTCGTGCAGGCGCCGAAGCCAGGCGCGGAGCTCCTTGCGAACACGCGCGTCGAGCGCGCCGAACGGCTCGTCGAGAAGAAGCACCTTGGGCTCCACCGCGAGAGCGCGGGCGAGGGCCATGCGCTGACGCTGGCCGCCGGAGAGCTGGCCCGGGTAGCGGTCGGCGAAGCTCGAGAGCTGGACGAGCTCGAGCAGCTCGTCCACCTTGGCCCGGATGTCGGCCTTCTCGCGCTTGCGGATCTTCAGGCCGAAGCCGACGTTGTCCCGCACGGTCATGTGCTTGAAGGCCGCGTAGTGCTGGAAGACGAAGCCGACCTCCCGCTTCTGCGGGGCGATGCCGGTCACGTCCTGGCCGAGGATCGAGACCTCGCCCTGGTCGGGCGTCTCGAGCCCGGCGATGATCCGGAGTAGGGTGGACTTGCCGCTGCCGCTGGGCCCGAGCAGGGCGGTCAGCGAGCCTCCGGCGATGGCGAGCGAGACGTTGTCGACGGCCACGAAGCCGTTGTCAAACCGCTTGGTGACCTGGCGGACGGCGATCGACATCCGCGACCTCCTTGTATTCCTTGGGCTTGAAGACGTTCATGAGAACGAGCGTGGCCACGGCGAGCGCGGCCAGGACGAGCGAGGTCGTGTACGCGGCCACCTCGTTGAAGCGCAGGTACTCCTCGTCGACGTGCAGCGTCAGCGTCTCCGTCTTGCCGGCGAGCCGGCCGGAGACGACGGCGACGGCGCCGTACTCGCCGAGGGCGCGGGCCATCGTCAGCACGACGCCGTAGGCGACGCCCCAGCGAATGGCGGGGAGCGTGATGCGGAAGAAGGTCTGGAAGCGCGAGGCGCCGAGCGTCCAGGCTGCCTCGTCCTGATCGGTCCCGACTTCCCTGAGCACCGGGATCACCTCGCGGACGACGAAGGGCAGCGTGACGAAGATCGTGGCGAGGACGATTCCGGGCGTCGAGAAGATGACCTCGATCCCGTTCTCGACGAGCCAGGTTCCGAACCAGCCGTCCTGGCCGTAGACGAGGATGAGCGCGAGGCCGACGACGACCGGCGAGAGCGCCAGCGGCAGCCCGATCAAGGAGTTGATGAACCACGTGCCGCGCCTGGGGGGGTGGCGGACGAGTGCCATCGCACAGGCGACGCCGAAGATCGTGTTGGCCGGCACGGCGATCAGAACCGCGATGAGCGTTAGCTTGAGGGCGGCGATGAACGACTCGTCGGTGAGCGCGTCGAGCACGGGCTGGACCCCGTCCTGGAAGGTGTAGTAGACGATCGCCCCGAACGGCAGCGCGAGCAGCAGGAGCAGATACCCGAGGGCGATCACGCGGAGCCCGTAGCGCGGTGCGTTGCCGCTACGCATCGTGCCTCCGGCTGCGCCGCTCGAGCACGTCGGCCACCGCGAGCACGACGAACGAGAGGACGAGCAGCACGACGGAGACCGCCGCGGCCGCCCCGGGCTGGTCGCTCTCGATCGCCTTGAAGATCCAGACGGAGGCGACCTCGGTGTCGAAGGGGATGTTGCCTGAGATGAGCACGATCGAGCCGAACTCGCCGACGGCCTTCCCGAAGGAGAGCGCGGCGCCGGACAGCATCGCCGGGAGCAGGTTCGGCAGGACGATCCGCCGGAAGATCGTGAACGGCCGTGCGCCGAGCGACGCGGCCGCCTCCTCCATCTCGCGGTCGAGCTCGATCAGCACCGGCTGCACGGCGCGCACGACGAAGGGGAGCGTCACGAAGAGCATCGCGACGACGATGGCCGCGCGCGTGTACGAGACGTCGAGGCCGACGGGGCTCCTCGGGCCGTAGACGGCCAGCAGCGTCAGGCCGGCGACGATCGTCGGGAGCGCGAAGGGGAGGTCGATCACGGCGTTGACGACGCTCTTGCCGCGGAAGTCGTCGCGGACGAGCACCCAGGCGATCAGCGTCCCCGAGACCGCGTTCACGGCCACGACGATCAGCGACGCCACGAAGGTGAGCTTGAGCGCGGCGACCGCTGCCGGCGAGGTGACCTGCTCCCAGAACGCCGAGAGGCCGCCCTCGAAGGACGACGCGATCACGGCCGCGAGCGGGATGAGGACGATCAGGGTGAGGTATGCGGTCGAGAGCCCCAGAACGAGGCCGCCGGCGCGCCTTGAACTGCGAGGGCGCGCCGGCAGCTTGACCGCTTCGGTGCTAGTCGTCAGTGGGGACTCCCAGCTCGTTCTCGATGTCGAGGAAGATGCTCTCCTCGCGGTCGAAGAAGCGCTTGCGGACGTCCGCCCACCCGCCGACGTCCTCGATCGTGAAGAGGCCGGAGGGACCGGAGGAGTCGAACTCCGTCTCGACGCCCTCGACGACCGGCCGGTAGCCCTTGGAGGCGAAGACCGCCTGCGCCTCGGGCGTGTAGAGGTAGTCGAGGAACGCCTGCGCGCCCTCGGGGCTCTCGGTCGTGTTGACGATCGCCGCCGGGTTCTCGATCAGGATCGTCTCGTCGGGCACGACGTACTCGAGCGGCTGCCCGGCCTGCTGGGCGAAGATCGCCTCGTTCTCGTAGGCGAGCATGACGTCGCCCTTGCCGCCGGCGAACGTCTGCAGGGCCTCGCGCGCGCTCTTGTCCTGCACCGGCACGTGCTCCAGGAAGAGCTCGCGAAGGTACTCGATCGCCTCTTCGTCCGACTTGCCCTGCTCGAGTTGCGCGCCGTAGGCGGCCATGATGTTCCACTGGGCGCCGCCCGACGTGAACGGGTTGGGCGTGATGACCTCGATCCCGTCCTTGAGGAGGTCGTCCCAGGACTGGATGTTCTCCGGGTTGCCGGGGCGAACGGCGAA
>Ga0075430_100004185_pt1 | contig 12176 bp, 11 predicted proteins | sample RhiMetdeltSRZDD4_FD_75294 | JGI IMG/M metagenome (GOLD analysis project Ga0075430, IMG submission 75294) | Populus rhizosphere microbial communities from Tennessee, USA - Rhizosphere MetaG P. deltoides SRZDD4 | ecosystem: Host-associated > Plants > Roots > Rhizosphere > Soil | place: USA... | reverse complement strand
GAGATGCTGCCGCGGAACCTGCAGCATTCGTACTTCGGATTCGCGCCGAGCACTTCTTCGGCCGACGAGGTCACCACGTACAGCGTGCCGTCAGCTAGCGTCGGTGCGCCGGTGATCGTGGCGCCAGGAAAACTCTCGACCGATCGCTTCCAGACGAGTGCGCCCGTCAGTGCATCCACCGCATAAGCGTTGGCTCGCTGATCGCCGAAGTACGCGAGCCACTTGCCCTGCTCACTGCCCGGACCGATCGTGATCGCCGTGCGCACCGGGGCATCGGGCTTGAACACCCAATGCTGGCAGCCGCTGTTTGCGTTCAATGAATACACGGCTGTGCTGGCGCTGCCGACGAAGACGCGTCCGCCGACGACCGTCGGCTGCGCGAACGCTCGGTTGACGCCCTGGAACCCGAAGGCCCATTTCAGCTTCAAGCGCGGAACGTCGCTCGCAGACAGCCGCGCATTCGCGGCCGGCTGAAAGCGATGCTGCGCGAGATTCGCGCCCCATCCATTCCAGTTGGGCTGCTCGAGCGGTTTGCTGAAAGTGGCCGACTCGGTCGGTGAGCAAGTGTTGCTGGCCGTTGCCGTCCCCGCGGGCGCAGTGCCGAAGGTTCGCGCCAGCAGCTGAATCTGGTCCAGCGTGAGATTCTGACCCTGCTCGCGCATGCTGCCGACCGTAAGGGCAGCGCCGATCGCCTGCGGTGTCAGGCGGCGCAGGCCGTCGCGATCCGGGGCGCGGGCGACGCCCGCGTCGTGACACGAGGCGCAATGTGTCTTATAGAGTGATTCCGCCTCTTGTGGGGTTTGCGCCGAGGCGGCTGTCACTCCGACCGCGATCAGGAACAGCATCAGACCAGACAAGCGCATCGCTTCAGACTCCTCGTGTTACCAGACGTGTCTCGGCTATGGGCTGGTTCCGTGCAACGGCAAACGTTCGAGCGGACGGGTCAGACACGTCGGCCCGCCCGCGCCTTTGACACTGATCTCGATGCCCTCGTACTCGATGACGTCGGCGCCGGCGCGCTCGAGCGCCGCTCGCGTCCGCGGATTGCCGGCCAGCATCAGACAGCGCTTGGGCGCCAACGCGAGCACGTTGGTGGCCATGCTGTCGAACTCTTCGTCCGGCACGTCCACGAGGTGAATTCCGCGGTCGAGCAGCCACTCGCGAAAGGGCACTGGCAACAGCCGCGAGTACACGACCGCCATGTCGAGATCGATCGGACTGATCAGCGACATCAGGTGCATGACGTCCTGTTGTCCCTGCCAATGAGGCAGCGGCACCTCGACGACTTCGACGTCATCGCCGAGGATGGCGCGTAGCTGCCGGATGCCGTCGGCGTTGGTGCGATACCCGCGACCGACGACCAGCGTGCGCGGATCCAGCCAGATCACGTCGCCGCCTTCGAGGCGTCCGGGCGATTCGATGCGGCCGGCAACCGTCGCCGGCATCTGTCCGGAGAGGCAGGCGCGCTCCTGCGCGGCCGGCTCGTCGACGCGTTGAGCCTTTCCCATCGCGCCGAGGATCAGCCCCCGCTCGCACACGATCGACGCGTCCCGCACATAAATGGAGTCGAGCGTCGTCCTTTCTGCGCGCGGCAGCAGGTGAACGTGTGCACCGCCGGTGCACAAAGCCCCAACGAAAAGGTCGTGTTCGCGCGATGCGCGGTCGAGATCGGGAGGCGCGCTGAATCGCAGCTCTCGCCATTGCCGTGCGATCGTCTGCTCGTCGATGAAGGCATCGCGTGGATGCTTCACCGCCACGCGCGTCAGGCGATCGACTTCCGAGAGCACCCCGGTCATTACTTCCACCGCGTGAGGATCGTCTCACGCTCGAACAGGCGGATCGCGACCCACACCAGTGCGGCACTGGCCAGCGTCAGGACGAGGGCGATCCAGAGAATCACCGGGAACGTCAGCTCGATGCCGCCGAAGATCTGGCCGAGCAGGAGCGCCGGAATCGGCAGGATCACGAAGATGCTGAGCTGCTGCGCGGTTCGCGGGTCGTTGACGCGCGACGACACACAGATCGCCAGCAGGAGCGCGACCATCGCGGCGAGGGGACCGATCAGGAAGATGACACCGAGGGTGCGAGGACCGAGGAGCACCCAGAAGACGCCGTCGTGGGCTGCGGCCGCGATCACTCCCAGATACAGCACGATCGAGATCACCGACAGCGCCAGCGCCGGAATGAGCGAACCAAGCAGTTTGCCGGCCAGCAGCTCGAAGGTGGTGATGGGCGTGACGAGCAACGGCTCCAGCGTCCGCGCCTGCTTTTCGCCGATGACGCTTGCCGCGGCGACCGACATCGCGCTGGTGATCGGGCCGAGCACCAGCATGACCAGGAAGTACTCGAACACGTACGCCTGGATCGCCGCCTCCGGTTCGAGCGAGCGCATTGAGGGATCCTTCTTGTACATCTCGACGGCAATCTCGAGGTCGCCGGAGTCTGAGAGTCGTTCGCCGGTGGCCGCCGGTACGATGACCGCCACGACCATCGGCATTAGCACGGCAACGATGGTGACGAGCAGCGCCGGCAGAAAGATCGTGAGATTCTGGCGAAGATCGATGAGTTCCTTGCCGAGCAGCGCGACGGCGCGGTTCATGCCCCCTCACCGTCTGGCCGCACGAGCTTGAGGTAGACGTCCTCTAGCGGCGGTTCCTCCGGCATCACCGATTCCACGCCGGCACCCGCTTCGACCAGACGACGAACGACGTCGGGTGTGGTCAGCGATGTGTTGGTGATGCTCAACGACATGACGGTACTGTCGACGCGGATATCGGACAGTCCTGCGGTCCGCAGCACGGCCGCGAAGGGCTCCGCTGGTTGCGCGAGTGCGATGCGCACGCGCGGTGCGAACAGCTTTTGACGGAGCGCTGCGGGCGTACCGATTGCGATCAGGCGGCGGCTCAGGACGGCCACACGATCGGCCACGCGCTCGACTTCATCGAGGTTATGCGTGCACAGCAGAACGGTCCGACCCTGGGCGCGGAGACCGAGGATCAGATCGCGCACTTCACGTGCGCTCGCCGGGTCGAGACCCGACGTCGGCTCGTCGAGCATCGCGATCTTCGGATCGTGGAGCAGGCTTCTCGCCAGCGCGACGCGCTGCTTCAGCCCTTTTGATAATTGCGCGGCGCGATCGGCCCCGCGGTCGCGAATCTCGAAGCGCTCGAGCGCTTCGTCCACTGCCGCTTCGGGAGACGGCAGTCCATACAGACGCGCGTAGACAAGCAGGTTGTCGCGGACCGTCAATCGATCCCATAGCCCCGGTGCTTCGGTGAGAAAGCCGATGCGTGCACGCAGCTGCGGCGCGGACCGTGGACCCATCGGCTGGCCGTCGATGGCCACCGCTCCAGACGTGGGGGCGATCAGGCCGGCCAGGATGCGAAGCGTGGTGGTCTTCCCGGCGCCGTTGGGGCCGAGCAAAGCAAAGATCTCGCCCGGCTCGAGCGTGAACGAGACGTCCTCGACGGCGAGGCGATCGCCGAAGCGACGAGAGAGGTGTGACGCTATCAGCGCGGCGCTGGCCACGAACTAAGCTTAGCCTTTTGTGGCGTAGCGCTCGGCGCCCAGGAAATGCAGCGAGACGTATGGCTCGTCGCCAATGACCCAACTATCGTGCGGCACCGCGGGAATGTGAAACACCTGACCCGCGCGAAGCTCGACGACCGTGCCATCGTCAAAGGCAGCGGTCGCCTTGCCGGAGAGAACGAGACCAACATGTTCCACGGTGCAGCGCGTGGCGCCGACCGACGGCCCCACGTGCTCCGACCATTTCCAACCCGGCTCGTACGTCGCGCGCCCGATCGTCATGCCGCCGACGTGAATCAGATCGAACCTGCCTTTGACGAGCGCGCGCGTTTCGTCAGGCGTGTCGAATCGCTTGAGGGTAACCAAATCCATACGGGAACTGAGGTTAAATCAATCGCGGATTGGCTTTACTTCGGGTCGAACTCATAGCACCCCGGCGTCACGAGCAGCTTGCCGCTGCGAGTGAAGAACAAGCTGGTCGGGCTGATGAGGCCGGCGCCACTGAACTGCACGGTTCTGATTTTGTCGCCGTCGGTGTTGTAGACATACGTGAACGGCACGGCGAGCGAGACCCACAGTTCGCCTGTCGGGCTGACACGCGCGGCGCGGATGACGGGTGTGACGAGCGGCACCTCGCGATCCTGCACGCGGCGGCGCGGCCATCGGGTCGGCTGGCCCTCGAGGACGGGATCCAACTCGCGCCCCTCGATGTGCCGCTCGAACAGCAGCGCCCCCGTGTCACTGTACTTGCGGAAGATCGGCCGGCCGGTGATGAACACGTAATAGTAGCCGCCAGTCGGATCGACCAGGGGGAGCCCGGCGTTCATCGCGATATGTACATCGCGATCGTCCTCGAACCCGGTGGTCCGGAGTCGTCCGATGCTGCGCTGCGCGTAGCCTCCCGGCGAGTATTCGGTGAACAGCGCGCCGCTCTCGGGGTGGCTGATCAGCAGCGTCGTGCCGGTGTGTTGCACCGATGCCGCGCCGTTCAGCATCGCGTTGCCGAGAATCACTCGCGCCGCAGGCGCGCCAGGCAGAAAGAATCCGGTGAGCAACTTGCCGTTGCGGTCGAACGTCTGCACGCGCTGCTGCGCTCGCGGCACATCGGCGACGACGAACCGCCCGTCGGGTGCCACATCGAATCCGGTCGGTTGAATGACTCGCCCGTCTTCCTGGCCGATCTCCAGGACCTTCCGCGTGGCCGTCCCGTTCGCATCGACTGAGTGCACGGTGTGGCCGCGGCGATCGAACACGAAGTAGGTGCCACTCGCGTCCTGCTGGAAGTTGATCGCCTCGTCGTAGCCGCCGACGATGTGCGGCGGCAGGCTCCCAGTCGAACGAAGCATCTCGACGCGCAGCGCGGCGTCGGGGTGGGAGGCGAGAAGAATGAGCGCGAGGAGTGCCGAGCTAGTACGCCGCAAGCGACTTGATCGCTTTCAGCACATCGGACGATCCCGGCAGAATAGCGTCCTCGAGGTCCGGCGCGTAGGCGACCGGACAATCAAGCGCCGCCACGCGCGTGACGGGAGCGTCGAGGTATTCGAACAGGTCCTGTGAGATGCGCGCGGCGATCTCCGCGCCGAAGCCGGCCGTCAACTGATCCTCGTGCGCGACGATGACCCGGCTCGTCTTTCTGGTGTATGCCGCGATCGTTTCCCAGTCGTAGGGAATGATCGTGCGGAGGTCGATCACGGCGACGCTGATGCCCTGACGTTCGGCCTGCTGCGCGGCCAGCAGCGATCGCTGCACGAGGGCGCCCCACGTGATGACCACGATATCGGTCCCGTCACGAGGCACCGCCGCTTTCCCGAATGGAATCATGTAATCCGGCCCGGGATACACGCCTTTGTTGTAGGTCTGCCGGTACAGATGCTTGTGCTCGCAGAAGAGGACGGGGTCGTCGCTGCGAATAGCAGTACGCAGCAACCCGGCTGCGTCCTGCGCATTCGAGGGCAGGACGATGCGCAGTCCCGGCGTGTGCGCGAAGATCGCCACTGCCGACTGGCTGTGGTAGGGCGCGCCGCCACGCAGATAACCGCCGATCGGCACGCGGATCACGACCGGGCACGACCAGTGATTGCCCGAGCGGTAGCGCATCATTGACAGTTCGTCGCGAATCTGCATGAACGCCGGCCAGATGTAGTCGAAAAACTGAATCTCGGCGACCGGTTTCAGGCCGCGCAGCGCCATCCCGACCGCCCGGCCAACGATGTTGGCTTCCGCGAGCGGCGAGTTGAAGACGCGCGTGTCGCCGTAGAGCCGCTGCAGGCCATGCGTCACCTTGAAGACGCCGCCCTTGCCCGTGACGATCGATAAGGCCTCGCTGTTGCTCGCGTCGGCCACGTCCTGACCGAAGATGACGATGCGGGGGTTGCGTGCCATCTCGTCTTTCAACGTCGCGTTGATGGCGGCGACCATCGTGTCGGGCTTGCCCTGCGGCGTGGGCTCGGTGGAGAACTCGTGTGAGGTGGGGTCGATGTCGGGTGAGAAGACGAAGTCGCTGGCAGTGGCTGGATCGGGCTTGGGGGCCCGTAGCGCGTCTTCAGCGGCCTGGTTCACCTCGCGATCGACCGAGGCGGCGATGTCGGCGAGGTCCTGATCGGTGGTCAGTCCCTCGCTCTTGAGGAACTGCTGCATGCGCCGCAGCGGATCGCGGCGCGTTTCCGCCTCGCGCTCGCCTGGCGTCTTGTACAGCCGCTCATCGTCAGAGAAAGAGTGCGAGTACGGCCGGACGACCGTCGCGTGCACGAGTGCCGGGCCCTTGCGTTCGCGCGCGTGCGCCACCGCCTCGCGCATCGTCCGGTAGCTGGCCAGGAAGTCGGTGCCGTCACATCGGAATCCGCGCAGGCCGGGGAAGCCTTCGACGAGACGCGAGATGTCGCCGCCCGCGGTCTGCACGTCCACCGGCACCGAGATCGCGTAGCCGTTGTCCTCGATGAGGTAGACCAGTGGCAGCTTGCGCTGACAGGCCGTGTTCAGCGATTCCCAGAACTCGCCCTCGCTGGTGCCGCCCTCGCCAATCGAAACGTAGGTGATCTCGTCCGGTCGGTAACGAGTGTCGCGATCCTCGATGGCCGTCACTCGCGCGTAGATCTGGCCAGCCTCGGCGCAGCCGACGGCATGCAGACACTGCGTCCCCACGCAGCTGCTCTTCGACGGCAGGTTGAAGCGGCGATGGCCCCAGTGCGACGGCATCTGTCGCCCGGCATTCGCGGGATCCTCGACGGACCCGACCGAGGCGAGGAACATCTCATAGGGTGTGATGCCGATCGTCAGACAGAGAGCCCGGTCGCGGTAGTACGGGAACAGCCAGTCCTCGCCGGGGCGCAGCTGCAGCCCGGCAGCGACGAGCACGGCTTCATGACCGGCGCCGCTGATCTGGAAGAACGCCTTCTGCTGGTTCTTGAGGAGGATCTCCTTGTCGTCGACCTTCCGCGACAGGAGCATCAGGCGGTAGGCTGCGAGCAGCTCGTCGCGCGTCAGCCCTTCGTGTTCACGGCTGCGCGCCTTGGTGGCTTGGGCGCGGGTGTCCGCGCCATTGGCCAGGCCCGAACCCTTCATCGATCCCAAGTTTACCGCACGAACCGGGAAGCAGGGCTGTGGGGATGGTTCAATGGGTTCATTAGGTTTTCGGACCAAATGAACCTCCGGAACCGACGTTACGGCTCCGTCAGCCAGTCGGCGCGGATCGGGCTGAAGACGTCGAGCTCGAAGGTGTCTTCGAGCGCTTCGGCCTGGTGGGGAGTGCCCGACGGGATGTGCAGGACTTCGCCCTCTTTCACAATGATTTCCTCGCCGCCGACGAGAAAACGCAGCGCGCCCTGCAGGACGTATGTCATCTGCTCGCTGTCGTGTGCGTGCATCGGCACCTGCGCGCCACGTTTCAAGTAGGTCTGCGCAAGCATTTCACGCTCACCGGTGACGATCTTGCGCGAGATCATCTCGGTGATCTTCTCGAGGGCGATTTCATCCCAGCGATGAACGGGGATCGGCATTCAGTGGACCCGCCGGTTGATGTCGTCGCGGCGGCCGCCTGAATACACATCGAACTTGCGTCGCGTGCGATTGATGCGCCACTTCAAATAGCGGTACTGAATCTCCGAGAACAGGTTGAGACGAATACGCTTGAGATACAGGTAACCCGTAACCAGTCCGCCGAGGTGCGCGGTGTGGGCCACGCCGCCGCCACCGTCCGCCGCGAACAGCAGCGCCAGCGCGCCGAGGATCATCACGAAATACTTCGCCGGCACCGGAAACAGAAAGAACATCAGGATCGGGCGCGTCGGGAAGTACAGCGCGTAGGCGAGCAGCACCCCGAAAATGGCGCCGGACGCGCCGATCGTCGACGTGTAATAGAACTGGTCGCCTATCGCTCCTGGCAGCAGTCCGAGCAGCACCTGGGTCACGCCGGCGCCGATGCCGCACGCGAAATAGAACTTGGCGAAGTACCTCGGTCCCCACATGCGCTCCAGCTCGACGCCCATGAGATAGAGCGTCAGCATGTTGAAGAGCAAGTGGCCCGGACCGCCGTGCACGAACATGTAGGTGACCAGTTCCCAGACGGCGAAGCTCTCGAACAGGTGCTTCGGCGTGACACCGAGCTGCAGCTTCAGGATGGGCTGGAAGAACGTGACGATGAACACCAGACCGTTGGCGATCATGATGGCTTTGATCGCCGGGGTCAGCGGACCTGGACCGAACGAGTAGGAAATCCCCGAGGGTCCGGGGTAGCGCCCTCGCATCACATCAGTCTGTGCCAACTAGTGCCTAGTCGGCAATATCTGGCGCCCTCGACTTGTGCTCGAGACGCTCTGCGTACCGTCGAAGCGGCGCATCGCTCGTCGAGATCGGTTGCGTCAATCGCCGACGGCCGCCACCAGCAGTGCCATCACTCCGAAGAACGTGGCGACGCCGGTCGCCACTCCGATTGCAACCGCTTTGCCGACGCCATGCCCAGCCTTTCGCGGCTCCATCGCGACGATCGACTGGTAGGAAATCGCCTGGACGGGTACGGGGATACGGGTTTTTGGTTGCAGCAGAACCGCGTCGTGTTGAGCGCTGACGAGCGTAGCTCGAAAGCGATGGCCGTCGTCCAGCCGAACGTTGAGCTCGGTGCCCACAGCCATACGCTCAGCAAAGCCTCTCCAGATTTCCGTCGTCGTCTGTGCGGTGATGCTCTGCAACGAGATGAGCGTGATCAGGAGCGTGGTCGAGAGAACGCGAATGCGCGCGGACATGGTGCTGCCTCGTATCAGAAATCGACGCCAACGCCGGTGCGCCACGCGAGCGCTGCGATGCCGTGGCCCGACCACGACGTTCGAATATCGCTGCGGATGAATGCGCGCTCCGACACGTATGCCTTGAATCCGCTGGTAACGTAGGGACGCGATCGATATCGCAGTTCTGTCTCCGATTGCGGCACCAGGCTGATCCCTCGCGGATCTCTCGGAGAGAAAGGCGGAAACGCAGTCTCGATCGCTTCACGTTCACGCACGAGCTCAATCCCCGCGCCAACGAACGGATGAAACCACGTGTTCTCGAAGAATTGGCCGGCCAGACCGGCCGACACGGTGGTGATCCGGAACTCGTGATCGCGCTGCACGAAGAGCGGTGTTGGGGCACCCGGAACGGGTACGGCCTCGTACGAGTAGATTTCCCCCTCAGTTGTCGTCGAGATGTCGAGTTCCGTTTTCAGATGAGAGGTCCAGTGGTAGCCGACGACCCCGCCGCCCGAGGCGACGTCGAACCACCGATCCCCTATCTCCGATTGGAGCCGCCGCTGTTCACCTAGCCAGGTGACATGCGCAGCCGCATCCCATCGTGGAGTCCCCAGGGGAACAAGCGTTACTGTTCGACCGGGTTCCTGGGCGTTGAGGACTGCGCCAGCAAGACACCCGACAAGCAGGACAGCCGGTTGGAATCGAGCCATCGATCTTCTCTGCCTGGGAATGTGCAGGCCGGGGAGAAATCGGCTCAGGGAGTGACTGCGACGGGCGCCGTTCGGATGTCGCGTGGAAGCGGCCAGGCCAGCACGGCGGCGACGATGGGCACTGCCGACATCACGATTAGCGTCCGTTCGATCCCGATGCGGTCGCCAAGCATGCCCACGAACGGCACGATCAATCCGCCCATGCCCCACGCGAATCCCATCATCAAGAACGACACGGTGGCCGCGCTGATCGGCGCGATGGTCTGAGCGAAGGTGACGTTCACGGGCAACGTGGACTGCAGCAGGAACCCGCCGATGGAGAGTGAGAGGACGAACAGCCAGCCGGACAGAAGCGGCGCGACTGCCATGAACGGCACCGCCGAGAGCAGCGACACGATGATCACGCGGCGGGCCCCGAAGCGATCGGCCGCCGGACCGCCGAAGAAGCCGCCGAGCCCGGTCGCAAAGAGATACAAGGACACCGCGGTTCCCGCCTCCGCCAGCGTCTGACCGCGAAGCGTCAGCATCACCGGCACGAATGTGGAGAAACTGGTCGTGGTCAGCGTACGCAGGACGACGATGAAATAGAGAACAGTGAGGGGACGCGCGTACGAGCGAAGCGCGCGAAAGCCGCCGATGGTGTGCTCCTCCTGTAGACGCTCGATCGGTGGCATGCGACGCAGCAGTACCGCACCGAGCACGAACAGTGCCGGCAACACCAGCAGCGGCGTTGCCGAGAGGCCGTAGTGCTGCACGAACGGCGCAAAGGCGAGTGGCGCGATCGCCTGCCCCAGGGTACCGCTGGTGATGTGAAACGACATCGCCAACCCACGCTGTTGCCCTGAGTGCTGGTGCACGAGTGCCGCCGCCGGCGGATGAAACGCCGCGCCGCCGAGACCACCAACCAGCAGCACCAGCGCGAGCATGATCGGACTGGGCGCGAGGCCGATCAGCGGTAGGACCGTGACGCAGAGGATCGGACCCGCCAGGAGCAGCAGGCGAGGCCGCCACCGGTCCGCGAGATGGCCGAAGGCGAGCTGACTGACCGAGTTGGCCAGCTGAAAACACATCTGCAACGTGCCTGCAGCGGCGAGCGAGAGACCAAGGTTGGTGATGAGCAGCGGCAGCAGCGGCGCGAGGATGTTGCCGTAGCCGTCGACGATGAAATGCGTCGCCGCCAGCAGGACGATGGTGCGGTGCAGCCCAAAAGGACTCCGCCAACCGACAGTTCCGCGCCGCGAACCGATAGGTTCGCGCCGTGAACCGCCAGGTTCACGCGTCATCGCGCCGACGATCGTCGGAAACGCCGGGTGACCAGCGCGACGCTCTGGGTAAACTCGCGGATGCGGAGGAGCCATGCGCCGCCGGCGAGCACGGCCAGCGCGAAGGCAATCGCGAGCGCCAGCCGTGCGATCTGGATCACTTCGCGGTCGCCGGGCATCCACCCTTCCAGCGCGCGGAACGACGCGAATGCCGCGGCGCCCATACCCACGGACGCGAGCGCGACGCGCGAGACCGACGAGAAGAGCTGGGCGCCGTTGAGGCCGTGAAGCTGTGACCGCAGGAGGAACAGCAGCGTGCCGGCGTTGAAGAGCGCGGCGATGGACGTGCCGAGGGCGAGACCGCGATAGCCGATCATCTGCACCAGCACATAGTTCAGCGCCGCGTTGACCAGGACGGTGATCACGCTGACGATGACCGGGATGCGGTTGCGCCCAAGCGCGTAGAACACCGGCGACGCGATGCGCACAACGGAGTACCCGACGAGGCCGATGGCGTAGTACTGCAGCGCGGCCGCCGTCGCAACAGTATCTGTGGGCGTGAAGCGGCCGTGCTCGAACAGCATCCGCACGATCGGCACCGAGAGGACGATCAAGCCGATCGTCGCCGGCACATTCAGCATCACCATCAGCGACAACCCGTCCGACACCGTATTGCGAACCGCGGTGAAATCCTCCGCTTGATGGTGTCGCGAGACGGCCGGCAGCGCTGCCGTCGCAATCGAGACGCCGAACAGTCCGATCGGCAGATACATCAGACGAAACGCGTAGTTCAGCCAGTTGACCGCTTCGATTTCCTGGCTCGTTGCAAGCCACATGTTCACCAGCACGTTCACTTGCGTGGCCGCGAGCCCGATCGTGCCCGGTCCCATGAGGACGAGCACGCGCCGCAGCCCTTCATCGTTCAGATCGACGGTCGGCCGGTATCTGAATCCTTCCGACCGCAGTGCCGGCCACTGGATGGCGAGCTGCGCGACCCCGCCCAGGAACGTGCCGGCCGCGATCGCGACGATGGGCGCGATGCCCAGGCCGGGCATGAACGGCACGACGAACCACGCGCACAGGATCGTGACGACGTTGAACATCGCTGGCGAAAAGGCCGGGATGAAGAAGTGATGGAGGGAGTTCAACATCCCCATCAACGCCGCGGCGAGCGCGATGAACGTCAGCGTCGGCAGCATGAAGCGCGCGAGTTGTACCGTCAGCGCGAGCTGCGCGGCGTCGCGCGTGTACTCGTTGTCGGTGATCAGCCGGACGAGCGGCTCGGCGAAGATGATGCCGATGAGCACCAGCAGCCCGGTGATCACGGCCAGCGCGTTGATGACCAGATTGGCAAGCCGCCACGCGGACTCCTTGCCCGACCCGTGCAGGTGCTTGGTGAACGTCGGCACGAAGGCCGCGCTCATGGCCCCTTCGGCAAACAGGTCGCGAAGCAGATT